>Ga0180437_10005321_pt1 | contig 17665 bp, 18 predicted proteins | sample SS_ome_4_FD_132410 | JGI IMG/M metagenome (GOLD analysis project Ga0180437, IMG submission 132410) | Hypersaline lake sediment archaeal communities from the Salton Sea, California, USA - SS_3_D_1 metaG | ecosystem: Environmental > Aquatic > Non-marine Saline and Alkaline > Hypersaline >... | reverse complement strand
TGCCCCGGCCAGACCGGGCAGGTTTCTGCTGCAGCGTTATCGCATACTGTAAAGACAAAATCCATCTCCGGCGCATCGGCTGCAGTGAATTCAGACCAGTCCTTGCTGCGAAGATCGGTTGTTACAAAATTGTTACGCCTCAGCTCTAAAATTGCGAACGGGTTAACCTCACCTGCAGGATGACTGCCAGCGCTGTAACCACGAAACCTGCCGCGTCCAAGCCGGTTGATCAGGCTTTCGGCAAAGATACTGCGTGCAGAGTTACCAGTGCATAGAAACAGGACATTGAATAATTTGTCATTCACAGTTATCTCCCGGGCTGGTTATCTTGGTCACGAATTATAAAGGTAACATATGAAATTTTGAATATCATTACAGCCTGTACAGGTCAATGCGAATAGTCGGAAGCTGGTCAAGGCCGGTCCTGTACTAGCCGTGGTTTGTGGAATTACGGAGCAACTATACTGGACATCTGCGAGCGCCGTTCTGTTTGCCTTTGATTAATGATCATGACCGTGAATCCTCTATGCTATTTCCACTCATAAAGTTGATTACGATAATTGGGAACAGAGAGGATAACCGCAGAGTTTTTCCTCTGACCTCAAACATCTATTCCTGTCTGCAGCATGCACAATGTCAAATAAAGAACACAAGATTCAGAAAAAGTTACTGAAGAAGGAATACAAGCTTGAGAAAAAAAGTGGGAGGCGGAGCACAAAGCCGATCGATCAGCGCCCCCCTACCCTGTCTGCGCGCTTCGCCGAGTCTATAAGGGGGATACTGTACATCGTTCTGGCCCTGTCCATTATTACAGCTGTTATCGTGGGCCAGTCCGGTTTGATTCTAACGATTGAAGACATCATCGACAGTCTAATCATCGCAAGACTTGGAAAAGTCCTTATCCTGATCATTGACGTAGCATTGTTCATCTACGGGCTAAAAAATCTAAGGTTGTTAAAATAGGCCCGCGCGGAAGACTGCCCGGTTAAGCAGCATCAATCGGGGTCAATATGCAGTCATCCAGATTTTATTTTGGACAGCGATGGATCTGTTTCCACATTATTCGGGACAGGCCACCGTTTCTGTGATAATTTTTATCAACATTCAAACAGGAATAATAAAACAATAACAGGTGTCCACGGCAAGTAACAGGTTTTCACGTATTGTTATCGAGGATTGCCTGTCAGCGACTCTTTATTAAATTGTGATCTGAATGAAAACACTTGGGGTCATCGCTCAAAAAGGGGGCACAGGTAAAACCACTCTCAGTGTGCATCTTGCTGTGCAAGCTACGCGTGACAATATGCGTGTGCTGCTGCTGGATATCGACCCGCAGGCCAGCGCCACTGCCTGGTGGAAGCGCCGCCATGACGAACGCCCGGAGTTGATTCAGGCCCAGGGTGATGCGCTTCCACAAATTCTCGAGCATGTGCAGCAGCAGACCTACGACTTGGTCATCGCCGATACAGCACCGCACAGTTCAGCCGACGCCGTCATATGTGCTCGACTGGCGGATCATGTGATGATACCGACTCGACCGGCGATACTTGACCTGGATGCCATCGGGGCCACGACAGAAATAGTGAAAGAGATTTCGGGCAGCAGTGCTATTGTGTTAAATGCCTGTCCACCACCAAGGCAATTCGGCGAATCACACATTGTCACAGAGGCGCGTGAGGCATTGAAATACTACGGGCTGCCGGTATGTGAAGTGGCGGTCAGTCAGCGCGCGGCGTTCAGCCACGCCTTGATCGATGGCCGTTCGGTAGCGGAGTTTGATTCTGGTGGCAAGGCGACACACGAAATCGCTCGCTTGTGGGATAACATAAAACAGGACATCGGCTTGTGAAAAAACGCTCCAGACTTGATTTATCCTCCGGTATTAAAAAGGATAAAGCCCAAGCGGCCGGTTTCAGTTCTAAGACAGCGCCAGAACCCAAATCAGCAGACAAATCGCAAAGTAAAGGGAGCCGGGCACCCACCGCCAGGCGGCAATCCCGTACTTCAGAGTCTGCAATCCAGCAGCAGCCATCCCGGGCAATGATCCTAACCACGGTGGCCGTGGTGGCAGTTGTCGCAGTATCGCTATTCGTCTTAAAACGGCGATAGCTCCAAACAGACTTTGGAAAAGAGACTGATTCCCTTAATTTATCTGAAACTGACGATAATACTGCATTAATGGCATTTTGACCCGCTTTGTCAGTAATGCAACTCGCCAGGTAACTTCAGGCGCATGCAAGTCGATGGTGTGACTGCGAGATCTCGAAGCCCCAGCCAAAATGCCAGCCAGTGTTAGTCATTGCGTGCCAGCGCCGGTCACTCCCACTCGATTGTAAACGAGCCATTTTTTCAATGGCTTACTTGTTGGCATAGGCAGCAATACCATGAAAAATACAATGTTAAAAAAAGTCCTGCTTATAAGAAGAATAAACGCCCTTTTCACCCAGACCAGCAGCCGCTGACTGCTGTTGAATCGCCACGCAACGGTGTAATGCATCCGAATCCGGCCGGCATGGAGCCAGGTACGCTAAAAACCCGCCCTTTTCTCTCCACGACCGGCGGCATTTCCGCTATCCGGCACGACGAATCCCTGCCGCTTCGGTGTGAGCGCAGCATTTGAACCGAACACTTAGCTTGTGGGATCAACAGTCAAGCAGTGGCTGCGGCAGATCAGCCGATGGACCCCGGCTCTCAGGTAACGCCCTGGGCTCAATTCAAATGGGAAACTCGATACCCACTGGCGCATGGGTTGCTCGGGCAGTACCTCGTCAACCAACAAGGCCGCACTCTCTGCCATGCGCGTGCCCCGCAGCTCGGGCAAAAACCCCGACGTTTGTAGTTGAACGTGACCCGGTGCTCGGCGTTATACGCCTCGCAGCGCATCCGCAGGTCTCCGCAACATTATAGTCGCTGCAATATTGACGATTATCATGGCAATCTTACTGTATTTCAATATTATAAGTTTAGGGTTCTTTTGAAGCGTCTGTATGTTTTCCCTGAGAAAGGGAAAGGGAGGTTATTATGAAGAACTTTGATATCTTGAAGAAAGACGGCCATTGGAAAGTCATGAAGGAAGGTAGCGAACGGGCTCTCAGAAGCTTTGACAGAAAAAACAAAGCGGTGAGTTTCGGCCGCGATTATGTACGCATCCATGGTGGTCATTTACGGATCTGGTCTGCAGACGGTGAGACGCTCCAGGAGGAACGTACCTATCCGGGTGCGGGGGCTGAGGCGGTCCGTCAGGAGGCACCGGAAAGAGGGCTGTTTGAGGGGATAGCCAAGGGTGCTACGGATGCAGCCGAGGCCGCGGGGCGGCTGTTGCCAGCGGTCGGTGAGCACCTTAATAGAGGTGTCTACGAAACCGCCTATTATGCCGCGTACGGTGTGGTGCTTGCTGCTGTGGCGGTTGGCCGATCGATTCCCATGCCGGCGCCGCTTGCGCGCGGCCTGCATGAGGGCACTGAGGCGGCGATTGATACCTATGAAAAAGGCCATGCCGAGATGCCGCACGATATAGCTGCAGCCAGCAGCTGATCGGATGACTTCCCGCCATGGACGGTGGGCAGGATCCTTAAGGGGGGAAAAGTTTTCCAGCTTTTCGAAAGCGGGGAGGGAAGCTGTATAACTATGCGAATCTATTGAATAAAGTATCAAGTTAGCGATGCCATACAAGCTTAAAACAGTGTTTTGCAGCTTGAAAATTCATTTCCAAGCGGCGGCGGAAATTCGTAAGCGGTTCTGGCACGTCTGTTTCCTAAAGCGAGATAATTATTGTTGAAACAATGTCAAGTAAGGATTGTTAGAGTTAGTCGTTACGAACAGTTTCAACTGCCAATCGCGGGCTTGCAGGAAATTTGCGGTTGAAGCCGCTCCTACACAAAGGGTTCTCCTACACAACGGGTTCTGCCTTCGTACGGGCTACTCCCACTCCATCGTGGCAGGCGGCTTACCCGATATGTCGTAGGTCACACGCGTGATGCTGTCGATTTCGTTGATGATGCGGCGTGATACGTGGTCGAGGAGTTCGTAGGGCAGGTGTGCCCAGCGAGCGGTCATGAAATCGATGGCTTCGACCGCGCGCAGTGCGACGACGTGGTCGTACTTGCGGCCGTCGCCCATGACGCCGACCGACTTCACCGACAGGAACACGACGAAGGCCCGGCTGACATTGTCGTAGAGATCGTTCTTGTAGAGCTCCTGGCTGAAGATGTGGTCGGCCAGGCGGAGCAGGTCGGCGTACTCTTTCTTCACTTCACGGAGAATGCGTAATCAAACCGGGTCGGACCTGCATAACCATCTGAATCCATTGAAAGAAACGCAAAAGCTATAACGCTATGAGAGATTAGCGCATGGTTTTTTACCTGGAAAACCACTGTCTAACGTGGGTGGAATGGGCAATTGAAACAAATTCGCCTTCATTGCTCTTACAATGGTATTTTTAGCTTAAAAAATGCTGTTTAAGGTTGTTTTCGAGGCTTTTCTACTTAAATTTTCCTCGGGATTCAAGGCCTTGCGTAGGTCCGACCCGCCGAAGCTGACTCTAGGTGATAAAGCTCTGGTTCTTTGGCCGTGGCAAACATCTTACCCTCATTCACGACCTCTTAGTCCTCCAGGGCAACCGGCGTTTCGTACCCCGGCGGCTTGATCGCCAGCACCGAACAATCGATCTGCTCGAGAATCGTCTCCGCAGTATTCCCTATGAAGAATCCCCGGACACCGGTACGCGCCACCGTTCCCATGACGATGCAATCGACCCGCAGGCGCTTGGCCAGCGCCGGGATTTGCTGGCGTGCCCAACCCTTCAACTGGTGGAGCTGGGGTTTCAAGTACTCCATGGCATCCGATCCCAGTGTTGAGCCCACGTCTCGCATCAGTTCATCCAGGCGCCGAGCATGGTGCGCCCGAACCTGTTCGACATAGGCATTGACTTCCTCTTCCGGTCGATGCATGAATGCCCCGTCGCGCATGGAGCTTTCGCCGATCGCCTGCCAGGCATGCACGACGTGCAACTCGGCAAACTCCGATACGGCCATCGAACCGGCCAATTCCATGACCATGGTGTTCAATGCCTGACGCGTCTTCAGTTCGTCAGGGGGATAGCTGTCGTCCACATCGACCGCCGCCAGGATACGCTGGTAGGATGCGCTGGTCTCTGGCTTCACCAGCCAGAGCGGACAGGGACATTTACGCAACAAGTGCATATCGTCACCGGCGAGAAAACGGCCCAGCCAGTCCGGCGATTCGGGGCACTTGATCACCAGGTCACGTCCGTTGCGCAACACGTCGCGGATAATTTCCAGGAACGGGGTGCCCGTCAGTACCAGCGTGTTGACTTCGATGCGCTCACGGTAAGGCTCGACCAGGGTTTCCAACCACTGGGTCTGGGCGGCTGTTACTTTGGCCTGCAGATCAGGCGGAACCGATCCGCCCCCAGGCATGCCGCCACTCAGCTTCAGGCGTTCAGTTACGGTAGCCACCGTGACGCTGGCTTGATTGTTCTCCGCCAGCGTCATGGCGCGCTCCAGGGCAGATTGGCAGGAATCCTCTGACTCCATCACGCAAAGAATATTCTTGAATCGCTTCATCTCACTCACCTCTTTTCATATTCAGTCATCACTCTGCCGGTGTAACTGGCGTGACAAAACCGCGCGGCTTGATCGCCAGCACCGAGCAATCGATCTGCGCGAGAATGGTCTCCGCCGTGTTGCCCATGATGAAACCGCGGATGCCCGTGCGCGCCACCGTGCCCATGACGATGCAATCGACATCAAGGCGTTTGGCCAGGGCCGGGACCTCCTTGCGGGCAGCCCCTTTCAGCAGATGCGCTCGAGGTTTCAGGTAATCCAGCGCACCCCGCGCGCTTTCACTCGCGGTGCTAATTTTGCGTAGCAACTGGTCAAGCAAATGCTGGCGCTGTCGCCGCTCCTGTTCGATATTGGAAGCAAGCCTCTCACTCGATATGCCTGACGAAACCACAAAACCGCTGATTGACTCGATCGTAGACTCCCAGGCATGCACAACATGCAACTCCGCGGATTCCGATATCGCCAACGAGGACGCCATCTCCAGTATCTGGACATTCATGCGATGGCGCGTGTCCAGTTCCTTTGGCGTGTAACTATCATCCACATCCACGGCTGCGAGAATACGCTGGTAGGTCTTCGACGCCCGGGGTTTGACGAGCCAGACGGGGCACGGGCACTTACGCAACAGATGCATGTCGTCACCGGAGAAAAAGCGGTCCAGCCAACCCGGTGATTCGGGACACTTGATCACCAGGTCATGGCCGTCGCGCAATACCGCTCGGATGACCTCGAGAAAGGATGTACCCAGCAACACCTTGTGCTGGATATCAAGCCGTTGAAGGTATGGCTCAACAAGCGCCGCTATCCGCGCTTCATGCTCGCTCACCAGTGCCGCCTGGTAGTCACGAGAGACCGGGCTGCCATCGGGCATGCCGATACCGGCCGGCAAGCGTGGAATCACATCCACAACCATCAGTTCAGCCTGGTTGCTCTCGGCCAGCGCCACCGCCCTTTCCAATGCGGGCTTACTGGCCTCCCCATGTTCCATTACACAAAGAATCTTTTTGAACCGTTGCATCTCATTCACCTCCGCAGGAAATCATCAGAGGCGCCTCTAAACATGCACCCCACGCGTTGTTCCAAAGCCTCCAGTTCAACCAGGAAGTCTCCCTGACTATCCAGTACATGAACCTTCAATACTTGACCACCCGGTTCCGCCCTTAGCGTACCCGGCAGCAAGCTCACCGTATTGACCAGAATCGCCCTTGACAGGCCCGGCGGCAGTCGAAGCGGGTACTCAATAAGTTCCGGCGTGATTGGCATACGCCGATGAAACGCCCGCCACGCCACATCCGCGCCCCCTTTTAGCGAATGCCAAAGGAAGAAGCATACAAATCCTATCACTTCCCGCCAGACAAGCCCTAACGGCGGTACCAGCGTGACGCTTATGATCAACGCACCCACCACCGCCGGGGCGTCAATCCACCAGGACCCGGCCGCTCCATCAGTGAGCGCCCACCAAAGCAGTGAAAACAGCAGGGCCCGCGATACGACCGTCGACCAGTCAATTCCCGGGTCCGTCTGTTTCAGGTCTCTCTCCCGGTTCAAGGTCATCTATCTTCCTTAAACGGTTGCCGCACGAATTCAGGGGACATAATGCGATCAGCCGCCTCGCGGGCGGCGTCCGCATAAGGCACCAGGATCAGATCGGCGCCCGCATGTTCCAGTCTGGCCACATCATCCGGCGCTTGCGCAGTAATGGCGATCCGGCCGCTGTAACCACTGTTACGCAGCGAGTGGACCAGTGATAAATTGACGTGGCGTTCACGCGCTGTACTCACTACCCAATGTGTTCGTTCAAGCGGCAACGTCGCGATGTACTCGGGATCTTCGGCATCCCCGAACGTGACCGTGTGTCCCATGGCGTCGCCTGCGCGAACCTGGTCCGGGTTGAAATCGACACCGAGCACACGCCAGCCTCTCTCACGCAACGTCCGGGCAATACCATTGCCATAACGGCCCAGACCGAACAGCACGACCAGTGGCACCGCATCATCCGGCACGCTATCCTGCGCGGCCTCCCCGTGAGGTTGTCGGCGTTCGAAGACCCCAAGCCAGGGCGCCAGGCGTTCATACAGCGGATGCGAATAGACGATCATGTAGGTGGAAGCGCTGATAGTGATCAAACCGACCAGCGTTATCAGGCCCATTGTCTCAGCGCTGATATGACCGAGGCTCAGGCCAAGCGCCCCCAGAATCAGGGAGAACTCGCTGATCTGCGCCACCGTGAGCCCGGCCAGGAATCCGGTACGACTGCGATAGCCCAGTACGCCCATGATGACCATAACGATAAGGGGGTTACCGACCAGGACGAATATCGAAAAGACCAGCGCTTCCACCAGCTGCGCACCCAGCAGTCCCAGGTCGAGTTGCGCCCCCAGGTCGAGAAAGAAAAAAAGCAGTAAGAAATCGCGCACACTCGTCAGGCGTGCGCCAAGTGCATCCCGGTAAGGCGTGGAGGCCAGTGACACGCCCGCAACAAAGGCGCCCACCTCTTTACTGAATCCGAGCATCACACCGAGTGCGGCCAGCGCCAGCCCCCAGGCGATGCCGAACAGCACCAGCAATTCCTGGGAGCGTGACAGTATGTGGAGCAGCCGCGGTAGCAGGTACCGCATAGCCAACCCGACTAACAGAATAAATCCCACACCCTTGACCAGCACGGCGAATGCCGCCTGGGCCCACGAGACATCACCGGTGGCACCCAGGGCATTGAGGCCGATCATGACCAACACGACTACCAGGTCCTGCACGATCAGGAAACCCAGGGCGATACGACCGTGCAGCGTATCCACCTCGCGCTTGTCGGAAAGCAGCTTGACGATGATGATGGTACTGGAGAATGTCAGCGCGACCGCTACGTACAGGGCCGTGACCGGCGCCATGCCAAAGGCGTAACCGATCAGGTAGCCGACGACGCTGGTGAATATCACCTGGCCGAGCCCCGTCGCCAGGGCGACCGGTCCCATGGTGCGGATAATGTGCAGGTCCAGTTTCAAGCCGACGACAAACAGCAAGAGCGTGATACCGAACTTTGCCAGCAGATCGACCTGGTCGTTCGCACTGACCCAACCGAGCACCGACGGGCCAACCAGTATTCCCACAGCGATAAAGGCGACGATCAAAGGCTGGCGCAGGCGTACGCCCAGAGCCCCCACCGCCGCGGCAAACAGCAGCAGCACCGCCATCTCGGTGAAGACGTCCGGGAACACCGTCATGATCTGGCCTCGCATCGCCCCGGACTGCCGCGGCTGCCACCATGCTTCCCGCGATACTTGCGCAGTGCGAGTTTTTCCAGTTCAAGAATCATAAAAAGCGCCACGCCCAGCGCAATGATTTCCACGCCGTATACGAAGTCTACCGGCCGGGTGTCGAAGAACCGTTCCATGAGCGGTGCAGTGAAGGACAACTGCAGGGTTAAAACCACCGACAGCTCTGCCAGGTTTGCTATTTCGTTGTAATCTCTGAAAAAATCCCAACCCTGAAGACCCCAACACCATTCCTGCGACCAAAAACACCGGTATTTCACCAAGGCCCAGGGATTTAAATAGAGTTACCGCAACCACTGCAGCAGATACCAGAATGACAATATCAGTTAAATATTCAATATTCACAGACAGCTACTCTAGTAATAATCTCTATTTCAATCCCTCGGTCAGTTTCCCTCAATACTACGCCATAGCATCCAGGCGTTTACCGTATCTCCCATATAACCATTTCATTACAAAGGGTGGCATTAACGTAGTGAGCGCGATAACAATCACCATCCCTGCATAGATTTCATTGCTGAATATCTCGCTTATCCTTCCTAACTCGGCGAATATGAGCCCCACTTCGCCACGAGGTATCATGGCCATACCAATAAGCCAGCGCGCAATCCAGGGCTCCTTGATTAGCAATGCGCCCACGAGCTTTCCAACAATAGCCGCAACCAGCAGCGATAGTGAAAATCCCCAAATAAACGGCGATCCCCAATCGATCTCGCGCAGATTGAGAGAAAGTCCCACAAACACAAAAAATATCGGTGTGAACAAATGGACAATAGGCTTCATCTGCTCTTCGATGCGGCGGGCGAAACGCTCATCAGTGTGCAGGGCGATACCCAGAGGCAAAAAGAAGCGCCGCGAAAGAGCCAGGCCAGCGGCAAACCCACCAAGCAATTCCGGCGCCCCCAAGGCGTGTGCCAGCCAGGCGAAGAACAGCACCAGCGCAACAATGGTGGTAGGGAGCAGGCCGGGGATCTCGCTGACCGCATCGAACCGCTTGATGATCATTGAAATGAGCTTGGCGGCGACAGGCGCCAGAACGAAAAACGCGCCTACGAACACCAGTACCTTGCTGGCGTTGAGCAGGCTTATCCCGCCTCCGATAGAGAACTCCCAGAGTAGTGCCAACAACACCACGCCCAGCACATCGTCCAATACAGCCGCGCCCAGTACGATCTGACCCTCGGAGGCATGCTGTCGCTTGAGATCAGACAATACGCGCACGGTAATGCCGATGCTCGTGGCAGTAAGCGTTCCGCCGATAAACAGCGACACTATGACGGACAGCCCGAACACCCAGTGGCCCAACGCAAATCCCAATACCAGCGGCAGCACGAATCCAGCTATCGCCACCACGAAGGATTTCAACCCGGTGCGGACGAGACGTTTGACGTCGGTCCCCAAACCAACCTCGAACAGCAGCAATATAATGCCGATCTCCGCCATCAACTTGATGACCTCTACCGGTTCGATCCAGCCCAGCAGGCTCGGCCCAAGCGCCACACCGGCGAACAACTCGCCAATCACCGAAGGTGTCTGCAAGCGCGTCGCCAGTTCAGCGAACACCCGTGCCGTCAGGAGAATGATTAGCAAATAAAGAAAAAAGTCGTGGGTTTCCATCAAACTTCCCCTATCCTATTGTCACCCCCGAATTCTGTTGATTGACCCGACATTCTGAATTTCATGTTCATACGCTCTTCCTGACTTCCTGTTTGCTCTCGCTGCTGAGTAACACCTATAACCAACCACTCGCGAGCCGCCTCAGTGATTGCGGCTATAGCCGGATGGGAGATCTTGCGCTCCACGGAAATCGCGCAGAAGTGGCCGCACTCTTCATCCGTTTGAGCAATTTCCACAACGCCGTACTGTTTTTCGACCGTTGTAATGGGCTTTGGTGCAATAAAGACCCCGGTCCCGGCTCACCCAAAGGCTTCCTCAAGACGCTGTCATAAAACCCGCCACAATTTGCGGATAAATATGGAGCTTATCAAATCATTTCAGCAGCCGGCTCTGTACTACCTTCATTTAACCCGGCCAAGCTCTGCCAGGGCATTGGCATGAAAAGCCAGGCTACTCATTGATCATGTAATTCAAACTCTCAACCGGACTGGTATCCCTGTTGGGGAGCGGTCATCTGACCCCATCCCCAACCGGATAGACCGGTTCCCGGGTGCCAATCAAGACAACGTGCCAACGCCTTTTGAAACAGGGGGTATTGTACATTGGGTGGCACATGTACCAGTAGCAGGATACCGCCCGGTGTCAGGCGCTCATAGAGATTGGCGAACAACTCGTCACGTTCTGCGATGTGATGAACCGTCTCTTTTATCAGAATCTTGTCGTACCTGCCCGGTTGTCTGGAAAACTCAAGCCCATCCATTACCAGCCGCTTGATCGGTGCATCCCCGGGGATTTTGGCCAGCATCTCGGGATAGGGATCGACACCAACCACCGGTTGCTTCAGAGATACCTGCTTCAGGATTTCCAGCGAGTACATGCCGGTGCCGCAACCCAGGTCCACCAGTAAGTCATCTTCCTCGAGCTGAAGTTTTTCGATCATCTTCGATGTCAGGGCGCGCACAAATTCCGGCGAGTAATACAGAAAATCGTCGTAGTCTTTGGCCAATCGCGTGTAATGGGTATCCAAAACGTCTTTCATCTCTTTCTCCTGGTCAATTGCAGGCCTTGCACGGCCCATATATCAATGGCTCAAAACAGCATTCAAAAACTCTCTCGTCCGTTGTTTTTTTGGCCGGGAAAAGATCACTTCGGGAACGTCATCCTCGACCACCCGCCCCTCTTCCAGGAACACCACCCGGTCAGCTATCTCGCGTGCAAAGCCTATCTCGTGGGTGACAATCACCATGGTCATCTCACGCTCGTGTGCCAACGTTCGGAGCACGTTCAGTACTTCGCCCACCAGTTCCGGATCCAGTGCCGAGGTCACTTCATCGAACAACATGATCTTGGGCCGCATGGCCAGGGCACGGGCGATAGCGACGCGCTGTTTCTGCCCCCCGGAGAGTTGCGCCGGATAGGCGTCCATTTTGTCCGACAGCCCCACCAGTTCCAGCAGGTCAATCGCACGCTGCCTGGCGTCATCGCTCGACATGCCCATCACGTGAACCGGCGCCTCGGTCACGTTTCGCAAAACGCTCATGTGCGGGAACAGGTTGAAATGCTGAAAGACCATGCCAACGTTGCCGCGAACCTTGCGTAGATGGTGTTGATTGGCAGGTATTTCTTTGCCGTTACGTAACATGGTCCACACCGAGTCGCCGGCAATCTCCACGCTTCCGCAATCGATCTTCTCCAGGGTCATGAGAATGCGCAGTATGGTGGACTTTCCGGAACCGCTGGGCCCTATCAGCGCCACTTTTTGCCCTGGATAGATATCCAGATTCATGTCCCGCAGTACCTGCGGCTCGCCAAAGGACTTATACACGCCGCGCAAGCGGACAATGGGCTGCGTTTTCTTATTGACTGCCAAATCGCGCCTCCAAATGACGTATGAACCGAGAGGATAACAGGCTGATTGCCAGGAACAGGAGACCGACCAAAGTCAGCGGCTCCAGGTAGCGGAAGGTTTCGGCACCGATCAGCTTTGCCGTCTGCAACAGCTCCAGGACAGTGATCGCCGCCAGCATGGGAGTATCTTTGAACATGGCAACCAGATAATTGCCCAGCGCCGGTATTACCGGCGGGATCGCCTGGGGCAGGATCACCGCACGCCACATGTGCCAGGGCCTCATGTTGAGCGCGACAGCCGCCTCCCACTGCCCCTTCTGGACGCCCTCGATGCCGGACCGGTAGACCTCGGAGGTGTAGGCGCTATAGTGCAACCCCAGCGCCAGAACGCCGGTCGTCAATGGGGATAAGCGGATGCCGAAATCCGGGAACACAAAGAACAGGAAATAGATCTGTACCAGCAGTGGCGTGCTGCGGACGAACTCCACCATCCAGAAAACCGGCATCGAGACGATGCGATAGCGAGCACGGCGCAAAATCGCCCATACCAGGCCCAACACCAGCGCCAGAGACATGCCCAGGATGGTTGCCTGGACTGTCACCAGGAATGCGCGCAAAAGGTCTGGCAGTATTTGAAACGTGAAGTCCCAATCCCACATCAGGACACCCCCCCATAATCACGACCCGCCGCCAGCCGCCGTTCCAGCCAACGCAAAGCGTAGGTGATGCTCAATGCCACCAGGAAGTACAAGACAAGCACCAGAGTAAATATCTCGGCTGACCGCAAAGTAGCTGAGCGCAAAAGCTGCCCCTGGAACGTGAGATCGCTGAGGGTGATCAGAGAAACCAGTGCTGTACTCTTCAGAAGCTCAATCAAAAGATTGCCGAACGGCGGCAGCATGGCCAGCAGTGCCTGGGGTATCGTGATGCGCCACATGATCTGGCGTTCGGTGAAGTTCAGCGCGACCGCCGCCTCATGTTGCGCCGTGGGCACGGCCTGAATAGCGCCGCGTACCACCTCGGCGCCATAGGCACCAATGTTGAGTCCCAGCACCACAATGCCGACCGTCATCGCGTCCAGCCTGATCCCCAGCAGCGGCAAGGCGAAATAGGCCCAGAACAACTGCACCAGCGCCGAAGTACCGCGGAACAGGTCGATGTACACTATCGCCGGCAGTCGCACCCAGCGATGCCGCGACAAACGTGCCAGACCGGCAGCAAAGGCTGCTACCGCGGCCAGCATCGCTCCGCCCGCAGTAATAGTCAACGTCACCCATAACCCTTGTGCCAACGTTGGAAGCATGTCAAGTGGACTTTGCACTCTGCTAACCGCTACCCCGCATTTCTCACCAGGATCACGGGAGCAGGCGCAGGATTCGTGTCCATAAGCGCCGCTCTGGAACGAAAAGCGTAGCCACAGCTACGGCTTGAGTGAAGAACAAGCGCACGGACACGAAGACCAGGCTGAACCGTGATAGGCGCGTTTGAAAAATACACTGTTTTTTATCATCGGAACTTTCTCAATCGGGTCAATGCCTTATCAGCATACGACGCCGCCTGGTGAGAAATGCGGGGTAGCGGCATTGCTATGCGCGGGGCGCGTAGCGTCAGGTCTGAAAACATCTATTCCCGGGCGCCCATTAAGGTGTCTGCAGGCCACCGTTTTCCAACCAGAGCTCGATACCTCGCATGATCATTTCGACAGCGTAGGTTCCGATAAACATGGCTATTACACGCCCGGTAATATCGAGGTATCGTTCCAGCAACTCCTCTTTTTTCTTTTGAACCAGATCGTGCAGGACCTTAAGGGCAATGAGAGAAATCGTTGACAACGCGACGGCGATGACAATAGCAAAGAAAACTGCAACGGGTTCCTGCAGGCGTTTCCCAATAATAACGCTGGCACTGATGGTTCCCGGGCCAATCATGAATGGTAATGCAATAGCACCAGCCACTCGGCTCGGTTCACCTCCTTGCAAGGGCACCAGGGCCGCACTGCCTGTCAGCATCATGCGTACGCCGATGAGGAGAAAAATGATCCCGCCGAATACCAGGAACGAGGAGAAACGAACGTGAAAAACGTCAGTAAAGACAACGTCACCCAACCATCCGAACAGCAAAAACGCAGCAACGCTGGTGATGCTCGCCCTCAGCATGATTTGGGAGAACAGGGCCAGTCGGGTCTCTCTGATAACATCTACCAGATAGACACTCATCAAGAGTGGATTCAGAAGAACGAAAAGCAGTGTACCGGCCTTGATTATCTGTTCCATATTCGTTTGATGTTGTTGCGCTGAGATCAGCAGCCCGGACGCAGATTGTCGCACTGACGACGGTACCATTGTGTAGCCACAAAGGACCTCAGCAGGTTTTACATGATTCTATCCGCCGCACAGAAACCGGGCGGTTACCTCACCTGGCAATTCGGTCTCAGTGAATCCGAACGTGCTCACCAGATCGCGGTGCGGTTCCGAGCCAATGAATTCTTCGAGCCGGCTGTTGAATGCGCTCAGCAGACCCTTGTCTTCCTTGCGGATACCGAAGGCCCCGTATCCGATCACCGCCTTGCCCTCGATCACGGGATCCGTGAACGGGATTGCGCGCTCCACCCCGCTGTCGCGTGCCTTGTTCAACATGTCTTGAATCGTCAAGGCGGTTCCTGCATACGCGTCAATCCGCCCGGCCTGCACCGCCGCTACTGCGCTTGGCGCATCGGGCAACACTGCGATACGCTCCTCGGGGATACGGATAGCGCGCGCATATGCAAGCTCTACAGCCCCGGCAACCACACCAAGACGGGCCTTGCTGTGGACAGCAACGTCCTCGTAACTGTGCAGATCGAGCGGATTCGCCGCTTTAACGAGGAAGGCCTCACCAATCTTGTAGGTGGGATTGGTAAAGGCGATTTCGCGACAACGCTTCGGCAGCACATACATACCGGCTGCGATGACATCGAAGCGCCTGGCTTTCAGCCCTGGTATCAGGGAACTGAACTCGGTCAAAACACCTTCGATGCGCTCCACACCCATCTGTTCAAGGACTACTCGGGCAATCTCAGGAGCCTCCCCGGTCAAGCGGCCGGTCTTTTCATCGAAATACGCATAAGGAGCCTCATTGGCATAACCGATGCGCACAACGCCTTCACGCTGTATGCGCTGCAACGTTGTTTCATCTTGCTGCCCCGCTCGCTCACAACCTGTTGCCACAAGGAACAACGAACAGGTGATGGTTACCCCAATGCGTTTGAACAGCCCGCCAGCGCTACGTTGCACTGCCATTATGAGAACTGATTATCCAACGGCTGCAAGGGGGTGAAATCCCGACTGCCCAGGAACTCCGGTCGTAATCTGGCAGCTGCAAACGGTTGCTCCGCGGGCGTGTTCAGCACGCTATTATAGACGAAAAAGAGGTTGGTCCTGGCCGCAAGTGAGATATTGTCGGCTGAGCCGTGCATGGTGTTGCCTTCATGCAGGATCAATGTCCCGGGTGCCCCATGAGCTGCCGCAAGGCCGCCTTCTTCGCTGAGCTGCCTGAGGGCATGAATGCTCGGGACGCCATATTCCTGTTTACGCAACGAGGCCTTGTGGTGATCCTCAGGGGTAGCCCCTGCACAAGAAACAAATAATTTATGCGAGCCGGGAATGAGATACAGTGGCCCGTTGAATTCGCTGTTTTCGTGAAGCATCACCCAGGCACTGAGCACCCGACAACGCCGCAAGCCGTCCTCGGCGTGCCATGTCTCGAAGTCCGAATGCCACGGGAAAGATTTGCCGTTGAGGGCGCGCTTGATATTGATGCGAGCATGATGCAGGTAGACCTCACTGTCGAGGATCTGGGTTATCTTGTCGAGGATTCTATGATCCCGGGAAAGGCGGTCGAACACATCGCTGAAGCGCTGTGGACTGAAAATGGAGCGAGGCTGGTCACTATCCGGCTCCCGGACCAGTTCATCCTTGCCTTTCAGCGCGCCTGAGACTGCCAACCTTGCGTATTCGTCGTTGAAGACATCGACTTCCTGCTGAGAGAAAACGCCAGGAATCACGATGAAGCCGTTTTGTGCATACGAATGCAGCTGTTGCGGTGTGAGACTATGCTCCCCCCTTGGCTGACCATCGCCATAGACGACAGGGTCGACACGCTCAACGATCTTCTCTTCCCTCCCACGCGTGGGATAAAGATCTTCGGCTTGATTTATCTGTTCTGAAAGCTGTCCGGGCTTGCTCATCGATTATTCCCCATATTGTTCCGGGTCAGTAAGCCGCCGGCATATCGCACCTTATTCCTCATCGATCAGCGGATATGCGCCTTCCTGATCATGAACCTCATTGCCTGTCAGCGCCGGATTGAACACACAGACCATACGCATGTCCGATCTGGCGCGCAGGTAGTGACGCTCATGTCCATTGAGGGCATACATGGTACCATCGGAAAGCGGGTGAATTTCACCGCTCTCCAGGTCTTCGATTTCACCTTCACCGCCCACGCAGTAGACAACTTCCAGGTGATTCTTGTAATGGATGTAGGTCTCCGTGCCAGCAAAGATGGTGGTGTCATGTAACGAAAACCCCAACGCTTCGTCACGCAACAGCAACCGTCGACTGACCCAGTTGCCGTTTTCTGCTTTTATGTCCCGATCACTGTCGACGACCTCGTTGATCCGACGGACTATCATGCGAAGGCCTTTTTCCTGATGTCTTGTTTACGCTCAAGCAGGCTGCCTATTGTTTGCTCTATGATGGTGATGCCCTCACGCAACAGCTCCTCTTCAACCACCAGGGGCGGCAGGAACTTCAGCACGTGGGATTCAGCGCCGGCGGTCTCAATTACCAGGCCGTTTTTAAAGGCCTCGGCAGAAATCTCACCCGCGAAATTGCTGTCGGAAAACTCCAGTCCCCAGACCATTCCTACGCCCCGCAACTGGACCCCGGCTTCCGGGTACGCCTCCACTATATGCTTGAGCTCCTGCTCCATGATCTTGCCCTTGTGCTCTACAGACTTGGCAAGTTCGCCATCGTCCCAGAAACCGAGCGCTTGCGTGGCGGCCACGAAGGCGAGATTGTTGCCTCTGAAGGTTCCCGTGTGCTCACCCGGTTCCCACTGGTCCAGCTCGGGCCGCATTAACAACATGGCAAGCGGCAAGCCACCGCCAACGGACTTGGAGACGGTCACCATGTCTGGCGTAATGCCGGCACGCTCAAAGCTGAAAAAGGTGCCGGTTCGGCCATTGCCCATCTGGATATCGTCGACGATCAGCAGGATGTCGAATTCCCGGCAGGTATGTTCAAGCGCGCGCAACCACTCGTTACGGGCAACGTGGATGCCACCTTCGCCCTGCACCGTCTCGAC
>Ga0180437_10005320_pt1 | contig 17671 bp, 19 predicted proteins | sample SS_ome_4_FD_132410 | JGI IMG/M metagenome (GOLD analysis project Ga0180437, IMG submission 132410) | Hypersaline lake sediment archaeal communities from the Salton Sea, California, USA - SS_3_D_1 metaG | ecosystem: Environmental > Aquatic > Non-marine Saline and Alkaline > Hypersaline >... | reverse complement strand
GTCTCCTTCGACTGAAAATGATCACATGCTACCCCAAAAAAAGAGTAAGGCAGCCTTTTCTTTTCGGCCCCATCGGCCTAGCAAAGCAAGCCGCCTTATCCGTGTTCTTTCTCGTAACCCAAATTAGTAGGTATTTCCCTTACTGTATTCGGACCAGTTGCTTCTGCCTTGTTGCGTGGTGGTTGTACAGGAGACGAGAAATAAAGCAAAAACAATCACAAGCAAAAATCTTTTCATGTTAACCTCGACTATATCCGTTATAATTAAAAGTGTCCCGGTGCCCACAGATTCTGCAACAGGCCCCGTTGTAATGATAACTCCTTTTAATCATTTCTTTTTCTGTGTCAAGCCCCTCGCCGACTCCCGGCAATCCCTTCAACGCCATCCTGTCTTTACGGATCACCAAAAGAACGCTGCCCAAGGCCGTGTCTTTCCTTTTGCCGAGTCTGACTCTGGTAGACTCTGGTATAACGTTTCGCTTTAACCCTCCAGTAGCCATTTCACCCCCACCCTGCCCTCCCCCTCGAGGGGGAGGATTTGGGAGGGGGTGATGCAAAAAAACGCGTGTCAAAGGCTCTTTGAAACCACCGACTAGGCCATTTTGCAGGCAAGGGCCTCGGTAATATCCTCTTCGGTTATGCCCAAAAGGTGGAAAATGTCCCTCATGCCGGAACGGCCGAGGGACACATTGGCCACCCTGTCAAGGCCCTTCTTGGCATTGTAGGCGATGCCCAGCCCGGCCTGCGCAAGCATCAGAGCATCGTTCGCACCGTCCCCCACGCAAACCGTTTGATCCAACAGGATACCTTCATCGCATGCGGTCTGGTTCACAAAGCGGGCCTTTTGCGCAGCATCCACGATCGGTCCAATAACCTTCCCTGTCAGGGCACCATTCTTGATCTCCAGCTTGTTTGCAAAGGCAAAGTCGAATCCCAGTTTCTCCTTCATGTGGTCGGCAAAGAAGTCAAAACCACCGGTGACGATGCCGATCTTGTAACCCAACCATTTCAGCGTCGTCACCAGATCTTCCACACCGGGTGAAAGGGGCACGTTGTCCCTGATCCGAACCAGTTCCTTCTCCCCCAGCCCTTTGAGCAGGGCAACGCGCTGCAGGAGGGAGGCCTCAAAGTCGAATTCCCCTCGCATCGCCCTCTCGGTAATTCGCGCGACTTCCCGGTGGACGCCTGCACTGCGAGCCATCTCGTCGATGACCTCCATATCCACCAGGGTGCTGTCCATGTCAAAGAAGATAAGGCGTTTGTTTTTGCGATAAGCCTCCATTTTCTGGAGACCCAGGCCGATGTCTAGTTCGTGACTCTTCACCATGAGCTTCTGCTTCAGCCGGTCTACGCTGGAGACGCCATGAACGTTGATGGTCATCTCAACCGACCGTGCGCCGTGATGGGCCACCGTCGAGATCGTTTCTATGTTGACCTTTTCTTCAGCAAGTACCTGGGACAGCTCGGCGAGGGCGCGGGTACCCCCGAAATGGGTGAGCACATAAAGGCTGCGCTGGTTGACCGCCTGGATGTCCTCAGGAGAATAAAGACGAAAATTGAGGGTCAGGTTCAGTTGGCTCGCCTCAAAGAGCAGGTCTTTGATCACGCTGTCCTGCGGTTCGGTTGCCTCGCTGAGGTCAAGGATGAAATAAAGACCCAGCAGATCTTGCAATGAGGCCTGTTCAATGTCCACAATCTCGACATTGCGGGCCATCAAAATGCGGGTGAACTGCGCTGTAATGCCGGGTCGATCGCGCCCGGAAACAACCACCATAAGAAGGTTTTTGCCTTCAGCCATCAATCCTTCCTCCGCTTCTTTTCTTGGATCTTACATGGAGAGACGCTGTCCTTGGCATCATAGAGAAACGGGATGTCATCTGTCAAACGGATCGGAAAGCGCCAGGCGCTGAAAGATAGCCGAGATGTAACGAAGGGCAAGAAAAAGAATCACACATCGAAAGATTCTCGAAGTTTTTCATTGACAAGGTCAAAAGGTTTTATATATTACCACATAGTAATTTATACGGAGCCGGCGCGTGAAGGATTTTCTCAAGGTCATGAAGGCCCTTTCCGACCCAAATCGGGTCAAGATTGTCAAGATGCTCCAGCACAAGAGCATGTGCGTGTGCGAAATGAAGGCCGCATTGAACATTTCTCAACCAGCCGTGTCAAAGCATCTGAAATCACTAGAGGAAGCGGGCTTGGTGTATTTTCAGAAGGACGGCTTGTGGGTCAATTACTACCTCTCGGATGGGCGGCAAAGCCCTTACGCGGCCAGTGTCATGGGTAACATGAGGCACTGGCTGGAGGATGATCCGGAAATGGCGGCACTTTTGGAAAAACTGCCCTTTATCCGGCGCGAGGATGTCTGCAAAAAATAGACCCTTTTTTTGTTCCCTTAAAATCACTCTATAATTATATAGTTATTAAGTTCGGTTCGGAACCTTTATGAAAGAACGGTCCAAGTTACTGCTGATTGTTTTGACTTTTGCTGGCGCATACTTTGTTCCCTGGGCCAATGGAACGATTCGGCAATCAGGTCTTGAGGCCTTTATGATGCTTCAGGAGTACGCCCGTGAGCATGTCTTGACCTGTTTGATACCCGCGTTTTTCATCGCCGGTGCCATTGCCGTTTTTGTGTCCCAGGCTTCGGTGTTGAAATATTTCGGTGCGACGGCGAGAAAGATTCTATCCTACTCTGTTGCGTCTGTCTCCGGAACGGTTTTGGCGGTTTGTTCCTGCACGGTGCTTCCCTTGTTTGCAGGGATCTACACGCGGGGCGCCGGCATAGGCCCGGCAACGGCTTTCCTCTATTCAGGACCAGCGATCAATGTTCTGGCCATTGTGCTGACGGCGAGGATCCTCGGCTGGCAGCTGGGACTGGCACGGGCTGTGGGGGCCATCATTTTTGCTATCCTGACAGGACTCCTCATGGCGTTTTTCTTTCGGAAAGAGGATATGGCCCGCGCAACCGGTCCCATGTACCTGCCCGATGAAGAGGAAAAAAGCAGAACCCTTACCCAGGATGCCCTTTTTATGCTCACCATGGTTTTGATCCTGATTTTTGCCGCTTTTGCGAAACCCGCTGAGGGATCCATAGGGCTCTGGCCCGCCGTCTTTTCAGCCAAATGGTATATCACGGGGGCCCTGTTGATTATTTTAGGCTTCATGCTCAAAGGCTGGTTCCGAAAGGATGAACGCATCACCTGGGTGCAGTCCACATGGGGGTTCATGAAGCAGATTTTTCCCCTTCTTGGGGCCGGGGTTCTGGTGGCAGGATTCATGCTGGGGAGGGCTGGGCATCCGGCACTCATTCCGGAACACTATATCCAGTCCCTGGTGGGAGGCAATTCTGTGTGGGCCAATCTTTTTGCATCGGTCTCCGGAGCGCTCATGTATTTTGCCACCCTCACAGAAGTCCCCATCCTTCAGGGACTCCTCGGCGCCGGCATGGGCCAAGGCCCGGCCCTTTCTTTGCTCTTGGCCGGACCGGCCCTGTCTCTCCCCAACATGTTGGTCATCGCCGGGGTGATGGGGCCCAGGAAGACAGCCGTCTTTTGTACGATTATTGTCATCCTCTCCACGGTTGCCGGCATGACTTACGGGTGGATAGTTACGTGGTGATGGGTTTGACGCTCGTTCAACCCATTCTACGTTTCAAAAAATCATGGAGTGTTGGAGTAATGGAGTAGCGGAGCGTTGGAAAAGAAAAATGTGGCAATACCCCGACACTCCAATACTCCATAATCCTTGAAGGAGGAACAAGATATGGAAATCAAAGTACTGGGGCCGGGGTGCCCGAGATGTCAACAAACTGAGGCCAATGTGAAAGAGGCGGTGGCAGAGACCGGTGTTGATGCCAAGGTCGACAAGGTGACGGACACCATGCAAATTGCCTCCTATGGGGTTTTCGGAACCCCTGCCGTTGTGATTGACGGCGAGGTTAAAAGCGTCGGGAAGATCCCAACCAAAGAAGAGGTCAAGAAATGGTTCAAGAGCTGAGCAAAGAAATCGGAGATTCCGAAGAAGCTTGCCGTGAAGGAGGTACTCTCAATGAGACACAGGTTTTATAAAAGCTTCGCCTGTTTACTGGTGGCCTTTTCTATTTTTGTCACAGGGGCCAGAGTACTGGCCGATCCTGCAAAACCCATGGATCTTCCGGTCAAGGGTATGGTGACCATGGTTGATCTGGGCTCTGGCAAGTGCGTTCCTTGTAAATTGATGGAGCCCATCCTGGCGAAACTGAAAAGAGACTATGAAGGGAGGGCTGCCATTGTCTTCATTGACATAAGGAATCGTACAGAAGAGGCGGAAAGGTTCGACATTCGAGCCATTCCTACGCAGATTTTTTTCGATAGAGAGGGCAACGAAGTCTATCGTCACAGGGGATTCATGAGCGAGCAAGCCATTGTGGAACAACTAGAGAAGATGGGCGTTGACTAAATGGTCTCAGAGAGGAGGGAGGCTTTATGCTCCAGTCGGTGTTCTTAACCATCAATGAATGGATAGCCGGAGGCACGGCCATTGCTGCCCTGGGTTGTTTCCTGTGGGGGATAGTCAGTGTGCTTTTCAGCCCCTGCCACCTGGCTTCCATCCCTCTGATTGTGGCCTATGTGGGTGGACAGCAGCAACTTCTAAAACCCCGTCAAGCAGCGCACTATTCCGTGGCCTTTACCTTGGGTCTTTTCATCACCATAGCCCTTATTGGGATCATTTGCGCCCTTCTGGGCCGCATGCTCGGCGACGTGGGCAATTACTGGCAGATCCTTGTGGGTCTGTTCCTGATATGGGTGGCTCTGGGCATGTTCGGCGTAGAAAAGTGTTCCATGTCCGGAAGTCTCCTCTATCGTCTGAATTTGCGCGGTATCACCGGAGCCTTTGGTCTGGGGTTGGCCTACGGTGTGCTTTCGGGCTCCTGCACGTTTGGGTTCATTGCACCCATCCTTGCCATCATCACCGTACAGCAGAAGATTGCCACGGGCATTCTTTTTATTGTGCTTTTTGGTATAGGACACTGCATTCCCATCGTTATAGCCGGGAGCTCCACTGCTGCTGTCAAGAAGGTTTTGGAAAACAGCCAGTGGCAGGGCGCGGCAAACTGGTTCCAGAAAGGTGCGGGCGTGGTCATCAGCATCCTTGCCCTCTATTTTATCGTCAACCCCTTCCTGGAACTGTAGCGGAAAGCAAAGATGCTTCTGAAAGGATATGTGGTCTTTGCGACGCTGGTCGCACAGGGGGGGAACCGCGAAGGATTGCCCGGCTCTGAATGAAGAGAAAAGGGAAAAACTTCATGAATACATGGGGCAGCGAAGCAGAAATGATCCGTGAAACAAGAGAGCTGGGTTTTTTCGAAAAGTATCTCTACATCTGGGTGATCCTTTGTATCCTGGCAGGCATTATCTTGGGCAAAGTGGCGCCCTGTGTTGCGAAGTCCCTGGATGGTCTGGCCCTTTATGTGGGCGAAGCGCCGGTGGTTTCCATCCCTATTGCGGTGTGCCTCTTCTTCATGATGTATCCCATCATGGTGAAGATCGATTTTGGCGAAGTGCTCAAGGCGGGTAAGAATGTGAAACCCGTGGGTCTCACCCTTTTCGTCAACTGGGCCGTCAAGCCCTTTACCATGTATGCCATCTCCGTCTTTTTTCTCGGGACCCTGTTTCTGACCTTTATCGGACCGGAAGCCGTGGACCATGTAAAGATGCCCTTTGGGCTGGATCTTCCTGTAGGCGCCGCCTATGGGGTTGGAAAGGTCATTATCCTCAATGGTACGAAGATCTTGGAGGTCCCACTATGGCGCAGCTATCTGGCCGGTTGCATTCTGTTGGGGATTGCACCCTGCACCGCCATGGTATTGGTCTGGGGATTCCTGGCCAGAGGAAACGACGGCCACACCCTCGTCATGGTGGCCATCAATTCTTTGACCATGCTCGTTCTTTACGGCCCACTGGGCGGTTTTCTGTTGGGCGTAGGAAGGCTTCCTGTTCCCTGGCAGGCCTTGGTGCTCTCCATCGGCATCTATGTTGCACTGCCCCTGGTAGCCGGATACATCTCGCGAAAATGGATCATTGCAGTGAAGGGAGAAGCCTGGTTCAAGGAGAAGTTTCTTCATATACTGACGCCCATCACGATCATCGCACTCCTCATAACCCTCCTCCTGCTATTTTCTTTCAAAGGGGACGTGATTGTCTCGAATCCGCTCACTATTCTCTGGATTGCTATCCCGCTCTTTATCCAGACGAACCTCATTTACTGGCTCGGATACGGGCTTTCAAAGCTGATCAGGCTTGACTACGAGGATGCCGCACCATCCGCTATGATCGGGGCCTCCAACCACTTCGAGGTGGCGATTGCCACGTCCACCATGCTCTTCGGGCTTTCATCGGGCGCGGCTTTGGCGACCGTGGTGGGCGTCCTCATCGAGGTTCCCGTCATGCTCATGCTGGTAAGAATCTGCCTCAACACAACACATTGGTTTTCACGGAAACAAGGTTCATAATTTCATTTATATCGTATTTATCAATCAAAATTTAGTGGGAGGAGTAACTGAATTTGACCGATAAAAAGAGAGTCCTTTTCCTGTGTACCGGCAATTCATGCCGGAGCCAGATGGCGGAAGCCTGGACACGTCAGCTCAGGGGAGATGAATTCGAACCCTATTCTGCAGGGGTCAAGCCAAAACATGTTGACCCGAGAGCCGTTAAAGCCATGGCCGAAGTGGGCATTGATATTTCCGCCCAAGCTTCAAAGGACATTGAAGCATTGGCTCATCTGGCATTCGACTATGTGGTCACCCTTTGTGACAACGCCCGGGAATCCTGCCCTTTCTTCCCGGCCAGGACCAAGGTGATGCACAAAGGTTTCGATGACCCGCCGAGGTTGGCTCTAGAGGCCAAAACTGAAGAAGAGGCCATGGCCCATTACCGCCGGGTGCGGGATGAAATCAGGGATTTTGTGGAAGGGCTCACTAAAGGGCTTGCAGAGCAACAGAACTGACTTTAGAAAACATGGAAGCTCGCACGCTTCATATTGAGAAACACACCCCCACCGTCACCCAGCGGCATTTCCATGAGCGCGCTCTTGGTGGTGAAAGCCTGGAACACCCTATCCTTGACCTTGACAAACACATCGTAGTAGGGGCCGTTGTCCACCACCCTCAGTATCTCGCCTCTAAAAGAGAGGGACTCCTCATGGAGGAACGACTCACGGCTCAGCACCACGTCTTCCGGCCGAATGGCGATGAAGCCTTTTTCCCCATCCGGCGGCCTTCTTAGGTCTATTTCGAGACCCCCGAAAAGCGCTTTGTCTCCTTGAAAAGTGGCCTCAAACACATTTTTCATACCCACAAATCCTGCCACAAAAGGGGTCCTGGGTCGCTGGAAGACTTCAGCGGTCTTCCCGAATTGTTCTATCTGACCTTCATTGATCACGGCAGCTTGATCGGCCAAAAAGAGCGCTTCGGCAAAATCATGGGTAACCATTAGAAAGGTGATGCCCATATCGCGGTGGAGCTCTTTGAGAACCTTACGAAGATCTTCCCTGAAGTTGGGGTCAAGAGCAGAAAGCGGTTCATCCAGCAACAAAACGGAAGGACTCACCACCAGGGCGCGGGCCAGGGCAACGCGCTGTCTCTCTCCTCCGCTCAGGTTCTGGATGGAACGATTCAGCAAAGCCCGGAGGTTCAGCCCTTCGGTGAATCGCTCGATCCTCCTTTGTGTTTCCCTTTGATCCTCCTTCTGATAACGGAGACCGTAGGTGATGTTCTGGAACACATTGAGGTGTGGAAACAAGGCGTAGTCTTGATACACGATGCCGATACCGCGGTGTTCGGGAGGGATGCGGGTGACTTCGCGGCCCTCCACAAGGATGCGGCCACTGGTTACCGGCGCCAGCCCGCTGATAGCCTCTAGGACCAAGGTTTTCCCAGCCCCGGTGGGGCCCAGGAGGGTAAAGAACTCCCCTTTCTCGACACGCAGGTCCACCGACCTGATTGAAAACCCCGGCAGATCAATACACAATTTGTCAACGCGAATCATGACCGGCTCTTTTGCGGAAGCGACATCAATCTGAGAAACAAGAATAGCACCAAAGATACGAAAATAAGCCACACAGCCACAGGCTGTGAATACTTCATTCCGTAAGCTGTAAAGCGCTCATAAATCATCACAGGCGCTGTCATAGGGTGGTAGGCCACAATGACAATGGCGCCAAACTCGCTGATGGCTCTGGCTGTGCACATGATCATGCCGGCCAGCATACTTCTCCATGCCAAGGGGAAGGTAATGCGGAGAAATGTTCCCGTCATCGATGCTCCCAGGCTGCGCGACACCTTCTCCAAACGCTCCGGAACCGCTTCGAACCCGGCTTTTGCCGCATTGATGTAAAATGGCAAGCCCACGAAGAGGAGAACCGCCACGATTCCTGTCACACTCCCCATGACTCGAACGCCCACCCCCTGCATAACCTGACCCAACCAGTGCTCCCTTCCAGCCAGGCTCAAAATGCCTATGCCCACAACAGGATGAGGGATCATAACAGGGAGGTCCACAACGCTCTCCACAAATCTTTTCCCAAAGAAGGCTTTACGAGCCAGCAGGAAGGCGAAAGGCGTGCCAAAGACAAAGGAAATCAACGCAGCCAATCCGGAGGCATAGACACTCAGCCAGATAGCCCGAAGAACGTCCTTGTCTCGAATGGTTTCCTGGAGACTGTCAATAGATGGTTGAAGAACCATCTCGACCAGGGGAAGGAGAATAAAGACAAGAATGACGGAGGTAGAGAAAACGGTGAGGCTTCTGAAAGGGTCAAACTTCTTCTCACGTCTTGCTCCTGTCACCATCCCCGTCCTTCTCCGATTCCACCAAAGCCCTGAAAACATAGGCGGCCCATGGGCCGCCCTGAATTCTCTCCTTTTCTCAGTTTTTCACTTCAACCAGCTTCTGAAGGGACGGCGGAAGCACCTTTTTCATCCCATCTGTCGGCACCCTGCAAGGAATAAAGGGCGGTTGGCCCATGTCCTTGAGAATCTTCAAACCCCCTTCAGGACTGAGCACATACTCCAGAAAAGACAGGGCCCCTCCAGGGTTCGGCGCCTCCTTGATCAGTGTGAGGCCGTAAGTGCAGGAGCTGCCGGTGCGCGTCATCCAGGTCCCCGGTTTCTTTCCTGTCACTTTCACCTTCGCCTCTTTGTAGAAATCATCATGGCGGTAGTTCCCGAGGTTGATCTCATCGGGAAGGACCACGTACTTCAGTTCGTGCTGAACACCCACCGACAGGTACTCCCAGGCATAATCCATGTTTCCTGTTTTCAGCAGTGAGACCAGTTCAACGGACTTGGGTCTCACATTCTCTTTGGGTCTGTTGGCGATCAATTGATCATAGAGCCCTGGTTTGTTGTAGTATTTCTCGGCAAGTTGCAGCACCATAAGGCTCCGGTATCCGCAGGGATCCAAGTTGGGATCAGAATGGCCCCACACAACGCCTTCTCTCGCCAGGATGTCATACCAGTTTTGCGCATTGATCTGCTCGGCAAAACGGCTTCGCTGCGTGTAGCAAAGAACCAGTTGGTTTGTGGCAAAACGGATGTTCCACGCTGCTTTGGCCGGTATCAAGCCTTTGTCGATCACCGCATAGTCCGCAGAAGCCATGATGTCAGCTGGTTTGTTGAGTTCTGAAATCATGCGCGCCATTTTTGTGCTACCGCCCGCTTCACGCAGGATATCCGTGCCGGGATGTTTGGATTCAAAGATTTTTTCCATCTCTGCGAAAGGAACCGTCAGGCTGCCCGCGTGAAACAGGATCACCTTTCCCTGCGATGCCGCATTGCCAGGCAGGCTTAACATCATGCCCACAGCCCCAAAAACAATACCCAAGACGATTTTCTTCCAGCTCCTATTTTGCCTCATCGCTCGTACCTCCTTATTTTGCTTTCCATTGGAAGAATGCAGCCGAGACTCCCCTGTAGCTCGAATGGTGTATCTGAATTGACATATGTCAAAAAAGATATATATCTCCCCTCTTCTTCTTGTCAAGGGGAAATTCTCTCTATTTCTTGATTGGGGCCTTCTGGATATTTTCGTGACCAATCCCTGTGGGGACCCCTTTTTGGGACAAGATTTCTGACCTGCCATAACTGGAGGGTTCTTAGAGGAAGGTTCGATTCAAGGCGCTTGAAATCAGACCGGCTACGCTTATCTTCTTAGACAAGGTTGTGACGGTTTCACCATACCTTTTTACAAAGTTACGAACAGTGCACGTAGGCTGGGGCGTTTGCCCTTCACGCGGCCGTTCAGACTTTTCCGGAGGTTGGATATGCCCACTGAGGTGGTTATTCCCCTTTTTCCACTAGGGGTTGTGCTATTTCCCGATATGCCTTTACCGCTTCACATTTTTGAGGAGCGCTATAAGACCATGGTTAGGGAGTGCCTGGCAGAAGACAAGGCTTTTGGTGTGGTCTATTTCGGCGGCGATCACATGCACCGCATCGGATGTACAGCCAAAATCCTCGAAGTTTTGAACCGTTATGATGATGGATGTTTGGATATTTTGACCAAGGGTGAGAAACGGTTTAGCATCAAGGCGCTCTACGAAGACAAACCCTACTTGCAGGCCAAAATTGTTCATTTTGAGGAACCCGTTGAAAAGCCGTCGGCTGAACTGGAAGTCCTTGCGGCCAAGGGCCTTGGTCTCCTAAAGCAATTGACCCGTTCCACGGAAAGCGAGGAACGGGCCGTTGTCAGCGGCAACCCGGATTTCATGCGACTGTCATTCCTCATCGCTGGAAATGACGGCTTTACCCCAAGCGAAAAACAAAAATTTCTTGAAATGACATCCACCCATGATCGCTTGAAGAAAAGCGTCGAATCTCTCAGCAGAATGCTAAAAGGGGTCGAAATCACCAAAGAGATCCAAAGGATCATCGGTGGAAATGGCAAGGTTCCAAGGTCTCTTGCCGAAAAAGTTCAGAAAGACGGCTAAAGGGACGAAGGAGATCAAAGGGGGTTGATGGATGAAAAAAAGTGCCTTCCACCATGTGATGATGCCTCTCTTGATGTTCACGATGATCGGATGTGGTGCCGGCATTCCCCAACTGCGCGTCGAATCGCGCAAAGCGGAAATGGAGATTCTTCAGGGTCTCCGAGAAGGTTGGGATGATTATGACGTCTTCTACATGTCGTGGCCTGGGAATGAACCGGCGGGCATCCTTTTCGATCCGAGGCAGGACGGCAAGAGGCTTGTCGCCGGCAGGTGGAGCAAAGTACCCGATCAGGAATCCCTGGTCAGGCTCATTCAAGCCATGAAGCGGCAGCACCAATTCCAGCCGAGACTCTACAGGATCATGGGACCTGAGGGAGATTTGTTTGGATTCCTCTACGCTCTCCGCAATGACGTGGGTATACGGATCTTGGATGATACGAGGATCCAGGTATTTGAAGTTAAACCACCGCCTGCTCCAGCACCTTAGTCCAGGCTCTCATTCACGTGTGGTGCAAAGCGTTCACTGAACGACCTCGAATTCAAATCGAGGGCTTCACCACTGTCGAATGGAGTTCGAATATGTTGGAGTCGTGCTCGTGCGCGTCATCGTAATCGACCTGGCAAAAACTCAATGGCCCCGGATTTTTCGAGTACGATTACGAGCACCGCTCCGCTGAGCACGAGCACGACTCCGGAACATTGTCGCTTCCAGCAACCGTGACAAACCGTACTTCGATTGCCCGTCCCGGTTCGGTACGGGCCGAGGAAAGTGACGGCTAGGCGGAATCTGAAAAATGAAAAGGCAGAGCCAAAATGACTCTGCCTTTTCTCTGAGGGTTAGTCTGATCGGTTAACCAGCCTACGATACCTTATTCCTGTTTCGTCTGATCCGTTAACCAGCCAACGGGCCCTTATCCTGGAGGCCGAGTTAATCCTCCTGAACTCAGCCGTTAATGACGAACTTCCCAAGGTGCCGTTTATAATCCCCAGCGCCTATCTCGCCTCTTTTTATAATGGAGATGCCCGGAAGAAAAGATGCACGTACACCCGAGAAGTTACGAACTTGCATCGCCTCAAACCCTTGTTGTAAAACTCACCCTTCCGATGCCTGAGGCTGTTACTTACGACTCTGTTGTCAAGGTTTTGTCAAAGAACTTAAGCTGTCTTTTTGAACTGCTTTTTATGCAAGAGACTTGCCAAAATGAACCAAGAAATTTATTCACTGTAATTTCAATAGATTATATTTTCACGTCAAAAACGGGGCCTTTGCTCTCTGACAAAAATTGTCACAATTTGGCTTAAAATCGTCCCTAAATGCCGCATTTTGTGTACTCTCCGTGCTCCGGAATTGCCCCTTTCCCCGCCCCCATATGGGCAAACGCGCATGGACAGGGGCCCCTTCATTTGTTTTCGGCAAGTTACCCTTCCCTTCGCGCTAAGCTCACGTTACCTGGACTGCCAAATTTTTGACCAAAACCTCTTATGACGCGCTTTTCTTAGCAAATGTCTCTTGGGGGAGCACTTATTCTAGCTCACTTGAAAATAAATTGATTAAAACATCCCATTGCGGTAAAATTTTACCTTAACATGGCACAAAGTGCGGAAAGGATCCGATTGCCTCGACACGGCCTTGCCTTATGACGGAGATTTTGCCCATTCGGTTTGGGAAATATCTGCTTTTAGACAAGATCGCCATAGGCGGCATGGCGGAACTCTACAGAGCCAGAATTACCGGAACCCAAGGCTTTGAGAAGCTCATCGTGATCAAGAAACTGCTCCCCCATCTCACCGATGAAGCGGAGCTGGTTAAAGCATTCATCCACGAGGCGAAGCTGGCTGCCTTGCTCCAGCACCGGAATATCGTCAATATTTTCGATTTCGGCAGCATGGAAGGCACTTATTTCATCGCCATGGAACACCTTTTTGGCAAAGACCTTCGCCTTATTACTGAAAGATCGCAGGAAAAAGGCCCGCCCCTGAGCACGGAGCATGCCCTCTACATTACAGCCAAGACCTGTGAGGGCTTGGATTACGCCCACCATCTCAAAGACTTCCAAGGCAACCCGCTTAACATTATTCACAGGGATATCAGCCCCCAGAATATTTTGGTCACCTATGATGGGGAGGTGAAAATTGTCGATTTCGGCATCGCCAAGGCAGCCGGCCAAAACACGAAGACCAGAGAGGGCGTCATTAAGGGAAAGGTTTCCTATATGTCCCCTGAACAGGCATCGGGAGAGGCGATTGATAAGGGTTCCGACATTTTTTCCGCGGGCATCTTGCTTTATGAAATGACCACAGGGCACCGCATGTTCGACGGGGACGCCATGGAGGTTCTGGCCAAAGTGCGAAAGGCGGAATTCGAGGCATCGGACAAGGTCAATCCCCAGTTGCCGCCCAAGGTGCATGAGATTCTTCGGCGGGCTCTCGCCAAAGACCCTGACAAGCGTTATCAATCGACCGGAGAAATGCTCTCGGACCTGGAGGAATGCCTTTACCAGAACGATCTCCGCCCAACCGCCAGAGGTATCGCCCAATACATGAAGGACCTCTTCGACAAGGATATCCTGACTGAAGAACGGTTCGTGCGCGAAACCATGCAGATCGATTTAGGCCTGCATTCCGAGGCAGAGGAAGAGATTGAGCCGAAGAACACAAAAGAGTTGGAAAAAACGCTGGAGATCAGTCTCCCCAGTCTTCAGGTGAAGCTCAAGAAGCGGACGTCTCGCTATGCGGCCCTTGCCGTTTTGGTCGTTCTTGTAATAGGGGCTTTCTTCGCCTTTTCCCATGTCAACCGGCCCGTATCAGCAATCCACAAAATGCTCTCCCTTCTGCCGAAGGGTTCGGTGCAACCCGAGGTGCGTCCCCCTCATTCTGAAGAAAACGGTGCCATTGACCAGCCTGCGGAGACCGTGTCGCCGAAAAACGAAGAGGCAGCGACCCAGGTTCCTTCACCCCCTGTGCCTGAACAAGACGCCACGCATGCACAAGGCGAGCCCCCTCAGTTAGCAGCGGCAATGGCTGCTCTTGAGAATGAGGAATTCGAAAAGGCGGTGGGTCTTCTTGAAGAGAGCCTCTCCTTGGATCCGCATCTGGCGGAGACCATCTCCGATCACTATGCGGAGGCCCTCATCGGTGCGGCGCTCGGCTCAGCGCAAGACGCCCCGGAAAAGGCTGAGGCGCTTCTGCTCAAAGCACTGGAATTCGATCCTCACAATGCACGGGCCCATTTTGAGTTGGCCTCCCTTTATGCAGAAATGGGGAATTACCCCAGGGCAGTCGCAGGCTACGAAAAAGTGTCAGAGCTGGACCCGGGGTTTTCCGAACCCCTCTTCAATCTGGGTTACATCTATTACATTCAGGGGGATCTTGCCAAAGCAGAGGACACTTACAAACGCGTCGTAAAACTCGCCCCGCCTTACCTCGACGAGGTTTATTTCAATCTTGCGGTGGTCCAAGAAGAACGGGGCAAGAGGGCCGACAGTATCCAGAGTCTCGAACGGACGCTGGCCCTAAATCCCAACAGCCAAAAGGCGAAAAGCTATCTTGTGAGATTAAAAGGAGAGATCACTAAGCCATGAGGGTGTGTCTTTTTCTGCCCGCCAAAGCTGTTATGGTCGCTATCATAATGGCCATTGCGGGCTGTGCCTATGTGGGAGACAAGATCGATACGTTGCGAAAACCCACAGACTACGTTCACACTGTGAAATGGCCTGGAGAAAGTCTTTCCATCATTGCCAAATGGTACACAGGCCACTTTGATAACTGGAAAGCCATTGCTCGAGCCAATCCCGAACTGGAACCGGCTCGAATCACGATCGGCACGGAGGTCCGAATACCGAAAGACCTCCTGGAGACCAAGGAACCTATGCCCCAAGACTTTGTAACCTCCTTCAGCCGGGAAAGAGAAAAGCCTCTGCCTCCAAAGCCAAAACCCGCCTATCTCCACCATGCGGTGAGATGGCCGGGGGAAAGTCTCTCCATCATTGCCAAGTGGTACACAGGCAGTCTGGATAACTGGAGGGCTCTGGTCAATGCCAACCCAGAACTTGATCCCAAAAGGATAACCATAGGAACAAAGATCCGTATCCCCGAAGAAATCCTTCAAACCAGAGACCCCATGCCCCAGGACTTCGTCGCCTCCTTCGGTCAAAAGCCGGAAATGCCCTCCCCAACCCAAGAAGCGCCGCAGCAGGAAGAGAAAAAACCGGAGCTCTTCGGGCCGAAGAGGTATCCGGGGGAATAGTCGCGCCAAGATGCACTTTGACATTACCCCGCGTTTCTTCTAAAGTGATTACCCCGAAATGGAAGAATAACCATGGAGATTGGTAAGCTCAGGCAGATCGGTGTGGTGCACTCCCCCTATAAGACGCGGAAAGACGCTCCCTTCCAGGGAAGGCAGACCAAGGACATGGCTACCCTGGAAATATTTGAGGAATACGAACTAGGGCTCCTGGACATTGAAGACTGTTCGCATCTCATCGTCCTTTACTGGTTGGATCAGGGCGATAGAAGCGTATTGAAAACGCGCACACCCTGGGGCCCGAAAGTGCATGGCGTTTTCGCCACCCGTTCCCCAAACCGCCCAAACCCGATCGGCCTCTGTGTTGCGGATCTCGTGGAACGCGACGGCCGCATTCTCAAGGTTAGAGGCTTGGACGCGCTGGATGGTTCGCCCTTGATCGACATCAAGCCCTATTCCCGGCTTGACGCCGTTCACGACAGCCGAATCGCCTGGCGCGACAGGGACCGCAAAGAGAACAAATAGCTTCTCGTTTTCATGGAGAGTGCACTTCGGGAGGCGGGTGATCCGTGATGTGGATTCGGCCGGTCTCATCGGTCCATTTGTAAAGTTTCTTGCCGCTATGGGCCTCGCTCTCGCCAGCACCGACGTCTTCTTCATCGAGCCCCTCACGTTCTAGATGAACGGCGAGCCATAACGTGACGCCCTCTTTGACGAGCACGCGCTCCTTCCAGTCTTTGTAACCTGAATAGGATACCAGAAGATTGTGGCCGCCTTCTCTGACCTCTTCAATGGTGCAGGGAATGTTGCCCGTATAATAGTCGTCCAGATAGACATTGGCGCCGTAAGGCGAACCCACCAGATCGATTCGACCGGCAAGCTTTTCCTCAAAAGGGGCTTCATTTTGCTCACCCGGGGGCTCCGCAGGAGATGTCATCGTTTCTTCTTCGCTTGGAGGGGCATAGCTTTGTTCCCACATATCACCCCACTCACCTTTTCCTCCGTATCCCACGGTCTTCACATTGGCCAACCTGCCGCCTATGAAAGTCAAAACGTAAACAAAGTCATTGAATCCGCGATCGTAATACCAATGTTCAACCCTCACCGAACTCTCAGCGTACGTCCTCCCTTTCCTTCGGCGACCTTCTTCGCCCATGCTTCGTCTCTTGCTGATGCTCCCTGTGGTTATGGAAGCCGCTTCCTCAGCGTAATCCGGTTTTCCGCACTTCATGAGGACCTCTGCAGTCAAGTCGCCGGTTCTTACGATTTCAGTCCCGCACCTGAACGTAGAAGCCTTTGCGGACGTAAATGATGAGAGCAGAAGTATGATGCTTAGAATCGCGACTCGTTTCAACATCTCTTTTCTTCCCTTGTTCGAAGTGGACGAGAGAGATGAAGAGAAAACATTGTCTTCTTTGTGGGGCGTTAATTATAGGCCGCCTCCCTCCTCGCGGCCCTCTCCTCATCGTCGGCAATTTTTTCCTGCATGATAGGCCTGAACCAGTAGATGACAGAGCCTTTTTGGGATGGTTCTTCGCTGTAACGAAGCGCAATGTCTACCCTTTTTCCCTCCCAAAAATAGCGCTCCATCTCCTCGCTCGGCCGGTAAGGTATCCCATATGTCTGGACCAGTCCTTTTTTGATCCTATCAAAGCTCGGCTGATCCTCGAAACCGATGTAGGCGGAACAAAACCGGCCTTTATAGAAAATGTAGGACACAGATGAAACCGTGGCCTTGCCAAACGCCAGGGTTTCACTCTCTCTCTGGTAGGATTTTACTTCCCCAATAGCAGCGAGAAACTTCATGTCCGGCAAGTCATCAATGCGTGCCCCCCACTCGATTCCTCTAAAATCCGGGGGCTCATTTTGAAAGGCCCATGAAGCGCAAAACAAGGAGGAGCACAGAACCACACCGAAAAAAAGCAGCACCTTGCTATTGCGGAACATGGTACCCTCTCCTTTCCAAAGAAATGGGAACGGGGATCTCGTCTCGTGTCCCAGAAATTTCTATGATAATTCCCAAAGAGGAAATGGTCAAAATTGGATTTTCACGGGGCCGTCGGGGGGTGGTCGTCCAGCCCGCAACCATACCTCCCGTGCCTTTGGAACGGCCCCATATTCTGAATTCTGTCACAGGGCAACCCCAGAAGACTCTCTATCCAAAACCCTACATCTCCTGGGCCTGCCCGATGACCCCTATTAACATCATGGGGGCGTCCAACATGCTCCGAGGAAATTTGGGTTGCGGGCTGGACGACCCCCTCCCGACGGCCACTCGAGCAAGCAAGAACTTCTTCAAGTTATCTCTGGGACGTGATACTAGATTCTCCTTGATCCAAATTGCTGTTCTCCCAAAACCCAATCCAGATCGTGCTCTGCCAGGAGGCCTTTTTCTTGAAGGATCTCGCCCAGTCGCCTGTGCACCTTTCCAAGAGCCCAATTGATGTCCTCTTCT
>Ga0180437_10005319_pt1 | contig 17678 bp, 10 predicted proteins | sample SS_ome_4_FD_132410 | JGI IMG/M metagenome (GOLD analysis project Ga0180437, IMG submission 132410) | Hypersaline lake sediment archaeal communities from the Salton Sea, California, USA - SS_3_D_1 metaG | ecosystem: Environmental > Aquatic > Non-marine Saline and Alkaline > Hypersaline >... | reverse complement strand
TTTTGGTAACGAGTTGGTGATGTAAGAGCCACGCCGCTTACGTTCGTCGACAAAGGGATTCTCTTTCTATTTCTTGTATTTTGTTTTTTAATATTTCTCTAGATATGGGAAGAGTAAAGCAATCTTCGCAACCCGCGAGTCGTGAGAAGGCGGCAAATAGCTTTTCTCCATTACGTGGAGAGACGACTCCGTAGAGTACAGAAAGGGCTTGTCCCGCACAGATTAAGTGGGGATGTGACGATACGGGCAATATCGGCTGCCGTATTTTTAAATTTGTCAGCATGGGTCAGATGTTTTCGGTGTGGGTTTCGAAAATGATAAAAACTGACCACACGAAAGATATTTACGAGAGGTACCATAACCAAGGACCAAGGGAAGGAAAGAGGAGTAAAAAGTGCTTGGCGAAAATAATCGCGACGCAAACGATCTTTTGGAATATTGAGATATAGATTGTTGGTGCTTGTATCCTCTATAAATAAGGGCTCTCCTTTCTTGCAAAAGGCGGAGGCACAACGCTCTATAGATAATTTACGACAAACCGCCATACATTGACTATCTTCTGAAAAATCAACCCGTATCCCTGTCGTATCTTTGGTCCATCCGTTGCAGAAAGGGCGAAGGTCACGAAGGGTTAGCTTCGGAAGTGAATAGGACGGTCCAAAGTGAGGAGGAAAAGGCATGATGCATTCCTTGGCTTTTTTAAAGATTTAGAAATTAAATTATATTTTTTTCTGAAATGATGGCAATATTTTTTACGCATGAATTTCGGAAAGATTAATTTCTATTGAAGCTATGCTGCTTCCAACGTCGGTTGAGGTATCGGAGATCATTTTTTCGACATGACGGACAGAGGACATGACCGTTGAGTGGTTTTTTTGAAAGAGGTCGCCGATCTTCATGTAGGGGAGTTTGAGATGTTTTCGTACAAGGTACATGGCTACTTGTCGTGGCAAAACGAACTCTCTGTTTTGTGATCGTAGAAGCAGGTCTTGCCTTGTTATCCCATATGATTCTGCCGTGATGCTGAGGATTTTATCAGGGGTAAGGGCAGAAAATTTCTCTTGGGCGATAAGGTCTGCAAGCAGGTCTTTGAGTACGCCAGAGTTGAGCTTTTTCGTTGTCGAGGTAGAGAGACGAAGTCGCAAGATAAGCGTTTCAAGAGCTCGTACGGCGGAGGTAAAGCTCGAGGAAAAAAGAAGGGAAATTTCTTGGATAATAGCCGGAGAAAGGGGGAATTTTAATAAAGACGCTTTTTGTTCAAGAAGGTGTATAAACTGTTTTTTAGGAGGGCTGTGAAGGGGAAGAACAAGGCCCCACTCAAATCTGCTGACTAATCGAGGTTCTATAAATTGCAGTTGCCCTGGCTGGCAGTTGGCTGCAAGAAGAATTTGTTTCCCTGCTACGTGCAATGTATTAAAGGTGTGAAAAAACTCCTCTTGTGTTGTGCTTTTTCGGGCGAGAAGGTGGACATCGTCGAGCATCAACACATCGCAGTTTCTCCAAAACTGCCTAAATTTGGCCATCTCGCCTGCTCGAATTGCTCGAACAACGTGTTCTGTAAAAAGTTCTGCTCGAGCTATGGCAACAGTTAGGCCCGCCTTTTGAAGGCGAAGGGCTGAGGAGGTAAGTAGATGGGTTTTTCCCGATCCTGTTGGGCCATAGACATAGATGGGGTTTGGCGGTGCTTGGACAGAATCAGGTGCGGCTAAGGAGGAGAGATCTTTGATTTTAGTAGCACGTAAATGGCTGCACATCTCATCGAGTAGTTTGATAACAAGAAGATTTTCTTGTTGTACATGGAATGTCTCAAATGTTTGCGTTGGGTCGAGATCTCGAAAGTGCAATTTAAATTGATCCGAGCCCTTTTTGGGTTTGCCTGTTCGTTTGGCGACAGAAGAGCCCGTTTGAAGAGTAACTCGAATAGACGCTCCCATAGGATCGACACAGGCCCCTATTTTAGGGCGAACATGCTCTTCAAACCAGAGCGCCTGAAAGGAGTCTTTAGCTTCAAGGGTGAGGCGTCGATAGCCGGCCTTTTTTATGTGCAAGGTGGCCACCCAGCGATCAACGGTTTCTTTGCCTAGCTGTTGCCCCAGCCGCTTGAGAAATTGATGCCATGCATCGACGGTTGTTTTGTCAAGAGAGCAGTTCTCTTTTGTCACATCTTTTTCCTGTTCGTCCATAGCTGCTGTCCAATACCAAGAAGCATGGATGAGATCCAATAGATATTAAGCCCAGATGGGAAATGATAGAACATAACAGTCATCACAACCGTCATCACATTGCCCATAGCGCGCTGTTGGCGCTGCTGATCTGTCCATTCAGCTGAATTTTTCGGTAATGTCGATGAAAAATACTGCTGAAACCACATTGTCGCTCCAAGAAAGATCGGAAGTAGGTGGAATTCATCACCGATAAACGGAATATGGAACGGCCACTCGAAAAGAACGTCGGGCGCAGAGAGATCATCGATCCACCCCGGAATGAAACTTGCTCCTCGAAGCTCAAAGGTCGATTTCAAAAGATCAAACATTCCGATCAGAAAAGGCATTTGGATAAGGAGAGGGAGACATCCAGAAAAGGGATTGACCTTCTTTTCTCGATAAAGAGCCATTATCTCCATCTGAGCCTTAGTAGGGTCTTTTTTATGACGCTCTTGGATCTCTTTGATTATCGGGGCGACCTCTTGCATCGCTTTCATCGATCGCAGAGACCATCTGTTTAATGGATACAGAAGAACTCTCAAAACCACCGTGGCAAAGATTATCGAAAGGGCCCAAGAGCCAAAAACCTTGTGGAGTAGCTTCATAATGAAGAACAAAAATCTGGCAAAAGGCTCAGAAACAAAAGAGAACCAGCCGTGAAAGGTTTGGCAGGAGAGGTAGTTGGTCGGTTTGGCGTGGTCTTCTAAGCTGTTGGCGTCAATTGTTGTGAGAACACTATCTGCAAAGGGGCCAGCAAAGAGGCGAAGTCGCATCGTCTTCTGATTTGGAGAAAAGGGGATGCGGGTTTCATATCCAGGGAGATCTTCTGCTGAGTATCTCTGACGAGCCTCATTAAACAAAAGCAGCCTTGAAAGAGCCTCTTCTCCCGAAATTCGGTGGAAAGAAAAGCCAGGGCCTTCTCCTTGAAGAGGGTCGAGGATGATTCCAAAAAAGCCGTTTGAATTGCAGGTCCAATCAGGACGCAATGTTGAGTTGGTAAAGACTGTTTTTGGAAGGCTTATTCGCTCAACGCTTGCGCTTGCACCTCGAACGATTCGATATTTGAGCGCTGCCCCACTTGATCCCGCGAGCCATTCAACCTCAGGCGTTCCACTTGAAAGCCAGAGATCTTTTCGACTACCCTCAATGGTGATCTCAACATCTAAGCAGTATGGAAATCTGTCGGGCTCTTTCGGAAGCGAAAATGTCTTTTTTATCGTTCGATATGGTTGGCGAGCCTCAAAGGTAATAGAGCGTTCTGTAAAGTCGGTAACGCGAAAGGTAAGAGCGGCAAATTCCGGATACGCAGAGACGATGGCAAGACACGATGGAGAGCCTATACTTCGGCGAAGGAGGGGGTAATATCCTCCAACAGAAGGCTGTACCATAGAGCCATCTGCTTTTTTTGCGTCAACAAGAGGAAACTGATCTTTATTTGGATGCTCTTCCTTCAGCTTTCGGTCGATTTCGATTGGTAAAACAACGCTTTTAGGGTAATTTGGGCCCTTAAAAGGGAGGTTGATTTCGGTGATCGCCCCGCCTTTCGAGCTAAAGACGATTTGTTGATATGGGGTTTCGAGAAAGAAATGCTGTTCTGATGCGGGGGTCTCCTCTGCCGGTATTTCATCATTAGATGGGGCTTCCATGGAGGCTTCTGGAGGGGGAGAAGAAGAGCGCTCATGGGTCTCTTTCCACGCTTTAAGTTCCTGTTCGTGTTTGTCGGCGTACCACGATTTAATGCCCATGAAGGCGGTGGTTACGCAAATAATAAAGAGAAGAGATCGTTTGTCCATAGAATGCGTATGTTTCCTTTTAGTCCTTAGTATGGAGGCTTTACATTTTTCAGGTCATGGGCGTACAAACGCACTAACCTAAGGTAAAGAATGGATAGATGGTAGCAGGTATGATGAAAATTATTAAGGTAAAAAACTCTTTGTGTCTGCTGGTGCTTTGTTCTTTTTCTCTGTATGCGTATTCTCCTCTTTCTTCTTCATGCCCAAGGAAATATCAAGATAGCGATATATGGGACACTGTTGAAGCAGGTGAATACTCTTTAGCAATACAGCGTATCGATAGCTGGTTAGAAAAAGAGAAAGATCTCTCTCTTATTTCGTTTTTGCAGGTTGAAAAAAGCAAACTCTTGTATGCCAACCAACAGCATGTTGAGGCTTTGGAGTTGTTTTTGGACGTGATAGAAAAGGTTGTACCAACACAGAGTCTTTCATCGAAAGAAGAGGATATTGTTTTTAACTCCCTCTTTCCGCTTTATGAGGGGGCTCTTGCTTCACATGAAGAGTGTGAAAAATTTGTTGAAACGAGCAAGAAGGCCTATGCGGAAAATCCCTCTTTTTCCTCATTAGAGCTGTACATATGCGCAGGTCTTGCCAACTGTGGGAGGTTTTGCGAATTTTTTGATGCCTTTTTCCACGCTTATCAATCTCGATCCGATTCATTTCTTGCATGGAAGATTTTAGGGGTCATTCACCTTAGGTTATATGAGGCTTCATCTAATGAAGCTGTACGGGCGCTCCACAGAGAAAAGGCCGTGTTCTGTCTTAGAAATGCATTTAAGAAAAGGTCAGAAGATGGGACGATTTTGGTCAAGATGGTCTTTATCACGCCCAAAGAAGAGCGACAGAAGCTTTTTGATGAGATTATAGAATACCTTGAGGCTATGCACACTCCTCTTCGAAGATCAGAGTGTTTTTTCCTTATTGAAGAAGCACTGCAAGCGCGCGCTGTTGGTTTTGCCAAAAGGTGTATTGTAAAGGCTCAATCTTGGTATTCGTATAGTAGGGCTCTTCGTCAATTTACCAAACAGATCGAGACCCTTGAATCATCTTCGTGATCCATGCTACTATAACCCCGGGTTGCTACCAATTTTTCCCTTTAGCGCCACAGATTTAGGCCATCTTCCGCATCTTTTTTCTCGCCCAGGGCCTAAAGCCCTGCGCTTCAAAAAAATCTGCGAAATCTAACCTAAATCTGTGGCGCTAAAGGGAAAAATTGGTAGCAACCCGGGGTTATTACCTGGATCTTTCACGATAGGAGCACAAGATGCAAGTAGAGCAAGGGCGCGTATTAGGGGATTGGCAGATTCTCAAAACTCTTGGTCAGGGAGCGCTGGGAGATCTTTTCATTGCAGAACATCGCTTTACGAAGAAAAAAGCCGATGTGAGAGTGTTGCCCGAAGAGCTCTCAAAAGATCAGAGCTTTATCTCTCGATTTGAACAAGAGGTAATGAGGGTTGCAGCTTTAGAGCATGCAGGAATTACAAAAACCTATAATGCTTCCTGTGTAGACGGTCTCTATTTTTTGGCCACAGAGTCTGTTGTTGATGCAAATCTAGAACCATTGAGCCTTTGGAAGTATTTTTCCGGGCGTATTGCATCACCGCAAGAGGTTATTCGTGTTGCAGAGCAGGTTGCAGCAGCCCTTGACTATGCGCATAGCTTCTGTGGCGATGAGCAGGGTGTATCTCATGGAAACCTCAAGCCCGACACGATCATGATTGCAGACTCGGAAGGGCCAACGGTTAAGCTTGCCGACTTTGGCCTTCTTAATATGGTTGGTTGTTCGAATGTCTTGCTTCGCTCTTATAAGGCACAGCTTGAGAAACTTTCTCTCTCAGATCCCTTCTTTTGTTCAAGAGTAGGCCGTGATCCATATGTAAAGGGCTCTGTAGATAAGAGTGAACATGGCGAGCTTCTAAGATCTTTGGCGCAAAATATGTATTTCTTTTCTCCTGAGCAGAGAAAGGGAGATTGGTCCAATCAGATGGCAGCAGATGTCTGGGCCTTTGGTGTGCTGTTATTTTGGATGTTGACAGGCTCATATCCTGAAGGATCGTGGGAGTTAGGCTCTCGATTATCGGGAAATCTTGCGCATTGGGATGGTATCATCAGGTCATGCCTCTCTCTTGACCCCTCTAAGCGGCCTCAGCGGCTCGTCCCTCTTTTTGAGGAGAAGAAAGCGGCCTCTCCTGTTCGTACGATTTATACGCAGCCTGCAAAGGAGCAGATCGATGATAAGCAGGTAACAGAGTTTTCCCCGGAAAAGCACGATCCTAAAGGGGTGGAGCCTATTATTACAGAGATGAAGCAAATAGACGAGGGGCTCTATTATAGGGGATCTAATCAAGGGTGTCGTGATGAGATGCCAAAACACAAAGTTCGCATCAAGGGCTTTTTGATCGATGTTCATCCGGTTACCAATGAGCAGTTTGTTCGTTTTCTCGAATTTCTTGCCGGGGAAAAGGACCACAAAAATCACGACGTGATTCGTATCAAAGATTCGAGAATAAAACGAAGCTCTGGTCAGTATACGATTGAGCGAGGATATGCCAAACATCCTGTTGTGGGTGTTACATGGTATGGTGCTGTGGCCTACTCGAAGTGGGTCGGCAAACGCCTTCCAACTGAGGCAGAATGGGAGGTTGCCTGTTGTGGTGGGCTGGAGAACGCACTCTATCCAACTGGCGAGGAGATTGAGAAGAAGCAGTCGAACTTTTTTAGCACCGACACAACAGCTGTAATGAGCTATCCCGCTAATGGATATGGGCTTTTTGATATGGTTGGAAACGTCTACGAGTGGTGCTACGATTGGTACGAATATAGCTATTATGAGTACAGTGCTCAAGAGCCCGACTTTCCTAAAGGGCCCGTTCAGGGGGTATATAGAGTTCTTCGAGGTGGCTGCTGGAAGAGTTTGAAAGAAGATCTTCGTTGCGCGAAACGCCACCGCAACAATCCGGGCGCCGTAAACGGCACCTATGGATTTCGTTGTGCCAAGGACGCATAATCTCCCGTCAGCTTTTTTGTGGGGTGAGAAAGGTCGATTGGCGGCGCTAAATCAAGCTTCTCCTGAAAACTTTTGGTCCTCTTCTATTTGGGACCCAAATACGCATAGCCTTTCTCCTTGAATCTCGCTCTAAAAAATGGTACAATTTTCCCTCATAGGTAAGGGGTAAGAAGCCTCCAAGTTCTCATTACTGTACTATTTATTTTTGAGAGATTTTTTCACTGTGTCTAACTCCAATCGGAAAAAACCTGAAGGTTGTAAAGGATGTAGGACCACGACACGCCATCTCTCGAAAGTGGCTGAACAGTATTTAGACTGCCTTTCACAGAAAGTGCAAAAGAATCCACAAAAAGTTCTCGAGGTGTGGCCCTCGGTTTTGGGGTATCCTAGAGCGACTATGACGCGAGCTGTCAGGTTTGAGGAGGGGGTGTTGTATGTAAGCGTGCACAACTCTACTCTTTTGAGCCTACTTAGTTCTCTTTCTGAAAAGAAAAGATTAATTGGTGAATTGCGCCGACAAGTGCCAGAAGCAGAAATAGTTGGTATCACCTTCTCGTTTGGATGAGATGTAAAAAGATTAATGTTTCAAAATTCTCGGAGTGGAAATGACATCTACAGATTCTCAGAAAAAGTCTCCTAAGCAAAAGACATACGATGCTGGTTCTATAACGGTTTTACAGGGCCTTCAAGCTGTTCGTGAGCGACCCGGTATGTATGTTGGTGATACTGGGGTAAATGGTCTTCATCAGCTTATCTATGAGGTTGTTGACAACTGTATTGACGAAGCTATGGCAGGTCACTGTCGCACTATCGATGTGATTCTCCATGATGATAAATCCATTTCGATCGAAGATGATGGCCGAGGTATTCCGGTTGGACGTCATGAGGGAGAGTCCAAGCGGCAGGGAAGAGAGGTGTCGGCTGTTGAGGTTGTTATGACGATCTTGCACGCTGGAGGAAAGTTTGATAAATCGACCTACAAGGTTTCTGGTGGACTGCACGGTGTTGGTATCTCATGTGTAAACGCACTATCGAAAAAACTTGTTGTACAGGTCTATAAAGAGGGCAAGATCCACGAGATCGAATTTTCTCGAGGACCTGCAGTCAAGCCTTTAACAGTTGCCGGCGAAACACATAAGCGGGGAACAAAAGTCACCTTTTGGCCAGATGAAGAGGTCATGAAGGCTCTCGATGTCGATTATGAAACATGTGCTAAGCGTCTTCGAGAGCTTGCCTTCCTTAATCCCGGTGTACAGATTACTCTTCGTGACGAGCGAGCAGATGGCCATGATGATGCGGAATTTTGTTATTCGGGCGGCCTAGCATCATTTGTCTCATATTTAAACGAAAATAAAGCTGTTGTTTTTGAGCAGCCGATCTTTTTCAAGGGGACTCGAGAGGGCGATGAAGGGCCAATTGAAGCTGAAATTGCCATGCAGTGGAATGACGGCTTTAATGAATCGATATTTTCATATGTAAACAATATTGCCACACGTCAAGGGGGTACCCACCTCACCGGTTTTTCGACAGCCTTAACAAGAGTTTTTAACAGCTACATAAAAGAGCGCGGTACACTGAAAAATGCCAAAACCTCTGTCTGTGGTGATGACATGAGGGAGGGGTTAACGGCAGTTATTTCGGTAAAGGTTGCAAACCCTCAGTTTGAGGGGCAGACAAAACAGAGGCTTGGAAATAGCGATGTCTCCTCAGTCGTTCAACAGATTGTTGGAGAGGGGCTAACCGTATTTTTGGATGAGCATCCCCATATTGCGAAAGCAATTGCTGAAAAGGCGATGCTGGCAGCTCAAGCTCGGGAGGCGGCCAAACGTGCGCGTGAGCTTACATTGCGAAAGACAGCCCTTGACCATGGAAGGCTTCCCGGAAAACTCACCGATTGTCAGGAGCGAAATCCCGCAAAATGCGAAATATGTATTGTTGAGGGAGACTCTGCGGGAGGCTCGGCAAAAACAGGTCGAGATCGAAAGTTTCAGGCTATCTTGCCGATTAGAGGAAAGATTCTCAACGTTGAAAAGGCACGACAAGACAAGGTTCTCAAGAACGAGCAGGTCGGAAATATTGTAGCAGCACTTGGTTGTGGGATAGGCAGAGATAGCTTTTCTCTAGAAAAACTTCGCTATCACAAGATCATCATCATGACAGACGCCGACGTCGATGGCTCTCACATTAGAACCCTTTTGCTTACCTTCTTTTTCCGCCATATGCCGGCTCTTCTTGAAGAGGGGCATGTGTACATCGCCCAGCCGCCACTTTTTAAGGTCACTCGTAAAAAGGTTTCATCCTATATCAATTCTGAAAGGGAGATGGACGACTATCTTTTAGAACTTGGAATGAGTGATATTGAGCTGATGCGTGAAGGAGATATTTTGAGCGTTGATCAGGTAAAAGATCTTAACTGTGCGACACTTGAAATCGAAAGCTTTATCTCCAGAATCGAAAAGAAAGGGCTTCCCTTTAGGGAATATATTGCTCTTAAAAATGAACAGGGAGATCTTCCTCGCTTTCTCGTCACCATTGGTAACGAAGAGAAATTTCTCTTTTCTGAAGATGAACTTGCAGATTGCAAACAGCAATATGAAGAAGAACAGCGGCGAGTTCACGAAGAGACACTTTGTTCAATCCCTGAGGAAGAACGTACAGAAGAGTCAAAAGAGTTTCGTGTAAAGGCTTTGCCCTTTTTCGAATTTTTCGATGATGTCATCTGGACATCTCTCCAAGAGCGGCTTGAAAAGGCAGGATGTACGCTTGAGCAATACGCTATTGCCCAAGAATCTCCTCTTGTTTCTATGGTTGAAGACGATCGAAAGATTCCTTTACATACATTGCGAGAATTAATCGAAACGCTCCGAGCCCATGGAAGAAAAGGAATTGAAATCCAACGGTATAAAGGTCTTGGTGAGATGAACCCGGATCAGCTTTGGGAGACAACAATGGATCCAGAGCGCCGTACAATGGTAAAAGTATCGCTTGAAGATGCCGCGGCCGCTGAACATATGTTTACGATGCTTATGGGTGATGAGGTTCCTCCTCGACGCGCCTTTATTGAAAAGCATGCCCTGGCAGTGAAGAACCTTGATGTCTAGACCCTCTTACTTGGAAATTGAAAGGAGAAATCTATCATGACAACGAATCCGGAAAGTGAGGTATTCGTCCAAAGAAGTATTGAAGATGAGTTAAAAGAGAGTTACCTTCGCTATTCGATGTCGGTAATCATCTCCCGAGCGTTGCCCGATGTGCGAGATGGGCTCAAGCCCTCTCAAAGGCGTATTTTGTACGCCATGAAGCTCTTAAATCTCGGCGCACAATCCAAACACAGAAAATGCGCGAAGATTTGTGGTGATACCTCTGGTGATTTTCACCCCCACGGTGAATCGGTTATCTATCCAACACTTGTCCGTATGGCCCAAAACTGGGCAATGCGCTACTGTCTTGTCAATGGTCAGGGTAACTTTGGCTCTATCGACGGGGATCCTCCAGCTCAGATGCGGTATACAGAGGCTCGCCTTACCCCGGCTTCTGTCCATCTTATGGATGATCTTGATAAAGATACTGTCGATTTTGCTCCAAACTACGATGAGACGAAAAAAGAGCCTCTTGTCTTCCCATCAAAATTCCCAAATCTTTTGTGCAATGGATCTTCGGGAATTGCCGTTGGAATGGCGACAACTATTCCTCCTCATAATCTCGGGGAAGTTATTCAGGCTACCTTAATGCTTCTCGACAATCCTGCAAGCTCTATTGAAGATATCATGACCGTTATGCCGGGCCCCGACTTTCCAACAGGTGGGATTATCTGTGGCTATCGAGGTATTAAAGAGACCTTTCATACAGGCAAGGGCAAGCTGATCCAGCGCGGCGTTGCCGATATCGAGCCCATGCCCGGCCATTCAGAGCGTCAGCGGATTGTGATCTCGGAAATTCCGTATAACGTTAACAAATCTCGACTTATCGAACAGGTTGCTCACCATATCCAAGAAAAGACCATTACGGGAATCTCCGATCTTCGAGATGAATCTGACCGTCAGGGCTTACGAATTGTCGTTGAGCTTAAAAAGGGAGAGGTTGCAGAGGTTATTCTCAATCAGCTCTACAAATTTTCAGACCTTGAGACAACCTTTGGTTGTCAAATGCTTGCGCTTGATAAGGGATTGCCGAGACTGCTCAACATTAAGCAGATGATAAGCTCCTGGATAGATCACCGTGTAGATGTCATCCGCCGAAGGACGCGTTTTGAGTTGAAACAGGCAGAGGCAAGAGCCCACATTTTAGCGGGATATTTAAAGGCTATCGACAACCTCGATGAGGTTGTCGCCTTAATCAGGGCTTCTTCTTCGAAAGAAGAGGCAAAGAGAGAGTTAATTCGCCGCTTTGAATTTTCTGAAAGACAAGCATCTGCCATTTTAGAGCTTCGTCTCTATCAGCTCACAGCGCTTGAACACAACAAGATTGAAAGCGAATACAATGCGCTTTTAGAAAAAATTGCCGACTTAAAAGATATTTTGGCCAGTGAAGAGCGAGTAAAGGGGATCATTAAAGATGAGCTTTCCACGATATTTCGCCATTATGGAGAAAAGCGAAGAACAAAGATCACCCATGCTGAAAGCGACGTAGACATTGAAGACCTTATTCCCAATGAGCAAGTCGCGATCACAATATCAAAAGACGATTACATAAAGCGAATGCCTATAGATCTCTTTAGGGAGCAGCGAAGAGGGGGGCAGGGAGTAACCGGTATTGAGCTGAAAAAAGAAGATGATGCCATCAAGGGTGTCTATGTTCTCTCAACACACGATTACATGTTGATCTTTACCAACTTTGGTCGCTGCTACTGGCTGAAAGTATGGCAGATTCCAGAAACAGGACGCCGAACAAAGGGCAGACCTCTTGTCAATTTACTTGGGGATATGATGCCAGGAGAGAGGATTGCCACACTTATCCAGGTCGATTCATTCGACAGTAATGACTGTGTGCTCATGGCGACACGAGCAGGTGTTGTGAAAAAGACCTCTTTGAGAGATTTCTCCAATCCTCGTCGTAAGGGAATTATTGCCCTTTCTATCGATGAGGGCGATGAGCTTATCGGTGTCCAAAGAGTCTCTTTTGGGCAGGAGATCATGCTCTTTACAAGACAGGGGATGGCCGTTCGATTTGAAGAAGACCAAGTACGACAGATGGGCAGAACCGCCCGAGGTGTTCGAGGCGTCTCTTTGAAAAAGGATGGAGACGCGGTTGTTGGTTGTGAGGTTGTCAATGGGGATGAATCCCTTCTTATTGTGTGTGAAAATGGGTTTGGTAAGCGCTCTCTTGTAGGAGACTTTAGAAAGACCCGTCGAGGTGGCGTTGGTGTTAAATCCATCATTACCAGTGAGAGAAATGGTGCTGTGGTAGCAGGCCTTTGCGTGACAGATGAAGATGGAATCATTATGATCTCTTCAACAGGGCAGACAATACGAATTGCTATGAAACACGTTCGCGTTATGGGTCGAAATACACAAGGGGTTCGCCTTGCCAACTTGAAAACTGGGTACCTTGTGGCTGTTCAAAGAGTTCGTTCTCCAGAAGGCATTGAGGAGTTACCAGAAGAAGAATTGCCAGAAAGCATAGAAGAACAAGAAGAGTAAGAGTATGGGGCAACGAGGGCTCTTTATCACAATTGAAGGCGGAGAGGGCTCAGGTAAGTCCTCCCTTATAAAGCACCTCTCCTGCCTGTTCTCTGAACGAGAGCTTCCCCATATCTTTACCCGAGAGCCTGGGGGAACGCCTTTTGCTGAAGAGGTGCGCTCTCTTTTGTTAAACTCGACAAAGACAAAGGGCGTAAACCCGACGTCTGAATTGCTTCTTTTTTTAGCCGCCCGCCTCGACCACGTAGAAAAAAGCATTGAAATAGCATTGCAAGATGGGACAGCGGTTTTGTGCGACCGGTATGTAGACTCTACTGTGGCCTACCAGGGGTATGGGAGAGGACAAGATCCAGAACAAGTTTGGGAACTGTGTACGACCATCGTTCCTCTTTTACCAGACATTACTTTTTTCCTTGATGTTGCTCCTGAAATCGGTATCGAAAGGCTTAACAAACGACAGCAAAATGTTCGTGATAGATTAGAGTCAGAGGAAATAGAATTTCATGAGCGTGTTCGCACAGGCTTTCTCGCCTTGGCCAAACAGTGTCCAGAGAGAATCGTTGTTGTAGATGCCTCTTTACCGGAAGAAGCGCTTGCAGAGGTGGTTCGACAGAAGTTGAAAGAGTTTTTATGCACATAAACCATATTGAAAACCCGATTTCTGAGCGTCTCAAACGCCTTCTCTCGAGTGGAAGAATTCCCCATCTATTGATTTTCGTCTCTCCAGACGCAGATCTTTTATCAGAGGTGGCTAGGGCGTTTATATTAGATTGGCTGCGTGTCGATTGGCCAACGTCTCTTCATCCCGATTTTCTTGAATTGAAACGATCGGGAAAAGCCGGGCTCCACTCTGTCGCAAACATTCGTAAGACGGCTGAAACACTCCATCTGGCCCCGTATGGTTCTTTAGGAAAAGCGGTTCTTATCGAGCATGGAGATCGCATGTTTCCCGCAGCTTCAAATATGCTGTTAAAGCTGCTTGAAGAGCCCCCTGATCGCTCTCTTATTGTGCTTACCACATCTGCCTCACATCGTCTTCTTCCAACAATTCGCTCGAGAGGCCAAATCATCCGTATACCGGCAGCTCCTCAAGAAGAGCTTCACGGACACCTCGTCGAGTTATTTGAGAGATCGTGGCCATCATATGATCAGATCGTTGAGAGCGCGGCTCTTTTGCATGAAGAGCTTGAGGAGAAAGCAGAGTCTCTTCAGTCAGAGGTAGGAGAAGATCTCTCTGCAAGTGCTAAAAAAGAGATAGGCTTAGAAAATGAAGCTGAAAAGGCCCTTTGGTTACAAGAGCAGGCCAAAACAATTTTAGAGGGGCTCTATCTTCACCTTCGAAATAGACCAGATCCTTCTTTTCATGTGGAACTTCTCCAAAAAGCGCTAGATGGTATCGATCGTGGAGGCAACTTGAAAACCATGCTTCCCTGGTTTTTATCTCAAGTTCGCTCATAAGGAATAAAGAGCACGCCGTCGCTGCTTCTCCTTCCAATTCCATGGCCTCGGATAGCTTCGATAATCCTCAGAGGGATGTAGGTAATAACACCTACAGTGCGTCTCAGTCCTTCAATAAGGTTGGGGCTTCTTGCAATTGTGTAGCCGAAAATGCGAGCAACTTTTGCACTCATCCACCACCCTCTATCGTGTTCTTGCAGCTCTTGAGGAGAGACACTGCGTATTGAGTAGTCTCTTCTTTCCGTTGCCCGAGAAATTCTGCGTCCGTGGCACCTTCGGGCGGTTATACACAGGGCAATGGCTGTAGAAAGCGGTCGGAAAACCTTGGCAGAAAAGGTGAGCCACCTCTTGTCTTTTTCAGTATATCCCGTTATGCCAAGGTGGCTACCGCCAGCAATTGGAACAGCATCTCTATGTTCAAAAAGGTAGCGTATATCCCATCGAATGTTTAGGCTACTAAAAATTTCAGCATGCCTTTTTCCAAACTCCATAAAGGCAGCATCCTGCCTTGTGGAAATAGCGGGCGCGTTGTAGGCGTAGCAGGTACACGTGTGTCCTGGTAGAGGTACTCTTTCTGCTCGGACAGCTGTATGGTACACACCAAACTGAGCAAGACTTGCCCCTAGACTTTGACCTACTAACACAACGTCCTGAGGGGTTTTGTGTTCTGGAAACTCTTCCAACTGCTGTCCCCACTCTTCTAGCGTTTGATTAAGAAGTGCAATATCTTCGCTTTTAACCATCGTCTCTATTATTGGGACAACTTTTTCGTGATTGGCAATTCGCTCCCTCGCATATTCGATAAAGAGTTTGGCGGCCATTTTCTCCTTTTCAAAGGAGAGGTCGAGGGTCGGATTTTTTGGAGCCTTGTGATAGGCGGCCCACAGAGGAATCGTTCTCTCTTCTAGATAGTGTCCTTGGTGTTTAGGGGCAAGCTCGGGCTTAAGAGAGCCGGGAGAGGTGGGATTGAGATCTGCTGCGATAGAGTCGAGGCTGTTCATAGTGGATCTGTCTGAAGAGGTGCTCCGAAATCCTCGTATAAAAGGATGGTTTGTTGCACCTTGTGCAACAGGAAAGAAGGTATATGAGACGTGGCCATGACTGTCATCTAAGAGCGCTTCATTATAGTACCATCTTTTATGACCCTCTTGAGATGTTGGTGCTGGAAGAATGACTCCTACTCGCATTCTTTCTGCATCATTGCCATGAGGTGGTCTATAGAGCGCCTTTTTGACAACCACGTGGGCGAGCAGCTCGAAAAAGTTTTTCCAATCATTGGTTTTCGCGAGATCTCGATATACGTGGAGAAGCTCAAAAATAAGACGGCATGGATTTTCATTATTGGGGTTTTCCATAGCATGGGAGCCGCCAATCTCAATGTGGCGCATCTTTCTTCCTGTAAACGCTCTATCGAGCTCTCCAGGTGTTGGCATCAGCATCGAAAGCACTTGGGAGCTGACCTGTTCTGGAAGCTCTCTAATAGAATCGACGGTTTCGTGTCCTAGTAAAGAGGTAAGGAAGGTTGAGAGGCGATTTACGGTAGGTATTCCTTGTTGATCACCTTGTGCCACTCGACACAGACCCCTCAATTCTCTTGTAGGAAATATCCTGAACAGCTCTTTTAGTGTGTGTTTGTTTTCATCGGTGATTGGTTCATATAAACGATCGTGTAGTTGAGGTAATACATCTCGAGCCCTTTTCAGTTTTCTCCAAAAGGCCTCGGCATGGGTCATCTCAATACTGTTTACTGCAATATTGCACTTAAAGACGTGATCGGGAAGAAGAGGGCCTATATTCTTTAAATCTACACCACAGAGCGTTTTGATCTGCTTAACAAACCGTTTTCCATATTCCCTTTCTAAAAAGGCTCGATATGCTCGGACCGTTCGTCTATCTTCTCGAACCTGTTCGTCTGTTCTTGTTTTACCAATCTTTTCGAGTCGAAGCTCTCCTCCTCTGGACAGAACGAGGCGATACGCGCCCTTATGCTCTTTGTGCATGATGAAGCTTGTTGCTGGCTCTACGTTTTGAAAACACCAGGCAGAAAGTGTTGTAAATGGATCTTTAAACGATACTGCGTTTATGGAAGAGCCCGTAAACCGTATTCTGGGAAATTGTAGAGCCTCATTTCCAATTGTATAGAAAAATGAAGTTGCTCTGGAGACTTTGGAAACAATCCTTTGCCAAAATCCCATTTTTCTAACATCGAGAAAGACAATCTTTTTATTTCGTATCTCTGAACATCGATATGGGGTGATCGTATGAATCACCTTTCGAAAGAGTCTCGTTACAAAAGAGGGGGCTTTTTGTTGTCGTATTCGGTAGGTTTTTGTCGAATCTTCTGTCTCGACGGTAAGCACAATTCCCTTTTGTATGTTCGAAACTTCTTCGGAGCAAAAGAGGCGGTTAACACTTTTGAGAAGGGCGATCATATCGTGCTCTCTTTCCAATTTTGGCATGGTAAAGCGCAGTTCTGCCCCATCTTCTTTGGGCATAGACCACACTCTTTTATCAATCCGATAAAATCCATACGGGTTTACGCTCTCAACTTGGGTTTTAACGGAAAAAGTTGTGGTGTACGAGCGATTAAAGAATTTGAGCAGGGATTGTCCAAAAGGAAGGGGCTCTTGCTGTACTCGGTATGTTCGGTTTTGAGCAGTAACTGTAAAGCTTTGTTGTGTACGATGAGACGCAAAAGCGTGCTCGATCGCGTCAAGAACTGGCGCCATATTGGTGGTCTTTGGAAGTGTATGCATAGCAAGATGGAATGTTCGACCTTCGTTTGTCAAAGACCATGTTGTTGGATCAATCTGAGTGAGATGTGAGGTCTGCATAAAAAGAACCCTTTTAAAAAATCAAACGAATAGTCCTGATATACCCCTTCAAAGACCATATGAGCAACAAATAATTTGACTTTTTTGTTGTTTTTTGAAAGAAGAGATGGCGTAGCTAAGGTGTGGATTGTATGGATAAAATTATCAGGACGGCCTGTTTTTTTGTGAAAGAGGCGAAAGATTATTCTGAAGCCTTTGTCAAGGAGATCTCCTCTCTTCTCGAAAAACATAGATATTTTATTCAGACAACAAGGGTTTGTTATGCAAACAACAGCAAATTGGATTCTCCTGAAGGAGAGAGTTTGACGAGTGCAGGAAGGCTTTCTATTGAGGCGGCCAACAAGTTCTTGCCAACCTTTTTGCAACGAGAAAAAACTTTTTTTATCTTGGACTTATCGTCAGATGAAGTCTCAAACGCCCATGTTGATCTGCTCTATGAGATTGTCAACAAACGGCCTGGCCATACCTTCAACTTTGCCTACGGCTGTAATATACCAAGCTCTAGTCCCTATTTTCCTTCGTCAATCTTTGAAAAAGAGGGGTTTAGCATTGGTCTGCAGCCAACAAATTTAGCTAAGGGGTGTTCAACGCTTGGCCAATGGCAAGAGAACATGCGTCTGGTCTGGAACGAGCTCAATACTCTTCTCTCCCCATTTTCCGGCTTTTTGGGAATCGACTCTTCTGTGGCGCCTCTCTATGAAGGGGATGGGAGCCTGATTGCATATATTAAGAAGATGCATACA
>Ga0180437_10005317_pt1 | contig 17685 bp, 14 predicted proteins | sample SS_ome_4_FD_132410 | JGI IMG/M metagenome (GOLD analysis project Ga0180437, IMG submission 132410) | Hypersaline lake sediment archaeal communities from the Salton Sea, California, USA - SS_3_D_1 metaG | ecosystem: Environmental > Aquatic > Non-marine Saline and Alkaline > Hypersaline >... | reverse complement strand
TTTAACTTTGCTTCCGGCTTCAGATAAGGCCTGCCTTACCAAATTTGCCATATGCTGGGGCATATAGTTGTTCATTTCTCGGGCCCCGGTCATAATCTGGACTTTTCTATTTTCAGGCTTTCCGTATTTTTCCACGCCGTAAAGCAGCAGCCATGTATCTTTCGGGAGGCAGTGGCCTCCCACTCCTGCCCCGGGCTCATGCACATCCACATTCGGCAAGGTGTTGGTTAGTGTCCTCACTTCATAAGCATCTACTCCCAGCCTTTCACATAACAATGCCATCTCATTCGCATAGGCGATGTTCACATCCCGATAGGCATTCTCAACGCATTTTGTGGTCTCGGCAGTCAAACAATCCGTAACGTAGATTTTGTCTTTCACGATCCGGCTGTATAGGTCGAAGGCTTTTCTGCTGCTCTTTTCGTTAATGCCGCCTACGATTCGTGGGAGAGAAATGATATTGCGAAGAAGACGACCGGGTCTCACCCGCTCGAATGAAAATGCCAAATAAAAGTCTACGCCCGCCTTCAATCCGGATTCCTGTTCCAGTATGGGTTTGACCAGATTCTGGGTTGTTCCGGGAGCCACGGTCGATTCTACGACCACCAGTGTTTCCCGGCTCAGGTACTTTCCAATCGACGCACTTACGGATTCGAGAGATTCATATTGCGGAACATTACTGCTGTCGGTTGGAGTCTGCACATCGATGAGTATCGCGGCTGCATCTCTGCAGGTAGAAATATCGTCCGTTACGTGAAACTTCTTTCGTCCGACCACTTCAGCTATCAGTTCCGATAGGCCCGGCTCGACGCCGCCGATGGGGCAGTTCCCTTGGTTGATACAATCGATTTTCCAACCGGATCTTTGTGATTTCCGTTGAACCCCGACCACATGAAAATCGTCTACCCGTGCAAACAGGGCTGCACAGGGTATTCCTACATAACCCATACCTACAACGACAATCTTAGAAGACATATGAACTCGCTCCTATTTCTTGCTTAGATGACCGGAATCAAAATTTTATACCATAGCCGCTAAAATGCAATACTTGGGAAAGATGAATTCAGGGGGTGATTTTTTGGCCGGCTGTTCTCACCTTAAGAGGCTATGCGAAAGAAGATCATAGTCGTTGTGTACGGCGATTGTTAAATATCACGGAATTCTATTCACGAAAAGCAACCTTGGTTTCAAGATCTGCATAAGAATCTAAAAGGCTTGTTGTCTTTGTTTTCCAATATCTCTTGAAAGTCACTCTCAGAATATCCAATCTTTTCTAAATATTCCACTAAATATTCAGGAGTTTTTTTTATCCTTTCCTCATCTTTTTTCAACAATTCGATCGCCTCTTCCCGTGTCATTTGAGAATCTCGGATAAGATCACTGTATTTTATTTCCTGCCAGCAAAATCCCCAGATATTTCTGGCCACATAGTCTTTAATTTCCGGCAAGTAACAGTCGACGTGTTCGCTCGTTTCGGCCTTTTGCTGCCATTGCAGCTCCCGTTTGAGTATTTCGGTTATCTCATCTTCATTCCATTCGAGATAGTAGGGCAGTGCGATTTCTCCGATTTTAGCCTTTGGTTTGAATGCCTTTCTCGCATAGTGACGAATCCTATTTCTCATCTTTCTTATGAGCCCCAAATTCATGACGCCTTTTGCCGTGGTGTTATAAAGCCAAGGATATTCGGATCTGTATTCCATTCCCAAGGCGTGCCAAATTGTCTCATCCGACGGCAGGTAAAGTTCCCCTGGTGGCCGGCCTTGAGTTCTTGGGGACCCGCCGAATATGATTAGCGATATATCATATTTTTTCTGGATTTGCTTGGTAATTTTTACCAGGATGTAGTCACAGAACACACATGAGAAACCATAGTTTTCCACCATCTTTCTGAATGCATGCCTCATTTCTTTCCAGGCAGGGCGGAATAATATATGGTCGACTCCCAGAATTTCTACCGCGTTCAGCACGTTATTACGGCCGATATCACTGAAAAATCCATTATCAACCGTTACGGCCAGCGGCTTCATATGATACTTCTTTACGCAGAGATACAGAATATAGGTTGAGTCTTTTCCTCCGCTCAAAGGTATGAGGCAGTCATAGGATTTTTTCCCCTTGTGTTTCTTGAGAATTCTGATCAAGTCTTTTTCCAGGGATTCAAAATCAGGCCGGCCTTTATAGCCGAGGTTTGTATGGGAGCCCGTACAGATGTTACAGACACCGCTCGCATTGAATTCAATTCCCGGATATTTATCCGAGAGGATGCAGTTGGCGCATCTCATGTGGATTTCCTCCTGGTCCTTATTGATTTATAGAGAGCCAAATATAAAGAAGTAAACAGTTTTGCTCCAATGATATTTAGGGGATGTGCGCAAGCATCTGAATCTCATGTCAGCATACTGATAAACAGAATTCTATGACTTCATCTGTGAAGGAACCGAACAACGGTCCGTTATTCATCTGCAGAAAATTTATTTCCAAATATTTATTGTTGATTTCAATTAAGCGAACCGTTCCTTCTTTGTCCACACAGAAATCGAATCCCAACAATCGAGCGTAATAATTTTTCCGGGCGATCCCTTTTGCCAGGATTTTCATTTCTTCAAATTGGATTACGTTCTCCAGATGATCGAAGGGTATCCCAGAACCGAATTCTCTATAGGTGTTGCCGTACTTGTCCACCGCATAGTCCCCTAAACGACCGTTCGATTGAATGCCGACGGACAGGCCGCCGGAGGCCTGATTGTCGACGAGGCTGCCGGGTCTTCCCATTCTCTGCACGGCTTGAATCACAATAATCTCTTCCGTGGAAACGGAGCGGTATGTTGTCAGCCTCACGGTGTTTAAGGATGACCGGTTGAATTGACTGAAAAAGTCATGTTGTTCAATGTATTCCTGCACGATAAAGTTGGTATGGAAATCACGCTTAAGAAGATCCAGCGATAATATATCACCGCCCGAATTTGTAAAACCATCTTTGTCTCTCTCGAACAATTGGACGTTGGTCCCTCCGCTTGAGCCGACCGCAGGCTTTACGATGATCCTGGGAGATGATCGCAAGTGTCCGTAGAGATATTCCGCCCCCTTCGAGGCGGGTAAGACATTGTAGTCCCGGTCGTAAAAAACGCCGTGGATGTTGCGCAGAAGTGCCGTGGGAAGGAGTTGAGGCTCATAGTAAATCTCATAGAAGTTTTTGTCTTTGTAAGCCAGCAGGAATTCACTTTGGTTCATGCAGGGCTCGATTATGACATAATAAATATCTTCAGGAACATAATCGACTTCGCTCCTGCCGGTAATGGAGCTGTATATCTTGAACCACCGAGGATTGATTCTTTTCTTCAGCACCGACCATTTTTTCTTGTGGTGAATGAGTTCCTGTTTGTCATAAACCACCGAAGATCTTTTTTTGTAGGCTTTATATATGCCATTGATTTTCCTGTTTATTTTAAATATTTTGTGTTGAGTTTGAAGCTTCGCGGCTGCATTCTTTATCGAATTTTTCACAACTTCGCCCTCATATTGAAATCACATTATAATGTAGAGGGTGCATTAAAGAAAATGCTTAATTAATATTTGTAAGGGACTTAAAAGGTACTGAACATGGGTATGAACGGTCAACATGATAATGTGTGGGATAGCTTTTTGGGCGAGACGAGCCTTGATTATAGAAAAATATCAGGTCATTAAAACATTTTTAAGAAGTGGCGGAAAAAATGAAATGCCCCTCTGATCGTAATCGACAGAGGGACACCTCGAATCTTAACTGAAGTCTTACGCTGTTTCTAAATGCGCTTTCAATTAGAGGATGAAAGCAAAATACCATGCCCAGCGGGCGGCCGCTAGCTGATAGAAACCGAACGGGAAGGCATATCCGGGTTCCCAGCTGGTGCCGCAGGGCCCGCCGAAGCCGGTTTCATCCTGAATGACGTATCCTGCGCCGTCCCTTAGAACCATAGCGGTGTGAATCATGATGTAAACGGTGTCTCCGGTCGTCAATCCGGGTGCGATACTGGAAAAGGGAATGGTGATGTCGTAAGGCACCGTGGTAGGAGCCATGGATGCCCGCCAAGGAAATTCGTTCAGTTTAGGATTGCCGCCGTTGTTGAGCGGAAAGTCATTGGGATCGGTTACGATGGCAATGTGCACGTCCACCATCTCCCAGCCTCGGATGGGCCAAACCTTGATGTAGAGGGAGCTGCCGACCGTCTGAACTTCATACAGACCGACCCTGAGTGCTTTGCCGCCCCAAATAGTGCCGGAATAAAATCCTTGTGGCTGAGCTGAAGCCAAGTTTGTGGCAAGCAATAAGAATGCCGCGGATACCAAAACCATCAACGTGCGTTTTCTCATAAAAAACTCCTTTTCATTTTAAAAAATTTTGGGTTTATGGAAGATTGTGGATTTCTTCCTCCACCTTGCACCTCCTTAGCCGAAAGAGGCATAAATAAAAATTAATAGGATTGTGATTTTTGATCATTCAATATGTTGCCATAAAAATCATAAATATTGCTATTTTAAGGACAACAAAGTCATTTCCTGCTTGAATCTCAACTTTTTATGAGGATGTTCAGAGAATTGATATGGAATACATCTGATCAAAAATATAAAAAAATTCGGGATTACCGGGCCGTCATTTGGACAGCCTTTTTCTAAACTGTTGAGGCGATAATCCGGTGATCTTTTTAAAGATTCGATAATATCCACTGTAATTTTCAAATCCCACGGCGTAAGCGATTTCCGTCAGGCTCATGTCAGGTATTGAAAGCAGCTGCATGGATCTTCGGATTCTCTCTCCCAACACATAATTGACGGGCGTTACTCCCAAATATTTTTTGAAATACCGACAAAAGTAGAACTTGCTCAGATTGGCGGCTTTGGCATAGTCCGACAGCGAAATGTGAGGATTGTGCAAATTTTCATCCATATAAAAAAGCACTTTCAGGAGTTTTGAGGGCTTGTCGCTGGTTGAAGCGGTGGGTATAACATATTGATTTTTCGTCAGGGCGGGGCGCCTGCGCTTTTCGCGGGTGGTTTTTTTTATCGCCGCCATGGCACGAATTATATCTCTTAGCTCTTGAAGATTCAGGGGCTTACGAAGGAATTCTCGAGCTCCCTCTCTAAAGGCCGACAGGACGACATCTTCAGAACTTTTATCTGTGATGAATATAACGACCTTATTGGAATGATTCTGTTTTATATATTTTAATGCCTGGATCCCTTTTTCATTATTTTCTCCGGCATCGATCAGAATCAGTTCTGATTCGACTGTGTCGTTAAGGTCGGGGACTTCGTCAAATGTCCGCAGCAAGATGTGAAATTCGTTCCCCGATAGAGACATATAGAGCTTATGGTTGATCTTTTGCGCGACGACGAGAACAGGGTATCGTTCCATCTTTATTTTGGATTAAGGATCGTGTCGCATGCAGATATGCGTGATGGGCAAATCATTCTTTTAAAAGCATTAATCATCGCAGGAATCCTCTGAGTTCGAAAATGGAACTTGTGATTATCGTTTATATTATCTAAAATAAAAGCTAAAATATAAAGTATTATATCCATCAGACTATTGATTTTTGGAAATAGATTATTATCATAGGGTGTTCGATCTAAGATCGTCGGAGGTTTGAGATTTGGATAAGCAAGATATAGTCAAAGTCATTCTAGGCTCCCTGCAGGATATCATTGAGGAACATGATTTGGCTGAGGAAATACCTGAAAACGGGATTAATGCCGATACATTTTTATTAGGACGAAGGTCATTCGTGGACTCTCTTAATTTGGTTTCAATGATTGTCGATGTGGAACAAAAGCTCAATGCCCAGCATGGAATTGGCATCACCATTGCCGACGAAAGGGCGATGTCTCGAGAAAAAAGTCCCTTTAGGACAGTCGAAACCCTGGCCGAGTATATCGAAGAGCTCATCCATGAATTAGATGCACGAGGTTGAACCGAAGAGTGATTGCGACGGGCACTGTTTCATCGCCCCTAATTTCAGTTGTTCGAAAAAGCGCAAATGATTGATTTCTTGTTAGAAATATTTCGTAATAATCGAAGCAAAGATGCAATTATTTGGAATGAGAAGGTCTTCAGCTATGAGTGGCTTCTCCAAAGAATTGGATATTGGCGGCGGATCGTCGCTTCGCATGACATCGCACCCAGTGCGGTCACCGTCATAGAGGCGGATTTCTCCCCCAATTCCGTTGCCCTTTTTCTCACGCTTGTCGAGCATGGGTGTATATTGGTGCCCCTGACATCGTCGGTTGAATCTCAAAAACCGGATTTTATCGCCATGGCCCAGGGAGAGGTGTCGTTCGTCATAAATGACGATGATTCGGTTGACGTAAAGAAATTGCCGTTCTCCGCTGAGCACGATCTCTACCAAATACTTAAAAAAAGAAGACATCCGGGTTTGGTCCTCTTCTCTTCCGGGTCCACCGGAAAGAGCAAGGCCGCTCTGCATGATTTTGTTAATTTGTTGGATAAATTCAGGGTGCCCAGGCACGGTCTGAGGACTATTACGTTTTTGCTCTATGACCATATCGGCGGCGTCAACACTCTGTTATACACGCTTTCCAATGCCGGGTGTGTCATTTCCGTGTTTGATCGGAGCCCGGAGGGTGTCTTCAGGGCAATTGAAAGACATCGTGTCGAGCTACTGCCGACTTCTCCCACATTTATAAATATGATCATCCTGAGTGAAGTTTATCAAAAATATGACTCAAGTTCCCTGAAGACCATCACATACGGAACGGAACCCATGCCGGAAAGTACCCTGAAGAGAATCCACCGAATTTTTCCCGACGTCCGCCTGCAGCAGACATATGGCCTTTCCGAATTAGGCATTTTGCGTTCGAAATCCAAGGATCCCGATTCCCTTTGGGTCAGAGTGGGCGGGGAAGGCTATGAAACGAAGATTGTGGACGGCATCTTATGGATACGGGCCAAATCCGCCATGTTGGGGTATCTCAATGCTCCCACTCCTTTTGATGAAGATGGCTGGTTCAACACCGGGGATGTCGTGGAACAGGAAGGGGAATATTTACGGATACTTGGAAGAGAATCCGAGATCATAAATGTCGGCGGGGAAAAGGTTTATCCCATAGAAGTAGAAAGCGTTATCCAAACCATGGAAGGCGTGGATGATGTCAGCGTCAGCGGTGAGCCGAACCCCATTGTCGGGCAGATCGTCAAGGCCCGGATCAAGCTGAACACGGATGAAAGTTTGAGTGAGTACCGCAAAAGGATGCGGGCATTTTGCCGGGATAAACTGGCGAATTTCAAGGTTCCGCAAAAAGTGGAGATAGTGGCGACAGATATGCACGGACAGCGTTTTAAGAAAATGCGAAGAGAATAGCGTATGCCTTCCAATCAAGTGAAATTCCGATTGAAAGAGGCTGATCCTGACTTTAAAGAGGATATCGTGACGGTCGTGCGATTGCACAGGGAGCTTCTGGACTGGGGACCTATCAGCAAACTCGGCGGCTATTTTATGCAAAGATTCATATATTCACATCTGATTCGGGATGGGCTCATAAGTGCGGCTCTCTTTGAAGTCGACGGTGACGCAGCGGGCTTCGTCGCTTATACGCCCTGCTCCTACACATTCCACCGTCAGGCTATAAAAGACCATTGGATGAGAGTGGGATACTTCATGGTTATTTCTATTTTCAGAAATCCGCGGATTCTTTTCCGCTTGCTGAAGGCCGTGCATGAAATGTTTGCTCGCCGTTCAGAGACTATCTCCGGGGATGAAGCAGTGGGAGAAATACTCGCCATCGGAGTAAAACAAGAATACCAAAATCCTGAATTTATCTATAGAACCCATTTGCGAATTTCTGATAAACTCTTCAATCATGTGGTGGACAAATTGAAAGGTCAAGGCATAAAACGATTGCGGCTTATGGTCGATATATTCAATAAACCGGCTTTGCTGTTTTACCACGGTATGGGAGGAAGAATTGAATCAAACCGTATATCCGAAGAGGCAAAGATCCATATTTGGTTTGATATATAAAGCCGCGGGATTAGAATTTTATTAAAAGATGATAGCGGCTTTTATTTAGAGTGAGTTGAGTCTTTAAGACCTGAAAGTCCAAATGCAATTTCTGCGCTATCTCGACTGTCTGCATTTCGGGGATAAAAAGCAGGCCTGCTTGAGCATGCGTTCTTGAATACTCTTTGGTTTTCATTCCCAGCAAATATTTTACTGTCGGCAGGACATTCCTGTGTATGATGCCTGATCTGAGATTCGACAATAAGTCGCGCACGCGAGACTCTTTGCCGGGTATATCGGCGACAAGACATAGGCCATTCGGCTGAGCGATTCTTCCTATCTCAATCAGCAATTTTTCGATCTCTTGATAATTTCTATAGTACTGTATCACACTCAAGCAGATGATCTTGGTGAAATATTTTTTGGGAAGAAAAGAAAAATCCGTGTATTTATTTTCGTCCAGAGCGTACACAAATACATTTTTGTATTTTGCGTATGCCTCCCGGCAAAAATCCGCATATTTCCTGGAAATATCCATGCCATGATATTCTTGGACTCTATCGGCCAGGGCTTCAGCCAGATAACCCGGGCCGCAGCCAATATCCAGAATACGGTCGTCTCCTGCATAATTCATCATCGGCGATGTGGCATGAATGAAATATTTGATATTCATCCTCCAAATGGACTCACGTTCAGGAGTGGTCTCCAGATTTTGCCAGAAATCGATCCAGGGATTCTTCATGTCATCCAGTGCGGATATTATTTGATGTAACCCAGGGCTTTCAACTGCTCTTTGGTTTTTTCATCCATGGAGGTCTTTTCGGGAGTGAAAGCCTTGTCTTTTGATCGGGCCAGTAATGATTCTAATAGTTCAAAATAGCGTCCTGCGGAGGACGTTTCCCTCGCGAAGATGTCATTCTTTTCCATCGGATCATCCACTAGGTCGAAGTACAATTGTCTAATCTCAGCTCCGGATTGTATCTTCAGTGCTTTTTTCTCTTTTGTGCGCAGGCACCATGCAGCCAGCCCGTTTCTGATATTGGTTTCTGAAAAGATGTAATCCCTGTTGGCCCTCCGATCTCCATTTAGAAGGAGAGAAGAGAAGTCCATTCCTTCTATCTCATAAGGAAGACTGAAGGTATTCGAAAGACCGCATAACGAAAAAATAGTGGGAAAGATATCGACATGTCCAATCAGATCATCTATCCTCCCGCGTGCTGGAATCATTCCCGGGCAGTAAAATATCAAAGGGACATGGATAAGTTCATCGAACAGCGAATAGATGTGCCTCCAACCGTAATGATCATAAAATTCCTCTCCATGGTCCGCCGTTAAGATCATGATTGTTTTGCTGTCCAGATTCTCCTGTTCCAGATAATCAAACAATATCCCTAAATTATCGTCATGGAAGCGCAGGGCTGAATCGTATTGAAGGAGTATGTTTTCCAATTCATCCTCGGCCAGGGCCTGTTGTTTCCCAAACGGGTACATTGTCGGTCTTTGGTCCGGAGGTATAAGAATGGGATTGGGCGTCGGGTCCGGATCGAATATAATTCTTGTCTCAACCGGCGCATAATAAGGCAAGTGGGGGCCCTTAAGGTGAACATATAGAAAAAAAGGCCGCTCTTTATTCCTGGAAATCCAAGTGATGACTTTGGGTAGAACATGATCGGGCGAGCTGCTGTCCAAGAAATGTTTGGTTTGGAATAGATGATAGGTGAAGTTTCTCATGGCGGCGATGATGTTTCCGCTCGGAACGAGCTTCAAAAAATGCCCGAGTATGGTATATCTGAGCAGATTGGATTGGGGTTCATAGAATTCATCGATATCTCTCTGGTAGCCCAATATGCTTGAAACCGGAGCCCCGATGGAAAAGAAACCGGTTTTGTATCCATTGGCTTTGAAGATGGACGGCATCATAACCAAATCATCGGGGATCAAGGTCGGTCTCGAGCCGAGACGGACACCGTGTGTAGAGGGGTAGGTCGAGGTGAACATGGAGGGGACGGATTCGGCGGTATGGGAGGAATGCGCAAACGCGTTCTGAAAATCCAAGCCGTCCCGAGCGATTCTATCGATGTTCGGCGTCGTTTCCCGTTCATATCCGTGGCAGCTCAAATGATCGAAACGTAGGGCGTCCAAGACGACTATAAGCACGTTGAATTTATCCTGCCCGGAACGCAAAGTCGGGGCGGCTCGGCTCCCTGAAGCGGAGAGGACCAAATGAACGCCTAGTGAGGATAGGATGATTAATAGTGATGCTACCGAAACTAAACGTAAAAAGGAGGGAAATGTTTTAAGTCCGGCCAGCTTGGTTTTTCTGAATAGAAAAATCAAAAGCATAAATGCTGTACCGATGAGGATGAGATTTATCATAACCGATTTTAGATCGAAAAAAGAGGGCAAAAAGAAGATGTTGATGTAACCGATCAAAAGCATCCATACCGCTGAATACAAATAAAATACAATGTATTGGCTGAAAGAGCTGAAGACGAGTCTTTTGCTCAACAAAAAAAAGAAATAGAACATCACGCCAAGTGCTGCTCCGATACCCGCCCAAACCAAAATGTACCACGAAGAAATCAAGTACATTTGACTGAATTTGAAGAGTGAATTTCCCTTTATCAATTCGACCAGGACGTTTAATACCGACATGGCCGCCGCCGCAATCACTGCAGCCGTCAGCGATTTCATTACTATAGAAGCGGACCGAAATATCGTTACAGCTCTCATGGTTCCTCCTTGGATCCCATTCGGATTTTAATCACTCACCAACAATAATTCAAAAACGCTCACCATAAACTGATGAGTTTCCATTAGTTGGATTATGCATCCCAAGTAATCTTATCTAGATCCGTGCCACTGCCGAATAATTTTCCCTGATCATGGCATATAATGCAAGTCAATCCGCTTTTATGTATCTTTATGCGGCACGAGACCCACGGTGATAAATCGGTTGTAGCCATTTCTATCCCAGAATTTTGCCAAAAGGATCATTGGAATCATGGAGAACGCGAAAATGACCGGCCAATAGTTTGAATACTTCAATTTCAAGCTGTAAAGCAATGTATAATAGACGCAATATTGGATAATAAATACGAACAGTGAAGTCCTCCCGATGATACTGGCGACATCCACAATTCTTTTGGTAAATTTCCACATATTCAGGTGGAAAAGGAGATAAGTAATAATCATTCCTATGCCTCCATAGAGGAGGTAATAGGGGAGTGAAGGCGGGAGCTTTTGAAATGGATTCGAAAAGACATGAAGTATGGTATCGACATCAGCAGAATTCATCACACTCAGCCGCTTCAAAATCAGCGGCATCGATAACAGCAGAGAGGCCGTAATGCCCATTATCCCGATCTGTAAGAAGAGCCTGCGTATTTTTAATCGGTCTCCCCGCAGGTCCATTTCCCCAATCTTTTCCCCCAGAGAGCTGCTGGCAAAATAGAGTGCGAACCAAGGCAGAATTGGAAATAGATATCTGTAGATCTTAAGGTTCGCCTCAAAATCGCCGACAAAAGTTTCTTTGATCAGATGCAGAAAGGTATTTCCTGGCGACCAAAATAGGACCAGTAGCCAGTTGACGGCGAATAGCATCAGGCTTAAATGAATTCGTATCCTTCGGCTCACTCGAGCTATCAGCAGCGGGCCGAGGATAATGCTTATGCCTATGGCGTCAGTTATATATACCCATGGAATTGCGTTCCGGATTCCACCGGCCAGGGAAACATGAGCCATCATAATCAAGACATGGCCGATGGTTATCAAGAATAAACCCCGATCGATCAGCTTTATCTTGATTCTTCTGAAATCTCTGTATTGGAGACGATAGAGATAGCCGAGCATGCATCCGCTGATAATCATAAATGTGGGTGATGCCACCATTCCGATTCCGGCGAAGAGCGACCAAAGCAATTGTCTGTCGTTCAGTCCAAAATAAACGTAACCAAAATGCGATATGAAGACAAAGAACATTGCGGAGCCGCGGGCCGCATCGATTTCTGATATTCTTGCTTTTTTCATGGCTGAGAATTGATAGAATATAAAGAATATTAATAAGTCACAACCAAAATTGCCAGTTGAAATCAGACAGTTGTTTCAGAAATGCGGCTTTCAATAATTTCATAATCATTATAAAATGGCGTTTCCCTTGAATAAGGTGATCTGTTTGAAATATAGAAAGGCAGTATGAGGAACCTTAGGCCGCCGGCAGGTATATCTCTGGACTTGGATAATCAGTGGTCTTACATGAAAATACACGGTGATGCAGGTTGGCAGAACTTTCCCAGCTATCTTCACATATTCATCCCGGAGGTTTTGGACCTTTTAGATCGTCTTGACATCAGAATCACTTTTTTTGTCGTCGGCCAAGATGCAGCCTTAGAGAAAAACAAAGACGCCCTGTCAATGATCACCAAGAACGGGCATGAAGTCGGCAATCATTCTTTTAATCACGAGCCTTGGATATTTCGACTCTCCCATGACGAGTTGATTCAGGAAGTCCGTGATACAGATCTATATTTAAGGAACTCGACAGGACAGAAGCCGGTTGGATTTCGAGGACCCGGATATACCTGGGATGCAAGGCTTTTCGAGATTTTGATGGATTCCGGCTATATTTATGACGCTTCGACATTTCCGATGTATCTAGGCCCCTTAGCCAGGATGTACTATTTTTGGAAATCGGATTTAGACGATGCAGAAAAGCACCGGCGCCGGCGGTTGTACGGAAGCTTTGCGGATGGATTGAGGCCGGTTAAGCCATATTATTGGATGTTACCGACCGGCCGCCGCTTTCTGGAAATCCCGGTCACAACCTGGCCGTTTCTCAAGATTCCTTTTCATTTAAGCTATCTGCTTTATTTGCATCAGCACTCGGATACAGCCATGCGTCTTTTTCTTGCCGCAGCTCTGGCCACCTGCAGATTGGCCGGATCAGGCCTGAGCTTTCTTCTCCACCCTTTGGATCTGATGGGGGGGGATTTGGTGCCGGGACTCGCGTTTTTCCCGGGAATGAAAACGCGCACAAAGGAGAAAAAGAGAGTATTTATTTATGTCCTGGAAGCAATCAAGAGCCAGTTTGAATGTGTGAACATGAGCAGTTATGCCCGGACTTGGATAAATAGGAATCCCAATAAGGTCGTTGGTTTATGATTACGCTCATCAGTAACAGAAATATGAGTGGACATACATAAAGGCGGTATTTAATGAATACTCACCATAAACAAGAAACCAAACCGTTTGTTTCAGTGGTTATGCCGGCGTACAATGAATCTGCCATCATTCAAGACAATCTCAATCGTGTCTATCGATATTTGAGGGGATTGGAAGATAGGTGTCGCTGGGAGTTGATCATTGTCAATGACGGCAGCACCGATGACACCGGTATTCTAGCGGAAAGTTTTGCCCAGGATAAAGACCGTGTCTACATCCTCCATCATATGCATAATTTCAGGCTCGGCCAGGCGCTTCGATTCGCATTCAGCCGGTGCGCCGGAGATTATGTTGTGGTGTTGGATCTTGACCTTTCCTACAGCCCTGAGCATATCGAACGGTTATTGGACAAAATCATTAAAACCCACGCCAAAATAGTCATCGCGTCACCTTTTATGAAAGGAGGACAGATTTCTAATGTGCCCAAATTCAGGAAATTTCTCAGCATCCGTGCCAACCGGTTTTTGTGCTTGATGGCGCCTCGAGATAGATTCTCGGACAAGATCACCAACATCACCGGAATGGTCCGTATCTATGACGGAACGTTCTTGAAAAAACTCAATCTCAAAGCCACAGACTATAATATCAATCCTGAAATTATATACAAAGCCAAGATATTGAGGGCACGGATAGTGGAGATTCCGGCACATCTCGACTGGGAATCCATACGGAAATTCAAGGGCCGAAAGTCCAATTTAAGGTTAATAAGGAATATCATCCAGAGTTTTATGTCAGGTTTTATATTCAGACCTTTCATGTTTTTCATTCTGCCGGGAATTCTTCTGCTGTTGCTCGCCCTTTATCCGCTGATGTGGGTCGTCATTCATACCACTAAATTTTATCAAAGCTATGCGAATCTGGGAATTCATCCGGATGATCGTCTGTCGCAAGCGATCGGTGAGGCCTTCCGGCTCTCCCCTCATGCCTTTATTGTGGGCGGTGTCGTGCTCATGGTTGCCGTCCAATTGATCAGCCTCGGCTTCCTGGCGTTCCAAAATAAAAGGTATTTTGAGGAACTCTATCACTTCAACAGCACCTTATTCTTTCGGGCTCAAGAAAAGCAGAAGATCGAAAATCTTTAATCGGCCCGATAAAACGGATATTCAACTTAAATGCCCAGCACATCTCCCCAAAAAAATATCGCCGTTGTGGGGGCAGGCGTAACCGGCCTTGCCGCCGCCTGGGAACTGGCCAAGTCCGGCCGGTTTGAAGTGACCGTTTTCGAGAGAAGCCCTTCTGTCGGAGGTTTGAGCTCTTCTTACAGATGGGCGAATATTATTTGTGACCGCTTTTACCATGTCATCCTTCCGGCTGATGTCCACACTCTCGAATTAGTAGAGGAGCTTGAGTTGGGGAAGGAGATCAATTGGAAGTCATCTCTTTCCGCTTTTTACAAAGACGGCAGGCTGGTTCCGTTGGCGACGGTGGGGGATTTTATTCGTTTTCCATTCTTGTCTTTCTGGGACAAATTCAGACTTGGAATTGGAATCCTCTACAGTGCCCGAATCAAAAATTCTTCCGGTCTTCACAAAATATATGCCCGGCAATGGCTGATTAAGATTTTCGGAAAAAATGTCTATACTAATATATGGGGACCGCTTCTTCGAAGTAAGCTGGGCGCCGCATCTGATGAGACATCTGCGGCTTTCATATGGGCGAATATATCCAGATTGTATGGGGCCCGTCAATCTAGGTCAAAACAGGAAATGATGGGCTATATCTCCGGGGGATACCACACCGTCTTGATGGCTTTTAAAAAGAAGTTGGCTGGTCTTGGTGTCCGTATTCTAACCAATAATGCCGTGACTGAAATGGACATAAAAACTCGCGATCGGCAGGTGGTTTTGCACTCGGAATCTCAGCATTTGGCTTTTGATAGTGTTCTATACACAATTTCTCCTCCAGACATCTTGGACCTGCTGGGTGCAAAAGCCGATTCAGAGTACGTTCGCCACTTGCAGAGCATAGCATACCTCGGCATAGTCTGTGTGCTGTTAGTTCTTAACCGAAAACTATCTCCCTATTATGTGATAAATCTTCTCGATCCCGACCTCCCTTTCACTGGAATAATCGAGACGACTAACGTATTGGCCCCGGCTGATTTCGGAAATAAACATTTGGTCTATCTCCCCAGATATGTCACCCGGGATGATTTACTGAGCAGGTTGCCGGATGATCAAATCAAAGCTAAATTTTTGGATGGCTTGCGCGCGGTATTTCCTGATTTAAGTTCTGAAGACATTCATCATGCGGCACTTTTCCGGGAAAGGCATGTACAGCCTATCCTGAATCTGGATTATGTTTCCCGGGTCCCGAATTGCCGCACCCCGATTGAGAGGGTATATATGGCAAACTCTGCCATGATCTACGATTCCACTATCAATAACAATGCCGCTGTATCACTTGGAAAAAATGCGGCATCTATAATTAAGCGAGACATCGCGGATGCTGAATAGATGCGAGATCTGATAAGTGTGCGAATTACTTTTTGAGGGAATTCGCAGTTCTCCCCTGGGGAATACCGCTGGAAGCCCGCTCCCTATCTCCGGTTCCGATCTGAATCTTACCCGGTATTATCGCAGCCCCTTCCAGGTCATCGACTGCATTTGCCAGGCTCAACATACTTTGACCTTGGGCATTTTGTCTGATTTCGAATATCAGGACCAATAGATCTCCTGCATTAGTCTTCTCAATCGGCTTGTCGCTGTACCCCCCGATTCTCAGCACTCCCGGAGATTTTTGGTAGGCCTCCAGTTGGACGAAATCATGTGTCAGCTGAGTTGATGACATTCCCAGATATTCAAGAAGAACTTCGGAATACACTATGTCGAACCCGAAATGCTGCACATTAGAGGGATTGGTGATGAGGATGGGAACCTGGATAGTAATTCCCGATTCTCCCTGTAAAGCTTCTATCATGAGGGAGAGATCAGGAAGTTTTGATATTCGATGGATTGCAGTGGTTGTTATCGGGGTGCGGGAAGAACACGAGCAGTCCCCAGGAAGTTCATTTTTTCCCAAGAATTTCTCGAATATGGCATGGGCATCTCTAGGAGTGACCTTGGGTTGGATCTGAGTTCCGTCACAGTTGACATCCGCATTTTCCAGCTGGGCCTCGCTTGGATTCTGGAACTTCCCTAAGTATATGTCAAACGCCAGCTGTGAATCGCTGGGAGACAGCACCGTGTCTTCGTTGACATCACCGCATTGGGAGTAGAACAAAGCCGTTAATGATTTATCTCGATCCAATATGACATTCAAGCTTTGTTCGAATGCGGAGGGAAGTTCGACATCGCCGTTCCATTTTGAAAATCGGAAATCCGAATATGGAGAGGCCGTGACTTTTACAGATGAGCCAAGGGGATAATTATAGGTCCCGGAGACTGGAGAGGTTGTACCTCCCGGACTCAATGTCGATGCGGATGTCAAGGACGATACGGTCAAATTTGCGTCGGTGCTGGTGCTTATGTGGATGGTTTTTCCGGTCGACCAGGCGGAAACAATCCCGTTGTCGATGGAACATCGGGAGCGGGCACGGATCGTATAGGCGCCCGTCTCTGACCACGCATGGGATGCCGATGTGGAACCGGACCAAGTGGAGTATGTCCCATCCCCCCAATCGAATCTGTATTGAACCCCGTGTCCCAAAGTGCACGAAGATCCCCCCGTGGTATAGGTGTACGATATGTTAGGCAATCCATAGGACGCGCTGTTGGGCGTATCAGGAGGGGAAACCTCATGGATGGGATCGGAAGTGGTGATGGTTACGGAGTCCGAATCCACCTTGGATGCGGAATCGGTAACCGTTAGGACCACTGTGAAGCTTCCAGCGGTCGTGAATGTGTGCGAAGGATTTTGTTGACTTGAATTGCTCCCGTCTCGAAAGTCCCAGCTAAAATCATAGGGAGAAATGCCTCCACCGACATCAGCACTGAAATTCACTTCCAATGGAGTGGATCCTGAAGTTGGAGCGGCGGAAACAGATACGGCTAAGGGATCGACGGCCGCCGAAACAGTCAATGTGACGGAAATTCTCTGTGGTGAATTATCGGCATTCGAAGAATTGACGGATATGGTGGCCTGATATGTGCCTGTCGACAGACCGGACGAGTCGGTCGACACGGAGATTTGGCCATTATCCTGTCCGGTGGTGGGGGAGCAGTTCAGCCAGGCCGCACTATCTGAAACGGTCCAGTCCAAAATCCCTCCTCCGGCATTGGAGATTTGGAACATCTGGCTGGCGGGTGAGCTTCCTCCGGCTACCGCTGAAAACGAAAGCGATGAGGTCGATAGTGCAATACTCGGCCCGGCACTCTGACGCAAGGGATGGGGATAGACCAGCGGAGAGTATCCGGGCATCGGATAATCGAACCAATCCCGGTTCTTGCGAAAATAGGGATATTCGGCTTCATCCTCGCAGTGAATGGTCTCGTTGGCCGCATTATAAGCGCTTCCGTTCACCTGGTTTCCC
>Ga0180437_10005316_pt1 | contig 17688 bp, 13 predicted proteins | sample SS_ome_4_FD_132410 | JGI IMG/M metagenome (GOLD analysis project Ga0180437, IMG submission 132410) | Hypersaline lake sediment archaeal communities from the Salton Sea, California, USA - SS_3_D_1 metaG | ecosystem: Environmental > Aquatic > Non-marine Saline and Alkaline > Hypersaline >... | reverse complement strand
GAGCGTCAGGCGGAGGGAGAACAGCGCCTCCGGACGCGTCGCCTCGTACCAGATCCGCTCCAGGCCGTCGGCGAAGGCCCGAGAGGCCAGCGCCACCATGGGCAGGGCCACGAACAACCCGATGTAGCCCAGCGAGATGCCCCGGAGCGCGAGGTCGGGACCGGGAAGCCGGCCGGCTCGTCTCCTCTTCCGGCGTTGTCCGGCAGCTTCGGTGCGCACGGGCCTACTCCTCCGCGAGCTCTTGGGTGATCTGGGTCCAGATCCCCTCCGGTCCGTAGAGGGTCCGGCGGACCTCGCTCCAACCTCCGAGGTAGGTGATGTCGAAGAGGAGGGGGGGCGTCGGGTACTGGTCGGCGAACTCCGCGAGGATCTTCGGATTGGCCGGCCGGAATCCGTAGCGCGCAAACGCGCGCTGAGCCTCATCGGTGTGCAGGAACTTGACGAACTCCTCGGCGAGCTCTCGCACGCCGTGTTTTTCGGCGTTCCGATCGACCACGGCCGCGGGATTCTCGATCAGGATGGTGGAGGCGGGGACCACGAACGGGAAGTCCCGCCCCTGGAGCCTGCGGAGGATGATTTCGTTCTCGTACGTCAGGATCACGTCGCCGATCCCGCGCTCGAAGGTCGTCACCGATTGGCGCCCGGACTTGTCCATCACCTTTACCCTGCGCTGGATGCGTTTGAGCAGGCCCCGTGCGTAGGCCGGGTCGGCGCGGCCGCTCTTGGCCTCGGACATCTTGAGCCCGGCGCCGTAGACGGCGTTGATGCACCACATGGCGCCCCCCGAAGTCTTGGGGTTGGGATAGAGGACTTCGAGGTCCGGGCGGGTCAAGTCTTCCCAGTCCCGCACGTTCTTGGGATTCCCGGGACGGCAGCCCATGGCCACGACGGACCGGGTGATGAATCCCTGCCAGGGTCGGTCCTTCCAATCATGGGTGATGAGGCCCGCGTCGGTCAGCTTGTCTACATCCCCCTCCAGGGAGAGGGCCACGACGTCGGCCTCGAAACCCGCCAGCACGGCTCGGGCCTGGGCCCCGGAGGCCTCGTAGGACTGTTGGACCGTGAGGTCCCTGCCGGTTCTCTCCCTCCAGTACGCCTGGAAGGCCGGGATGATCTCCTTCTCGTAGGCCTCCTTGGGCACCGTGTAGGCGGCCAGGACGAGCGTGTCGCCCGCGGGCGCCTTCTGCCGGTCGTTGCCACCGCAGCTGGGAATCCCAAGGACGAAGGCCAGGACCAGTGCCGTCCTGGAGAGTCGAAGGACCTCATGATTTGCCATCATGTCTGAATCTCCTCGCAGCAGGTTATGCCCCGGGAGGGCGCCACACTCATATGACACTCCAATTGTAGCCTACCTGCCGGTGTCTGTCAAGACTAGTTTTCTGATGATCGTTCAACGGCTTGGCTAATTCCCTACTATTTCCATCGATTACGAGCGAGAAAAACTTGAGGGCATTCTCTCCGAGAGCTGGCGCGGGCCGGGGGTTGGCTGGCAGCGCAGGGGAGCATCGGAGGATGGAGCGAGATCGAGATCGGGGAGCCAGCCGCACGAGCGGGTACGGGGGAGATTGCGGGGCCAGGGCATGGGTGGATTCGCCGTCTCCGGTCCCAGTGCCAATCGCCCTCGGTCCCGGCACGCAAGCGGAATGTGGCTTGATGGTAACGTGGCCAGCTTCCTCCCGGCGGGCAGTGAAGACGCAATTCCCTACGGCACGAGCGCAGTACCCTTGATGAATCCGCTTAAAGCGCACGGGAGATGAATATTTGGTACGATAGCTTTATATATTGTCTCCGCGGGGCAGATGTAGTAGGCTTATGGCAGCCGGGGATGGAGGTGTCTGGGAGGATCCGTCGAGGCGTCCCCCCGGGGTGTCCCCTAGCGTCAGGAGGTGCGGGATGAAACGATCTCTGGTCTCCGGCTTCGCAACGATCGGACTCCTGCCTCTGGGCCTCGCTCTGGTCGGGTCCTCTCCGGTCTTGGCAGAGATCTACACCGTGTACCCGGATGGCAGTGGGGTCTATCCGACGATCCAGGCAGCGATCGACGCCGCCGAGGACAACGACATCGTAGAACTTGTGGACGGGGTGTTCATGGGCAGCGGGAACACGCGCGTCAGTTTCTGTGGAAAGGCCATCACCGTGCGATCCCAGATCGGCAGCAACGGCAATTTCTCCGAGGACCCGCTCTTCTGTGACGGCTGCTATTACCTCCAGGCGTGCTCCCCGTGCGCTCCCGGCAATCACCCGGATGACGTGAACTGCGGGCTCATCGGTGCCTACGGGGTCGGCTGTCCTTGCGGGGGCGGGCCCACAGCTGTGGATAGAACGAGTTGGTCTTCTCTGAAGGCGCTCTATCGATAGGAGGGCGTGATGATCCGAATAGCCGCCTTCGTCGTCGCTCTTGTGCTCGTCGTTCCGTCGTGCGGCGGGGCGGCTACCTACTACGTGCCCTCGCCCGGGTATCCGACGATCCAGTCGAACATCTACCGATGCAGCGAGGGGGACACGGTCGTCGTGATGCCCGGGACGTATCACGAGCACGACATTGAGGTGTACCCCACGATCCACCTTCGCAGCGAGACCGGGGAGGCGGACTGTGTGACCATCGACGCCCTGGGCTACGGAGGCGTGCTCCGGTGCTGGGATACGTTGAACTGCTCGGTGATCGAGGGATTCACACTGACCGGGGGTTCTGGATCTGGATTGTACTGCATGAATGCATCGGCCACGGTGCGCGGATGTGTGTTCGTCGGCAACACGGGCTTCGAAGGCGCCGGGGCGTCCTGCTCGTGGTGCTCGCCGACCTTCGAAGACTGCGTGTTCCTCGACAACTCCGCGGAGTACGGGGCCGCGATCAACATCTCGCACTCGACCGTCGTGGTCACGGACTGTGTCTTCTCGGGGAACCGGGCCGAGATCCTCGGCGGCGCCATCGAGTGCTACGTGGGTTCCACGGCGATCATCACGCGCTGTGTGTTCTCGGGCAACTCGGCCGGGTTGTTGGGGGGCGCGCTCCACACGTCGCAGGACTCGTACCCGAGGTTCGTCGGCTGTACTCTGGTGGGGAACTCGGCCCCGCAGGGTGGAGGGGTCGCGTGCCGACTGGATGCGCAAGCCACGCTCGAGAACACGATTGTCGCCTTCGCCGGGGCCGGGGAAGCCGTTTACTGCGAAACCGGCGCAAGCGCGCAGCTTAGCTGCAGCGACCTCTACGGCAATGCCGGCGGCGATTGGGTGGGCTGCATTGCCGGTCAATTGGGCCTCAACGGCGATTTCTCGGAGTGCCCGCTCTTTTGCGATCCGGAGAACGCGGATTTCCATCTGCAGGAGTGCTCTCCCTGCGCTCCGGGGAACCATCCCCAGGGGTACGAGTGCGGGCTGATCGGGGCCTGGGATGTAGCGTGCGGCTGCGGGATGCCGTCGGTGATGGAGAGCACCACGTGGTCGTCGCTGAAGGCGCTCTATCGGTAGACGGTAGGCCACCCGCGTTCTCTCGGTCCGCCGAAACCGTGAACGGCCGCGGGCCTACGGGCTGGCCCCGTCGATCTGGGATCGAGGGGGATCGAGGTGCCAGAGCACGGTCTGGATCCGCGGTGTCCGGTTCTCTGGCGGTTGATGCGGTGAGACTGCCGCGGGGAGCGCGGCCGAGGATCGGATCGGAACATGTTGCCGGTTGCGATGATCGGCATCGTGTCGTATGGTGAATGAGTCCGAAGGCTCATCCGTCCTGAGCTCCCTACCGGAGCCTAGCCATGAGACCCGCGTTCGGTTTGCCTCTCTCTATCATCCTCGCCATCCTCCAGTCCCCGGTACAGGCAGCGACCTGGCAAGTGCCATCCGAGTGCCCCACCATCCAGGCCGGGATCGACTCGGCGAGTGCCGGTGACACGGTCCTCGTCGCCTGCGGAACCTACGATGAACATAACATCGTCATGAAGGCCGGCGTCTGGGTTCGGGGAGAAACCGGAGATCCGGGTTGCGTCGTGGTTCTTCCTCGACCCTACGCGGGCCCCGTGTTCCAATGCGATAGCCTGGATTGTGCCGCGGCCATCGAGGCGCTCACGATTGCGGGAGGTGTGGCGGATTGGGGTGGGGGCCTGTTCTGTCGCCACACGTCGCTTCGTTTGGCGGACGTGGTGTTCAGGAGCAATGTCGCCGGGCATCAGGGCGGGGCGATCTACTGCTGTTACGGGTCGGATCTCTCGATCGTCGACTGCGAGTTCCTGCTGAACCGTGTCCCCGGAGGGATGGGTCCGATCGGGGGTGCCGTGTATGTGTCTTCCGGTTCCACGGTCACACTCTCTGCCTGTGCGTTTTCGGAGAACTACGCCTATCTGGACGGCGGGGCACTGCTCTGTCGGGATTGCTCGGTGAATGCGACGGAATGCATCTTCGCCGGGAACGCGACGGAGGACGTCGGGGGCGCTGTATGCTGTGAGGGAGTCTCGTCATCCGCGTTCACTTGCTGCGCGTTCTCGGGGAACTCTAGCTGGGGTGGCGGCGCGGTATGGTGCTGGGGCTGCCCCCTGACCGTCGCGGGGTGCGTGTTCTCTGACAATCGTGCACACTGGGGTGGGGGCGGCGGGCTGGAGGGCAGATACTGTCATAGTCTTACGCTCATAGATTGCGTGTTCTTGCGCAACGTGTCCACGGGGAGTGGTGGGGGAGGCGCGATCGATGCTCGCGGTTCGACTCTCCTTCTGGACGGCTGCACATTCTGGGGAAACTCGGCCTCCCAAGGTGGGGGCTTACGGCTGATCGAAAGCGCCGACGCAGCTCTGTCGAATACCATCGTCGCCTCCTGCAGCCAGGGGGAAGGGATCCACTGCGCCTCCAACTCCAGCGCCGCACTCGTGTGCTCCGATCTCTACGGCAACGCTGGCGGCGACTGGGTGGGCCCGATCGCCGACCAGCACGGGGTCGACGGCAACTTCTCCGCGTGTCCGCTGTTCTGTGATCCGGAGAACGCGGACTTCCACCTGCAGGAGTGCTCTCCCTGCGCTCCGGGGAACCATCCCCAGGGCTACGACTGCGGGCTGATCGGGGCCTGGGATGTAGCGTGCGGCTGCGGGATGCCGTCGGCGGTGGAGAGCACCACGTGGTCGTCGCTGAAGGCGCGCTATCGATAGGGGGTGCGTGGCGCGGGCCCTCTGGGTCCATGGAGATCGTTCGCGGCCGGTCGCCTACGAGCTGGCCCCGTCCTTCTGGCGTCCCCACAGGTCCCGCCGGATGTGGATGGCCATCCGGCCCGGACCCTCGTACTCGACGAGCTTGAGGAAAACCGCACCCCCGGCCCCCCGGATCCATTCCTTCACACGCGCGTCGCCGATCGTCTCATAGGGCCTGAGGATAACGAGGTACCGTCCCTCGGGCACATCCATTCCATCCGTTGCCCCGTCGTGGATCATGTACTTGCCCAGCGTGCGGTGCTCCTGGTACTCGGTCGGATCCAGCCCGGCGAAGAAGAGGGGGAAGACGTACGCGCCGGGGATCCGATGGGACAGGATGACCCCCTCGTAGCGCTCTGAGTCACGTTCTGCAATCGTGATCGCCTCCGCCATGCCGTACTGGAACGCCGGCTGGGAGGCGGCCGGATACTTGCCGGAGTACGCGTAGAGGAACAGGCCCGCATTGAGCGCGAGGGTGCCGGATACGGCCGCGGTCAATATGATCCCCGTGCGCCTTCTCCTGGCCAGAACGAATCTCGCAAAGGCGACCAGCCCAACGGCGGCCGTGATCTCCAGAAAGGGAACCGCGCCGATTGCCCGAAGCGCATGGGGAATGGATTCGTTCGTCAATGCGGGTGCGATATTGCCCAGAGCGAAGACCAGAGGGGGAAGAATGAGGGACGGTGTTCTTCTTCTTAGGGCCATTCCCACGCCGAGGATCACGAAGGGCAAGAGGCCGACGAGGATCTGGCCGAACCCGCCGAGGCTGTGTCTCGGGTTCGAATCGCCCTCGAAGAACAGAAACCGGGGGTCCAGCTGCAGGGCGTAGTTCCTCAGGAACACGAGGAGGGAGTTCGGCTCGCTGAAGATCGAGATTTCCATGAACCGACGGTTTGCCTGCCCGGCCCAGGACAGGTAGTAGACGGGAAAGGCCAAGACGAGGAACAGACCGGAGGCGGCGAGGGCGTGAATCGAGGCTCGCCGGTTGGATCGGATGAGAAGCGTCAGCGGGCGGCGGTAGAGGACGAGAAGAGCGACCAGAAGCACGGGAATGAGGAGCTTCGCCACAGCATAGGTGTGGAGACTGAGACCGAACACGAGACCGCAGGGAAGGGCGAATCTGCGATCCTCGAGCATCTTGAGGAAAAGGTAGATGCCCAGGGTCACAAGGAGGGGCAGCAGGATGGCGCGGAAGGCGATCCGGCTGAACATCATGTGCCAAGGGGACAGAGCCACCAGGAGAGCGGCGACCAGGGCCACGTGCCTGTCGAAGAGCTTGCGGGTGAGCAGGAAGGTGGTCAGGACCGTGCATGTGCCCGCGATGGCAGCCACGATGCGGGTCGAGAACACGGACAGACCCAGCAGCGACACGGGCACGACCGTCAGGTAGGAATACATCGACTCGACGTAGTCCAGACCGTGGTGAAGCAGGAGGATGGGCAGCCGGTCCCCGTACAGACTCCGGCCTGTCTTGAGGAGGCTGTAGGCGTCGTAGCCGTTGGCCGCCTCGTCTCCGAAGAGACCGCTCGGGAGCACGCCCAACTTGTAGACTCGAATGACCAGGGCGACGCCGACGACTGCAGCGAGGAGGCCGGCGAAGAGTGCGGCGTTGGAGTCCCGGTTGCCCGCGGGTGGGCGTGTGGGGCCGCGCGGCTCGGGCATGAGGGGCGGAGGTCGCATCGAGGTGGGTCTCCCAAGCGGACGTCCCATGGGGATCCTGGGGGATCCCGAGCGGATCGTAGCGGATCGTTGTGCCAGAGCAGACTATCTACGGCGCCTTCTGAGCCACGACCATGATATTGGTGGCAGCCCAACGGGTCGGCCACAACTCCTCAAAGAACCCGTTGAACCTGTACAGGAACTGCACAAGGCGGTTGATGACTCGGATCCTTCCTATTTTCGCACTCGCCCCTCCGGCAAGTGTCGGCATGACTTGATGGTAGGCAGAGTAAACAGGAGCCAACCCACTTTGGGACAGCAGTTGCCGGACCGAACCCATGGAGTATAACCTGTCGTGATGGGGTCTTCCCAGGACTTTGCTAAGACACTCGACGTAGGAATAGCGGTTCGGCAGGAAGGTGATGATCAGGTTCCCACCGGGCTTGAGCACTCTACGGATCTCCCTCACGGATTCCACATCATTCGGCACGTGCTCGAGGACTCCGCTGCCGACAACCGCGTCGAACGTGTCGTCTCCGTAGGGCAGCTCGTTCGGGTGGTCCAACATGGAGAACTCAAGGTCCGCGAACTGGAAGAACACCTCATACCCTTCATCCATCACGTCACAGCCGAACAATCGCGCTTCGGCACCGAAGTGGTTCTTGATGAGACAGGCGTCGATCGCATGCCTGCATCCCCAGTCCAGGATGTTTCCCCCTCTCAGGTACGGCGCGTACCTGCGGAAGGCGTCCACGTGTCGTTTGATGATGGTCCGGTTGGTCAAGTGCATCTGCAGGAAGTCAGACGGCCTGAGCTCCAGCTGATCTCTATGGAGTCGGACGACCAGCTGCTCGATGTCGTCCTTGCCTCTCACAAGACCGTCTCCCAGAGGTCGTTTGCCCGGGGTCAACCCCTCGGGGCGCAACCGGTCGTCTTCGGGCCCATTCCTCGCCGACCCAGGGGGGCAGACCTGCGCAGCGCCGGATCCACTGCGAATTCTCCCACACTCGGACGGCATTCCGTCACCTGGTCCGCCGCGCATACGTCCATCGCGTCAAGAACCGATCCGCCAGGGGCGCAGGGACTCTACTCCGCCGCCGGGGCTGGAGTCAAGTCTCCGGGTCCCCGCAACTGCATGATTCAGGCATCGCACGCGACCGCACCGCGCAGGCCCCCATCAGCCCAGGCGGGTCCAGGGGACGTTGGCAATAACTGTGAGACACGGGGCGGTCCCAGAAGTCACGATGCGGGCGGTCACGGATTAAGGTACAGCCCCGCTCCGGGTCCCAGCGGCAGCCCCAGCAGCATCCATGCCGTCAGCAGGATCATCCAGACCACCATGAACACCACGGAATAGGGAAGCATCGTGGCGATCACGGTGCCGATGCCGGCCTTGGCATCATACTTCTGAAGGAAGGCGACGATGAGTGCGAAGAACGACATCATGGGGGAGATGATGTTCGTGGCGCTGTCGCCGATCCGGTAGGCGCCCTGCACCAGCTCCGGGGTGTACCCCAACAGCATGAACATAGGGACGAACACGGGCGCAACGAACGCCCATTTCGCCGACGCACTACCCATCAGAAGATTGATGGTCCCGGACATCAAGACGAAACAGAGCATGAGCGGGATCGGTCCCAGGCCCGAGGCTTTCAGAATCTCGGCTCCCTTGATGGCGAACACGAGTCCCAGGTTGGAGTACTTGAAGAACGCTACGAACTGACTGGCGAAGAAGACCAGCACCATGAAGAGGCTCAACGACTCTATCGACGAGCGCATGCCCTTGATCACATCCGTTTCGCTCTTGAAGGTGCCGGCTGCCAAGCCATAGGCCAGTCCCGCCAGCAGCGCCCCGATGAAGATGACGCTGATGATCCCTTGCATAAAGGGCGAGTGGAGAACATCCCCTGTCTCAGCATGGCGCAGGAATCCATCTGCCGGAATCAGTCCCGCCAGAAGGACAGCGACGATTGCAATACTCACAAGGAATGCCCAGAGCAACCCCACCTTCTCCGGTCGAGTCAGTTTCTGGAGTTCGGATGCATTGCCTTGGGATCCATACTCGCCCAGGCGCGGCACAACCACCTTCTCCGTCACCCACGTTCCGACGCCAGCGATCATGAAGGTGGATACGACCATGAAGTAGTAGTTGCAGGCCGGAGTAACCCGGTAGCCGGGGTCGACAATCTGGGAGGCTTCCTCCGTGATGCCGGCGAGCAACGGGTCTATCGTCCCGAGGAGGAGGTTCGCGCTGAACCCTCCCGAGACGCCTGCAAACGCGGCCGCGAGACCCGCGATCGGATGGCGACCGACGGACAGGAAGATGATGGCGCCCAAGGGTACGAGCAACACGTAACCCACGTCGCTCGCCATGTTGGACAGCACGCCCGCAAGGACGATCACGAAGGTCAGGAGCCGTGCGGGCGCCGCGTGGACCAGCAGGCGGAGCCCCGTCCCGATAAGTCCGCTGCTCTCCGCCACGCCGATTCCGAGCATCGCCACCAGGACCGTTCCCAGCGGCGCGAACCCGGTGAAGTTGACGATCAGGTGCTCGAGAATCCAGTGAAGCCCGTGCCGCGTAAGAAGGTTCACCGGCTGGACGATCAAACCGTCCTTGGGATTCACCACGGAGACATCCAGCTTGGCAAATACGGCCGACAGCACAAGGATGGCCAACGCGAAGAGCGCGAAGAGGGTTACCGGGTGAGGCAGAGCGTTGCCCGCGCTCTCGATGGTGGACAGAAAGCGGGAGATGGGCGTGCGTTTTGGGGCGTCGTTGCTCTTCTTTGCCATCGAGTAAGCATACTATGGATCATCCACAAGTGCAAGGAAATGGAAAGAGACTCGGAAGACCACGAGAGCCGAAAGCCGCAAGCCGCCCTTGGCACCTGATCCGAATTCTGCCTTCTGCCGAAAGGCTAGATCGCGCCCGGCGCGCTGCCTTGCTGTAATCACAGGCGAGCGCCGGGTGAGCACATCGTGCTGCATCTCCTTGGCGGAGCTGTCTAACGCTCCGGTTCAGCGGCGGCGTGAAACGCCGTCCGCTGCAACCGGTTGTTATGCCGCGGACTCACGCGACACGTCCCATCCGGGATAGACCGGAACCGCCCGTGGCTGTCGTGCGCTGCGCGCCCCAGTGCGTCGTTTCGGCGTTCACGCCATGGTGACGATGATCTTGCCCTTATGATCGCCTGTGCCAAAGAGCCGAAACGCTTCAGGCAAATCGGCGAGCTTGTACGGCCCGTCAATCACCGGTACCAGTTTGCCGGCTTCGAACAGCTCATTCATGTAGCCGAGGTCCTTGTTGGCTTTCAAGGTAACGATACGCACGTGCTTGTGGCAAAGCCGCGACATCAACGGACCCAGGACCAGGGCCTGCAGCAGGCGCGATGTGTTGCCGCCGACGGTGACATAGGTGCCGTTGGGATTCAGTGCGCGTGCGTAGGCAAATGGCGAACGGTTGGTCTTCACATCGAGGATCAGATCATAACACTTGCCGCTTTTGGTGAAGTCCTCCGTGAGGTAATCAACGACGTGGTCCGCGCCCATGGCACGCAACATGTCCAGTTTGCCGGGCTTGTCGACCACGGTCACCTCAACGTCGTAGAGTTTGGCCATCTGCAAGGCGAACGTACCAACGCCCCCACCGGCCCCGTTCAGGAGCAGCTTGTGGCCGGACTGAATCCGGCCCACATCGATGAGGCCCTGCACCGCCAGCATGCCCGCCTGCGGGATGGCTGCGGCTTGCTCGAAGGTCATTCTGGCCGGTTTGTGCGCGAGGTTCGCTTCCGGCGCACAGGCATATTCCGCGAACGCGCCGAAACCGCTCGTACACAAATCGCCGTAGACCTCATCACCCGGCTCGAACGCCTTGGCATCTGCGCCCACGGCTTCAACACGCCCAGCGATATCACCGCCAATGATCTGCACCTTCGGTGTGAAGAGACCGCTGACCATTCGATTCACGAACGGCTTGCCCTGCAGCAGCCCCCAGTCCCAATCGTTGACGGACGCGGCATGCACACGAACCAGGACTTCATCGGCCTTGGGCGTGGGCTTTGCCACGTCCCTCAGCACCAGGACGTCGGGCGTCCCGTAGCGTTCCATCACAACTGCTTTCATGAGTGCGCCCCGATGCTCATTGAGTTCTCTCATTGCCCCGACTCGGGATCTCGCGTCAGCTCGGGGAATGGGGACGGTCCCCGTTTCGGTATCTTCCCCTGGTCGAGTACGAGGAGGCATACTACCGGCGTCACGAGTCCCCGGCAGAACTGGTCGGAGTCACGCAATGAGATCTCCGGAGAACCCGGTACGGTTCACTCCGTCTCCGACGCCCAAACCGTATTGTTCTTGACAACAGGTTGTCAAGCGTGATGTCGCGCACAGAGGCTGCCAGATGTCTTGTCTCGGCTCTCGTCTTGTCAGCTTTTCAACTGTCCACTCTCACCTCTCCGGCCACACGCGAGAAGGCCCGGGGATTCCCCCGGGCTCCGCGGCCACATCTCGAATTCTACGATGCTCCTCTCCGAGAACGATTCACGATTTACCATTGTCGATTCACGAACGTGGGCGGGATTCCTGAGGGACTTGGCACACGTAAATCGTGAATGGTAAATGGGGAAAACGTGAGGGCGAGCCTTGCGGCCCGCCCACGTTTTCGCCTCCCGCCCGACGCTGACTTCGAACCATCTGACCCAGTGGCTGCAGGCGATAGACTCACTCCGAAAGGCGGGGTTTCCTACCTCCGCAGGCGATTCCTGGCACACCCCGCAGAAAGCGGCAGAAGGCGGGCTGTCCTATATGCCCTAGCTGACTGCAACCGTGGGGGATCTCCCTACTGGGCAACAGGAAGAGACTATACAGATTTGGCGCTGGGTGTTTCCTCCGGGCTGCAGTAGAATGCCGACGAGGCACACTGACTGAAGACCAGCCCCAACGAGTGCGACCCCAACGAGACCGCAAGGGAGGTAGGCCATGGTAGCCGGCGTTTCTCCATCGACGAAAGCCTGCGGATTCTGGTCCGCCGTGCTTGCTACGATTTTCAGCATCACGTACGTCATCGGTCAGCTTGCAGAGTGGGCGGGATTGATGGGATCCGGGGGAGGAGCCGAAAACGCCAGCACGCCTTTCGGGCTGGTCGTTCTCCTCACGCCGTCGTTGTTCCTTGGTTCTTCGTTTCTCGTGCTCGTCGTCAGCATCCACCAACTGTCATCTCCGGATCGGAAGGTCTGGAGTCACGCGGCCGTAGCATTTGCCACGGCCTACGCGGTCCTGATCAGCATCAACTACTACGTACAACTGACATGGGTGATGCCTCGACTTGCTGCGGGCCGGACTCATGGTCTCGAACCGTTCCTGTTCACGCCTTTCGATTCATTCCTGTACGCCGTGGACATTCTCGGCTACAGCTTCATGAGTGTGGCCACCCTCTTCGCCGCCGCCGTGTTCACGGGTAGGGGGCTGGAACGTGTGGTGCGTGTGTTCTTGATCGCAAACGGGCTGCTGCTCCCGTTCATTGCGCTGCAGATGTACGTCCACTGGCTGATATGGATCGCGGCGCTCTGGGCGGTCACGTTTCCGGGCTCGACGTGGTCCCTCGCGATTCTCTTTCGTCGCATGGGAACGACTCCCGTGGAACATGAGACTCGGCCCTAGGCTGGTGTCACTATGCGCCCAAAGATGCCATGCGGAGGACGGGGCTGCGCGCCACCGCTCGGGCCAGCCGGTGGTGTTGGAACGGGATTCAGGTCCTTTCTTCATCTGCCTTCCGGATGAGTCCAGAGATCATCTTCACAATGACTTCGACCTCTTGGATCATCCCCGCATGCTCATCCCGCGTGACCAGATCTCTGCGCTTGGCAACTTCCAAGAGAGGCAGGCACTCCTGTGCCGACGCACGGGCAATCACGAAGAAGTTGCGGGGTCCTTCGGAAGGAACCGGCCATTGCCTTCAGAAGCAGAGAGTCGATAGTCGATAGTTGAGAGTCGATGGTAATGGCTCTGCCCTGTTTCTTCATCTGTGAATCAGCCCTGCCAGCATCTTCGAGATTGTCTCAAGGTCCTGGAGCAGCTCTGCATGAGTCTGTTCCTCGATCAGCGTGCGTCGTTTGGCAACCTCAAGCAAGGGTAGACACTCGAGCACAGACCCTCGAGCGATCACGAAGAAGTTCCTTCGGTCCTTCGGCATTCGCCGGCCGTTTCCCTCAGCGATATTGGCCGCGATCGATAGCGCGGCGCGGTTGAGTTGGTCAACGAGGTAGTACTTGCCGCGCGGGAACGACTCGGTGAGGAACGTGACGCGGTCGGCGAGGTCCAGAGCCTTCTGATACACCTCCAGTTTCTCTACGAGGAAGGGCATAGCACTTCCTCCCTTCTCCCCGCCTCAACCTGAGAGTTGATAGTTGAGAGTCGAAAGTGGATGGCTGGGACTTCGCCCCGGCCGGCTGCCCTCAGATCTGAAACCTTGAAAGTTGATAGTTGATCGAGGCATTGGAGAGAGTCGATAGTTGAGAGTTGATAGTTGACCGAGGTGAGAGGATGATCCTTTCTCCTCTCTGGACTCTGGTCTTGTCAACTTTCAACTTTCCACTCTCACCTCTCCGGCGACACGCGAGAAGGCCCGGGGTTTCCCCCGGGCCCCGCTGCGTGTCGCCTCCCCAACGGGCTGTTATTCGAACTCGGCTACTTCATCTCCGAGAGGAAGAAGCACAAGCTGTACAACGACTTACGCTTCTGGTTGCCTAATGCTGAAGAGGGTGCAAGGAAGGCTTACGATGGTTCTTCGAGTATTCGCCTCTGACTCCGAATCCCTAACACATCTTGCGGGCACCTACTGTCCTGGGCGTAACCTGCGAGTGAAGCGAGTCGAGTTGACCAGCGTTCTCGGATGCTTGGCTTCGTCACTCGTCCTCGCTGAAGGTGGTGCCAGGCGGCACCGGCCAAACCTCACCTTCTTCATGGCCATCAGCACGGAGTCGTAGCCGAAGCACCAGCTGTTGCTCCGCACCCCGACTGGGATCCATTGGATCTGGATACTCCAAGTGGAACAGGTGCTTAGCGGTTGCTGGAGTGCCGCGGCACAGAAAAAGGTCCTCACCCTGGTCTGTTTTCCGCAGTCTTGTTCCACAAACTGGGCATTCCATTTCGGATTCCTCTCGTGTCAGCCGAACTTGGAAGATCCTTCTCCGTACGGGGCGCCCAACATCTCCGTCCTCTGACGACATTCTCGCGCTCGGCCCGGCCTCGGTCAATGGTGAACTAGGGTCGACAGTGCCGGCGTACAGTGCTCCAGAATCATACCGGGGCTGGTGTCGTCTATCTACCACAAATGGAACCGCCCGCGGATGAGATCCGGGGGCGGATGTTGGTCACCAGCAGAGGGGTGACAGACGTGCTGGGGGCTGGGGTCGATGCGGAGATCGTAGTGGCCCATGTCAACGAGCTTGCCAGCGAGGACCGGCATGTCATGGCCTTTTCTGCCCCGGTAGGCCGAGCGCCAGTAGAAAACCACGATAGCCGAAAGCACAGAGCCGACCGAGGCGAAAGGGCTGCAACTTGAACTCGCCTCCTCCATCTCCAAAGAGAAGAACCGCAAGTCATACTACGAACTACGCTTTTTGCCGCCCGATACCTGACAGACACACGTACACTGATGGCAGCTGTGTGAGGAGGATTGTCACTGCTTGGTGAACCTGTAAACGTTCTTCACTTCTCTATTCAGGAAGCTCCCCTTTGATGGTGCAGACATCAGCTCGTCGAATATCTGACGGGGGACATCATGATAGGTGTAGGATCCCCCAGACAGAAACCGAACATGCAGTTCCTGGCTATCGTCATCATAGCCGATAGCCTCAATGTTCGACGAGTCGACGTAAATCATCTCAGGCATCATTCTCTCCTTTTCCCGTCACGTCGGTTTGATGTCGCCAGTTGTCCAGAGCAGATTGGTAGTGCGCGCCGTCAGGTCTCGGTTCACGCCATGCCTGCGGCATGTCAGGATCATCTCCCCTCGGACGCTTGCGTGCCCTGAAGAACTGAATCCGTGACGGAATAGGCATGGCCTCTCCCAGAACCATGCCTTCGCCAGTCCGTAGCGCTGGGAACATGCCGGACAGAGCTCCTAGGTCATCAGGCATAGCGGCTTCGACTTTCGCACGGTCAGCCGCGTTCGTGAGCCTCAACGCGATCATGGTCCCGCACTGACTCAGCACCGTGCTTTCTATCTCGATCGGCCGCTGCGTCACCGCGCACAGCCCGATTCCGTACTTGCGACCCTCCTTGGCAATCCTCGATATGGTTCGATGGGCAGCGGAATCACCACCCTCCGGTAGAAAGATATGTGCCTCCTCGAGGACAATGAGAAGTGGTTGCTTTCGCCCGCTGATCGGTAGATCCAAGGCCCAGAACAGCATGTCGTATACGGTCCTAACTAGAGTACCTACGATAGCCGAGAGCACCTCTGAGGGCAAGCCAGACACGTCTAGTATGGTGAGGGGTCTGTCATGCCCTACCCATGATCTTACGAGGTCGTGTAGGTCACCCTTTGTCCTGCCGTCCAAGTCCGGCGAAAGGTCAGTTCCTGGATGGAAAAGGAATTCAAAGCGGGAGTCTTGAAGTCGGCTTCTTAGGAGTTCAAGCTGCTTAGCTATGTGTCGTGGTCGACCTGCGAATGGTGGATTAGTCCCAGGACTCGGCGGCGGGTATTGGTTAGGAACTAGTTTCTCTGGGTCGCCCTCCTTTGTCTTTGCACACGGGCTTGTGAGGTCACGGTCCTCGTATGTCCGCCGCTCGAAATCATCTAGATCGAACCACAGATTGCTCAAGCTGAATGGGATTGGCGCATCAGCTGTTATCGCCACGTCCGGCGGCTTCTTGCCGAGGTACGCAGCGGCTGCTTTCTTCCGTGCCGTTACCTCATCCCTCACGGCGGTCTCAGTCGCAGGTTGCATTTGCCCCAGGGCGATCGCCTGGAGTTCGTCAAAAGGCAGTGCCCAGTACGGAACGTACAGAGGCAACTCCCCCTTGCTCACATCCGGCTTGATCCTAAATACGCGACCGTATTGCCCAACCGCGGAAGCGTACTCACCGTGCGGGTCAATCACAAGCACACGCGCTGCCGGAAACCCCTGCGTTGCAATGGCCTCAACCAGCACTGCCACGAGATTCGATTTACCCGAGCCCGTGGAGCCAACCACAGCGGAATGCCGTGTGACCAGTCGGCCCAGGTCCAGGTTTCCAGAGATCCCTGAGGCGGCAGCAATGTGGCCGACCGTGATGGCCCGTTCTTCCTCCGTGGACCCGTATATCACACGCATGTCTTGAGGAGTCACCAGATGCACTTCGTCCTCGATAGTCGGGTACTGACTAACTCCTCTCTCAAAGACACCGCCAATTGACTCGCCGAATAGGGTAGCAGAAAGCCAGCGATGGCCGGGAGGGGTGTCTGACTCGCCGGTCTCTGGCGCGGCAGCCGCCCCGACGAGAGTGCATACAGCGTACAGTTGTGTGTAGCCGAGCGGAATGCGTAGGAATGCCCCGACTTGACCCACTCGGTATGAGCGGCCATCCACCATCATGAACGTTGGGACTTCGTCGCAGAGACGGATTGTGACAACTCCGCCTTTCACGGAATCCACGTGGCCGATCAAGGTTGGCGTGCCCTGCTTCATTGAATGTCAGGTCCCATCTCTTTGAGGAAACGGCAGAACCAGTTGAAATCGCCGAGGCGCATTCTTCCCTTCAAGTCCTCGGATTCCGCAGCTGGAGACCCCTCATCCTCCGGCAGCGCATTGCTGTCGAAGGCAGAATCCATGAACGAGCACGTCTTGCTGTCAACCGGCTGAGTCAGCTGCCAGACACCCCAGATTCCCGAGATGACGCCGCCATTGGGACCTATGACAGTCAGGTTAGAGCGCCGGACAGCTGCATCGATGAGCTTGTCGTTCTCATCGAGATCCTCAAACTGAAATGCAATGATGTTGGCGGTGCTTCGGTTGTCCAGAGCCCCGTACAGTATCGCGTTGATGTGCTCGTCACTGAAACTGTATCCGCAGGCGATCAACAGCGCGTGCTCTGAATTGAGTATTCGTGACAGCCTATCCATGTACGCCATGTACGGCTGCTTGCGTGATTCGTCGTACTTACGATGTGAAGGCAGAATCAGTTCACCGCTCTCATTGTGGTGGCTCCTGACAATCCGCCTGCCCGCGGTTCCGTCCTCAAGAAGCCAGTTGACCGAACCATGTAGTTTCCACAGGCGAATCCATCTGGCCTTTGGCAGCAGGTCATCGTCGTCGAGACACTCGGGATAGAAGAAGGGGCGGTACGTTCCTACGAACCCGTCGAAGATCGGGACGCGCGACGTTTCGAATGCCCGCTCGAACAGGACATCGTAGTTCGTCGTGAATATCTCTAAGGGAGCCGTTCGGTTGACCTTCTTCACCCAAGCAGCGAAGCCGTCGTGAGGCGTCTGTTCGGGGATCGTCTCTTCAGCTGGACTTGCGGTCTTGGCTATGGCAGCGCAGATTGTTTTCTCGATTTCGCAGAGCTGTGTCCGATTCAGCCCAATTAAGCTCTCTCCTTCGCCGATTGCATCGATCTTCATCCGGACCCTGGAAAGCACATTCTCCACGTTTCCTGGGCAAGATGCTTGCTTGCATTGCTCGACCAACGTCTCCCAAGCTGCAGCCTGAGCTTCACCCATACCGCCTAACGCCGCACAGCATATTTCCGTCAAGCCGTCGATTCCCGGAATAAGTGGTTTGTGTTGGGCTTTCTCTCCTTCGGATGCAGCAGATGCAATATTGACTGCGCTCGACGTCCCTGCTCCGAAAAGGAAGGCAAGGTGCCTATCGTGCGCAGCAAG
>Ga0180437_10005315_pt1 | contig 17689 bp, 14 predicted proteins | sample SS_ome_4_FD_132410 | JGI IMG/M metagenome (GOLD analysis project Ga0180437, IMG submission 132410) | Hypersaline lake sediment archaeal communities from the Salton Sea, California, USA - SS_3_D_1 metaG | ecosystem: Environmental > Aquatic > Non-marine Saline and Alkaline > Hypersaline >... | reverse complement strand
TGGGTAGTCCCCCTCTTGGGTGTTGTTAGCTTTTGATAAGACAAATTTGCCGTCTGAATGGTGAAAATTGCGCTAAATTGTGGCAAAACAGGCAAGATTTGCCGCATCTCTACCTTGAAAATCATTTGTTATGTCCACCAACACTCTTGAGGGGGACTACCCGTAATTGAAACCCACCGCTAAATCGGTTACTAATTCGGTTGGCAGGGGGCGCGAAAACGTGCTACGCGTCATCCCCAACGGCTTAAAGATACTTTCATTGATATACTCTTCGTATAGCATGCCCGAAACCTGCTCAACGATATAGCCAGCCAGTGCGGCCCCGTAGTTGGAATAAGCTGTGATCTGGCCAGGGGGATAGATACGGGCAGGCCTATATCTGACCAAGTAATCGCGCAAGGGAATGAACTCTTCCGTCTGGCGCACAAACAGACCTTCATCGCGGCTTTCAAACCCTGCTGTGTGTGTCAATAGATGCGCCAACGTGACTGGCTGATGATAAGGATCCGGGATCTTGATATCGCGGAGATAGATGTTGACGTCTGTGTTCAAATCCACTTTGCCCTGTTCTGCCAATTGCATCACAGCTGTCCAGGTAAACAACTTGGAGACGGAGCCGGGGCGAAAGAGCGTTCGATCGGCACTGACTGGCGTGGGTATCTCCAGGTCAGCATAACCGTACCCTTTGGCCAAGTAGATTTCGCCATCTTTGACGACGCTTACGGTAGCGCCAGGAATATGATAAGCCTGCAATTGAGCGGCAATCACACCATCCACGAAGGCTTCCAACTCCTGGGGATCTGTCAAGTCTTGGCCTAAGCCAATTGGAGAAGGGACGGTCTGCGGCTCTGTGGATGCCGCCCTGGTCCAAATAGGCAAGGCGGACAAAGAGATGATTGCGACGATCATCAAAGCACGAAGGACCGGTCTTAAGAAAGTAGACATTTTGCCACATCCTTTTCCATCAATACTTTGCTGCTTGCCTGTGAATAGGAGAGGCATTTTCAGGTCCATAGCGCCGAACCACGAAAATCGCCCACAGGATGACGGGCACACTCATAACGATCCCCACAGATGCACCGCCTGCCTCAGATACAGACAACCAGTTGAAGAAGGCATGGAACAATGTCACCAGCAGAAGGCTGCCGCCTGTACTGTTGTACAGCCAGGTAAAAATCATCGCCGCGAAGGTGATAGAAACCAGGAACATCGGAAAGCCCAGGAAGCCCATCTCGATATAAGTATCCCGGTAGAAGAACGCCGGTACATGCCAGAACGCCCACAATACAGCGAGGATGAGCGTCGCCGAGGCAGCGGAATACTTCCGCTGCAAATGCGGCAAAGCGTAACCGCGCCAACCAGTCTCTTCGCCCAGGCCATAGGTCAGGAACCAGAGCACGAGTGCACCCAAAGGCCCCAGATAGGGCAGATAGTCCGCCTCCCCAAGCAGAGTCAGGTCAGCCCACGCACCTGAAGTGACTCGATTAATCAGCACCGCCAGTGCGAAAAGTGCGACGGGCGCGAGAATCGCGAAGGCATAATATCGGGCCTCCACCCGCCACTTAAACCAGCGGCTTAGCAGAGTATGGATCCCATCCGTCCCCTCGGTCAGCGCAGTCACAATCAGGGCTGCAATCATCGGCCCAAAGGCCCCCAGGTAATGGATCGCCATGGGGATCTGGGCTTTGATCAGCCCACGCGCCGAGAGCGCCAGCGGGATTTCAAAACACCAAGACACAGCGTATGCCAGTGTGAAATAGATGATCAGCGAATGTTTCTTGTTCCGGGTTACGCTATTCGTAGTCATGAGATCGCTCCTGGTTATTCGTTTCTGTTGTCACCAGACATCACGGGCAAAACCCTTTCCCGTAGCAAGTCCTTCCCACCTACGTCAAATCCAAAGGACAACTTTAACGCATCCCTGGCGCAGACGGTGATACAGGTCTGGCACAGGCTGCATTCGGTGGAAAGCACGCGCTGGCCGTTCAGGATGTATTCCGGGATGCGCACATCCATGGGGCACACCTTAACGCATGCACCACAATTGTTGCACTTCTTATCCGTGCTGCCGATCTTGAGCAAGGAAAAGCGGCTGGTGATCTTGAGGGGTACGCTTACCGGGCAGACATACTTGCAAAAGGCGCGGTTGTCTTTGAGGGCATAGGCCAGTCCAATGCCAATGGCATAGTACAGCACATTTCCGACGATGAACCAGATCACCGCTGTTCTCCCTGCCGCACCATCCCGGAAGCCAACCAGGAAGACGAGCAGCAGAACCAACATCAGGCTGAGTCCAAAGTGCAGATAACGGAGCCAGCCCCAATGTCCAGGCAGACGACCTGATGGACGTCGGAAAGGAAGCAGGTCGAGCACCATCACCGTCCAGCAGGCCCAGCCACACCACAGGCGTCCAAAAAGAAGGGGGCCAAAAATCTTGGCGATCAGGTAATGAATCACCCCCATCTGGAAAACCCCCGTCAACAGCCCAAAGATGGCTCCCTCGATCTGGATGTTTTCATGCCCCATGAAAATGGCAAATCCGACCAGAAACAGACCGATGAGGAAAAGAGTCAGACGGCGACCGAGAGGCTTCTTCTTTTTGGGTAGGATGGCATACAATCCCAATCCTACTCCAAGTGAGGTGCCGGTATAGCCGAACATGATCAACGGCTGGGTGTAGCCCGAGGCCATAAATCCCCAGATAGCGAGGCTCCAGAAGGCCAGCATTACCACGATAGGGACGATCAGGTTCTTGAGATTGAGTTCGTTTTTCATGAATACACCTCCGTTAGAGAATTACTTCAGCAGACGATTTTCAAAAATTCTTTTGGCGCTTGGTGATTTTAAGCAGGCGACGATCAGGATTGCCACAAGGAGTTCAACCAGCGGAAGAAGAAGCGCCAATGTCGTTGGGCTATCCCAGTTGCCATGGAACAGCAGCCAGGCGCTGTTGTAGGCGAAGTGAATGGGAAAGATGAGCAGAAAAATCATTCCAGTTGCGTAGCGTACACTTCCCCATAGCCAGCCCGTAAACAACTTGGGCAGCATCCCTAACCCCTGGCGGAAATGGACGAGACCGAAGAGCAGGCCAGAGACGAAAATGGCGGTCCGACCCGAGTATCTCTGTTCGATAATGCGATAGCAGAGACCTCGAAAATAGATCTCCTCGGCAAAGGCGACCACAATGTAGTTCAGCAATCCCCACATTGTGGTAGAAGTGAGTGGGCGGAGCCCTGAGATTCTCACTGCGAACACGTAGTAAAGGCAGTACATTGTGAAAATGACGAAGCACAATCCTACATGCGACGTGAGCCGCCGCGGGAGGATCTTCAATCCCACATCTTCCCTGGATAAACCGAATAAACGAATACAGCCAACGCAGGTGAGCAGGAAGACCGTATTGATAATGAGATTACTGAAGGCTTGTTCAGCGATGCCGAAGGAACTCAGAACCAGGTAAGTTCCGCCTTGGGATGCTACCAGGGCTGCGGCGACTAAAAAAATGCGTTTCCAGAAACGATAGTTCATGTTGGCTTTCGAGATCATCTTCATAACCGTCAGGGGCGTGAGGCTATTTGGCCGCAATCAATACCGAAATCCCAACAGATTCCAGTAGTCAAGCCACCAGGTAAATGCCAGGACGATTACGGTCAGCAGCGTGTAGTATACGCGTCCCCAGGTAGGCCCATATCTTTTCCTCCAAGCCAGCACAGTCATAAACAGCTGAGCGGTCGTCAGCACGGCAGCCAACAGCGGCAGTACCAGCGCAACGCGTAATAGTGTAGGGACGCCGTAAATGATGTCAACAAAGTTCCCCATGACTACCGTGATGCTCCCAATGAACACGAGGTGGAGAGCACAGACTGTCCAGGCCAGCCACCGGGCAAGACGAGGCCAGATGGAAGGCACAGCAATGCCTCTCCGCCGCTTGAGCCAGGCCTCGACGGGCCAGAGGACCAAAGTCACGAGAAAGAGAACCGCGGAGATGCTCAATATAGCGAAGTGAAGGCCCGGCGTTTCGTACCAGGCAATCTTTCGGTAAGCGCCATGATACTTTTGGCCGGAGAAGAGATATTTAACACCGCCGGCGCCGTCTCTACCAAAGGCCAGGTAGCCTCGGCCATCCACTCGCTGGAAGAATAGGGATTCAGTCTCAACCCAGCGACTTTCCCCCTCGAAGCCGCCATAATTATCCCCCATGCCCACCGGTGACACGAGCAGGGTGCCATCCTTGCCATCCGTTACCTGGATCTGTTGAGCAAAGAGTAGGGCGATCTTGAAGAAGCTGGTCTCATCAGCCTGCACAGGTCGATAGATGCCCGTGAATTGTCCAGCCCCATCCTTGAAATCTGCCCTGGGGGTTAGTGGTTCCTGCGCAGAGGCAGGGAAATAGTGATCCAGGAACTGGCTGACCATATCTTCGCGCAGTATGTCAGCGTCTTCGTTGTTATAGTTCACAAAGAACCCCAGGTTTTGTTCTGGGATCAGCACCATTCGGCTCCTAAATCCCCAGCCGTCCCCATCGCGGATAAGCAACCGCTGGCCATTCCTGAAGATTTCGAACAGGCCGTCGGTGATGCCACCCAGGCTTGGGTGGGCGGAGAACTGCTGCTGGAACATCAACTGCACAGTGTCATCATTCAGGATGTGCATGTCTGCATAACGGCCGCCTTGTAGCAGGGCGATCATAAAGTGTGCCATATCCGTGGCAGTGCTGCGTCCTCCACCCTGAGGCAGTGAATTGACATACACAAACGGCTTTGGGTCAAACATACCATTGCTGTAACCATATCCCACGGCTAGGTCGGGCATCCATTCGGGTGGCAATAATTGCTCAAAGGTGGTGCGGTGCATCTCCAATGGCTTGAAGATATTTGTATCCATGTAAGCCACAAAGGGGTTGCCAGAAATGTTTTCGACCAGCACGCCGGCCAGGTTCGTGCCATAGTTGCCATAAGTAAGGAATTTCCCCGGCGGCGCGACGCGTTCAGGCAAGTTAGCCTGAACGACGGCATGAAGCGCTCTCAGGTGTGTGGGGGTTCTGGCTGCATCACCAATGATACGGGCCTCGAAGCCGTCGGTATGGGTCAGCAGGGAGTGAAACGAAACCGGTTGGGGATAGTCATCCGGGATTTGAAAATCAACCAGGTATCGGTTGACATCGTCTTCCAGATGGATCAATCCCTGTTCATAGAGTTGTAGCACGCCGACCACGGAGAATACTTTGGTGATGGAAGCAGCCCAGAAGACAGTTGTATCCGGGTCGTAGGGACTCTGATTTTCCAGATCGGCGTATCCATATCCCTTGGCAAAAAGGATGTCCCCATCCCTCACCAGGACAAATGTCACACCAGGAACGTGCAAGGCTGGCATCTGTTCTGCAAAGTACGCATCCAGGAAATTCTCCAGTTCCAAGGGGTCAGTTGGTCCTGATTGGGGTATTGCAGCAGTTGTCTGGTTCGAGGTGAATCTCGATACGGGCTGTTCTTCATTGACCATGCTGCAACTGGATGCCGACAGCGTGAATATCGACAGGGTCAAAGCGATGACAAGCGTCTTGGTCTTCATTTCTAAACTTCGTTAGCGGATGTTCTCTGCTTTCGTCCAAGGGCACACTACCAGGCAAACCTTGCACCCCTCATCGCCCAGGCAGGCCTGGATATCGAGAACGTCTTCGCGACGGTCCGGGTGGTCATCGAAAGAGACCAAATCTATCCCCAGACTTCTGACAAAAGCTTTTAGGCGCTCCGTCTCGATCGTTTGCTCGCCGAGGTGATAGGTCATATCAGCCCTTTATTGCCCTCCCTGGAGCGACTTGGGTGTTCTACCCACAATCACACCCGCAGTTTTGCGTTTTCCTTCTCAATGCCTCTTCTACTAGTCCGTTGTATCGGTTTGAGACCGCATAAAACTCTCAGCAGATTAAGCCGACGGAGGAGGAATTCATAGAGTGAAATAACGATTGGAAGTGCCATCACGACGATAAGACCATATTTGGCGATCGGAGAGAGGTTGAGCGGCAATACCAGATAATAGCCCACGATGACGATAATCGGTTGATGCCACATGTAAAAGGGCAGCACCATTTCCGATGCATAGCGCAGCCACTGGGGATTGGTCCTGCGCAGCGGATAAAAAGCGCCCAACAGGAAGAGAACAAAACAATACATAACCAGACCGCGCGCCGCCTGGCCGATGAAGAAAGCCAATGTACCATATGATGCGCCATCCAATGGCGCGGCAATCAGACCAGCCAGCAGACCGACAAGGAAGTCAAGCCAACGGAGGCGGTACAACGTGGCATCAGAACCGAAGAGTCTGATTATCAAGAAGCCATAGATTAGCAACGGCAGGTAAATGGGGAGATTCCACATACCGAGGCTGCGCCGGCCAAGCCCCGCCGGATTGAGGGTAGAAAGCAGCATCAACGGTAATGAGGCCAAGAGTAATGGTCCCGGTTTCCCCAACCGCCTACCCAGGCGAGCCAGATGGTCCTGCGTCGTTTCGCGTGACAGGGCGAGAAACAAGGGCAGCAGTATCAATGAATAGATCAGCAAGACCCCCAGAAACCACAGATGTATTCCCATCCACGCGAAATTCCCCTCGCCGGCGTAATCGAGATACAGTCCGTCAAAGGCGTGGGGCAGGAATTGGAGGAACGAGCCGTCGAACTGCTCATAATAAAGTCGTTCGATGTAGACCTGGAGCGGCGAGAGGAGAATAAGCCCAAAGATGAAAGGAACCAATAACCGGTTGAAGCGCTCCTGTACGAATTCCCTGGCAGTGCGTGACCGCAGAGATAAGGCAATACTCATACCGGAAACGACAAATAGCAGCGGCATCATCCACACGTCAACCAGACCCGCCGCGATTTCCAGGACGGGTGCTACCTGAGCATTCTTGATATGCCAGAGATCGCTGAGGAACGGTTTGGCGGCGTGAAATAGAAAAACCACGATTGTGGCAAAGACGCGCAGCCAGTCAAGGTCGTAATACCGGGTTGCGGCGCTTGAAGCAGGCGGATTTTCAGCCATTTTTCCCCCCTGTAGAGTGGAATTGGCGGTTTTTCTTGGTTTAGTCATCTGTTTTTCATTCATTTCAGAATCACCCCAAAACACCTGAAAGCTTTATAAGGATTCACCGTAAGATAACTCGCTGAACACAAATAGCTTCTTTACGAACATGACGACGACCAGCACCAGCATGACTAAAGTCAATCCCAAGTTGGCCAGCAATTGGTTCTGGACGATGACAAAGTATGAGAGCGAAGCAGCCGCGTTGTTCATGGTGATGTGGGCGATGGACGTGATGAACACGCTCCCGCTTTTGACGTAGACATATGCCAGGTAGGCGAACGTACACACCGAGCCAACCGCCAGGATGAAATAGTTCGGGATGGAAGCCCACCCTGGCATTTCGGCCGTCTGTGGGATCATGAACGATATGGGGACATGCCAGGCGAACCAGAGCAGCCCGCCGACGATAAACCCAATCCAGGGTTTGATGCTGTAGAGGGCGGGGAACATAAACCCGCGGTGCCCGAACTCCTCCCCAAAACCAGAGATGAGGCCCGGCATGATATTGAAAACGGTCAACCCGCCGATGGTGAAAACCCACAACATCATCCGGGGTGTGAACCCGGGGGGCAGCGTGTCCGTTATGTTTTGACCTGTGGCCGCGAACTGCTCCGCCAATCTATCCAGAAAGACCTGCCCTGTGAAATCCCAGCGGATGGCGTCCAGCAAGGTGTACATCCCGTACGAAAGCGCGGTGATACCCAGGGCGAAGATCCAATACTTGAGATAATCCCTGGCGCGGCCGAAACACAATTTGGCGTCTTGGAAGCGCGGTTTGTAGAAGAACAAGCGTGTGATCAGGGCTGCAATCGCCGGCGTCATCATATAGCCTTGTGCCAGATAAGCGCCCTGCTCCCCCATCATCTGCGCCCCGACGACAAAGCCAGCACACAGGATGACCAGGATGACAGAATAGGCAATGAGTGATTTATCTTTCATTTTACACTCGCTTATAGATCGAACCCGCGCACTACATTGCGCGTGCTTCCAATGTTTGGATAGTCTGCGAGTTGCTTTTTGCAAGTAGCACTATCAACAACCCGGCATGGGTAAACGAGTCCGCCAGAATCTCCAGTGTATGTGGCACGCGAACAGCCAGAGGCATATAGTAAGCCCCCAGCATATAGAGAAAACCGACCAGAACGAACAGGGCAAAACCCAGGCTCAGGAACAGGTTCCGCTTTGATCGCTGCCATATAACCACGATAGGCAGGCACGCCAGAAGAAACAGCGCGCTGCGCACAAGCAGCACGATAAGAATCTCATCCTGACCTGGTTGTCTGAGCCCATACGTGCCCTGTTGGAAGTATTCCGCCGTGATGGGAGCGACCAGCGAGCCGAAGAAGAGATAGATGGGCACGAAGGCGACGGCGGCGACGACGATGCGCCACACCCACGCTCCGACTGTTCGATGGTCAAAGAACTCCTTTGCGGCAGCAGTCAGGCTTTTCCCCTTCTCGCCAGAAGGAAAGAGCAGCGCCACTGCTGTGCCACAAAAGATGCTAGGCACAAGAAAAGAGACGGTCGTGAACATAGCGCCTGCCACGGTTGTGGTCGTAAACGTCAGGGACTCGATGACCGTGTTAAGGGTATATGCCACCCAGGTGAAAAAGGACAGGGTCAGGGCGCGAGGCAGCAGTCGTCCGCCAAGCCCTCTCGCAACCAGGGCTAGCGCCAGCGCCATAACAGGGCTTTCCAGCAACAGAAGCAGGAAAACGAAAGAGCTGTCCACTCCCTCCGGCATTGGCGGTTGCTGCAATCCCAAGAGCATAGCGACCATGCCACCGATCACCGCGCCCAGGATGAAAGCCAGGCTGCAAAGCAGAAGTTTTCCAAAGTAAATAAGCGGTTGTTTGATCCTCATTGGGAATCCTCCTTTTTCTCTCCATACATTTGTCCGAGATCGATCCGGTTCACTGAGATCAGGGGCAAGTTCAGGTCACGCACCTTGGCGATCAAGCCGTGCAGCGCGGCCTGGTCGGCAACCGGTCCACAGATGAGTGCTTCGCCGTTCGGCTGATTCTCGATGGTTAGCCCGTCAAACCATTCCGCCCACCGGCTTGACAGATGCCCGCGTACGCGAATCTGATAGGTGTCTGCCATAACATTACCTCATATACGCCTTCAGTATAGCACTTGTCCGGGCGGGTGTCATCTGGCAAAAGTCATATTGAGGGTTTATCTTGGGGTTTAGTCGAGATGGGGAAGCAAAACGGTTTTCGTTTCGATCACGGATGGTTCACAGATGCCGTGGAGGGTACGCCGTCGCTCGCGCTGATTCTAGATCAGCTTCAGCTCTCGGGCGTGCGCCACGGCCTGCGTGCGGCTGCGGACATCCAGTTTGCCGTAGATGTTGGAGGTGTGTGCCTTGACAGTGCCCACTGCGATCATCAGTTCATCCGCGATTTCCTGGTTCGATTTGCCAGCGGCAACAAGCTGTAAGACCTGCACTTCACGCTCGCTGAGCGGTTCGATGAGCGGTTGCTGCGTGGTCGGTGCAGTTTTAGGAATCCTATCAAACTCGGAAAGCAGCCTGGAGACATACTGAGGCGCGATGCCTCGTGATCCTGCGTAGCGCAAGAGCTTTGTCATCGGCGTGCCTTCGTCAAGGAACATACGCACGTATCCCGCCAGCTCGGCGAACGTCAATGCCTGCGACAGAGCGTCCAGCGCCCTCTCACCGTCGCCTGCGGCCTGGAACGCCAATGCTTGCAGAACCAGGATCTTGATCGTCTCGTGGATCCATCCAGCCGACTCGGCGGCATCCCGTAGCCGGTCGAGCAACCTCAGCGCCTCAGACAAGTGGGTGTTGGAGAAGCCCTGCACAGCCTGAGCAACCCAAACTCGCGCCAAGTTGATGTGTTCCAGATCTCGAAGATAGCTAAACGGATCGTCGGGTCTCAGCCCGCTATGTTCGGCCCAGTTGCTGGTCGCCGCCAAGTTGCCCTCCGCCAGCCACAGGCGGATGCGGCCTTCGTCCAGCCAGCAGTTCACGAACGGATCGAGTTGCGTCCCGAGCGCTGCCTGCTCTGCTTTCGTCAGAGCCTCCCGCGCGGCGGGCAGCTCGTTCTGCGCCAGGCGCAGGCGCGCGAGCACCACATAGGCGTCGACAACAAAGTCCGGAGACCCACGCTGAGAACACATCTCTGCTGCCTTGGTGAGGTGCCGATCGGCCTCCTCCAGGTCATTCCACTCGCGCGCCAGATCACCCAGGCGAATGTAGGCAAAGGCGGCGATCGGGAGCTCCCGACCATTTGGACGGGCCGCCAGTGGCAGCGCTTCGTGAAGGGTGCGGGCGGCCTCGTGCAACCGGGCTTGCTTGATCTGCTGAATAGCCTCGTAGCCTGCGCCGGATATGGCATGGCCCGGGTCGTCGAGCTTGAGCGCGATGAGTTTGGACTGACGCAGGGCGCGTTGGGCGCCGGGCGCATCGCCGCGCCCCCAACAAGCAAGGCCCAGGGCCACTGCGCTCAACCGGCTGACATAATCCCACTCTGGCGCCAATGCAAGCGCTTTCTGGGCCATTTCAAAGGTGCGCGGAACATCTTCGTCTTGGATTGCTTTGAACGCCCGTATCGCGGCAATGTGGCTGGCGATGTGGTCCCTCTCCATCTCGCCGAGCCAGGCGGCCGTCTCGAGCGCTCGCTCGGCCAGCTCGACGTATCTGTCGGTCTCGTCCCTTGGCCCGTAATGGTACTTGCCCCACGCCAGAAAGACGCACAACCAGGGACGGCGGCGGACAAGGCCTTCCGGCAGCGCCCGTAAAAACTGGAGGAGCGCGTCCAGCTTGCTGAGCCTGATCATCTCCAGGGCATTTTGCTCCACCAAGACGGCTGCGCGCTCGACGTCTTGAGCCGCGAAGGCGTGCGTGATGGCCTCGTCTGCAAGCTGTTGACTCTCGAACCATTCGCTTGCCCTGCGGTGCAGGGCGGGGATTTCGTCGGGCCACCTCTCTTTCAGCCGGCTGCGCAACACATCGGCGAAGAGATGGTGATAGCGATACCAGCGTCGTTCATTGTCGAGCGCCGTCACAAACAGATTGGCCCGGTCCAACTCCTCCAACGTGGCCTGTCCTTCCGTCCGCTCCGTGAGTGCATCGCAAAGCGAGCCCGTCATCCGGCCAAGAATGGATGTTTGCAGCAGAAAGGCGCGCACCGGATCGGGCTGACGGTTGAGCACCTCTTGTGCCAGGTAGTCTACGATGTAGTGATTGCTGCCGGTGAAGGCAGAAATGAAATCGGCCCTTTGCTCAGCACTCCGCCCTTGCATGGATAGAGCGGCTAACTGTAACCCGGCAATCCAGCCTTCAGTGCGCATTTCCAGGGCCGCGATGTCCTCGGCCGACAGATCCAACCCCATCACTTGATTCAGAAACGCCGTCGCTTCATCGGGCGTAAAGCGCAAATGGTCAGCGCGGATTTCAGTAAGCTGATTGCGGGCACGCAGGCGCGCGAGGGGCAAAGGCGGGTCGGCGCGGGTGAGGATCACCAGGTGCATCTGCGGCGGCAGGTGGTCAAGGAGAAACGTGACAGCGTCGTGCACCGGCCGGGCGGAGATAAGGTGATAGTCGTCCAAGACGAGGGCATAGCGTGCCCCGGGCAGGAGGGAAGCATCTTCCCAAGCAGTGGCGATATCGTTGATCAGCATAGTCAGAACGGCCTCCGTCGGAGGCGGCTGAGGCGACTGGAGCAAAGTGCGCGCGACCTGACCGACATCGGCATGCATCGTCTGCAGCGCGGCGATCAGGTAGGCGAGGAAACGCGCCAGGTCGTTATCACCCGTGTCGAGGGAGAGCCAGGCAGCCGGGTGCTGACGTTCTGAAAGCCACTCACTCAGGAGAGTCGTCTTGCCAAAGCCGGCCGGCGCGGAGACGAGGGTCAGGCGGGTAGTCAGGCCTTGGTCTAGCCGCGCCAGCAGCCAGGGACGCGGGACCAGGTTGGAGCGGCTGGCAGGAATGAAGAGCTTGGTTGCCAGGAGCGAATTTTGCGGCAGCGCGGATGTGCCAGATGTCGAGGGCCAACCATCAGACATATGGGATGCCTCTCTGGCCAAGCCAGCGTACGTCAATGCGAACGATCAGCCAACACCGATGATACTGCCCAAGCCTGATAGCTGCAAGCTTGAGGAACCGGCCTGGGGAATGCCTCCAGGCCAGTCATATTTCACGTTGCCACCTTCCCTCCCGTCGTTCTTGCGCCAGACGTCTTGGGATACCGCAGTGCCATCACAGTCGTCATCGAGGGAGAGACAGCAGGCCAACTGGCGCCTCTCGCTTGTAAGACTTGGATGGTGCCTATTGCCAAATCACCTGTTGGCTGCACAGAGGATTACTCGCGAAAGACGACACAACTCGTCACGCCGAGGCTTGCCCTTGGACTTGACGGCGGGCGGATGGGCTGGTGGAGTAGTGATACCGCGGGCGTTATGCTCGCCCCGGTCGTGCCTCGGGCTTTTAGGGAGTCGAGGGACGTTTTGCGCTGTTGGCAATAAGAATATCATAAAGTGTGTCAATTGTCAAAGTGGCTTGTCTGAGATTCGGTCATAATTGTCCTGACGGTGAGAAGTGGAGGAGAGAAGCGATCCGAGGTGGCAGGTCACCGTGTTGAGAACGGTATCGATCCAGGAAGGCCTGAGTCACGAGCATGTCCAGTAAGCGGCATAGTCCTCGGGTCAGCACCATCTTGCCCGGCTTGCTGTCTCTGCGTGGTATCCACCCTCCCAAGCGGGCAAGGAGTCGCACTTGTAGTGGTTCCCTGAGATTGGACAACTACGATAGTTCAGGTAGGCCAGTCCTTCAATATCGTTAACGACGATGCTCGGGAATTGCGCAATGACCAAGCGCAGAGCTACACTTCCATTGGCAGGGATTGGTCATGTTGTACCCCCAGTTTGCCCGCCGTCAAACTACAGCCTAAGCTGGATAGCACTGCTGAAATGAAAGTCTGGCATACAAGACGCTGGCTATTGCACCCAGCCCTTGGGCGGGCAGCCAGGTGACGACCTGCTCGATCCGTTTAGCCAACTCAAAATCCTTGTCGGTGATCCCGCCAGCGTCGTGCGTTTGCAGGCGCACGGTCAGCCAGGGATAGGTCAAGATCAGCTCCGGGTGATGCCAGCCGGCCTCGGCCAGGTAGCCGATGGCGTTGGCCAGCAACAGCGTCAGCCGCCAGCTGCCGGTGCGGTAGATGCGGCTGAGATAGCCATCAGCGAAGCACCAGGCGGGCAGGTTCGCCTCCAGCCAGGCGGCGATCTCAGTCTCGCTGTAGGTTGTGGACATCAAGTCCTCCTTAAGAGAGACTTCCAAAGTCTATCAGACTCTGGAAGTCTGGCCCTAGATCACTCTCAGTAGCTTCTCCACCTGATAGTCCGATTTCTCCTCGGCCCGGTGCAGGTGCTGAACGATCTCGTAACAGGCCAGGATCTCTCCAGCAGCCTCGTCTGACGGCCGCAGGGAATCGGCACCGATCTCTACGACCGCCAGCAACAGCAGCCACCACAGCAACCGGGCAAAGGCTTCCCTGTTGAACCACAGCACGCCCTGGTAGCGGTTGACCTGCAAGAAGAGCTGCACCTCGTCGTCCTGGAGCAGGGTTCTCAGGACCTGATAGGCCCGTGCCCGGGCATCGGGGGCGTCCACAGCGAACCAGCGCTGATGACTGGTGAGTACCTTGATCACGCCCACCACTTGCCAGGCTGTTGGCTCGTCCAGCCCCAGGTCGCGCAACGCGCCGGCGATGACTTTGCCCAGCAACCACTCGTCGATCCAACTGCGGCTCTGCCCCTCAAAGTCCGCCTGGCCGGCGATCCTGCCCAGCGAGTGGACACACCACCAACCCAACAGGCTGCCCCACAGAAATGGGGCGTCGGGCAGGCCGGCGGTCAAATAGTCCACAACCGCCCCCTGCTCCACAGAGTCGGGCCTGGGGAAGCGGCTTTCGAGGACCGGCAGTCCCAAGAGGCGCTCCAGTTCGCGGCGCATCTCCTGGGCCAACCGCACTTCATCTCCCGTCGCACCGGTGAATTGCTTGATTTCGCGCAGCAGATCGACGGTCTTGCCCTCTACCTCGGCCAGAAGCGCCTGGTCTACCTGCTCGCCGTGCTCGGTGAGCCGGGCATCGATCAACTGTTGGAAGGTGGCGGCGTTGACCAGTTCTTTGAACGCACCATGGACCGGCTGCAAGAAGGTTTCCTTGAGCGCCTCCTCGATGCTCGGCACGCCACGCCCGTTCAGGTAGGCCGCCAGGTGCGCGTAATGGTGCCACTCGTTGTCCTGCACCTCGCGGAAATCGAGAAAGACGTGATATTTGTACGCGCCCAACTCGACATACAACCCTCTGTCGCACAGTTCTTTGCTGGAGCGAATGTACTCCAACCCGCTGACGTGGTCGCGGAAAATGCAGTAGGCGTCCTGCTGGTCCCGCAACCCCAGACCCTCACCCAGGCTTCTCCGCACCAGGACGCGCTCGTCGCCCGCCTCTGCCTTGACCGAATAGGCGGCCGAGGTACGTACCCAACCCCGGGCATCCGCGTACTTGTTGTGATACACGACCAGCACCCGCCCGTCGCCTGCCCCGGGTGGGGCCGAGAGGCCGGCACGGTTGGAATAGGCAAACACGTCTTCGTTGACATAGCCTTCGGGGGCAAAGAAATCGTACAGCAAGAAATTCCCCACGCCAGCGAAGAGATGGCGGCGATGCAGCAGGGGAAAGATCTCTCGCTCGTGGCGTCGAATCAAGACCTCGTCCGGCTGCTCGTCCCAGTAGGCGCGCCGGTACTCCATGCCGTATCTCTCAGTGAATCCCTCGATCTGGCCGTGGCCAAACATCGGCAGGCCGGGCATGGTGGCCATCATCATGCACACACCAAAGTATTTGTCGTCCCTGCCAAACTGAGCCACGGCGGTCTCTTCGTCAGGGTTGTTCATAAAGTTGACAAAACGTTTCAGGATCTCGGGGTCGAATTCCAGCACGTTCTTGATCGTGGTGCGATAGTCGGCGTTCTCCTCGTTCTTGAGCATGTTCATAAAGGCGCTGTTGTACACGCGATGCATGCCCAGCGTGCGAACAAAGTAGCCTTCCATCAGCCAGAAGGCCTCGGCGAGGAGCAGGGTATCGGGCGCTTCCTGGGCGACGCGATCGACCACCTCGCGCCAGAACTCCTGGGGCATCGCGGCGTCAAACTGCGCCCTGGTCAGCCCGTGCTCGGCCCGCGTCGGGATGTCCCCGCCAGCCCCGGGCTCCGGGAACCACAGACGCTGGAAGTGCCGCTTGGTCAGCGTCATGGCCGCATCAAAGCGGATAATGGGAAACTGGCGCGCCACGTGCAGGATGGTCTGGATCACCGCCTCGCGGGTCTCGGGGTTCAGGAAATTCAACTGGGCGGTGTCGTTCCACGGCATGCTCGTGCCGTCGTTGCCGTGGTAGAGGTACGCCTCACTGCCTGTCCAATAGTCGACCCGCTTAAAGACAACCGATGCGTCGGCGCGGGTGTAATAGTGATCTTCGAGGTAGATGCCCACCCGCTCGTCCCAGGAGAGGTTCGGCCCACTGAAGGTATAGGACGGGAAGGGGCTGTAATCGAGCGAGACGAACCAGTCCGGGTGCTCGATCACCCACCGGCCATCGACGCCCACGTGGTTGGGCACCATGTCGCCAGCCAGGCGAATGCCCCGCTGCCAGGCCCTCGCTTTCAAGTTCTGAAAGGCTGCCTCGCCGCCCAGGTCGGCGGCGATCTGATAGTCGAACACCGCGTAAGCCGAAGCCACCGCCTCGGGATTGCCGCACAGTTGCTTGATGCGCTGAGAGGCGCGGCTGCGCTCCCACAGGCCGATCAGCCACAGGCCAGTGAATCCCCAGCGCGACAGGGTGTCCAACTCTTCGTCCGGGATCTGATCCAGGCCGGTAATGGGCCGTTCGTATTTCCTGGACAGTTGATCCAGCCACACGTAGGTGCTCTTGGCCAGTAGTACAGCCCGGGGCATCCAATCGCGGTCGGCGCTGTAGCGCTCGGTCTCCACCTCCAGGCCGGCAAAGTCGTACGGCCGGACCGGGCCGGGGCCAAGGAAGCGCATCTTTTCCTCTTCCCGAATCAGGTCCAGACTGCCCAACAGGCGATAGAGGTACCGGCCCAGCAGCGCGCCCCACCTTTCGCGGATGTACTCCAACTGCCCGGAGAGCGAGTGGGGCACTGCGATCGCCGGGCTGCGCAGCATGTCCACCAGCGGCTCTTGGGTAGGCCCGAAGGGGGGTTGCGTCTGAAAGAACTCGTCCAGGCCGGCGATGATCTGCCGGTAGGCCGTTTCCTTTTCCAGCGCCGCGTCGTCGAACAGTTCCATAAAGGGGGAGAAGGCCGGATTTACATTTGCCAGCCAGAGCATCAACATCTCTTCGAGCACGACCTGCAGGCTTGGCACACCGGCCGTCTCCCCCTCCAGGTAGGCCTCGGCGTCGACCTCCCGCCGATAGACAGCCAGCGGTGGAAATTCGTCCACGAACTGGCGCAGGGCTCCCGCTACCGCTTCCCGGCCGAGCCTCTCCTGCAGCCAGGCCAGGGCCTGGGCCGTCGCCTGGGGGTTTACCTGCTCGCGGTACAGGCCGGCGACGTAATGCAGGATCTCGTCAATGAGCCCCATGGCGTTGATCTGGCCGGCCTTGACTGCTTGCTCCGGGAAGCGGACCAGATCGCGCCGGTCGTTCATCTTTTGGGCAAACACGCGCGCGGCGTGGAAATCCGCCAGGATGACGTCTCCGCTGAGGGAAAAGAGCGCTTCGTCAAACTGGTAGACATCTCGCGCCTGGCGGGAGATGTGAAATTCCATGAGGATTTGGTTTTTTCCGGGCATGACTGTTCCTGCCATTTCGTCGTCGCTCGAACAACGCATCTTGCTCTTGGTGCTCTACCACCTGAACGCGGCAGCGGTAGCGGCCTCCTCCACTTCTCAAGAGGCAATAGAGCCAGCCACACCTTTCAGGGTGGGGGTCGCTTCAACAACGTGCCTTGCTCTTGGTGCCCTACAGCCTGAACGCTGTAGCGGTGACGGCCTCCCCGCTTCTCAAAAGACGATAGAGCCAGCCACACCGTTCAGGGTGTGGGGTGCGTAAAAAAGGCATCCTGCTTTCGTAGCTCTCCACTACCCCAAATGCTTTGGCCACCAGTTCATGGGTGCCACAAGCTGGCTGGGGATCGGTCGAATCAGGCGCAATCACCTCCGTGTACGGCTACGCGACCTTATTCACTCAAGTTTCTTCCTCTGGAGGGACGACCTTTTCCAGAGCAGCGATGAGCGGCGGCAGGTCAATTCTAACGGCGTCCCATACAATGATCAAATCAACGTCATCATACTCATGAATCAGAAAATTGCGCATGCCAACCATCTCAGTCCAGGGCAGATGAGGGAAAACCCTGCGTGTCTGATCCGAAATCCGGCGGGCAGCCTCGCCAATGACCTCCAGCCGGCGTATTACGGCATCCTGACACTGGACATCCTGCAGAAACTCCTCTCGCGTCTTGCCCGTCGCATATTCAACGGCCAGTCGCGCGGCCTCAAGAATGTCCAGCAGATATTCGTCATCCCGCGGCATAGATCACCTCTGCTGAGTTCAAGATGGCCTTAC
>Ga0180437_10005314_pt1 | contig 17689 bp, 17 predicted proteins | sample SS_ome_4_FD_132410 | JGI IMG/M metagenome (GOLD analysis project Ga0180437, IMG submission 132410) | Hypersaline lake sediment archaeal communities from the Salton Sea, California, USA - SS_3_D_1 metaG | ecosystem: Environmental > Aquatic > Non-marine Saline and Alkaline > Hypersaline >... | reverse complement strand
TCTTTCGTCAGTAGGCAATCCGAAACCTACGGGCTTGAAATCGACATCGAAGGAATAGGGAGGGACGACAAAAGGAACGTTAAGCACTTTAACTCTTTTGCCTTCTTTGTGCAGAACATCCCAGATGAAGTCCACCTTGATGTCCTCCCTCTTCACAATATTCCCCTCCAGGACATAGCTTTTATGCCCGTGCTCCTCGGGCATCTTTCCAGAGAATATGCTGCACCAGACGGATGGAGATACCGGCGTCTCCCTGAGCACAAGCTCCTTACCTTTGCCGATGGTGCAAAGCCTCTGGAAATTCGTCAGCCTGCCCAAGTTTGGCCTTATCACCGTCCAGGTGGCTGCATCTATGCCGAGAACAAAGATCATATGCCTGTCTCCAAAACCACGCCAGCCCCGATGTTCCTGTCCCTCACCAGAATGAAGCGCCCAAGCTCGGGAATCTCGGAGAATTTCTCCACCACCAGGGGTTCGGTGGCGAAGAGGATAGTTGCCGCTTCATTCTCACCTATCTCTGCGGGTTGTCTTTCTACTATCTCCCCGGTCTCCGAATTTATCTTCTCCCTTATCTCCTTTATCTCACAGCACACCCTCCGAGTGCCGCATCTCAGTTCCAGAGTGTCTCCCCTTCTCAATTTATTTTCGAGCAACACAGCCTCACCCAGGAATTCCTCTGTAGGCACGGGAGGAGCTTCCACCAACCCACAAACATCCCCTCTTTTTACCTCTCTGTCCAGCACAATCCCTATGCTGTCTCCCTGCTCTGCCCTTTCCAGCTCACCCTGAAAGACTTTTATCTTTCTTATCTCCCCTCGAACACCTGAAGGCTGGAAAATCACCTCGTCGCCTCGCCTTAATGTGCCAGACTCAACTCTGCCCACAACCACCCTTTCCGAGTCAACTGTGTATGTGTCCTGGATGACAAACCTGAGTGGCCTTAGCTCTTTGCTCACCTCTACTTCATCCAGAATCTGAATCAAAGTGGGGCCTCCATACCATTTCATCCGCGGGGATGGCTTGTAGATGTTATCTCCCTCCATTGCTGAGGCAGGAATGAACTCTATATTCGAATACCCAAGGGAAGCCAAGAGCTTGCTCACCCCACTTTTGATGGCTTGAAACACTTCTTGCTTGTAATCAACAATGTCCATCTTGTTTACCACAACAAGAAGTTGCTTTATGCCCAGCATGTTGATTAAGAAGGCATGCCTTCCCGTCTGCTCCTGGATGCCTTCATCTGCGGCGACAACCAAAACAGCTACGTCGGCATGAGAGGCACCGGTAAGCATATTCTTGATGAACTCCTTGTGACCCGGCACATCAGTGATAGAATAGAGATTTTTTTGGCCCTTGAACATAACTCCCGTGGTATCTATGGTACGCTCTTCTTTTAGCTCGTCGTCAAACGAGTCAATAAAATAGGCAAATTCAAACCTCTTTTTATACTCCTCGGCCAACTTTTGTATTTCCTCAACCCGGCCCTCTGTAACGCTCTCGGAGTCATAAAGCAACCTCCCTATCAAAGTGGACTTGCCATGGTCCACATGTCCTATGATAACTACATTCACATTCATTGCCTGTCTCCTTACATGTATCCTAAGGCACGGAGCTTCTGCATGGTGAAGGACCTCTCCTTGTCCTGTGCCCTGCCGGACCTTTCCGCAATCTTGGTTGTTCTTAGCTCCTCCACTATCTCGTCTATGGTCTTGGCATCAGAATCAATGGTGGAGGTACAAGGCTCACATCCCAGACTTCTGTACCTCTTCCCATCCCTGGCAAAGTACATCGGATTTATAGGAATTCCCTCCTGCTTTACATACTCCCAGACGTCCAACTCCCGCCAATGCAGGATTGGATGTACCCTGGTGTGTGTTTTATCCTCAGTTATGCCCTGGTATTGGTCCCACATCTCCAGTGGCTGGTCCTTGTAATTCCACCTGAAATCTTCATCCCTGGGGGAGAAATATCTTTCTTTGGCTCTTATGCCATGCTCATCCCTCCTTATGGCCAATATCAAGGCATCGAATCCGTTTTCCCCCAGGCACTGCATCAGGGCCTGTGTCTTCAACTGGGTACAGCATTCAAACTTACCAGTCTGAGGACCCACTCCAGCCTTGCGCGCCTCTTCATTCTCAGCCACTATCAAATCCAATCCCCATTCGGCGGCAATCGCGTCCCTGAACTTATACATCTGTTTGAATTTGTATCCCGTGTCTATATGAATCACCGGGAAGGGAATCTCCCCCAAGAAAGCCTTCCGGCAAAGCCAGAGTGCGGCAGTGCTGTCCTTGCCCGTGCTCCATAGAACTGCCGGCTTTTTAAACTCAGCGTAGGCCTCCCTTATTATGTATAGACTTTTATTTTCCAGGTCCTGCAGTTCCGACATATAAATTACCTCCTAGTCAATTCTTACTAAAAGAGAAAAATCTTGGCTATAGTCAACGCCCCGAGCAGGCTTGTACCTATCCCTATGGCAATCTTCAACCTTTTTGAATCTATTCTCTTAACCGTCATCGCCGCAAATGGTGCAGCTATAACCGAACCTATGCTTGCGGCAGCAACAAGCGCCCAGTAGATATCGCCTTTGATCAGCACATAACCCAAAAAACTCACGGCACAAACAAAGGTGACTGCGAACGTCGTGCTCCCCACGGAGCTCTTCACTTCCCTGCCGCTTATTATTTGTCCGCCTGTCACCAGCGGAATGTATCCTCCTCCGCTTATACCCTTGTTAAAAGAGCCCAATAGCCCCATCCCGACAAGCCTTTTCCAAGAAAGTGCACTTTCCCGGTTTCTTCGCGTAAGGATTAATATTCCAATCGCCAAAACCATGACTCCTACATAAATTTCGAGAGCAGGTTTTGGAATATTTATGGCAAATAATACGCCCACCAAGGCTCCTATGGCCCCACAGATAGCGAGGATGAATATCACTTTCGCATCGGGGGACTTGGGAAGATAACCCAGACCTCGCAGCCTTTCTTTTATCAGGCCGTCGTCACGTCTAAAATCCAGTTTTACATTCTTCACCCGGTGATGAGCAACTCCCCCAATTACCCCACCAACAAACTGACTTAATAATACCGCGGGGACAACCTGCAAGGGTGCAAACCCTATGATAAGAAGGACGGGAGTCATAGCAGTGCCATAACCTAGTCCCAGGGAAATACTCATGTACTGGAACAACAGCGCGATGAGAGTCACTACAACAAAAAGAGGCAGGGTTATCTCCATTTTTTCCTCTTTAGTCCAGATAACCTAAATCCTTCAACCTCTTCTTTACTTCCTTTTCCTCTTCTTCACTAAAGGCTTTCTCCTCCTCTTCCTCCTTGACAACCTCTTCCAGGACAAATTCCACATATTCATCCACCGAGCCAAAATCTGTAGCCTTTACTCTTTCCTCGACCTTGCCATAAAGCTCGGCAGGCAAAAACACAGCCTTCTTTTCTTCTTTCTCTGTCATAGATAACCTAACCTCCTTAATCGTTCTCTTATTGCTCTTACCTCTTCATCCGTCAGCCTGTCCTCCCCCTTTATCTCTCCACTCGATGCCAGATTCCGCATAACGAAAACGACAAACTCCGTGACGCTGGAGAAGCCAGTCCCCCCTATCATCTGGCCTAAGCTCTGATAAAGCCCCCTTGGTATCTTGATGGTAACTTTGTCCCGCAACTGAGACTCCAATTAGAGTGCAATTGTAGTACACCATGTTTATCCCTGTCAATAGTACAATAGTAAGAAATGACTGTTCGCTTTCTATTCAAAATCACACAGCTTACTCCTTACCCGCTATTTCCTCCCTCCCAGATAGTACCCACAGCAAGCAGGAACCGCAGCGGTTTGGGTTGCGAAATATCAGCTATCCGTGCATTCAGTTTGACCCTCTTGACCAAACTGATTAGAACAGCTACAGCGATGAAGACCTATGGCAAGTTGTTTTCGCAATAGGAGTTATTAGATATTCTACAGCAAGTTCCCAAATTGACAGAATCTCAGGAGGCTTCCCAGATCCTGAGAGTAGAGCTATACTAAACTAAGGGACACCTCACTATGTTAGTTTCAATAATCGGAGCAGGAACAGTCGGTCGGGCAACCGGGATCGGCCTGCAACAATATGGGCATGATGTGATATTTCATGACAATGACTCAAGCGTCTTGGACAGACTTGCCCAAGAAGGATATAAAGTTACCGGGGGCGTCGAAGGTGTTAGGGAATCGCATATCCACATAGTTTGCGTTCCTACTCCCCTGGAAGAGAATGAATTCAATTTGAATTTTCTGGAATCGGCAGTTAAGCAGGTGGCCTGCGGAATGGTCAGAAAGGATACATATCAGCTAATAGTGGTCAGAAGCACGGTTCTACCCTTTACTATGAAAGGGAAGGTAATACCGTTAATAGAACGTTATTGCACTATTAAATCAGGTGATGAATACGGCGTCTGCTATAACCCAGAATTCTTAAGAACAGCACATGCCCTGGAGGACTTCCTCAATCCGCCGATAATTGTCATTGGAGAGTCAGACAAGCAAAGTGGTGATATGCTGGCAGAATTATACGCCCCATTTTCGGCACCCCAATTTAAAACTTCCCTTGAGAATGCTGAAGCAATCAAATGTTTTTCCAATGTCTATAATGCTATGAAGGTTTCTTTCTTCAACCAGATATATCTAATTGCTCAGAAGTGCGGGCTCGACCATGAAGCAATCTCCCAGGCCATGCTCAGGTCCTCGTTGGGTATCCGTATCCCCGAGTACTATACGAAAGGCGGTTTCCCCTTTGGCGGTGACTGTCTCCCCAAGGACCTGTCGGCTTCAACTTCATTTGTCAACGAACTCGGACTCAACACTCATCTCTTTAACGCTGTGGCTGACATAAACGAGGAGATGAAAAAGCTGGAAGCCAACCCAGACACTGAATAAGACATGAAAGTGCTACTTGTTGAGCCATTAGGGCACAGAGGAGGACATTTCTCAGCGCATACCAAATACCTGAGTGAAGCCCTGGCTGATGCGGGCATGACTGTTACCGTCATCACTTTTGATGGGCTTCTGGGCGAGGCCCCGGAGTTGAATGCAAACGTGAAACACATCTCCTTTGTTTCTCAAAGTGGCCCTTTCGGTCCTATGTGGAGTTTTTTATCCCGGCACCTTCATCACGTAGTCAGTTCCATTCTTGTCACAATTTGTGTTTACCATCTGGCAGTCCAGCGAGACCGCAAGGAGAAAAGTGATGTTATGCACGTACTCGATGCTTCTGTGCCTTACTATGCATTTCCCTGGTTCGAATCTCTTGTTAACCACCGCTGCTTAGTATTCACCCTGTTTAGTTTGTCCGGACAGGTATGGCGAAAGAGTCGACAGTTAAAACTGACTGGCTTTCCATCCAGAGAACAAATTTTGATGAACTTACGACTCCGGCTGGTAGGGCTAATCTGGAGAATGCCCGCTACCGCTCTCAAGGGACTTCGCCATCGAAGGTCCGGCAGGGGAAATCGTCTGGCTTTCATCTGCTATACCAAAGCGGTTCAGGATTCTTATTCTGATAGCCCTTATTACGACAAGATAGTTCTCATGCCCCGTGGCGTGGTCATTCCAGACCAGAAGACTTTTAAAGCAGTTGAGGCAAGACGAATCCTGGGTCTGCCTCAGGATGGCGCGGTACTCCTCCACTTTGGCACCAACCATTTTGACAAGGACTTTGAGGTCATTTTTCAAGCAGCTAAAGGCCTCCCTGAGCCCTATACGCTGCTATTTGCTGGTAAGATTGACCCAGCTTATCGCACAAATAATTCCATAACGCTGGCCAAGAAACACGGTTTGGAAAAGAATACAATAATTGTCGATAGATATATCCCTGATGAAGAAATGAAAGGCTATTTCCAGGCGGCTGATGCCGCACTGCTATCGCATCGTAAACATTTCGGGCGTTACTCTGGAGTTCTCGCAACAAGCGCCCAGTTCAGTCTTCCCGTCATCGCCGCCGATGTCGGCGAAATAGGAGAAATTGTGAGGAATTGTGGGCTCGGACTGACTTTCGAGGCTGAGGATGCTCAAAGTCTACGAGAGGCAATCTTGTCATTTCTCAGTCTCAACGAAGAACGCAGAGAGGAGATGAAAAGGAACCTGCTGCGCTTTGCCCAAGACCATTCATACCAGCTAGTAGCACGAAGACATATCGAAGTTTACCAAAGCCTCCTACACCAGTCTGGCAGGCTTGATAAAATACCCTCATGAAATCTATACTCCTAAGGATTCTCAGGCAAGTTGGGAGGCTTAGAAAGCGGTCCAGAGCCAGAACAGCCGCTATTACTGGTTCCGAGATCGAGCTATCAAATTACCTGAAAGAGCCGAAGGACATCCAGAGTTTTCTTTCGGATTTCCGTTCCAGAAAAGAGCCCCTCTTTTTTTTCGACGAAAGTGGCATCAACCTTTTTAGGAAAGCAACCTTTCCTGAAAAGCAGACTATCATCAAAGACGCTGAAAACGTCTGTAATCATGATTTCGACTTGCTCGGTTCGGGAAAGACGAATGTGGATGGAGAAGGAGCTAAGATTGATTGGCACCGGGACTTTAAGAGCGGCGTAAGATGGGACCCGAATGTATTTCACACCGAAATTCCCCTTACCAATAGCACGGGCTCGGATATTATAGTTCCCTGGGGACTCTCCCGTTTTCAGCACCTTCCCACTCTCGGGAAGGCTTATCAGCTCACCGGCGACGAGAAGTATGCCAGGGAATTTGTTGACGAAATAAGCCACTGGATAGATATCAACCGCCCCGGCTACGGGGTCAACTGGCGCTGCACAATGGACGTTGCTATTCGCGTGGTTAACTGGATATGGGGATACCACTTCTTCAGGAATTCGCCCCAGATTAGCGACGACTTCTTGCTCAAGTTACTGGAGAGCCTTCTAGTTCACGGAATACACATTATGGCGAATCTGGAGCAACACTCAAGGTTTGGTCAGTTTGCCGATAGTCTGCTAATTCATCGAATGTCTATCATAGACAGTCTCCGGCAAGCCTGGACCGGGATCACTAATAATCACTACCTATCCGATATCGTTGGTCTGATCTATTTGGGTATAATGCTGCCCGAGTTGGAGGAGACGCAAAAGTGGCTAGGGTTCGCTATCAAGGAATTAATCCACGAAATGAAAAAACAAGTGTTCCCCGATGGAGTAGTTCACGAGGGCTCAATCAGTTATCATCGCTTGCAGACAGAACTTTTTCTTTCACCAACCCTGCTTTGTCTTAAGAATGGAATAACATTCCCCCTATGGTATATGGAACGTCTTGAGAAGATGCTAGAGTTTGTGATGTATTATACCAAGCCCGATGGAACAGCTCCTCAGATTGGAGACAATGATGACGGCAGGCTTCACATCTTGGCTAGCTATGGTAGCTGGGATAAGCGTGACCATAGATATCTTCTTTCTATCGGGGCCAACTTGTTTGGTAGGACTGATTTCAAGTGGATCGCGGGGGAATCTCACGAAGAGGCATTCTGGCTATTAGGGTCTGACCGAGTAGAAGGGGCAAATCCACACCTAAGAAGTAATGCGTTTCCGGATGGTGGATTCTACATCATGCGCAAGAATCGGCTCTTCATGATGGTGGATTGCCAGCCCAATAACATACTCGCACCTCCTGCACATAGGCATAACAGCAGGTTGAGCTTCGAGCTATTCGCCTATGACAAGAGCTTCATTATAGACCCCGGCGCTTATATCTATCATGCCAGCAAGGATATGCGAAACCTGTTTAGAAGTACGAAGTATCACAATACGGTAGTTGTAGATAACGAAGAACAGAACAGATTCAGAAAAGACATGATGTTCTACATAAACTATGATGCAGCGGTGAGGATAAACCAATGGGAGATGACAGACGAATGTGATTTTTGGGATGCTGAGCATTATGGATACCGTAGGTTAAAACATCCTGTCGTCCACCGCAGACAAATATGGTTCGACAAACTTAATGGCTTCTGGATTATCAAAGACATCTTAAGCAGCGAAGGAGTGCACCAATTCGATCTTTATTTTCATTTTGCACCAATGGAACTTCAATTTGCCCAAGATTATCCTCTGACCCTGAAGACACAAACAGACGGCGCCAACATTGCTCTTATCCCATTAGAAAAAGAGGGGTTATCAGTAGATGTGACAAGTGGTTGGATTTCCTACAGCTATGGAGTGAAAAAGAAGGCGCCCATAGCAAAGTATTCCAAAAGCTCCGCTTCTCCCATTTTTGTTACAGTAGTCTATCCTTACCAGGATGAGCTAACTCTAGACAGGGTCATGGGAAGCTTGCAAGAATCTAATTTATTGCGCGAGGTCCAAGCCACGGTAACATGAACTGGTGATTCATTATATGGAGGTGCTTAGCAACGAATGGGCAAGTTTTAAGTCCATATCTATAAGTCTGACCTCCTCGCCCTCTTCACAAGGCTCCTTGAACTTATACCTAACAACAAAGCCAAGATCCCTAACCTTCACTCTATCCAGTTAGGGCATTTGCCTCAGCTTATGCCGACTGGATGCCCTACGTCACCCACAGGATACTAATCCTCTCTGGTATATTCGAAAATTTTCACCCTGGGCAATTTCTGGCCAGCCAGTCGTGTTGTGGCTTCAGATTGATAGACGAGCTCATAGTGGTCCAACTCCTCAAGAGGCACGGGAGTCACAAAGGGATTGGGTCCTACTACTCTATAATTTCCAGACTCCTGGCTCAGTATATAAGCCTCGGCTTCTTCATAGCTGGGAAAGGACCAGCTATTGGTGATTTCCATATATTTTTTTCCTTCCGCACTTTCCCTCACTTCATAGGAAATGACCAACGATTCCGTGGGGGTCACGGCTTTAGCATCAAAATTAAAAAGCCTGGCGACCAAGGAACGGTAGTAAGTTGGGTAAAATAGGTTAACGGGCTGCAATTTTCCATCTTCCGTCCGTCGATAGTAAATCCCGAAATACTCACCCTCGCTGCTGCCAGCCCACCGAGGCATGGCATAGAATTTTGACGTTGGCATTTGATAGTCAATCACCACGTATTTCGAGCCCAACTCGTCCGCTAGCTCATTAGCTGAGCTTTCATTCTGAGCGATAAAGAAGTGGGCGGCTTCACGAGCCCGAGCTTGAGTGGGATTGGCAATTGGTACACGGTGGGCAATACGCATTATCCAGTACCCATAGTCCCACCAAGACATAACGCCGTAGGCCGTCTCGGGATATTCAAAGCTGTCCTTTGACGGATATTGCGCATAATAGAAATCAGGGTCACCGAAAGGCTCGGGGCTGTTGTCCTTCATCCATTCAAGCGAACGGTACCACCCCCGGTCCATAAGAGAGCCGCCCTTAGCCAGTGCTTCCGCCTTGCTAATGTTGGGGAAAAAGACCAAGAAAAAGACAGCTATTCCAACAACAATTACCCTTACCCAGGCAGCTCTGGGTTGCATGAAAGTTTTTGGCCTCCCTTTCTCCTTGACTTTTTTCCTCTTCTTGAACTTTTTAGTTACTGCAACCACTTCCTGAGTCTTGGTTCCCAGTTTGCTTAAGCCAGCGAAGTCCAGAATTCTCCAGGAGAAATACCCTGTGAGCAGGGCGGCGTTTATGGCGAAATAGTAACTAAAGCGACGCTGCCCCAGCACTGCTATCAACATTGTTATGCTCCATATTAAGAACAAGGTCTTATCGGCGCTCTTTTCCTTAATAGCAACATAAATGAGCCAGAAAAGGGAAACAAATGAGATGAAGAAGGAGGTGGTGAAGTTAACCCAGGCTATGTTTAGGGTCAGGCTATGCATCTCCAAAACGGTCAGCGCAGCGCCGCTCGGGGTGAAGACTCTGAACCTGCCCAGCATGGACTGAAACAGAGAGGGATCGATGGCATGCAAAGCGGCTAACCCTATCCCAGCCAGTCCCACCAAGGCCAAAGGATAGTAGGCAGGCTTGATAGCCTTGCCCTTAAGAATCCGTGAGATAATACTTAAAACTATGGGGGCCAATATGGCGGCCAGCATAGATAGGCGATAAGTGGTATCCAGACTACCCCCGCGCAATACGGGAAGAAGCATGAGCAAGGCAATAAGAAAAACGGGAGTGCCAACAAGGCATAGATAGTCACTTGATTTACCCCTTAAGTGGTCCACGATGAACTGAATCACCAGGTAAACAAATATAATAAAGACGAGAAGAAGCCCCCCCTGCCAGGAAAGGAGATAGATACCCAGGAAAATACCGGCAAGCAGGGTGTAGACGAGAGGCTCGGTGATAGTTGACCAGTCTCTAACTAGAAAGTGGCTAAATGAAACCTCTCTTTCTCGAGCCCGCTTAATGGCTAATATCAAAAAGAGCATACCCGCTGCGCTGAACAAAGCCTCAGCTGCATGGTGGTCGGTAAAGCCGAGCAGGGTGCGGTTAAGAAATTCGCCGGGCAATATGGCAACCAAGGCGGCTGATATTACACCCACCCAGCGGTTAAACAATTCTTTACCAATGAAGTACACCGGAATGAGCGCCAAGGTGCCCAGAATAGCAGGCATATAGGCACCCACTGCATCTATGGTGTGCTGAGCTGGTGCCCCCAGGCCAACAAGCAGGATAATGCCAGCGACAAGCCAATCGAAGAATGGCCTACCAGGACCTCCACCACCACCAGGGTAAAGTGTGTAAGGATCGAAAGAGTTAACGTGAGGAAAATTATGGACAATATTCTCTATAAGCCGCATGTGATACCAGGCATCTGTGCCTCGGAACCAGGTCGAATCACCGACAAAAATCTTCTCATAAGGTATCACTACGCGTAAATATAGTGAGATGCCACAGATGACTGCCAGAATTATGCCAACTATAACTGCTGGGGGAAGTCCAAGTTTTTGCTCTGGAGTCTGTTCGCTCACTTAGAATTCCAGTAAAGAAATATCCTGCTAACCTAAATGCCTCCCCTATTATAAACTTGCCGCCCCGAATATTACAACACACGCCCTAAGCCACCAGTTTCCCGGGGTTGGCTGTCCCCTTATTGAACCAAGAGCCGTCTTTAATTTATAATTGTCCAATGCGAACCTACCGCGCCGCCAATCTAAATGTCCTGTGGTTTTTGATAGCTCTAAATGTCGTAATCTTCATAATCACTTTGATAAGGCCAGGAGCAATATCTTTTCTGGGCTTGACGCCAGCTCTACTCTTACAACAACCCTGGACCATTATAAGCAGCATGTTTGTCCACGGCGGTTTCTGGCACATATTAGTCAATATGATAAGCCTGTACTTCCTGGGAAGCTTCCTATTCCGAGCGGTAGGAGAGAGAAGTTTCCTCACAATATTTTTTCTTGGAGGTCTGGCAGGAAATTTCCTCTTTGTCCTTCTCGCCAACCCGTTTTCAACAGGGGTGGGAGCCTCCGGAGCCATTTTTGCCCTTGGCGGAGCCCTGGCGGTAATAGTACCCAGAGTGCCAGTTCTTATATTTCCCATCCCTGTACCCATCCCCCTCTGGGTAGCAATCCTAATCTTCTTCTTCATCTCTTTCCTTCCCGGAATAGCCTGGCAAGCGCACCTTGGAGGTCTGCTCGTGGGAGTGATAGCAGGTCTCATTTTCAGGAGGAGAAGAAGAACCTATTATATTTGACCATTTAGAAGATGGAAGTAAAAGAAGTTCGCTTGAAAGCCGATGAATTCCAGCTTGCCGGCGAGCTTCATATTCCGTCACAGGAGAGGTTTCATCCAGCCTTGTGCATCTGCCATGGCATTCCCGCTGGTCCTCCCGACCCCACCGATAGGGGCTATACACTCTTGGCGCAACGCTTTTGCCATACTGGCTTTGTCACCTTAATCTTTAACTTTCGGGGAACGGGAAAGAGCGAAGGTAACTTAGACATCTTAGGCTGGAGTCGAGATTTGCAGGCCGCTCTTGATTTCCTCTATAACTTGAAAGAGGTAGATAAAACCCATTTCTGCTTACTCGGATTTAGCGGAGGGGCAGCGGTTTCCGTCTATACAGCAGCCAATGACCCCAGAATATCTTCTTTGGTAACCTGTGCCTGCCCCGCTGACTTTCACGCTCTCCATGAAAGAGAAACTCCTCTCGACACCATACAACGGTTTCGCGAGATTGGAGCCATCAGGGATAAAGATTTCCCCCCCTCGGTAGAGGAATGGGAGAAGGGATTTGAAACCGTCTCTCCAATCAATTGGATCGATAAAATTTCTCCCCGCCCCCTCCTTCTGGTCCATGGAGACGCCGATGAATTAATACCCCTAGAGCACGCACATAAGCTCTATCACAAAGCCAAAGAGCCCAAAGAGCTAAGCATAATCCCTGGTGCCAAGCACAAAATGCGCCTTGAAAAAGCAGCAATGGATTTTGTCCTGGCTTGGCTAAAGGCAAGGTGCTAAACCAAGGGAGCATTTCTCGATAAACAAGGGAGGCAGCATGAAGAATCTGAAAGTGCTGCATAATAAGGGATGGGCACTCAGCTATGGTTTTATCCTTGCCGGGCTTATCTCAATCAGGATTGGGCTAACTTTGGGGCTCGGCCGTTATATATGCGGGATGACTGGCTTAGTGTTTGCCGGCATTTGTGCACCGACGGCGGCCTTTGCTTCACATTCATCCTCGCCTTTAGAAAGCTAGCATAACAACAGAAGGTCTAGAAATTAGCTAATCCTCTCATTCAAAGCCATGGCGAACCTCCTTGCATTTGCCAAGTCTTTTTCATCAGGTTTGCCTTTATTTATCCCGCCAATAGCTTTAAGTGCTCCAAATGTGTCAAACCCTTTGCAGGAGAATTCCCCAATCAGGTCAAAACCTTTCGCCATTAATGCTTTCTTAAGCCCCCTATGGGATAACCATGCAGGGCCTCCGCCTCTTGTCGAAAAAATGAATGCCTTCTTATGCAGATGCGGTATTTCTTTAACGAGATTCAGCAATTCCTTATGATGCTGCCAGAAATAACTTCCTGAACCGAAGCCAATGAGGTCATATTCGGAAAGAGTGTCTATTTCGATTTCACTAGGCTTCACTAATTCCGCGTTGAGGATTTCAGCCATTGCTTTGGCAATTTTTTCTGTATTACCGTAATGTATCGAGATATAAATTATCAGCACCTTCATAATCTTGCGCCGATTTTGTCCATCCATTTTACAAAAGTCCTTGATAATGTTCTCAATACTCTCAATAGTATTATAATGAAAGAGCAAGTTGCAAAAAATAGTCTGACGTTATGAAAGTATTGAAGCCCTTATCTGAACTTATTTCCCTGGAAGGAAAGAGAGCTCTCATTACTGGTTCCGCCGTTGGTATTGGCAGGGCAATGGCTTACAGGTTCGCCGAAGCGGGCGCGGATTTACAACTTGTAGATATGAATAGAAAAGAGCTAGGACTTGTTAAAAGCGAGCTTTCGCGGTTGGGATCAGAAATAGACATTTATAAGGTAGACCTTTCCAATGAAGATGAAATCGCCGCTCTATGGGGAGAACTAAGTGGAAAAGAGCCTGACATATTGGTAAATAACGCTGGAATATATCCTTTCAAAAATTTCCTGGAAATAGATGATGCCTTCCTCAGGAAGGTACTAGATATAAACTTGAGGTCAGCTCTCTTGATGTGCCAGCATATGATAAGGAGAAGATTAAAGAGGGGAGGGGTAATCATAAATATTGGTTCTATTGAAGCCATCCTGCCTTTCGCAGAAGATTTGGTCCCCTATGACATTAGCAAGACAGGAGTCATTGCCCTGACAAGAGCATTAGCCAAACAGTACGGCAGGAATGGTTTCAGGATAAATGTGATTATACCCGGAGGCATAACAACTCCCGGGACAAAGGCTGTCGCTAAAGACATTGCCCGCTTTAAAGTAGGCCTAGTTAAAACGGGCATGGAATTTGCCATGAGATTGCCGCTGAGAAGAGGCGGACAGCCAGATGAAGTGGCCCGTGTCGCCTTGTTTCTTGCCAGTGATTTGTCCAGTTACATTCATGGAGCAGCTATACCTGTTGACGGAGGGTTTTTGTCCGCTTAATGCGCGGACATTATCCCAGACAATATACTACCCGGTACTATCTAAGTTAAAAAGGGGAATGTGCCCCATAAGGCACGAATCTCCTACTATGTGGATGTGAACAGCCAACTACTATGATTCCTGTTTCGAGAAAGTATAAGTCCTTTCACCCTTTCTCGACAGTCTAAATAGTCGACCATTTGTTACCTGTGACACTATTTCATACTCTTTCATATGGTGGTCACTAAAGGACAGAACTCCATTTGGTTTCAATACCCGATGTAACTCCTCTAGTATGCCTTCAGGATCCCTCAAGTTGTGAAAGACATCGTAAAATAGAACCACATCCAGGCTATTATCCAGCAACCCTGTTTTGCAGTCCGAAAGAATGGTTTCTACATTCGCCAGTTCTTTTTTTGAAACGATATCATGAACCTTCTGAATTGCAAGAGGATGGATATCCAGGGCGTAAATTTTCCCCGACTTGCCCACCAATTCTCCCAGTGGGACTATATAACTCCCGGGTCCACAGCCATAATCGAGCACATGAAATCCCTGTTTTATCCCTACCTCCTTCAAGATATCCATGCGATGCAAGCGAAGGTCGCGAAATTTATAGCCGAAGGACATGAATTTGAAATGAAAATTAGATATTGGTTTATACATGGTGTTTCCTTTTCTCTCCTCTTAAAAGCTATTCCGCACAATATGTCAGGTATGGGCAAAACTTAGTGTGCAAGCAAGTGCCATTCATTTTACAAAAACCGACGCCTCTTAGCTATTTTAATAAAGGCCCTCTTCAAAGTAAGGTGAGATGGGTTTGGGTGGAGGGTGGAGTGATGAACGAGCAAAACAACCACAGAGTTCCGAACGCCGCTTTTTTTGAAATCAATATAACCAGCTTTTATATTTTGGTGTTGCATCCTTTATATCATCATACAAACAGACCATGCGATCCGCAAACCACAACTTGCTGACAACAATGACGATGCCACCGACAACTGATGACCATATTTCCAATACTACCAAACCCCAGATAAATGGAATAGCACCAATTGCGCTTATAGCCGACAAAATATTAGGCATGAAAAGGTGAGGTTTCGGCACTGAAACCCTTTTCCGATTCATCCAGACCCATTCGCCAAAGACCGCTTTGGATGCCCAATTATTGGTGCTTTTCGGTTCGGGAAAGATTCGCGGGTTAAACTATACCCATAAAAGCACAATAATAATTGGAGCAAGAGACCACCAGCCAAGCCAGACCCTGCCCCAGAATACCAAACCGATAAGCGTAACCATAGAGAAACGAGAATAACCGCTCCAGAGATTAGAATGACGCCGACGCGCTTTTTCATCCATCCGAAATAGTTTTGCTATTTTTCCTTCAAGCGACATGTCACATCTGCCCATGTTTACTATTATGTTCATTTCAAATTTTCTGCATTTTTTCTGGGGTTTGAAATTTCAGATAAAGGTCGCGGATATGCAATGGAAGTCAGCCCTTATGCTTTCCCCACCCGCTTTATCAGCCAGTATTCGATGCTGTCTGCTAAAGCCAGCCAGCTAGCTTCGATGATGTTAGTGGAGCTGCCCACCGTTCTCCAATTTTCCTTGCCGTCACTGGATTCGATGAGCACTCGCACCTGCGAAGCGGTGCCCGCGGTTTCTTCCAAAATGCGCACCTTATAGTCAATGAGTGTTACAGCAGTCAAGGCAGGATAGAACTGAAGCAGCGCTTTACGCAGAGCCTGGTCAAGGGCATTGACCGGGCCATCACCCTCAGCAGCCGTATGCACTACCCTGTCATTCACCTTGACCTTGATAGTGGCTTCTGACAATGGCTCTTCCTGATTTCCTTTGCTGGGTGGGCGGCGCCGTTTTTCTACCACCACCATGAAGTCAACTAGCTCAAAATGTGGCTGATAGTCAGGCTGAGCCCGGCGAAGCAGAAGGTCGAAAGACGCTTCAGCCACATCATATTGAAAACCCTGTTTCTCTAATAACTTAATTTGCTCCAGCACCGCCTCAATTTCCTTGCCTTTAGGAACAGGCAGTCCTCGCTCCTTAGCTTTGAAAATAATACTCCCCTTTCCTGCCAATTCAGAAACTACAACGCGGGGGCGGTTGCCCACTAGATTCGGATTTACGTGCTGGTAGCTATCCTCCCATTTTATTAAACCCGAGACGTGAATCCCACCTTTATGAGTAAAGGCATCATTGCCCACATAGGGAAGCCGGTCATAATGAGGCATGTTGGCTATCTCTGATTTGTAGTGAGAGACATCGCTGAGCTTGCCTAGCTGGTTGTCAGTAACACAGGCAACGCCCATCTTAAGTTTCAAAGTTGGAATGATGGAACAAAGATTAGCATTGCCACAGCGCTCACCATAGCCATTAATGGTTCCTTGGACCTGAATAACTCCCGCTTCCACGGCAGCCAGGGAGTTAGCTACGGCAAGCTCGGCATCATTATGGGTGTGAATACCCAAATCGACAGGGGTTGCTTTTTGAACAGCTTGAATAGCCTCCATTATTTCTTGTGGTAAAGCGCCGCCATTGGTATCGCAAAGAACCAGGCATTCCGCACCAGCTTTAGCAACAGCCGCAGCTACTTCCAATGCATAGTCAGGGTTACCTCTATATCCATCAAAGAAGTGTTCGGCATCAAAGAAAACCCTGAGCCCTTTAGCCCTGATGTAACTTATGGAATCATTAATCATGCTGAGGTTTTCTTCCAGCGTTGTCTCCAGAACCTGGATTACTTGCTTATCCCAGGCCTTTCCTACAATAGTGACCACCTTTGTTCTGGCCTTTAGTAGGGCTTGGAGATTAGGATCTTCTTCCGCCCGGCAATTTGAGCGCCTGGTGCTGCCAAAAGCTACCAAGGTCGTATGACTCAAGCGCAAATTTTGTGCTTTAGCAAAGAACTCGGTATCCTTGGGATTAGAACCAGGCCAGCCGCCTTCGATGAAATCAACGCCCAACTCGTCTAACTTCTGAGCGATCTTCACCTTATCTTCAACGGAAAAAGAAATCCTTTCCTGCTGAGCACCGTCCCTTAGAGTCGTATCATAAAGCTGTACGGTTGACATGGAAAACGCCCTTAATCTTTCACTTTTTGAGCAATGAACTCTCCCATCTCTTTTGTTCCCACCCGAATTTTCCCTTCTGACATTATATCGTAAGTCCTATACCCTTTTTCTAAAGCAGCAAGGACAGCATTCTCTACTGCCTGCGTTTCAGTTTCCAGCACAAAGGAATAGCGGAGCATCATGGCTACGCTGAGAATGGTGGCAATAGGATTAGCCAGGTTTTGACCCGCCCGACTTGGAGCACTGCCATGGATTGGCTCATACATACCCAAAGTTTTTCCCTTGGGAATTCCTGCCAAACTGGCTGAGGGAAGCATACCCATAGAACCAGCCAGCATCGAAGCTTCATCGGTAAGTATATCTCCAAACATGTTTTCGGTAACCAGGACATCCAGGTCGGTAGGACGCTGAATAAACCTCATAGCACAGGCATCGACCAGCATGTGTTGAAGCTCAACATCCTGATAATCGGCAGAAATTTCTATGGCAATCTGCCGCCACAATCTGGATGATTGGAGAACATTGGCTTTATCCACCGAAGTTAACTTTTTGCGGCGACTGCGAGCCAGCTCGAAGCCAACCTTCAATA
>Ga0180437_10005313_pt1 | contig 17691 bp, 24 predicted proteins | sample SS_ome_4_FD_132410 | JGI IMG/M metagenome (GOLD analysis project Ga0180437, IMG submission 132410) | Hypersaline lake sediment archaeal communities from the Salton Sea, California, USA - SS_3_D_1 metaG | ecosystem: Environmental > Aquatic > Non-marine Saline and Alkaline > Hypersaline >... | reverse complement strand
TTCCTCTGAAGCGAAGCTTACCCTTCGTTCTTTTTTTGTCAACCTTTATTTTTCGTTATTGCCTGTTGCATTCCGTTGGCGCTTGTGCTTTTCGTTTTGCTTGGTTTTGCTTGTCACTGTTTGCGTTCGTTTGTTCGCTTGTTGGTTTTATGTTTCAAAAACCCAGTGTTTTTATTAGTAACAAGTCGGAACAAACATTTTAAGGGCGGGGAAGAACTAGCGCCTTTCGGAAGCCGGGCGGGTTGGGAAGTCCGCTTTAGCTCTCAGGGGAGCAAGCGAACCCTTCGTAGAAGCGAGCGAGCTACGGGAGCGAGTTTAGCGAGCCTAGCCGATTTTTCGCCATTAGTAAAAAAAACCTTCTAGAAATTTTTGCTAGTTTCGTGCTAGTGTCGGAAGTTGGGATTTTGCCCGCCGTAGCGCGTTGGTTAACCTGTTAGCTAGGCGGGCGTTTCATCAATGTTTTTACAGGGTTTTTGTTTCGGCGTTACTAAAAGTAACGTTTCGGCGGGTTACTCCGGCGGGTAATAATCCCGCCTTACTAGGTCGGGGCGTTGGTGTTTCATGTGAAACATAGAGCATTCGCGAATCCAGACTTGTTCCGGCGTCGGCTCGGTAGTTTCTTTTTTCGAGCACATTCGGCAAACGTTCGTTTTCGGATCGAAGCGCGCGTAGGTTTTCGTTATTTTACAGACTCGGCATTGCCTGGTAGGGGCCGCGCCTGGCCTATGTCTACTCCCCATCGCTAAAGTCCCCGCGCTTGATTCGCTCGCGTAGCGTCGCCGCTCGATTCCGCCTCAATACGGCTTCCTCGATATGGTTAGCGCAATAGGTAAAGGTTCCCATTATCCCGCCGTCGCCGGTCGAATATGGTCCCTCTTTACCGCAAACGTGACATTTCGCGGTGTCGGGACAATCCGCCAGGAATACTTCGCGGTTTTTAGATAGCTCTAACTTCCGCTCGGCTTCCTCTAATTTTTTAACGCGGCGTTTATCTAGCTCGCGTTGAACGGCGTCGATTTCTTCCCAGCGCTGGCGCATGGTTGCCATTCGATCTTGCCCGCGCTTTACTTCCCGCGTTAGGAAGAAAATTACGGCGGTCAATACAAGAATAAAAACAAACATCAAAAATTCAGCTTCGGTCATTGTTCAATTTCCCTTTTTCATGGCGCGGTTTTTCGCTACTCGGCACCTGGCCGAGCATGTTTTAGCGGTTTCACGCGCGGTAAATTTTTTGCCACATTGCTCGCAAGTGTAGGTATACAACGGGCGAGAAAGCGACGCCGCTCGCGCGGCGTCGGGTTTTTCGAAGTGTTTCAACGCCAAACCTTACAGTATGATCGGTGCATTTCGAGACTTGTAAGAAAAGGCGAGCCAAAAAACCGCAACGCCATATCTTCGCAATTTTGCTTATGCACAATAGCCGCTATCCCTAGCGCTATCGCGACCACAATAAAAACCACAATTCCCTTATTTTTCATTACAGGCAGCCCCCGGTAGAAACGTTAGGAGTACAGCCGCCCATACCATGCGACATGGCATTAGGCGCACTACCGCCACCGCCGCCATACATAGCCGCCGCGCGCCGGGTTGCCGCGCGGTTTAGATAGGCGCGTTCTTCCGCGGCTTTGCATTGCGTGAATTCGACCGTTCCCGGCTCGAAACCATACCCCGCGCAAGTATTGCTATAGACTGCCATGCGTTGTTCGAAAGTAGTGCAACCAGTTAGCAAAACGGCCGCGGTCAAAATTATCAATTTGGTTTTCATTTTTGGGTTTCCTCGATTATGTCGCGACGTTATTCGCCGCGACGAACATAAAAAAGATAAACGGAATAAGCACTAGCCAGGCGCAAAACGCCGGAAAGCGATTTCCCGGTTTCGCAAAGCCGGAGATTGCTCCGGCAATGGCGAACCAAAGTATTAAAACAAGCATAAAAAGCTCTCCCATTATTCCGACCCGACAATGCCGGATCCGTGTAACTTTGCTCCGCTAATCTCTTCGCGGAGCGCTTCTAATTCGGATTCGGATAGCGGGATCCGGACGCTAATAGCCAGGTTCGAATAAACCAGTTCGTAACATTCTTCCCCTACGTAGGCTTCGGTAAATGCCAGAATTTCGAGGTTTTCAACGCCGGTTTTCAGGATCTCCATTACGCTTTCCCCTCTAACAGCCTGGTTGTATAAAACTTGGCAACCATCATCGCGTTAAAAACGCCGCGGCTTTCAATTGAGCGATTATCCATCCGCTCTACGTCGGCGCGCTTTTTGCCGTTTTCCTGATATACAACAACGGCGTTATCAAAAGCCGCGTGTGCCCGGTCCATAGCGTCAAGCGTGTTTTCGAAGTGTTTTTGAGCTAAAAATTGAGTTTTCATTGGTGTTTCCCTTAGTTGGTGTAACCATTATAGCAGGCGTTACTGTTACGGCAACAGTTTTTCGTGTTTTTTTCGTTCTTTTTTTGTGCGCCAATGCACATTTATATATAGTTCGTCAATGCCTACCGAAAGCCAGATAAGATCCCGCGAGCGACGCCGAGCCGAGCGCGCGGCGAAGGCGGAAGCCGAGCAAGAACTAAGCGAAGCTTTCGCGGCAAGCTGGCAACCGCGGCCGATACAGGCAGAAATACTAGGCGCGAACGAACGCTATAAAGTCGCGGTTTTGCATCGCCGAGCCGGAAAAACGGAAATGGCGGTGAAATGGCTAGTTGACGGATTAGAGGAAGGCGGCGAGAAAATGCCGCGCGTTGTCTATCTCGGCGCGACGCTGAAATCCGCTAAAAATATCGCTTGGAGCATGGTTCGCGCCAGGTTAGGAACCAGCAAGTTTATAAAATATAACGATTGGGATTTATCGGTCGAAATCGACAAATGCAAACGCTTCCCTTCCGGCGGGCATTTGCAACTATTGAGCGCAACTAATTACCAGAATCACCGCGGCGTATATGTTTCGCGCCTGGTATTGGATGAAGTCGATTTAATCCCGCCGTCGGCGTTCAACGCCGTTTTTCGTCCCGCTTTAGCCGATCCTGGCATTAACGGAAAGGCTCTTTTTATTGGTACGCCGCTCGGCCGCGGTCATTTGTTCGACCGCTTCAATAACGCCGATAAGTCGCCGCTATGGGCAAGCTGGCTATTGAATGCGGAAGAATCCGGATTGATCGAAGCCGAAGAATTGGCGGATCTTAAAGCAACCATGCCGCGTGAAGATTACTTGCGCGAATTGATGGTAGATTTTGACGTCGCCGCCGCCGGTAGTTTCTACGCGAAGCAAATGAACGCCGCGAAGGATTCCGGGCGCATAATGCCGCTAGTTTTTCACGAGTCCGAACCCGTTACCGCATCTTGGTATTTTGGAAAGCGCGACGACGTGGTTGTAACGTTTTGGCAGAAATCAGGAAAATTCGTTAATTGTTTCGACGCTATCTGGAAACAACAAACCGACATAGATGAATTGATCGAGGAAATAGACGCGCGCGGCTTCGTTATTTCCCGGCATATTGCGCCCGGCGATATGTCGAAGGGGCCGGGAACCAGATTAGACCAGGCGCGGTCTGTTGGCGTTCGATTGAAGCTGGCGAAAAAGCTCGATTTTATGGACCGGATTTATTCAACGAAGCCGCAATTATCGACTTTCCGTTTCGATGCTGAAAAATGCGCGGACGTGATAGAGGGGTTGCGCCAGTACCGCGCCGAATATGACGAACTGAAACGAACCTATGAAGAACACCCGGTAAACGACTGGACTACCGGATTTGCCGGATCCGTTGAAGTTTTCGCGACCGACTATAACCCGAAGCGTAGCGATTGGAGCAAGCCGATAATTTACCCGACCGATAGGCTAAAACATGCCGCGTAAAATGACCGACGCCGAGCTTGCGAACGCTTGCCAGCAGCATATCTCGAAAACCGATTTTTGGGACAATGCCGAAGTTCAAGGTAACTATAAAGACGCGATAGATAGCTACCTCGGCCGCGGCGAAAAAACCGACGCGCCAGGGTTCGAAACTATGCGTTCGGAAGATACCGCGGACGTAGTAGAAGCGTTGACGGCGGAAATTATGCCCGCGTTTCACTTCGATGAATTAGCCACCTTCGAACCTAACTCCCCTATGGATAGCGGGCAAGCCGCGCTCGAATCGAAAATTTGCAATCAATTTATTTTCGACTTTAACGACGGGCACCTAGAAATACAGGCGGCAGTTAAAGACGCGCTTTTGCTTCGAAACGGTATTTTGAAGGTTTACGCCGACGAACAAATAGACGAAAGCCGCGAACGCTATAGCGGACTAAACGATATTGAACTGGCGCAAGTTCAACGGAAAACCGCCGCCAATCAAGCGATAGACATAACCCTTTTAGAATTCGACCCGGAAACGGAAACGACTTCTATAAATCTCACCCGGACTACCACATATAAGCGCCTGGCGGTCGAATCAATCGACCCTTGTAATTTCGTCTTAGAAAAAGAATGGACCGGCGTAGATGTTAGCCAGGCGATTACCGTTGGTGAACGCCGATACGAAACCCGCTCGGATTTGCTGGCAAAAGGCTATCCGGAAAAAATCGTGAAAAATTTACCCGCGTCGAATACGGATAGTCGGCAAGGGACGCTCGCGCGCAATCGCGAAAATTATCAGCCGATTTTCGATTACCATAGCAAAGCATTAGACCGGATAGAGATTTACGAACTTTATCTGTTAATTGATTACGACAACGACGGGATTGTAGAACGCCGCCGGGTTATTTATGCGGCCGACGGCGGCGGCGGTGGCAAGATCCTAGAGAATAAATTGCATCCCCTAGTGCCCTACGCTTGCGGCGTCCCGTTTTTGTATCCGCACCGATGGCAGGGAATTAGCGTATTCGACAAAATTCAGGAAATCGAAAGCCAGAAATCGCGCGCGCTTTCGCAATATGTCCGGAATATGCACAACGCCAATTTTCCCGAAATTGTGGTTGAAGATGGCGCGGTCGCCGAAGCCGATATAACTACGCGGCGTTCGTCTGGAATCATCCGCGCGGATCGAATCGACGCCGTTCGCGAATTGCCGGTAATGGATATTGGCTCAAGCTCGGTAATGTTCCTAAATTACGTTGACCGGGTTCGCGATGCGCGCGTCGGTAGCGCGCTTTCTATGCAATCGGCCGAAGCGCAAATCGCAAGCGATAGCGCGATGGCAACGGAACGAATGTACGCGCCCCGCGAGAAAATGGCTCAATTGATATGCCAAACTCTAGGCGATACGTTAGTTAAGCAAACCTTCCGCGTAGTCCACCAAACTTTAAAAGCGTTCTTCCAGGGGCCGCAAGATTTCCACGTCGGGGAAAACCAATTTGTTTCGACCGATACGGCAACCTGGCCGACTCGCTATAAAGTCCGGGTTACTGCCGGGTTATCGAGCGCGGAGCGCAACCAACGCCGGGCGATTCTGGAAGCGCATTTGCTGCAACAGGAAAAACTGTTTTCTAGCGGGCAATCCGGGATCTTGATGAATCTGGATACTTATTACGAAACGCTGGTTTCATGGTCGAAAGCTGGCGGGTTGCAAACGCCGCGCCGTTTCTGGATTGATCCGAAGTCCGACCAGGCTATCGCGCAACAGCAACAGAACGCCGAGCAAGCCCAGCAAGACGCGGCGAAAGCCGAAGCGATGCAACGCCTACTGTTCGACACTCAACTAGCTATGTCGGATATGGACCGCCGAACCGAATTACTGAAACACTTCACCCAACTGAAAAAAGACTATTGGAGCGAAGTTCTTAGTAGCGAAATTGACGAAGCGAAAATAACGGGACAAGCGGAAACCGACCAGGCGGCAATAGACGCCGACCAGCAAGCGGGCCGCGAACAAGCGACGAAGGGAGAAACCCAACAATGACAACCGAACCAACGAACGAACTAACGCCTAGCGGTAGTTTAATGGATTCCGTGAAAGATATTTTAAACGGCGCGGAATCAAAACCGACGAATGAAGCCGACCAGGGAGAGCCGCGAGTCGATAACAAAGCGACTGCCGCACCCGACGGCGACAACGAAGCATCTAGCGATGCGGGTAACAACGATACTATCGAGCTTTCCGACGATGGTATCGGGTTGCTTTCGCTCAAGTCCGAAGCTCTAGCGAGCGACGAAGGGCAAGGGGCGTTGGCGCAACTGGCGGAAAAAGCCGGTCTATCAATGGAAGCGCTATATAAAACACCTGTTCCGCTCGGGGGCGAGTTGGGCGAAAAGACTCTAGGCGAGTTAAAGGATATAGCGAAAACCCAGAACGAATTCGCCGAAGTCCGGCAAGCGTTCGATGACGAAAAAATGCAACACGAAAACGAAGTAATTCGTTCACGGCAAGAATTGAACGAAATAATTCAATTACTGCCGCAAGTCCCGGAAGCGCTAGTACAAAAAGCGCGGGCAAATTTCGGAACAATGGTTGAAAACGAAAGGCAAGCGCTTTTCACAATCAAACCAGAATGGCGCGACGAAGAAAACTTCGCTAGAGCAAAAGAGCAAATTATGTCTAGCGCGTCGGAATATGGTTTCAATAAAGCCGATTTAGAAGGCGTTTTCGATCACCGATTGATAAAACTGTTGCATGATTTCTCAGTATTGCGCGGGCGATTCGCGGAAGCTAACGCCGCGCGCAAACGGCAAGTAGCCGAACACGCGAAGCAAACCCGAACCAGGGGCAACAACGCGCAACGCGGCAACAAACCAAACAAACAGCAACCGACGACGAAAGGCGACACGCTTAAAGGCGCGGAGAAACTTTCGGCCGTCAAAAATATATTGATAGAAGGTACTTCCCGATGACTACCAGCAACACCGACGCGGCGGATCTCGCCTCGCAAGCATTCGGCGGCATTATCGCCGAGGACGTTTTGAACGATGTTTTCGACATTTCTAGAATCCCGCTTCCGTTTTTGGACCGGATTTCTAGCCAGCGTTCGACTAACCAGTATAAAAGCTGGCTAAAGTCGAAACTTCCGCAACCTAACGTCGATAACGCCGTTGTAGACGGATCCGACGCAAGTGCGCCAGTTCAAAACCTGGCAACCCGCCAGGGGAACCGGCATCAAATCATGGAATATACGATTGCCGTATCTCAGCGGGCGCGGGACGTTGACACAATCGGCTACGCCGACGAATTGGCGCGGCAGATTATGGAATACAACCAGGCAATCCGGCGCGACTTGAACGCGACTTTGCTGCAACCGCAAGCAAGCGTCGAAGATGACGGAAACACTACGCCGGGCCGACTCGGGGGTTTCCCGTCTTGGTTGACTACTAGCACGTCGCGCGGCACAAGTGGCGCGGATGGCGGTTTCAACTACACAACCGGCGTTGTAGACGCGCCGACGCCAGGCGACAAGCGCGGACTGACGGAAACGCTAGTTCGTGATATTGCGGACAGCGTTTACAAGCAAGGCGGCAACCCGACTATTATGCATAGCGGGCCGGACGTAATTCGCGGGTTTTCGTTATATCTGTTTGATGAAAGCGCGCGCATTGCAACGCTCCGCCGGGACGCCAACGAAATGGCTCCCGCTCAAGCTATCGGAAGCGTTAACGTGTTCCTGACGGATCACGGCGTAACGCTCGAAATGGTTAGCGACAGGTTGCAGCAACCCTATACCGCGAACGATACCGGCGACGTTTTTAACGTCTTTATTTATGATCCGGAATATGTCTCGGTTTCATATCTTCATTCGCCTATGGTTATGCCTATCGGCAAACCGGGCCTTTCCGACATTCGGCAAATCAGCCTCGATGCGACGCTGGTAGTCCAGAATGAGGAAGCCCACGGATTGATTGCAGATATTGACCCAACAATCCCGGTAGTGACATAAGGGGAAGATATGCCGAGGAAACCCGCAACCAGGGGACCGGAAACAATCGAAATTGTTTGTTGTCTAGTGCCCGATAACGCCAAGATTTTTGCAAGCGTTGGAATTGTGACGAAGGATAAACCCGTCGCAGTCCCGGCGGATGAAGCGAAGCTTTACATTCGCCGAAAGCAAGCAATCCGCTATGAAGATGCGTTGACTAATGACGAATTGGAATAGTAACGACGGCGTTATCTTCGCCAACTGGCGCATAGAGGGAGATTCCCTCGTGCGCCAGATGGTGCAACCTAACGAAGATAAAATTTTGGCGTCGAATCGCGAACTACAAAAAGACCCTACCGCGCTTCGAAAACTCGACTCTATGCAATGGCTCGCCTCGATTCCGGAAAACGTCTATTGGTTTTTGAAAAAAGAATTTCCGGAGCTAGGTTCGCCGAACGCGCAAGTTAGAACTAAAGCATGGCTACAGTTACTTAATAGCCGGGAATACGAAAAACTCCGCGTTCGCGCGCGCAATATGGCTAGAAACCATGTTTGATGATTTTAACAGTCTGGCGGAAACCGCCGCCGACTATGCACACCGCCGCGACTTGGTGGACCGATGCAAAACGCTATTCATTCCGCTCGCTAACGTTAGGCTCGGCCGCGACTTGGAAAGCGCTGCAAACGAAGCGCTTGTAAGTTTCGACACAAGCGCAACGCCCGCGCCTTTCGATTTGCCCGCGGATTTCGGAAAAATCCGTTCGATTGTGTACGGATCAAAACACGCTCTAGTCGCTCGCGACGAACAGACTTTTTACACATTACCGCAACAAGGCTCTAACCCGCTTATTTACAATATCCAAGACGGTAAATTGCGCGTTCGGCCGACGGTCGCGGGAACCTATAATTTAGATTATTTTCAAGTCCCGACGTTAGACGAAGCGAACCCGGTAAACGACGTTCTTTTGCGGCATCCGCAACTATACCTATATGCGGTTTTGATTGAGCTAAACGTATGGGTTCAGGATCCGGAGCAACGCGCGAACGCTCTAGAGTTTTATAATTCCGAAGTGAAAATAACAAACCGAGCCGAAAGCCGCGCGCGAATGAATGCACCGCAAGCTATAGGATTGTAAGCGATGGGACTAGAAGCAAGATTCGATTACCTTTCCGACTTTAACGTAGATTGGCCCGAACCAGGGGATCCGGTCGCGCAAGGCGACGACCATATCCGCGGCATTAAAAACGCGACGCTTTCCGCGATTAGCAACAACGCTTCCTCTACCAGTATTTTTATTGATAGCGATTTAGCCGTCGGCTTGTTGGATTCTTCCGCGACATTCCAGGCGGCACCGGGTAGCGGCGAGGAATACACGCTAACCATTGCGGGCGAAACTCAAGCGTTAGCGTCCCTAATCGGCGTCCCTGGCGGCGTTACATTGCAGCTAGATGAAGATGACGCAACCCTTAACCTGGCGGGTTTCGTTGGCGGCTTGCCGGTTTCCCTGGGCTCTTTTGATCCGGCGGGGGCCGCCGTTTTGACGTTTGCGGGCAATCCGGCGATTGAAACCGACGTGAACGGCGGGCGCGCAAAGTCTGTAAGTGGTGCTGGCATTTTTTACATTGAAGCGGCCGACGGTACAAACGGCCGAATTCAAAAAACCGCGGGTTCGGCGTTGCAATTGCGGAATTCGGATCCGGGTCAGGCTGTTGGTCTGCAAGCGAGAAACGTGGCGGACAGCGCGAACGTCGACGTTTTCTCTGGAGTAGCAGACGGCGCAAGCTGGATAGGTTATGCGGGGATCCCTGTCGCCACTACCACATCGTCAGGATTACAAGTAAACCGGGAAGCGGGGAGCGTTACTTATTTGCGGGTGGCAGACCCGGCTGGCGCACAAGCTCAAGTCCTGAAGGTTGACGCGAGCTATGCGGCTTTTCGCAATACCGGGCCGGGCGAATTGGTGAGGCTAGAAGGGCGCAACGCGGCAGACAACGCGACGATAGCTTTGTTCCAGGGTGATCCTGACGGCTCGGTGTATTTGTACTATAACAATGCGACACGACTACAGACGGGCAGCATCGGCGTAAACATAGATGCTGGCGACACGTCGCGGCTGTCTTTTTACAACGGCGGCGGGGATTTGGCAGCATATATTCAGACAGTCAGTGCTGGCGCGTTTACCCTAGACCAGCGCACGCCAAGCGCTCCGCTCGACTTGCTGCTAGGTGGAACGGTAGTAGCCAGGGCCGACGCTGGGGCAAAAACATGGCGCACATACAGCAACGGCGAGCAGATGACGCAAACCGCTACCGTATCGCAGCGCGACACAACAAACAGCGGTCTTTATGTCACGGATGCTGGCGGCGCTTTGCGTCCCGTTGGGTTCAATATCCTAATTCAAGGCGATGTTAACGTTCCGACTTATACGGTATCCGCGACGGATTCAGGGAAGCGGCTAAGGCTTCGGGCTGGCAATGTTAATGTAAATTTCGGAAGCATTAGCATGAGTATCGGCGGGACGCTGGTGGTTATTAACAGCGATGCTGCCGAACCCGTAAACCTGAACAGTACTGGCTCTATGTCTTGGTATAGCGGGGGCGGACGAATTGACGGGGTGAATAGACGACTTGCGCGGGGCGGTGTCTGTACGATTGTTAAGGTGGCATCTACTGATTTCGAAATCTGGGGTTCCGGCATTTCGTGAGTATTATCCATTTTCAAAGCGCGACGCCAGGCGGCTTCGGCTATGAAATAGTCGCGGGCGTAACAGGCGCAACAACGGGCTATGTTTTTGATAGTATCGGCTCGATAAATCAGCGACGCTATAAAGCTGGTTTAGTGTTCGCGATTACTACCGGATCCGTCGCGCTCGCGTTTCGCGTAGATGGCGCGGGCGACCAGGGGCAAGGCTACCTGGCTAACTTGTCCGTTCCGGGTTTAGATAATTTTCTCGCGGGCGCGGATGCGAATTACGATTATAGCGCTACCTTCGATCGCATGTCCTGGCAATGGAATACTTCGGCGGGTTGGAATGGAAACCTTTTTGTGAACGGGCAAACTTACACTATTGGGGCGAGTTAATGGCGGATTTCATTAGACACCGGCAACGGTCCCTGACCGCAATTTCTCCGCATAGGGGAAACCGAAACGTTATTGTTCCTAAGCGCGGATTAACTAAAGAATTGCCAGGGACGCTATTAGAATTAGTCGCGGGTAACAACGGCGCGCTAGTTGGCTATCGTTTCGATTTTGGCTCCCTAACGCCGGACGAATTCAACGGGGAAACAATCAACCAGCTAACCGAATTCGACACTACCGAATTTTTGATAGTTTTCACTACTGAAAATTTAGGCGCGGATTTTATTAACGAAGTCGAAGTAGGCGGGCTATATACGCTCGATGCCGCAAGCGCGGATTATTCTAGCTCGATTGTTGGTAGTTCCTGGGAATGGGACGTTTCCGGCGGCATGGTAAGCGGGAATACTTACCCGGTCACGATTAGATAGGGGCGAACGTGGCAGAAATACCCTTAGAAATGACCGGCGTAGCGGTGGATTTACCGCCGTTTCGCTATCCGCCGAACGTATGGACCCGCGCGGAAAATGTCGAAATGGGCGACGGCTTCCCGCGTCGCGCTCGCGGTTTTGGTGAAGTATTCGGAACGCCAATAGAATTGCCGCGCGTTTTGCAATCGGCGCGGATCGGCAATATCCCGACGTGGGTTTACGGCGGCGATACCAAGCTCGGAAGCTATGACGGCTCGACTCATACGGACATAACCGGAACGAATATTTTCGACTCTACCGGCATTCTCGCGCCGTGGACTAGCGGAAGTATGAACGAAAACATCGTTCTAAATAATTTAACCGGGCAACCTATGTATTATGCGCCAGGCGCGGGGGCCGCGTTGGTGTTGCCGGGTTGGGATCCCGAGTGGAAATGCGAAGCAATGCGCGTTCACCGCGAATTTATCATTGCTATGAACTTCGACCAGGCGGGCGTATTGGATCCGGATTTGGTTCGATGGTCCGACCGCGCACCGCCTAACGACGTTCCGCAATCTTGGACCGCGGAAACCGGCTCCCTGGCCGGATCCGTTAGCGCGGCGGCGTCCGCGGGGGCGTTGGTGGATGGCATAACGCTTAGGGAAACTTTTTATATTTTCAAGCAACACGCGACTTTTGCGCTTTCCCTTATCGGCGGTCAATTTGTATTTCAGCAACGGCCGGTTTTTTCAACGCTTGGAATGCTTACCCGCAATTGTGCGGTGGAATGGCGCGGGCAACTAATTATCCTCACCGACGGCGATATAGTGATAACTAACGGCGTTCAAGCCGAAAGCCTAGCCGACCGGCGAATAAAAAGCGCGATTTTCAACAATATCGACGGCGACAATTACAAAAACGCCTATGTGGTGTTAGATAAAGCCGAAGCGGAAGTATGGATTTGCGTTCCTAGCAAGGGGAACACTTACCCGGATTTTGCCGCGGTTTGGTCGATAGAAGATAATCAATGGGGTTTTCGGGATTTAGGCGACCGAACAATCCCCGAAACCTGGCCCTGTGGCTCGCAAGGTATTGTAGACACCGACGCCGCGCCGGAAACGTGGAGTAGCAAAACAACGACTTGGAACACCGATACGACGGATTGGGATTTCACCGGGATTTCTCCGGCGGATGAATCGCTTTTATTCGGATCCGACCAAGTTTTATTGCAAGCTATAGACGAACTTAGTAGCTATAACGGAACACCGCCGCAAGCGTACCTAGAGCGAACCGGGTTAGATTTAGGCGAACCGGATAAAAATAAATATATAAAGCGGGTTTGGCCGAAATTCGAAGGGACCGAATCTAGCACTATAGAAATTAGGGTAGGGGCGTCGGATTTGCCCGACGGGAACCCGGATTGGGGCAATTGGGAACCTTTCGTTATTGGACAGGATTCCTATGTCCCGGCGGATTCGCGCGGAAAATATATAGCGCTCGCGATGCGAAGCGAAAGCAACGCCACCTGGCGAACGCCGGGTTTTAATATGGTCGCAACTTTACAGGGGCGTTTTTAATGCCCGCCTATGAAAAAGACCCCGCGCCGATTGGGGCCGGGTTTGGTGAAGTAGTCGCTTATTCGGATAGGGAATTCGAAAAACTTCGCCAGGTAGTTAATGCGCTAAATGCGACGGTGGAAACTCTAGTGCGCCTGGCGGAGCTAAACGGCGTAGTGCTTTTGTATCAATGGCAAGACGACCAAGACACCAGCACCGCACCGCCGTCGGGATATATGAAAGGGAACGCCATTAACATACAGAACGCGACCGAATTCGCGCTATCGAACCAAGATATTTACCAACGCGGGGAAATCGGCGGTTTACTGTTGCAAGTCGGCGACTTCGTAACGATAGCCGCCGCGGATCTAACCGCCGCGGAAGTTTACGCCGTTGCATCGCCGCCAGTGCAGCTAAACGGCGGCTTTAGCGTTGGTGTAACGTATCTTGATGGCGGCGGCTATAATCCGGCTCAAGATGAATTTGTCCGCGCTTCCTGGCGTCCGGCTAACCTATTCGGTCTAAATTTTGGGGGGCGCGTATCGTGAGCGAAGTTAAAATGGTTGAGCTACCAATAGACACCGCCGCGAAATTTTGGCCCGACCTGGCGCCATACGTCGAACGCGCTCTAGCCTATGACCTGGCGAATACAACAAGCTTGGAAGAAATCGCGGAGCAAGTCGCGCATGGTTACGCGCGTATTTTGCTCGCGAGCGATGGCGAAAACGTTTTATCAGCGACGGTCATACAGGCGTACTATGACAACGAAAACCGGCGAATGCTTCACGTTTTAGCGACCGCCGGGGATAATTCCGAAGTCTGGTTGCCCGCGCTGATTAACGAACTGCAACGGATTGGCGAGCTAGAAGCTTGCGAAGGCGTGACTATGATGGGGCGTCCGGGTTGGGCGCGAAAATTGGTTAAGTTTGGATGGCGAACTATCCAAGTAACGATGCAATTAGAGGTGGCTAATGGGCGGAATGTCGAAAAGCAAGCAAAAGAGCCAGCAAACGAGCGAGGGCCGGAGCGCGAGCGACAGCCTAAGCCGGTCGCAGTCCCAAACATTCGTTGACCCGAACCAGACCCAATTTCTAAGCTTTCTTCGCGGGACCGCGCAAGATTTAGCGCAAGGGCAAATGCAATCTATCGGCGGCGTCGCCGACCAGCTATCCGGCAGACTTGGCGGAATTGGCTCGCAGTTAATCGGGGGATTACAAAATGCGGCGGGTTCGCTAGGGCAAGGCGTCGGCGACGCGATAGGCGGGCTGTTAGGGCTAGGGCAATCCGACCAGGCGCAGCAACTTAACCAACTGGCGCAAGGTGGCGCTATCCAGGGAACGGACACCCTTCGCGCCATCGCTCAAGGCGGCGGAAGCGCGGGAATGCTCAATTTTCAGGATCTTTTAGAACCTGGCGCACAATTAGAGGGGCAGCTAGGCGCTCTAGATGAAGCTATACAGCGCAATTTAGGAAGCACACTAGATACCCTTGGGGGCAACGCCGCGCTTGCTGGCGGCTCGGGTGGCTCGCGTGAACAGCTATTTGCATCGCGCCAGGCGGGGGACGCGCAACGCGCGTTTGCTTCCGGAGCTTCCGACTTGATGGCAAACGACTTGGCAAGCCGCCGCGGTCTGGCGGCAACGGCCGGTAACATGGCGTTACAGCAACAAGCGCAACAGGCGCAAGCCGGGCAAGCTCTAGCCGGATTAGGGTTGCAGCAAACCCAACAGCAAGCCGGTATTCTAGATTCCCTGCTAGGAAGGCAAGCGGGCGCGGCTATCGGCGCGGGGCAACTAGGTATCGGTCAGCAAGGCGCGCAAACTGGCGCAGCGTCGGCGGGACTAGGCAATCTCGGGAATCTATTTAATCTGGGAATGTCGCCGTTCCAGGCGCAATTTCAACCGCTCGCTAATTTCGCTTCGATTCTCGGCGGGCCGACTGTCCTATCGCAAAGCCGCCAGGATGCGATTAGCCGGTCGCGGGCCGAACAAAGCTCTAGCGGCAGTTCTAAAGGCGGCTCGGCGGGTTTCTCGATTCTCGGGGGTTAACTTATGGCATTTCCACTCATAGCGCTTCTAGGCGGCGGATTGCTCGCCGCTCGCGGCGTTCAAGAATACGGCGAACGCAAACGCCAGGCGGAATTGCTAGGCGTTCAAGATATGGCATACGGCAACGCCCTAACGCATCTAGGGCCGTCGGGGGCCGGAATGCTAACCGCCGACCAGGTGGCCGGGTTAGACCAGCTATTCGACGCCGACCGGAAAGCGGGCACTGATATGCTCGCCTCGTTAATCCAGCAAAACAACGACAACAAACAGGCGGCTTTAGATCGGAATTTAGAGTGGGCCGAGTTAGGTTTGCAGCGGGACGAATACAACCTAAATCAAGATGAACTAGCGCTAAAGGTTAGAGAATTCGAAGCCGATACGAATGTCGCATTGCAGCAAGACCTAGCGCGAGCCGGGCAAACCGGCGTCGAATATAAAGCGGATCCGATTACAGGCGTTGAATTTGTAGTGCCCGCGCCGGGAACCGATGATTGGATGGAGCGAGTTGATAAAGCGACTTTTTCGACCAACGCGGCGAACACTTTCAACGAATATGCGAAAAACGTCGCCGAATTCGGCGTTTTGCGGGATCCCTCGCATCCGGAATATGGCGTTCAGGATTCACTAAGAACGCAAACGACGTTCGCGATTAAAGAGGCAACGAAAGCTGGCGCGCTCGATGCGGGATTGTTGGAAGTTACCGCAAACCTGACCGGCTCGGCGACTGACGCGACCGATTACTTTTTAGGAAACGACCAACAAACGCTCGGCCGCATTGCTGCAACGTCGCGAATGTTTTCGCAACAAATGGAAATCGACCAAAATAATACGCGCTTACTGTCCGGAATTTCGCCGGAGCAACGCGGCTTTTATACCGCGGTCGCTCAAGAATCGTTCCAGATGCCCGACTACCTGGCGCAACGGGCGCAACAGGTAGGCGCGGAAGGCGGAAACGTGCTGGTAGATCAGGAAGTCCCTGCTATGCTTGGCGCGGGATCCGGGCGCAACAGAACGCGCCAGGAACGCCAGGAAGAAGGCGAGGAACGTGGTTCCCGCGTTGTTAGGGTTCGACCAGGGGACGCGACTCGCGAAGCCGCGGCAGTTACAGGGGCGCAAATTGATAACATTATCTCCGCTACGATTGGCTCTATGGTTGGGCGCGGTTTTGCTCGCTAGTGGTTGCACCGCCAGCGCGGAACGCTCGGCCGTCGATATAAAAACATGGTGCAATTGTGCCGATGCGGAAATGTTTTGCCGGATGGAAAGCGCTGGAGATTTTATAGAGTCGGAAGTCGCGCCCCGACCAGAGAAACCCTAATCCAGCCGGGGCGCTAGGCGGCAAACGAAGGGAAACGATACCGCCTGGCGTTATTGTACACTCACCGAATGAACAGCAAACCCAAAATACCAAAACCGAAAAGCGAAGCCGAGGAACTGTTGGCGTTACACTTGCGAATGCTACATTTGCCGCCGCCGGTTAGAGAACACAAGTTTCATAAAACCCGGCGTTGGCGTTTCGATTTCGCCTGGCCCGAACTAAAATTAGCTTGCGAGGTTGAAGGATTGACCGCGGGGCAAGGTGGCAGACACCAACGCATCGCGGGATTTAATGCCGACCTTGAAAAGTATGAAGCCGCTATGCTCGATGGGTGGATAGTCTACCGAGCATCGCAAACGATGGTAAAAAGCGGCCGCGCGGCAAGCGTGTGCGAAGCCATGTTAACCAAACTGGAAACCCAAGAATGACTAATGAAAACCCTGATATGACAAGCCAACAATTCGGCGCGCTTGTGTTGCAATTGATAAACTCAGCGAGTTTCAAGGGAGCCGATATAGACACCGCCGCGGCGTTACGCCAACAAGCCGAGCGCTTGGAGTCTGGCGTTGACGTTTTAGTGACCGCCGGAATTGATGACTAATGCGCTGCGGCAAATACTATATTTACGCGCATGTGATAGAAGAAACCGGGGAATTGTTTTATATAGGAAAGGGAACGGCGGAGCGAGCCGCGAAAGTTGATCGACCAGGGACGCATCATAGCAGGCAGTTAAGGCGGCGTTCGCTTGCCGTTAAATTGCTGGCCGATATGAAAAGCGATAGCCACGCCGCGCTAGCGTATGAAAGGGAATTGATTCAGAAATGGACACCGCCGGGGAATTATAATATTGGCGGTCCGGCTTGGTCTGACGTAGCGGCCGACTTAGATTTGGTCGAAGAACCATTTTCCGAACTTGAGGTTTACTGCAATGCGATGTAGCAAGTGCAACCATCGCAAGGCGCAAATGTCCCTAGCTAAACGATTGCCCGACGATGCGAAACAACCCGACTTCTACCGGCATCTATGGAAGTGCAGTAGGTGTAACGGTGAAAGGGTAATGTACCAACGCAAGCCGGACACTATGACCGACGCCGATGCGTTCCTGGCGCAACACGGTTTCGACAGCAAGGGCAACGATACGCTAACAAGCTAACCCTTCCGAGCGGCGGCAGAAATACCAATAAAAACACTGGGTTTTTGTACGCCGCTCTAACACTCCCGCCAACACAAGCTAACAGCTACACCAACACGCAAGCAAACGCAAGGGCTAATTGTGTCCAGGCGCTTACCAAATATTTTTCCAGAAAATCTCGATTTTTAAAAATTAAAGATTTTTTCGAAAAATTTAAAAAATGAAAAACCAAAAAAAATCGCCATCGCTCGAAATAATCCGAGAAAGAAAGCGAGCGAAAACGCTTGACAAGCCCGGATGAGTAGGCTTACCATCCCGGTCAGGGCAAAG
>Ga0180437_10005311_pt1 | contig 17691 bp, 18 predicted proteins | sample SS_ome_4_FD_132410 | JGI IMG/M metagenome (GOLD analysis project Ga0180437, IMG submission 132410) | Hypersaline lake sediment archaeal communities from the Salton Sea, California, USA - SS_3_D_1 metaG | ecosystem: Environmental > Aquatic > Non-marine Saline and Alkaline > Hypersaline >... | reverse complement strand
TACGCTCCTTGAGCTACGGCTGGCAAGCCAGCTTTTTAAAGGTTATAACAAAATAAAAATGGGAAGTTTTTGTAATTGTATCTTTAGATTTGTAAAAAAAGATTTTGCCCGTCTTTAGTCCGTCCCTTCGACTCTTCGATCTTTCGATAGGCTCAAGACTCAGGGCTCAGGAGGGGTCAGAGGGGGCGTCTGGGAGGCTTCTTTAAAAAAATGAAAAATACAATGTTTTAATCTAGGCCTTATTCATGGTATACTATTTTTGTATGATAGCACCTTTTTTGTTATCATGTTTTGTTATCATGCAAAAATTTCAGTATTTTGAAAAGTCAACGGAACCTAGTAGAAATTTAAAAATATATATGGGGTTTTATGTCAAATTTTTCTAAGCCACGAAAAAAATTGAACAAAGATAGTCGCTATAAAGCGAAAGATGGGCGCAGAAGTAAAAAAAGAAGCACACATCCACTTTCCAAGCGAAAAGGCTCTTCATCTTCTAGCGGATCCAGTTCTCGTAGGAAAAAGAGAATTGTTTCAAAGTTTGATCCTTCTATTTTTATGAAAAAAATTGAAGAGCAAACAGCTACACACGAATATATCCCCAAGAATATTTTTTCTGACTTTGCCATTGAAGATCTGATAAAAACGAATATTAAAAAAAAAGGATATGTTTCCCCAACACCAATACAAGATCAGGCCATTCCCTATATTCTAGAGGGACGTGACGTTATAGGAACGGCAAACACCGGTACGGGAAAAACAGCTGCTTTTTTGATTCCACTCATAAATAATGTGTTGATGAAAAAAACGTCCCGTGTATTGATTATTGCGCCAACCAGAGAGTTAGCTTTTCAAATTAAAAGTGAATTTAAAAGTTTTTCTGCTGAAACAGGTCTGACCTCGACGTTGTGTATTGGAGGGGTAAACATTAATTCCCAAATAAAAGCGTTGAAAAATAATCCAGCATTTGTTATAGGAACGCCCGGAAGATTGATTGATTTAGGAAAAAACAAAATCATAAACTTTAGCAACTATACCTCTATCGTTTTGGATGAAGTTGATAGAATGCTTGATATGGGATTTATTAAAGACATTAAATACATAATTAATAAATTACCAAAAAAGCGCCATTCGTTGTTTTTTTCTGCTACGGTATCTAAAAATTTGCAAAAGATTATGAACAGTTTTTTGCGAAATCCTATTTCAATAAGTGTTAAAACAAGGCAATCAGCTGAAAATGTTAATCAAAAGGTTATACGAGTCGGTCAGCAGAATAAAGTAGACCTCTTGCATGATTTATTAATCAAGCCTGAATTTAAAAAAGTTCTTATCTTTTTGCGTACAAAGCGTTTAGTTGACAAATTAGCAAAGGAATTGAGGAGTCGTGGGTTTGTTATTGCATCAATTCACGGTAATAAAACGCAGGCGCAAAGAAGTAAAGCATTGCGCCTATTTAAGACTGGTAAGGTTACCATTCTTTTGGCTACCGATGTTGTTGCTAGAGGAATTGATATTAATGATATATCGCATGTAATCAATTTTGATTTGCCGCAAACACATGATGATTATATTCACCGGATTGGCCGAACTGGCCGTGCTGATAAAATTGGTCAAGCAATCACGCTAGTCTAAGAGAATAGCAATTATTTGATTTCAGGTAGTTGTATATCCTCAAAAGAGTAGGTCTTTATCTTGATTCCATATTCTAACTTATTTGTCAGTGCCTACGGCTAGTTGCATACCATACATTGATGAAAAAAAATACAGAGAATGAACTAAATAATATACTCAAGCCAAGAGCATTTTTCCTCCATTCAAATATATTAAGCTCTTACCCTTTTTACCCTTATTTTACTAGTATCCCCTAATAATAATATAACTAAAACGGAAGCTCAGTAGGATAGAGCGACAGATTCCTAATCTGACCCCGTGTATCATGAGTAGCCCGGAAGGGCGTATCGAAGGACGGCTGGCAAGCCAGTTAGTTAATGAATTATTAAATAAATTTTGATAGAAAAGTTGATAGCCCTTCGGCAAGCTCAGGATAAGCTGCAGCTGTCCGCCGAAGCTCCATAGGAGCGTAGGAGGGCTTTGTTACATCTCTATTCTTTTTATAATTTCTTTCATGAGTCTATAATATTCAGGAATAGTATTTGCGATTTCTTCTGCTAGAGGCTCATTGTATGTATGAGAGGTCAAGCTTCTATCACGGATACACTTGACTAACTTGTTAAATTCGTCTTTGGTTATAATATTTGCAGTAAAAACGTCTCTTAGTACATCCCTTGGGCTACCAGAAGTTAGAATCGCATGTTTTTGCTGAAGATATATTTTTAGAAATTTCCAAAAGTTATCTATAGAATATTCAAATCTTTGAACAAGAGAGTCCCGAAAGCTTACATAATTCTCTTTATTTTGAGGGTCATTTAACTTTTCCATAGCCGTTTTTAAAGTGTCTAATGTTTGTATTACGACGTTATACCGTTTGGTTAATTTTTCCATATAATTCTTTCATCTAAAATAGATTCTCTCATGTCATCAGAAACAGCGTATATATCTACGACTTCAATTTTAAAGGGTATATCTGTTCCTGCAAGAACATCTATTATTTCTCCAACGGCGACCGATGGAAGTTTTTTTCCAGCATCTAAAGCTAGATCGATATCTGACCATTGAGAAAAATTTCCCGTTGCACGAGAGCCAAAAAGATAAATTTTTGCTTCGGGAATAAGTGCAGAAATAAGCGCTATAATTTTAATTTTAGTTTTTTCATCAATACCAGTTTCCATATCTATTCCTTTCAATTTTTTTATAATTATAACATATAATTAGTTTATTTGACATTGAAAATGAGTATGTAGGTTAAGTTGCTCCGGATAATTCAGGCTTTATTTTCACTCCAGAAAAAGCTGCTTTTTCGTTCCAGAAATATTGAAATATAAAAAGCTATTAGGGTATGGTAAAAAAAGTAAACGTAGTAGAAGCTAATAAACGAGGAGATTAAAATAATGAAAAAGGGTAGTTATCATGATACATTTTTTGCGGATCTTCTAAAACATGCAGAGATAAAATTAAATGGAGATTCTGCTTGTGACATCCAGGTTCATAATAAAAATTTTTTTTCACGAGTGTTGCGGGATCCGGCAATGGGTCTCGGTGAATCATACATGGATGGTTGGTGGGATTGTGACAGTATTGATGAGATGGTGTCCCGTGTTTTTCGCGCCCGACTTGATGAAAAGGTCTCTGCGAGTATTTTATTAAGCTTGCGATTTTTCAAACATATGATTTTTAATATGCAATCGCCACGGAGAGCGTTTGTAATAGGAAAGCGACATTACGATATCGGTAATGAGCTCTATCGGCATATGCTTGATGATCGTATGGTATATACCTGTGCATTTTGGAACAATGCTGATACTTTAAATAAAGCTCAAGAAGATAAGTTAGAACTTGTCTGTAAAAAAATAGGGCTCAAGCCGGGTGATAAACTGCTCGATATTGGATGTGGATGGGGAAGCTTTGCAAAATATGCAGCTGAAACATATGGTGCGCATGTCGTGGGGGTAACTGTCTCTGAAGAACAGGTTGCATTAGCCAAAAAAATCTGCCAAGGGCTCCCTGTTGAAATACGGCTGCAAGATTACCGAGCGGTTGATGAAACATTTGATCATATCGTTTCATTGGGTATGATAGAGCATGTGGGATCTAAAAACTATAGAACCTATATGCAGATGGCACACAGATGCTTAAAAGATGATGGGCTGTTTTTATTGCAGACCATTGGGTGTAACCAGCCTGGTTCAATGAATCCATGGATTAATAAATATATATTTCCCAATTCGATGCTCCCAGCTTTACGTCAATTGACCCATGCAATGGAGGGGTTATTTGTGTTAGAAGATTTGCATAATTTTAGTGCAGATTATGATAAAACTCTGATGGCATGGCATACTAATTTTAAGGACAGTTGGCCCAAATTAGAACAAGCATACGGGCCGCGCTTTTATCGTATGTGGCAATTTTATCTATTATCCTGTGCTGGAGCATTTCGAGCACGAGTGAACCAGCTTTGGCAACTTGTTTTATCAAAAAAAGGGGTAGCAGGAGGATACCGGTCTATCCGCTAAAGGCGATACAATAAGAGCTTTTTTCAAAATTACGGGTATACTATAGATGTTAAATGAGTAATAACCCGTGTTTGATAAGAAAAAAATGTATGAAAAAAGTATATGTTATTATTGGGGCTTCGGCTACCGGTATCTCTGCGGTTAATAAATTACATCAATTGGACCCTGAAGCTGAAATTATATGCATCTCTAAAGAATTAGAGCTTCCCTACAACAAATGCAAATTAGCCCGCTATTTGGCAGGCAAAACTTTAGAAGATGAACTGAGTATCGTATCCGAGCAGATAGCAACAGTAAAAAGTATTCATGTTATTTTAGGTCAGGCTGTTGTAAAAATTGTGGCTGATAATAAATCGATTATGTTAGAAGGTGGTCAAGAAATATCGTATGATAAGCTCTTTATAGCAACTGGCGCGTCTGCTGTTACGCCTGAAATTCAAAAAAACTCCCTTTTGGGGGGTCTATTTAACTTTCATACGTTAGGGCAGACCAACGATATGCTTACATTTATAAAAAAAGAGAATCCAAAGCATGCAGTAGTAGTTGGCTCTGGTATGACGGGGCTAGAATGTGCCGATGCCTTGCATCAAAGAGGAATCTCTGTTTCTATAGTTGAAATGAAAGACCGGGTATTGCGTGACCAATCGGACGCTTATGGATCTGAGCTCATTGAAAATAGTATTTGTAAACAACGGAGCAATCTCTATCTTGGTGAGCGAGTAACGGCTCTTGATGGCCAAGCAGGATTAGTAAAAGAGGTGCTATTACAGTCGGGAAAATCGGTGCCAGCAGATATGGTAATCTTTGCTGTTGGGGTACAACCAAATACTGATTTGGCAAAACATGCAGGGATTAAGGTAACTCAATATGGTATTGAAACCGACAAGTATATGGGAACCGACTGTGACGATATATATGCTGGTGGCGATACTGCAGCAGTAAAAGATTATATTACGCAAAAAATGGTACGAAGTTGTATGTGGCCAGATGCCTGTTTTCAAGGTATAGTTGCGGCTCATGCCATGACAGGGTCAAAAGATGTCACCTATGCGGGGACAGCTCCGCTTGCTGTATCGAAGTTCTGGGGCATGAAACTTGCCTCTTGTGGCCCGGTAGATGCGGGCGATTCGATCTATGAGCAGGTTATAAAAAAGAAAAAGGGTAGTTATAGCAAAATAGTGCTAAAAGATGGCATTGTGTGCGGATTTTTGCTTGTCGGAGATATAGCACAATTAGGAACATTAAGAAGGGCGCTACTCGCTCGAGAGAAAATATAGGGACCCTTTTTATTTTTTGCCAAAAGATGTATCCTTATAGTATTGATAATAAAAAGGAATGTTTATGTTTGAGTTTTTTAAAAATAATCTGATCTGGACCCAAGGGGTGTCTATACTTGTTGTATTGGGTGTCCTTGCCATTTTTTCCATACTTTTTTTTAAACCATTACTATACGTGGTGATTTTATTTTTGCTGTTTACACTCTATTTTTTTAGAAATCCTTTGCGTATCTGTAAAGAGGCCATTGATGATATGACTGTTTTGGTATGCCCTGCAGATGGAAAAGTAATTGATATTGTATATGATAAAAATAATGGCCTTGATGGTTATGCCCAGCGAATATCTATTTTTTTATCACCATTTGATGTTCATGTAAACTGGTCTCCCATGTCTGGAATAGTACAGGACGTACAGTATAAAAAAGGTGCCTTTAAAGTTGCTTTTTTACCAAAGAGTTCTGAGTTAAATGAACGAAATGATTTACTTATAACCGATAAAAATGGTAAAACAATAAAAGTAAGGCAAATTGCCGGCCTCATTGCAAGAAGAATATGCTGTTGGGTTAATAAGGGGGAAACAATAAAAGCTGGCCAGAAATATGGGATGATTAAGTTCAGTTCGCGGGTTGATATTTTTCTACCAGCTACTGTTAAGCTCAATGTTGGTATTGGGCAAAGGGTCTATGGAGGACAAACAGTGTTAGGGAGGTGGTCATGGGATTAACATTTAAAGCGTTAACATTAAAAAACCTTAAAAATAAGGGAAAAGCAAATCTGTTTGTAATTCCTTACTTTTTTACATTTGCAAATGCGATATTCGGCCTTTTTTCGGTTATTAAAACATTAGAAGCCGATTTTATTTCTGCTGCATACTTTATTATGCTTGCAGGAATTACTGATATGTTTGACGGGAGATTAGCGCGAGCATTTGGTTCTTCCAGTTATCTTGGTATGGAGCTTGATTCGTTGTGTGATGCGGTTTCATTCTGCTTTGCTCCGGCTATACTACTCTATAGTTGGCGGTTTAACCAGTTTGGTTTTTTGGGTATTGCGATCTTGGCCGTCTATTTATGCTTTGGTCTGCTGCGTCTTGCCAAGTTTAATACTATTACTGCTTCAAAAACAAAGGATATTGGATCTTTTATTGGCTTGCCAACTACGCTGGCAGCTTTTTTGGTTGCGCAGTTGGTGATTAATTATAGTTGGTTATCCAATAGGTTATTTCTCTTTCTCAAAAATCCAGTTGGCATCATCTTTTTTGTGACCATAGTTGCCTATTTGATGATTTCTCCTATACGGTTTTTATCTTTCAAACGGGTGGGCTTTAGGTTATCACTCTTTGGTGGTATTTTGCTATCTATTTTCTTTTTATTTAGTTGGGTGCAAGGGATACCTTTTTTCTTCTTACTCTTATTTTCATATCTGCTTAGTTGTACAATCTATTATCTTTATGAGTTGCTCTATACTCGGTTGAGTGAGTAAAAGCGAGAGATATTAAGGGATAAGCTTCAGAAAATCAAAACTTTTTATAGATTTGACTATGTTTCCGTTTTTATCAAGTCGGTATAATGGCTTCTTATTTTTTTTTAGGGTACATAGATCGTCATAACTTTCTATCTCTTTAAATACTTTACATAGTGGGATCTCCTGAACCTTGCCACATCCATATCCATTTGTTCTTGCTTCTACCACTTTATTATTTTTCTTGTCTGATACTATCATGATATGCCCGCTGTAAAAAAGGAGATCTCCATTTTCGACTGTTTTGAGATCTTTTAATTTTTTTAAATATTGTTCTGCAGTTGTTGTGTTTTTATAAAAATAGGGGATATTACACAGCTGAGCAGCGCGTGCAATAATACCAGAGCAATCAAGCCCTGTCATTGGGCTTTTGGTATAATCTGGTCTTATAAAAATCGGTACCATTTTATCTTGTTTTTTATCTTTACAGGTTATGGTAACAATATTATTTTTTTGGCATGATCTGGTAAAACTGCATCCTCCCCATACATAGGGAATAAAGCCCTTTTGTAAGTTTGCCCATTGTTTTACCATGGTCACAAAATCATCCCTTTTTTGAGCGTTACTTTTTGGTTCATTCGAAAAACAGATATGTGTAGGAATATTGGTTTTTTTAAAAGTGAAGCTTTTTTTGTCAAATACAAAAACAGTATAATTTTCTGTGGCCCCTGTATCAGTTTTGATAAATCGGGTTCCGGCAGAAAATAACTGCTTGGTGATTGGGTCATAAAAGGGGAATTTGATCGTTATGGTGTTTTTGTTAACTTGGTACATATTTGGTGAACTATACTGTATTGGTTCCGGTATATATTTTAATTGCAATCCCTTTTTTTTGAGCTGATCAAATAGTATCAAGTTTTTCTTCTGTGTCCAATAGGTATCTTGAGGGTTTTTTGGATTCTTTTTTGTTACGTAAAATAGATTAGAAATTTTTACTTTAGCTTCAGTTTTAGTGGTTTCTAGTATCTGGACAACTTCATTAAAAAGAAGTTGGTGTATGCGGGGACACAAAAAACTCTCTTTCTTCGACTCTAATGGAAAACTGTTATAGTTTTTACATCTATTGCCCACGAGATCCACTACTGGCACAGCCACAAATGCTTTTTTACTGGCTGGATATACGGGTGGAATGAGAAGAAACAGTAGTCCTAGCGATGCATAGAGATAATTCATACTTTCTCCCTGGTAAGATTAATAGGTTATTTTTCTAAACCATTCATATCAATTTTAAAAAAACTAAGATAAAAAATGTAAGGTTTTATTTCTCTTTTTCTTTTAATTCATACCAGAAATTATTTATACAAAGAAAATTATTGTGTAATTATATTTTAATATAGTATTATAATAGTAAATAAGGCGCAGCTTGGAAATGGATTGAATTAGGGGGATGAGAAGATGTATAAAATTGTGAATTCAGGCACTCTTTGCTTGAGTCTTTGCTTGATGTTAGGATCTCACTGCATAGCCTATAATAATAACTGGGCAGATGTTTTCATAAAACGATTTTCTAAAAGCGAGATTGAGTCAAATCGAACGAAAAATCAGATTATACTCTCCCACATTTGCAAGCGTTCTTTTTCGCAACTCCTTTTTTCTTGGAATGCATTTCGGCCTCAAAAAGGATATTTTACCTTTTTTATTAAATCAAGAAATGCTGCGACAAAAAAATGGAGTAAGTGGCATAAGATGGTAGATTGGGGCAAAAATATACAAAGGTCCTATTTTAGTCGTGATGGGAATACAAAATATGTGTACGTTAGATTGGAAGCCGGACCAAAAGCATTAGAAGATGCGTTTAAAATCAAATTGATAGCATGTCATGGTGCATGTTTATCTCTGATAAAAGGGGTAGCTGTTTGTTCATCCGATTTTAATATGTTTAGACCGGAAAAAATTTCTCAAAAAACAGTACAGCTAAAATCGGTTTATATTAAAAATGTACCAAAAATATCACAACGAATTTTAGATCATCCGCAGCCAGGGCGGTTATGTTCTCCTACTTCTTGTAGCATGCTTGCAGCCTATTGTAATAAAAAACCGGTAGATCCTGTTGCATTTGCGTATACTGCTTTTGATACCGGACTGAATGAGTATGGCAGTTGGCCGTTCAATATTGCGGCCTTATTTGATATATGCAAAGGAAGATGGTTTTTTTACACAGCACGGTTAAATGGGTTTGGTCAGTTGCACAAAAAATTGATGGCAGGAGTACCGGTGGTTGTAAGTGTGAGAGGAAGATTAAAGGGGGCCCAAAATGAGTATAAAAATGGGCATCTGCTTATCGTTGTAGGGTGGGATGCAAAAAGAAAATCAGTTATTTGCCATGATCCTGCTTTTTATTCAGATAAAAAAACGTTAGTGCGGTATACATTAGAATCATTTTTAAAAGCTTGGGAGCGGTCACGCAGGCTCGCATATGTGGCAGAGCCGTTATCTTTTTCCTATATCTTTAACTCTAAGGGGGGGTCATGAAGCAAATAAGATGTTATAGATTGATAGTACGTTTAATCGTAATTGCGTGGGGGTTTTTCCCATGCATTGTGTCTCACGAGATTGTAAACAGTTTTTCGCACGAAATTGCAAAAGTATTTCATCATAAGAGCGGTATAGAACTAAAAAATGATATCACGAGTGATATTGAATTGGGAAATGTGGTATTTTATTTTGTAAAAAAACTAAAAAAACCTATTATTAATTTTATCCCGATGAAAAATAGTACTAATTTGAGTCAAAAAGCTGCTACTTTTATTTTTCCAAAAGCTACCATTAAAGATGCGGTTTGCCAAAAAATGATAAAAAGGATAAATCGAGAAACGGGTCATGGATATGCTTTGCGCATAGAAAAAATAAAAGTTCCTATTGATGGGATTCGTTTGACAATACAGTATGACCCAAAAAAAGTCTCGTTTAGATATACATTTTGTAAATCTATAGGGAACTATGATGGGGTTATTTTTAGTTTTTACAATGAATATTTAATTAACAAGCTGGAACAGCGTGCTGACGATATTGTGCGTACTGCCTGCTCAAAAAAAAAAATGGTTGTTATCGATTGCGGGCACGGAGGGTCTGATTTTGGAGCTATCGGGTGTTATGGCTTAAAAGAAAAAGAGATAACGCTCTCTCTCGGTATGAAATTATCAGGACTGCTAAAAAAAAACGGTTTTGATGTATTGTTGACTAGATCCCAGGATCAGTTTATTCCTTTAGATAAAAGGACGGCTATTGCAAATAGATGCAAAGATGCCGATTTACTGGTTTCTCTTCATGCCAATAGCTCTACCCAACCTAATATCTCAGGTATAGAAACGTTTTGCTTATCCGACTCTTTATTCCATTCATCTGTTTTTTTTTGCTCCCACCGGCAGATGAACGTTATTTGTAGCTGCTTAAAAAAAAAGTTTCATAAAAGTTTTTTATTGGCTCAATCTTTACAAAAAAATATTATACAAACTATAAAACAAAAAAAGATTCCGGTTATAGATAGAAGGGTAAAGCATGCAGTTTCTCAACTGTTATTAGGTGCAAATATGCCGGCAGCCTTAATTGAGGTTGGATTTTTATCGAATAAGAATGAGGCCCGATTGTTACAGACCCAAACGTATCAAACTAATTTGGTGAGAGGTATTTGTAAAGGGTTGATCGATTTTATTAATATTTATCTTTCCCAATAATTACTGATCTGATACCATTACTATTAAAAGGGGTCTATTTTAGAGAGAAAGATATAGCGTGCAAGGTATTTGGGAAGATTTTTTAAAAATTGTTAATCAGGAGGCTGGAAGCCGGGTTGTCGATACCTGGTTTAAAGCTGTTTCTTTATATCAATGGGATGCTATCAATAGGATAGTATACCTTTTGGCTCCTAATACTTTTGTAAAAGATTGGATTTCTGGCAATTATGTTGAGTTGATTCAAACTCATTTGAGTAGACTGTTACATGTTAAGATGTTGAAAGTTGTATTCATTGATGGAAGCAAAAAAAATAGCAAGCATGCTGTTTGTGAAAAAGATGATATACCCTCAATGGTACCAGCGAGACTTGATAGATCAAAAAATTCAGTGGTTAAAAAATCTATAGCAAGAGGCAGTTGTTATATAAATGCAAATTATAATTTTGATAATTTTGTTGAGGGGCCGAGTAATTCTTTGGCCAAAGCAGCTGCTCAAGCGATAACGCAAAAACCCGGAATATTATATAATCCCCTTTTTATCTACGGGGGATCGGGGCTTGGAAAAACACATCTACTTCATGCTATAGGAAATTGCATAAAGAAAGCGAGTAAAAAAACTTCTATCCTCTATCAGACCGCTGATCGGTTTGTTAATGAGTTTATTAATGCGATTCGCTTTGACAAAATTCATAAGTTTCAGGCCAAGTATCAAACGGTAGATGTGCTTTTAGTGGATGATATCCAATTTATTTCAAATAAGGATCAAACGCAAGAGGCCTTTTTCCATATTTTTAATACCTTGTATGATTCCAACAAACAGATCGTTTTTTCAAGTGATACATTTCCACAGAATATCAATGGGCTGGCAGAACGCTTACGATCACGATTATCTTGTGGATTAGTTACCGATATTCATATGCCCTCTTTAGAGACAAAAGTTGCGATTTTAAAAACGAAGGCAAAATTAAATAAAGAAGAACTGCCGGATGAGATTGCATACTTTATAGCCTCTTGTGTAGAATCGAATATAAGAGAGTTAGAAGGGGCACTCATTAGAGTTTCTGCTTTCGCTTCATTGACAAACCAACCAATATCATTAGAGTTGGCAAAAAAGGTAATTAAGAGAAAAGAAGAGATAAAAAAAACAAATAGTATTGATTTTCAAAATATCGTAAAATGTGTGTATAAACGCTATAATTTTGATATCGCAGATCTTCGGTCTAAAAAAAGAAATAAAAAACTTTCATTTGCACGTCAAGTCACCATGTTTCTTATGAAGAAGCTCACTGATAGATCGCTACGAGACATTGGCATATTTTTAGGCGGAAGAGATCACTCTACTGTTGTACATGCGCTTAGGAAAATAAAGAAATATGCTGTCTCTAATCATAGCTTTGTTGAGCAGTTGCGACAGATGGAACATGAGATTACACGGGGGTTGTAGCCATTAAGACTCTTTTCCAAATCTATCCGGTTTACTTTTAAAAAACATATCCTGCACACATTTTTTAGAGAGGTTGTAGTACCAGGAAAAATAGTTATTAAATTGGGGTTTCCCTTTAAGGCCTACAAGTGTTGGAAAATGTTCTGTATCAACGATTACGATCTTCTCGCTGTCCTTTTCGAGAAGAAAGTTATCTATGTGAGGATCTATAGAAACATCTAAGAAATTACAGAGGCTCATACAGACTTTTCTAGCCTTACTATCAAACAAAGAAAAAGTAGTATCTTTAAGTCGAATAGCGTCTGCTATAATACAATAAGTACCAGGAATAACCGTTTCTAAATGATTTTTACCCCCGATATTTTTTCCAACAAGTTGTATATCTTGAGGATCCTTTGGAAGCCAGAACCATTTCCGAGGGGCCTCAATCATTTGGGACCAGGTAGGATCTTGCTGAATGCGTTTCCGCATTTCTTCAAGGTTCTTAATTCGTGTAAATCCCATTAGATGCCTATTAACGCCCCCGCCCATATTAAAAAAGAAAATAGGATAAACTCCTTTTGAATAAGGACGAACAAAGCTTTTTGGATTTTCCATAAATAGTTTCACCACAAATGGATATTCCTTGAATTTTACGATTAAAAGACCTGATTTTTTTCTTCTGTTAAAATTACTTTTTCGTAATATGTGAAAATGGGTATATTTCCTTTTTTTTTCTGCTATTTCTTGGAGTAGCTGTTCAAGGAGAAGATTGAGGGTTTGACGGTGACAAAATTTTCCCTTCTCATAGCGATATTCTACTTTTTGTGGAAACATTCTGCTATAAAAAAAATCTTTGTCAAATAGTTTGAATAAGGGTTCTTCTTGCAGCTGACAGCTGCGGATGCAATATCTTTTTTTGTTGTCTTTATGCCAAGTGGCTTCTAAAAGAGGTCTTTTGGTGTATGCAGGCCTGTGTATACTTCTTCCTACTATTTTTATATTCCACAATCCAGATAACAAGAGGATATAAAGAAAACTATATTTTTTACTATATTTTTTAGTTTGCACCTAATTTGCTCATTTAATGCCTTGTTTACATTTCAGCTTCAGAATAATTATACATGAAATTTAATAGAATGATTAGTCTTGTGTCAAATATATGATAAAAATATATCTATTTTGATTTAGTTTAGATTGATTTATATGTTTTTTATACCCTGTTTGTTCGGTATCTTTGAATTTATATATATCTGATATTGATGTTGCGGAATAAGTAATGTATGTTTGTATTAGAAGGGTATGAGAGTAGTAATAAAAATGTGAAGCGTTCAATATATCAATTAAAGGATGGGCAATGGAAAGAGAAGCGTTGTTGGATAAGCGCAATAAAATATTAACTTGTCTTAGCTGCTTGCCTCAAAAGATACTCTTGTTACATGGCAGGGAGAACATAATGGAGTTTGTTTTGCACGATCTTGTTCAAGAGACCTGTTTCGATCTTAAAGCGGCAGCCTATTTTGTTAATAATCCAGATTTTAACTGCTTGAAAGGAGTGACTGGCATTGCACAGCAGGAGGTGCCTCAGGGTTTATGGGACAATATATGGAGACAGCATGAGATGTTTAGTACCTATATGAGAAATTCTCCATTTAATAGAAAAGTAAGGGGTTTTAATCAATGTAGCCTAGAAAGTTCTGTAAATCCCAATGATGAAATAGTACATGACGTTGCGCGTAAATTAGGTATGAGTCGGCCAGCTTTTTATTCGCTTGATATGAAGCATGATAACCATGGCTTTTTTATATTTGAAAAAAACAATTATAATGATACTACCGTTGATGAGCTTATGTTAAATGGTGTTTCATTATTGGGCTTTTGCCCCGTTTTTTAACGTTTTTACTCTGTGCTATGCATCAAACGGTTTTAAACCAGGAAGCTCAACGCCACTTATATAGGCTAGAGTCGATCCACCTGCTGTTGACAGATAGTTTATAGAATTTTCTAATTTGAAACTATAAGCAGCAGCAACAGAATCCCCTCCTCCAATTACGGTAAAGGCTTTTGATTTTGCCATGGCTTCCATCAAGGTCTTCATTCCGTATAATGTTTCTTCTTTATTTCTATTTCCAAATGCTCCATTAAAAAATACTGTTTTTGCTTTCATAATTTCTTGTGTAAATAGTTTTTCTGTTTTTGTACCGATCGATATCCCTATGCTATTATCCGGTATAATATCAGAATCTGTATAGGATACTGCACCATCAAAATTATCTTTTGCTATCTGATAATCTACCGGAAATATAATTGCGACGCCTAATTTTTTTGCTTTTTGTAGTATATTGGAAACAAGGGGGACGGTCTGTGTATCTACTAACGATTTGCCGATCTGTTTTCCTCGGTATTTTAGAAAGGTAAATACTATCGCTGGGCATAGCAAAATGGTTTGTACTTTATCGAGCATAGGTTCAATGAGCGGTAATTTTGATGCTATTTTTCCTCCACCGATGATAAGGACAAAAGGGTTTGCTGGGTTAGTACGTATTGCATCTAAGGCCTGCAGTTCTTTTTCCACTAATGGTCCGATAAAACGTTTATCTTTATCAAAAAGTACTGGCAACAAAGTGACCGATGTGTCATGTCTGTGAAGTGCTGCAAATGCATCCTGTACAAAATAATCTCCTAATAAAGCCAGTTTTTTTGCAAATGTTATTCTTTGTGTCTCATCATAATTATCTTTTTCAGGAAAGAATCTAAGATTTTCCAAAAGCAAAATGGTAGCTGGTTCTTCAAAACTTTTTTCTTTTGCTTTCTCTAGGTTCGGTTCTACGCTTACCACATACCCTTTTTTTCGAAACCAGTTGGCAATGATGGTTGTAGATAGTTGGGGATCTGTCCCTTTTGGTCTTCCGAGATGGGTGATAAGTATAACCTTGGCTCCGTGTTTTTGTAATAGATTGATTGTTGGCTCTATGGCTCTGAGCCTATATGCATCGCTGATGTTTCCGTTTTTTACAGGCACATTGAGATCGGCCCGTAGTAATACTCTTTTATCTTTAAGATTGAGATTTTTTATCCTTGAGGTTAAAAAAAAATAGTTTACACTCATTACTATCCTTCAAATCGTAACAGATGTGATATATGTATAGCTTTTGTTTTTCTCGTGGGAAACCAGGCTGATAAAAAACTTATGAACATGACAACAAAAAAAACGATTACAAATATTGAAACTTCCATTTTTGCCGGAAGATGAGTAACGTAATATGCTTCAGGCAACTGTATAAATGGGTATGTTTCTAATATCCATCCTGCAATAAATGCGAATAATAGCCCCAGACAGGATCCGGCAAATGCTATGGTCATCCCCACGTAGAGAAATATCTGCGATATGTTATTATCTGGCATACCCATAGCTTTTAAAATAGCAATATCGGGTCTTTTTTTTGTAATAAGCATAAATAATAAAGAGATAATATTCATACTTGCAACTAATGTTATGAGCGCCAAAATGAAAAACATAGCATATTTTTCCAGTTTTAATGCTTCTACCAGTGCAGGATAGAGCTTCTTCCAAGAATAGACATCTATGTGTAATCTTTTTTTTAATTTTGTTATGAGATTCGTTTCATCTACATCTTTTGGTAATTTGATACTTATCTGTGTAATGCCACTTTCGGGAAATATTTTTTTCATTAACGTTAAAGAGCAGACCATTAAACTGGTATCAAATTCATCGATGCCGGTTTTAAAAATACCTCCTACAGTAACTTGTCTATTATCAAGTCGTATTTGTTTTCCTTTTATTTCTTGAGTGGGAGAAAAGAAAAGATTTATAGTATCACCGGGCATTACCTCTAAATTTTTTGCCAATTTATCTCCGATTAACATGGTATCGCCGACTAGAGTTCCAGCAAGTGTCTTTTCTTTTTCTATGGTTGATATAAGCTTTTGTTCTAAATTATTTACGTTTGCTTCACCTATCGGGTCAATTCCCTTTAGCATAATAACCGTATAGTCTTCATCTTCATCTCCTTGGGCTATAACCTGTTTAACGGTATTAGGGCTAAATGCTTTTATTTCAGGAAATTCATTTTTTAAGACCGTACTTATTTTTGTAAATGCAAGTTCTTGCCCGTCAGCATCAGCAATAATCTGGGAATGAATGCTTTGTATTTTTTTGTAGGTTACTTTCTCAAATCCATTCATAATACAGGCAATCAATGCAAGCGCAAATGACCCAATCGTGACGCCTGTAAGGCAGACGAGTACCATGGTAGAAATATTTTTTTCTTGTTTTGTTCCAATTAAATACCTAAATGCTATAATAAATGGGAGCTTATTCATGCGAGACCTTTTTACTATATCTATTGTAAGTTTGTATGTTTTTTTAGTTTACTATTATTGTTATGATTGTAGAACAAAGAGGCACGTTTATGAAGCGAGATATCATATTTTCAGTAACATGTTTGTTGTTGTTGGGTCTTTTACCGGGTTGTGGAAAAATTATCGATTGGGCAAAAGAAAATTTTGACCAAGGAGAGCCGTTGAAGAATAAAGTTTCTGAGGCTCGCAAGTTTGTGCGATCTGCACGAATATATGATCAGTTTGAGTTGGTAGGTGGTTTCGATGCTTTATGGCTTTGTGATGATCTGAGAATTTTGTATTCTGATTTGTATGCGTTAAAAAATGGAAAAACGCAGGAGCAACGAAAAGTTTTTTTGAGACGTCAATTAGAAGAGAATAATCATTTTATTTCCTTTTATTTACTCGGCTTACAAAAGACGCCGCTTAATGAACAGGATGCTATCTGGTCAATCTTCTTACAAGTGGGTGATAGAATGTTTCATCCAAATGAAGTTAAACTTATAGATCTAACACCTGAGTATATAGAAATTTTTGGTAAGAAGTATAGTAAATTTAAAGATCCGTATCTGGTCTATTTTAATGCCAAAGATATAGAAGATTATGTGATTATTGGTCAAGATATAGAAAAGATCAGTTTAGTATTTCGAACGCTCGATAGAGAAGCAACGCTGTCCTGGAATTTGCGGAAAAATAAAGTGGTTAACCCATCGGTGTGCGAATAAGCTCAGTTGGTAGATTGGCTCAAAAAGGTTAATAAAAAAGACTTACTGTAAAAGTGTTGATATATGGGAGCAGCCGACCATTTTTATGGATTTTTGCGATTAGGCTTATGGGTTATTCATTGGTTTGTTCCGGGAAGTAAAGTATTAATATTCCGTTCGTGGTGAGTTTGCTGAGCATAGAAGTAAAGTATTAATATTCCGTTCGTGGTGAGTTTGCTGAGCATAGAAGTAAAGTATTAATATTCCGTTCGTAGTGAGTTTGCTAAGCATAGAAGTAAAGTATTAATATTTCGTTCGTGGTGAGTTTGCTGAGCATAGAAGTAAAGTATTAATATTCCGTTCGTAGTGAGTTTGCTGAGCATAGAAGTAAAGTGTTAATACTCCGTTCGTGGTGAGTTTGCTGAGTATAGAAGTAAAGTGTTAATATTCCGTTCGTGGTGAGTTTGCTGAGCATAGAAGTAAAGTATTAATATTCCGTTCGTGGTGAGTTTGCTGAGCATAAGCGAAGCAAGTATCGAACCATACGGACAACTTATTTGAATCTTTTTTTGGCTAATAGTCTTAACAGCTTCCAGTCTTTTA
>Ga0180437_10005310_pt1 | contig 17691 bp, 14 predicted proteins | sample SS_ome_4_FD_132410 | JGI IMG/M metagenome (GOLD analysis project Ga0180437, IMG submission 132410) | Hypersaline lake sediment archaeal communities from the Salton Sea, California, USA - SS_3_D_1 metaG | ecosystem: Environmental > Aquatic > Non-marine Saline and Alkaline > Hypersaline >... | reverse complement strand
TTGTGGGTCGTACCCTTGGCAAGCCGGGGAAAGTGGCCTGCTGGATCCTCTATCTTTTCCTGTTCTACTCGCTTCTCCTTGCCTATATCTCGGGGATCGGCGCACTTTCTGGAAAAATCCTCACCCAGTTCTTCCACATCCCCTTTCCCGATTGGGGAGGAAGTCTTTTCTTCGTCCTCTTGTTTGGATGGGTCGTCTATCTAGGAACGCGCCCCGTTGATCTTTGGAACCGTCTTCTTATGGTGGGGAAAATTGGAGCTTTCTGCGCATTTGTCTTTCTCGGCGCCCAGTATGTCGACCTAAGCCTTCTCGAGCGCTCGGCCCCCCAGTACGCCGTCTTTGCCCTCCCGATTCTAGTGATCTCTTTTGGGTTTCATAACATGATCCCCAGTCTGACCGACTACCTGGCAGGAGACACAAAGCGGGTGGTTCGTGCGATCATTTTTGGTGGGCTTTTTGCTCTGGCCATCTACCTGGTATGGCAGGTGGTTGTTCTCGGGATCGTCCCTTTCGAAGGGGATAACGGGATCCTTGCCAGCTTAAGAGGAGGAGAGGAGGCAGCCCAAGCGGTGATCGGCACCCTCGGAGCCTCATGGGCGAGCTATTGCACCACTTTCCTCGCCTTTTTTGCGATTTTAACCTCATTCCTTGCCCAAGCTCTTGGCCTCTCTCATTTTTTAGCTGATGGGCTTGGCGTAAGTCATAAGCGCAAGGAAGAGTTTTGGCTCGTCGTCCTTACCCTCGTTCCCCCCTTGCTCTTGGCGATTGCCTACCCCAATATCTTTTTAAAGGCGCTCAATTTCGCAGGGGGAATCTGCGCCGTGATCCTCTTTGGAATCATGCCAGTCTTGATGGTTTGGCGGGGAAGAGGTAAAAAGGGAAATGAGACCCCATATCGGGTATTTGGAGGGAAGCCCCTTCTCGTTTTGCTATTTCTGATCGCCCTCTTTGTGGCCTTTTTTCAGATTTCGCAGATGGTGGGAGCCCCCTATCTACCCAACTTGTAATTAGGAGAAAATAATGAAAGCACTCATGAAAAACCAAATGCTCGGAGGCATTCTCCTCATTGCTGGGACTACACTTGGCGTCGGAATGCTCGCATTCCCCGTCGTCACAGCTTTCGGCGGGTTTATCCCCTCCACGTTCCTACTTATGGCCATTTGGCTCGTGATGTTCATCTCAGCGATTTTCTTTCTCGATGCGAACCTCTCGGTGAAAGGGGAAAATAACATGGTCTCGATGGCCGAGAAGACGATCGGTACCTGGGGGAAGCTCCTTGCTTGGATCGTCTATCTCCTTCTTCTCTACTCGCTCACCGCTGCCTACATCGCTGGTTGCAGCCCCCTCATCGTTGAAGCTATTCATACGGCCACTGGCTACTCCATTCCTGAGTGGCTAGCACCGTTTGCCCTTCCCGTAGTTTTTGGTGGATTCATTTACTTCGGGACGGGAGGAGTCGATCGAGTCAATAGGCTACTCATGTTTTGCCTGGTCCTCGCCTACATTCTCCTCGTCTGCTTTGTTCCAACTCATGTGAATTTTGAGCACCTGCTCCACGCAGACGCGCCGGCGATGCTCATCGCGATCCCTGTAGTGATCACCTCGTTTGGCTACCACATCATCATCCCCAGCCTCTCGAATTATATGAAGAGAGATCGGAAAACTCTGCGCAAAACGATCCTCATAGGAAGCATGATTCCAGTGGTCGTCTACCTGCTGTGGCAAACCCTTATTCTTGGAACCGTCCCCCTCCCACTCCTAACCAAAGCCTATGTGCTCGGGGATTCAGCCACGACACCTCTAGCTCAAGTTCTCCAAAATAGCTGGATTGGTCTTGCCGCCAAACTCTTTGCCTTCTTCGCGATCGTCACCTCCTTCATCGGGGTGACCCTCAGCCTTTCCGACTTCTTGACCGATGGTTTCAAAATCAAGAAAAGCTGGGAAGGGCGACTCCTTGCAATCTTCCTCACCTTCATCCCCCCTCTGTTTTTCGTGTTCACCTATCAGAGAGGTTTTTACATCGCCCTTCAGTATGCAGGTGCGTTTGTTGCGATTCTGCTCGTCTTCCTACCCGCGGCGATGGTCTGGAAGCTCAAGAAATACCAGACAGGGCCAAGGCGGCTTCTTCTCATCGTCATGATGGTCATCGCTGCGCTCGTCGTCTATTTTGATGTTCTAGAAGAAAGAGGGAACTTCAAGCCACTCATCTCTAAATATCTCGAAAAAGCCAAGTAGATGTTTGACCTAGAGACCGAATTTGTTCCAAGGGGCGATCAGCCCCAAGCGATCGAAAAGCTGGTCGACGGGCTAGATAGTGGGAAAAAATCCCAAGTACTTCTCGGGATCACAGGGTCGGGCAAGACCTTCACCATGGCTAACGTGATCTCCCAGGTGAAGCGCCCCGCCCTCATCCTCGCTCATAACAAAACCCTCGCCGCCCAGCTCTTCGAAGAGTTCAAAACCTTTTTCCCAAAAAGTGCCGTCGAGTATTTCGTCTCCTACTACGACTACTATCAGCCCGAAGCCTACCTCCCCAGATCGGACACCTACATCGAGAAAGACCTTTCGATCAACGACCAGATCGATCGGCTCCGCCTCTCAGCGACCCGCTCTCTCATCGAGAGAAACGATGTGATCATCGTCGCTTCCGTCTCGTGCATCTATGGTTTGGGTCTTCCCGAGTACTACAGCAAGATGCAACTGAAACTTGAAGTGGAGACCGAGGCCCGTCGCGACGAGGTTCTCCTCCACCTCGTTGAGATGCACTACAAGCGGGGAGACTTTGACCTCGCAAGAGGGACCTTCCGTGTCCGGGGCGATGTGTTAGAAATCGTGCCTGCCTATGAAGAAAACCTGGCCTACCGAGTCGAGTTCTTCGGGGATGAGATTGATCGGATCAGCGAGATCGACCCCCTCACTGGTCAAGTACGAGAGCGACTCAAAAATATCTCCATCTTCCCCGGTTCTCACCATGTTACCCCTGAAGGGGTACGCCTCAAAGCGGTCGAAACGATCAAGGCAGAGCTCAAAGAACGGATCGCCTTCTTTGAAAAAGAGGAGAAACTGATCGAGCGGCAACGGATCAAAGAGCGGACCCAGTATGACCTCGAGATGATGCGGGAGATCGGGTTTTGTAAAGGGGTGGAGAACTACTCCCGCCACTTCTCCCAAAGAAGTGCAGGAGACCCTCCTCCTTGCCTCATCGACTACTTCCCGAGCGACTTTCTCCTCTTCATCGACGAGTCCCACCAGACCCTCCCCCAGGTCCATGCAATGCACAATGGGGATCGGGCTCGCAAAAACGCCCTCGTTGAGTTTGGATTTCGCCTCCCCTCGGCCTACGACAACCGCCCTCTCAAGTTTGAAGAGTTCTACAAGAGATTTCACCAAGTAGTCTATGTCTCGGCCACCCCCGGTCCCTGGGAAGTCAATGAAGCGCAAGGAGAGATCATCCAGCAGATCTTCCGACCTACCGGCCTCCTCGATCCCGAGATCACCATCAAACCGGCCACCAACCAGGTCGACGACTGCCTTGAAGAGATTCGTGTCGAGACGGAAAAAGGGCGTAGAGTCCTCGTCACCGTCCTCACCAAAAAACTCGCTGAAGATTTGACCGAATACCTCACCGAGATTGGAGTCAAAGCCAAGTATCTCCACTCAGACATCGAAACGCTCGAACGGGTTCAGATCATTGCGGACCTGCGTAAAGGGATTTTTGATGTTCTTGTTGGGATCAATCTCCTCCGGGAAGGCCTCGACATTCCCGAAGTCGCGCTTGTCGCCATCCTCGACGCCGACAAGGAAGGCTTTCTCCGCAGTGAGACCGCCCTCATCCAAACTTGTGGGCGGGCCTCTCGCAATGTCGATGGCCGTGTGATCATGTATGCCGATAAGAAAACCAAATCGATCAATAAAGCGGTTGAAGTGACCAATGAGCGGCGCAAAATCCAAGAAGAGTACAACAAAGAGCACGGGATTACCCCCCAGTCGGTTAAGAGGGAGAAGAGCGACGCTCTCTTCGAGCCGCTCGAAGAGGTGAAAGCGCCAGCGGCTGCCGAAAAAGTTCTTACGAAAGAAGAAATCTCTGAGAAGATCCACGATCTCGAAGTGGAGATGAAGAGGGCGGCCAAAGAACTTCGGTTCGAAGAGGCGGCCGAGCTGCGTGACCAGCTCCACCAGTACCAAAAGATGGAGCTACTCTGAGTGCTTCGGCTTATAGAGTGAGCCAACGAGTACGAGCGCAGCGGCAAGAGTAACCAGATTCTTCACCACATACTGACCTTCTAGGGTCAAACCGTAGGGGATCACCGTAAAGACATCTTCGGGGTTCAGAAAGACAGGAAGCCAGATCCCTGGATAGTGGAGGAAAAAGAGCCACAGCCCGATCCGCTTAAACCGTCTGAAAAGAAGGCAGTAGCCGATCACCATTTCCCAAACTCCGATCACGATCACAATATTATGGACATTGATCCAGTGGGTTGCCCTTTCCACGAGCTCTTCTGCTGGGCTAATCCCTATCACCTTGAGGAAGCCAAACCAGAGATAGATGATCCCTAGCGAATATCTTAAGAGAGGGATCGACCGCTCTTTCAAATAGAGTGAGACTTTCTTCTCCGCTTTGAAATATTTCTCAATCATGCGGGGGCTCCTAGAAAGTGGAGAAGTGTAATGATTGCTGAAAGGAGGAGGCCTAGCGGGATAGCCAGCAGAATATGGAGGATGGGGGAGATCGCCTGGTGAGGAAAATGTTCTCTTAGCTTGAGCTTGGCTACGATGTTGGCCGACTTGGCGATGATGGTCAGCCCTCCTCCTGCAAGTACGCCGAGGTAGCTAAAGAACTGGGTTGCCGAGGTTCCATTTTTGAGCGTGGTCTTAAGCGCCTCAATAGGCACATGCTCGTTAAGCCCCGTTAAGAGATAAGCCAGTCCAAAAGAGGAAATCCCCCCAGCATTTTCAAAGAGAGGGACCACCCACCACTTCTGCAAGCCTGCATGAATCTCCAGCGTATAGGTGAAGAAAGCGATGATGAGGGGGAAATAGAGCGAGAGCTTCCCCTCTTCTCCTTTCATCCGGTGTTTAGGGCGATGCATCACAATGACAAGGCCAATCACCATCAACAAGAGGTAGACATTTCCTTTGCCGACAGAGGCGATGAAAAAGAGGAGAACATAGAAGATCTCCCGAAACGAAACCCGCCCTTTGGGTTTTCCTTTTGAGAACTCTTTCTGAAGCTTTCTAAATTCACTTCTGAATAGGTAACCGACAAGGACACAGAGACAGAGGAGGGCAAAGAGCGCCTTCCATCCAAACTCGGAAAAGACCTGCCAGTTGTTCCAGTTGCCTCCTAGCTGCTGGAGGAAAAAGCTGAAGTTGAAGGGGAGGATTGTCGTCCCGACAGAGATCCCTAGCAACAGAAGGGCAAAGGTAAAGTAGGTGAGCTTTGTGCTGGGGCGAAGGGGAAAGAATGAGGCGGAGAGCTCGTAGCAGACCAGGGTCATGATCGCAATTTCTGAGAAGATCCCTCCCAAAATACTGCTAAACAGGAGGAGAGCGATCCAAAAGAAGAGGAGACGGTTCTTGAAGAGGCGGCATATTTTCTGCATCACCGTATCGAAGAAGTAGCGGATAGGGCGGGTCGTGGCAATGGCGATCAAGACAAAATAGGCAAAGGGCTCGATGAGATCGATCCCAGCGAGGAAACCATAGGTGTCTCCAGCTCCCTTTTGAATCGTCATCACGATCAAAATGGGGATGAGCCAAAGCCCAAAAATGAGCGCCGCATTTCCGAGGAAGGAATAGGTAGAGAAGGCCACATTGTGTTTGTGCCGCTTGCTCTTCAGCCTGTGGGCAAATTTCAGGAAATAGTTAGAGAAGAGAACGTGCAGAATAGCAACAAAGAAAATGATCGTAGAAAAGTATTCAAAAAACATCGCAACCTCTTCTTCCCCATAACACGAAGCTGCTCATCCGACAATGGAAAAATGAGAGTAGACATTCCATCCGATATAGGCGCAGAAGACGAGCAAAAATAGATAGCCATCTCTACGTGTGATCGATTTTTTCCGGAAGAGTGCCCGGCTCACCCAGAGGAGGATAGCTCCCATGAATGGAAGGACTTGCCATATGAAGGAGAGGTCGACTGATTTATTGAAAAGGAGAAGAATTCCCAAAATGAAGGAGATATTGAGGAGGCTAGAGCCAAAGAGATCTCCAAGAGCGAGCGAGTATTTTTTCCGTTTGATCGCATGGATTTCAAGGGCGAGCTCAGGAAAGCTGGTCCCTACAGCTATGAGTGTTCCTCCAAGAACGGTCAGGTCAATTCCGAGCGATCCTGAAATGTTCACTGAGCTGTGAACAATCACCCAAGAGGCGAGGAGGAGGACGGTTAGACTCCCCATCAGCTTCAGCAGGATATCAATCTTCGGAGAGAAGAAACCCTTCTTTCTAACCTTTTCTTCAATTTCCGAGATCTCTTCGCTTGTGTCTTGTTTTGGAAGTCCTCCTTGGAACCAAAAGATGGACAGGAGATAGATGGCAGTCAGGGCGATCCCCATGATGAGTCCATTCCCCTTATGGAAAGTGAGGCCCACCAAAATGAGAGCGGTAAGGCCGATCACCTTGAAGAGTTTTTTTCTCAGGAAGGAGGAGACTTCGATCTCCCTCGCATAAATCGCAATGACTCCAAGGATGAGACTCACATTGGCGAGAGTAGAGCCCATTAGATCGCCCACCGAGAGCTCGGGAACCTTATTGAGAGAAGAAACGATGGCCGAGCTAATTTCAGGTAGACCTGTGGAGATGGCAAAGATGAAAAAGCCGACGCTAAACTGGTGGATTCCGTAAATGGTCGAAAATCCGAGAGCATACTGAACAGAGAGCTCGCCCATTTTCCAGAGGAAGACAAGACCAAGAGCAAGGAGCATGAACTGGAAGAAGAGTTCCATATTCTCTATCTATCACAATACCATTTCCTCTCACTACTGAAATCCAGAGCCGCAGCTTTTGCTCCTATCAGCAAAGTGCCTAGTAGGGGGTATTTTTCTGGACTATTCCTGAGGATCATCAGAAGCTCTCTCATGAACCACGAGTTGTTTGAAAATCTATCTTGGAATCTCGCTGCTTCGCTTTCTTTGAAAAATTGGGTTGTCTCTCTTAGAACTTGCTGTTCGAGGGCGGTATTTCCCAAAAAGCCCTCTTCTGGGGAGCTAAAATCGACTCTATGCCGCGTGTCGAGCCGGCTTCCATTCAAAATGAGCGAGTACTCAAGGGAACCCTCAACGATTCCGGAGCGTTCCCCGTTACGCCTCAAGTATCCAGCAACAGCTTGCCTTGAATCTTCCATCCAGAGATTTATGCCTGCCCCTGTTCTTCCTAATTGGCTACCACTGATTCCAAGGCGGACGTGATCTAGATTGAAATTGCGATTTTGGAGGATAGCGATCCGCGAGATGAGCTCTGTGAAGAGAAAAGCGCGAGCAATATGCATCCTCGAATAGAGGCGTCTGTAGTCAAATATCTTTTCGTGCTTTTCATATGTCGGGAAAAAGCTCGCTTCTAATTTATCGCACATTTGATCAAACCCAGTCGTGACTGAAGTATCTAGGTTGCTGAGGGCAGTTTGGATGGTTGGGACGGGGTCAGGGGTCTTTGGACTCAAGGGAAGAGTGGGTGTTACGCTTGGTGTGTCTGGGTAGAACCATTTATACAGCATATAGCCTCCAGCTGGAAGGCAGCAAAAGATCTTTCTAAATATGTTCAAGCAGAGCAAGCTATTTTCCCTGCATCGATTTTTTGGTGGTGGGGCGCCCAGTGATTCGAGGGAAGAGTAGGAGGGGGAAGGAGGGAACCTTCTCAAAAGAGGAGAGGTTTCTCGAAGAGGTGAAGCATTCGATGAGTCGTCTTGAACATTGATGATCATTTATACTCCCTGTCTGGTGGGAACCAGGGTGCTTAAGAGAGGGTATTTTGCTCGGCTTTTTGAAAGAATTTCGAAGAGCTTGTTCATGAATCCCTCGTTTTTTGAAAATAGCCCATTAAATTGTGCCTCTTCGGTTTCAGCAAAAAATTGGCTTGTTTCTATGAAGATTTGGTTTTCAAGTGCCCTGTCTTTGAAGCAAATCAGTTCATCTTCAACCAGGGAAGAAGCGCCACTTTGGTTTCGGGTATCAAGGTAAATCCCATCATCGATCAGAGCACTTTCAATGCTATCCTTTAGAACGGGATCAGGAGTTCCTTTTCTCTCTAGTCGACTACACGAGACTTCAGCTCGGACTTGGGTGCGGTTTACATGTTGTTTGTTGGCGATACAGATACGCATAAGGAGCTCGGAGAAAAGGAGGGAGCAGGCGATATGCATCCTCGTGTAGCGTTGCCCTCTACCTAAGGAGATTTCCTGTATTTGGTAAGTGGGAAAAAGTTCAGTTTCTAATTTTGTGCACATTTGAATGAACTCTAAGCTAAAGCAGTGAGGTACCGCAGCTAAAGTTTTCTGAATCCTACACATGGAAGATGGTTTATCAGAAGGAGGCGTAGCTAAAGTTCTCCGAATTGCAGATGAATGTGCGTGTTGACCAAAAGGAGGCAGTGAACTTTGCTTTGGCCGGGCTTCTTTCTTGCCTGATTTGCATAGCCAATAGAGCCCGAGTGGAAAGATGACGAGTCCGCAGATAATTTTTCCACAGAGTAAGACTCCTTGCTTGCAGCGATCGGGAGCAGGAGTGTGAATTTTCTGAGATTCGAGCTGATCCAGCGATGCATAGCCGCTAGGCTTGCCACCGGGCATTAAAAGATAGTCGGATTCATGTGGGTTTTTGGGGGATTGCGTGCGGTGAATTTGCATAGAGTTAGTCCATTTTTTCTCGATGTTTTCCTTCGAGGCGTTCTTTGAAGATTGGGGTGGTTGTTCTAAGTAGTTCTAAGTTGATGGATGGATGCATTTGGGCTGCTAGACTATGTTTTTCGAGTTTTTGTAAGGGGCCTTTAACCATGGCAAAGAGCGTCTTCAAATTTGGATATTCGCTCTCTTTCATAGGGCCTTTAGTTCTGTGCAGTAAGTAATCGGCTTCCGCATTGAGCTGCTTAATAAGCGCAGACTTTTGTTGCTTATTGAAGGGGAACCCGTCTAAAAGTGGATACCGCTCATAATCAAAGGAACCTGGCCTTCTCCCAAGGTTGATGGCCCACTCAGCCAGGTGAGCCTCGGGAAAGTCTTTGAATTTAAATTTCTTCGTGCTCCAGACGATGGCACAGGGGGCTAACTCTTTTAGGCCAATAGAGAGTAAAAACTCCTTATGGGCCGCATCTGCATTTTTTCGCGGGTCTTTGTCTTTGGGCCCCTCTGGAGATAAAGCATGGCAAGCTACAGCTGTTCGGACAAGATCGATGTTGATTCTCACGGCATGATGCATGGCGATTTGTCCAAGAAGCTCGGCAAAAAGGAGCGAGCGGGCGATCCAGAGCCTCGTGGCGGGGTCGGTATATTTAGGGAATAGTTTGGTCTCAAAAGCTGGAAGCATCCTGGAAAAATCGCAACTTGAGCCTTGCTGAAGTTCCCCCACCAGCTCTGGAATGGTGTTCCAGCTAGGTCGGTAACAGTCTCTCTGGATAAGAAGCTTTTCTTTTTTGGGTGTCTCAAACAACCACTGGAACCAAGAGCAAATCCAGCTGGCAGTAGAAGGCTGAGCACTTGCTATTGAGCTAGTACTCGTATTGGGAGTGGGCTGGTGGGCTTTCATCTTGCTCTCAGAAAAAGGAACAGGATTAAGACCATGGATTGCACGGAATGCGGGACCTTCAAGATTCATTAGATTTATTCCTCGTTGTCGCTAGAAAGTTCTGGATACTCACTAAGAGTTCCTCGTTGTTTTAAACAAGTGTAATCAACAAGCGTGCTGAGCAATGGAAAGTTAAAATTTTGTTCTACAATATAATTTAGGAGTCGATCGACTACAGGCTCTTCGGTAGGGTTCCACTTTCCAGTCTCTTGTTGGAGGAGTCGTGCCTCTCGCCAGATTTGCCCTTTGAGAAGGCTGCCTTCTTCGTCTGAGAGGAGTTCATCTTTTTTGAAGCGATCTAGAAAAGAAAAAGTCCATTGGCGCTCATGCTCAGGGCCGCAAGGGAGCATGACGACCGAGCGGACAATGTCTGCTTCAATGCGAGGATCGCTTCTATAGGTTGCTGCTAAAAGCGCAGCCTTTACGAACGGGTTAGAGAATTTTTCTGCGGCGCCTCGAAGCGCATACTTTGACTTGTTTATTCCAAGACTTGCCACGGTTAGCTGGAGAAGAGTTTTGTCTATGGGTTTTCCCAAAAGAGTGTAGGTCCTAGCGATCAACTCAGCAAAGAGGAGATCTTGGAGAGTAGCAAGGCTATAAAATCCTCTTTCAAGCTTTTCAAAAGACTGATAGAGCGGGACAAACGCCTGTTCAATTTCATTCAAGAGTATGTAGAAGGTTTTATGTGTCTTTGCAGGTATGTTGTGCAAGTCAATAGCAACGTCTTCAGCCGAGGGTCTTTGGTCGCGGCATAGCCAATAGAGGCCTAGAGGAAAAATTGCGGTTCCAATGAGCACCTTTCCTGCAAACCAGCACCCGTCTTTGCACCCGGCATAGCGATCTTTTTCTCGATCATTTTTGGCAAACTTTCTTGCCAAAGCTTTCCCATATAGATCATCTTTCTTGAACGGCTTTTCTTTAGCGAGCTGGGTGAGACCTTTCGTCGCATTTTTGGCGCGCTTTCTTCTTCTTTGCTGCTGAAGCAAAGGACTTGCCTCTGTAGCAAGATTTTCCTGTTTTATAGGAGAAAGAGAACTTGCAAATAGACGCCTTGTAGGAGAGAGGTGATTCGGGTCTTTCAAAGGACTCGGCTCCGTTGAGGAACTGTCAGCAAAGGAGCGTTCGACCGAGGTAGGAGGCGTTAGGTTTACCGTGGTATGGTATGATGCTCTCGGGTTATTTGGATCATGCGTCGGGCTTGTAAATGTGATTTCGATTTCCATGGTATTTCTCAGTGAGGTTGAAGGGGCATTCTATGCAGCTTGTGCTTATTTTTCTAGCAAAAAAAGGTGCGAAATTTCTAGGGCGTGTCTTAAAAGTGCATCAGTTGGATTCCTCGCTGTCGGAGCGGGGTAGCTGATCAAACCAGAGAGCTTTTCCTGGAAATACACTTTCATAATCCGCAAGCGTGCTGAGCAATGGAAAGCGATCTTGATATTCAAAAATACACTTGAGCAGTCGACGGGCTATAGATATGTTCCTCTTCTCACTAGGGATCCAGCTGCTAGTGAGTCGTTGGAGGAATAGCGCTTCTTGATAGATCTGATTTTTGAGAAGCTCGCCTTCTTCGTCTGAGAGGAGTTTATTTTGTTGGAAGGAATCGCAAAAAGAATGAGTATTCTGCGGATGCGTATAGCCACAAGGGAGCGTACGTACTGAGCGGATAATGTCCCCTTCAATCCGACGGTCTGTTTCGTAAGAGCTTGATAAACGCGCAGCACTGATACTAGAGAAACCGAGCTTTTCAAGGAGTGTTGTAGCCGTATTCGTCGAACGGTCAAGTCTATGAATTGCCAGGCTTAAGTGAAGAAGCTCTTTGTTTACCGGTTTTCCCAAAAGAGTGTAGGTCCTGGCGATCAACTCAGCAAAGAGAACTTCCTGTAGGGTAGCAAGGCTATCAAATCTCCGCTCAAACTTTTTAGAGGGTGGGTATAAGGGAAAAAACTCGCTTTCAATTTTACTCAAGAGCGAGAAAAAGTCTTTATGTGTCCTTTCTGAAACATTGTACAGCTCAACAGCAATATCGTCGGCTGAGGGTCTTTGGTCGCTGCATAGCCAATAGATGCCCAGAGGAAAAATGGCGGTTCCTACGAGGACCTTTCCTGCAAACCAGCATGTATCTTTGCATCCAGCAAAGGGATCTTCGTCACGTTTCATTTTGGCAAGTCTTCTGTCAAAAGCTTTCCTAAACAGTTGTGTTTTTGAGAATAGCTCATCTTTGGTGCGCTGATTGAGAACTTTCGTGGTAGTTTGGACGCACTTTTTTCTGTTTTTCGGAAGCATAGGAGTTGTCTCTGAAGGGGGGCTCTGAAACAAACTCCTCACCGGAGTCTCTTGAGCCGAGGACTCCGCAACGCTTGATTCAGTATAGAGCGCATCAGACTCGGTAGAAGTCATGCCTTCCTCAAAGGTTTCGTAGGAGTATTGAGTCCGGGGGCTAGGTGTGGTGTATATGCTCATGGAATTTTCTCAGCGGGGTTGTTGGGGGCATTATAGACTGCTTAAGCTTATTTTTCTAGCCGAATAGTTCACGATCTAGAGCTCTCTTACTGAGAATTTCCTCGTCATGCAGGCTATATAGTAGAGGAAGGCTATCTCGATTTTTCAAAATGAACTCAAAAAGGCGATCAATGATTGGCGTGCGCGTTGGTTTCCAGCGGGCTGTTTCAGACTGAAGATATTGGGCTTCTCTCCAAATTTGACCTCGGAGCTTATTTCCCTCTTCGGGGCTCATAAGCTTTCCACTTTGGAGATGGGTGAGGAAGGGGTAGACCTTTCGATGGATGGGGCCCGATGGGAGAGAGGCAACCCCCTGGATGAGCTTGGCTTCTAGAGTATGCTCGTTCCCGTAGCGTCCTGCAAGCCACAGAAACGGGAAAAGCTCAGCATCGAAGGCTTTAGCTGCCTCGATAAGTGCTACCTTCGATTTATAGATCCCCATGCAGCCAACGGCTGAGACAAGAAGATCCATGTCTACAGATACTCCTAGCTCAGTATAGATCCTCCCAATGAGCTCTGCAAAGAGGATATCTTGCACGGCAAAAAGTTGAAAAAACCCTCCATCGTGTTTTTCGAACGAAGCATACAGCTTGAAAATCTGCTCCTCAATCCCTTGCAATCTACCATAAAAGGGTTTCGTTCTGGGAGAATAAAGGATGTCTGCTGCAATATCCTTGGCTGTAGGTCTCTCATCTCGGAGTAGCCAGTAAAGTCCAAGAGGAAAAATCGCGGTTCCAACGACAAGCTTGATTCCTAAGCCCATCTTTTCTTTCGCGCCAGCATGCGGATCAGATTTTTTGAGAAGAGCTGAACTTTGTCTATAATCTCCAAGCCTAGAAAGTTCTGAGTGGGAGAAATTCTTCTGCATAGCTAATTTTGATAGCTCGCCAATGATCGCTAAGTCCTTTTTTCTACGTTTAGGGACAAGAGCTTTTTTCTCCTCTTTCCTAGGGGAGGGTTTTTCTGGAGATGACTCAGCTGAAGTGGGAGGGGTCACCTTAACAGGGCTGGCATAGGTGGGCGTTTTCGCAAGGGAGGAAAGAGAGCTAGCACCAAATTTGTGGTCATCGGGAAAATTCGATACAAGGAATCCATCTCCCCCCAAGAGGCACTTCTCTGGCGAGGAAACGGGGGAGGTGAACCTTGAAGGAAAGGGGTAGAGCCCGGGAGATTTTTCTAGAAGGTAGTCGGGAATAAAGCCGCTTTTTTCAGGGGAAGTAAATGGGCTAAGGGATGTGTAGTTCATGGGTTCGTGTATTCAGATTTAGGAAGGAATACTAAACGAATTTATCCTTTTCTTCCAGATTAAATTTATGCTCCCTCGTACACGCGCATGATCAAGGTATAGGAGCAGGGTTTTCAGGAATCATCCGATTCGTAGGGGATTGCTGTAGGTCTTGCATCTAGGATTTCATGGTCGTGAAGACTATTCAGCAGAGGGAGAGATTTTCCATTTTGAATAATCAACTCCAAAAGACGATCAAGCACGGGCACATCGGTAGGCTCCCAATCTGCAGTTAGCTGTTGAAGATGCTGGGCTTCTTTCCAGATTAGTCCCTGGAGTTTTTTTCCTTCGCCTTTTTTGAGTCGATTTTTTTCTCCAAGGAGAGGAAGAAAAGGGAAGGTTTTTTTATGTTTAGCGCCGATAGGAAGAGAAACAACGGCTCGGATGATTTCAGCTTCAACGGTTTTATTAACATGGTAGGAGCCAGCCAACATTAGATCCGCAGAATATTTTAAGCTGCTCTCATCCATGGCATCTTGGAGAGCTATCTTATTTTTCCAAATTCCGAGACTACCGACAGTCAAGATAAGTCGATCCATTTTGACTTGGGTGCCAAGTTGCGTGTAGATCCGCCCAATAAGCTCAGCAAACAAGATGTCCTGAAGAGCAGCCAGCTGAAAAAAACGGTCGTGATACTCTCCGGATGCGTACAAGGGGAAGATATATTCTTCAATCCCAAACAGTGTTGTGTAGAAGGTTTTTTTTCTTGTCGAGTTCAATGTCCGAGCCGCAATATCGACCGCTGTGGGTTTTGTATCTCGCAGCAAGAAGTAAGCTCCAAGAGGAGGAAGGATGATTCCAGCGACAATTTTTAGACTCTGTTCAATCAGATCCGATTTTTTTGCTCGATGGGGATTCCCTCTTCTAACAACCTCTTGCCATTCGAGGCGGTGAGCAAGGCCCCCAACTTTCTCTAAGGGAAACTCCTGCTGATCTGCTAAACGTTGGAGTGAATGATTGAAAGCCTTCTTTTTTCTGATTCGTCTGGGTTGTAGACGCTGCTCAGTAGCGAGTTCCCAGGGAGAAAGTGGCGTTTGTTTTTGGGGAGTTGGCGGAGGCGTATGGGGGTGGGACTGCTTTACAGGGCTATGGTAGGTGGATGGCCGGGCAGAAGAGTTTTTTGCTCCGCGACTCTTTGGCTCTAAAGCCTGGGCTTCTTCCAGGCTTTTGCTGAGGATCTGTTCTCTCAAGGCCGGGGAGGGGTAGCCGACCAATTTCTGAACCATCTGCGTTCTCCACTGCGGGGTTTGTTGTTCACCCGGCGAAGCTACTTTAGGAGAAGGTTTTTGCGGTGGCGCTGTAGGAGAAAGCAGAGTCGTTGGCATGAGTGTCGTTTTCCCAGCTCTTTTACGCGGCCCTCGAGTTTTTGAGGGGGCCGGAGCTATCGAGGAGACAGTCCAGTGGCTAGAAGAAACGACTGGGCGTTTTGGTGTGGAATCTGGAGAAGTGGTGAAATCTTGACTTCTAAGGGGGGCAGGAGGTATTGAGCTCGACATTTATATTCTATTTGTTTTTTGATTTCCGGTAGATTAAATTCTTTGTGAATATTTTGCTAGATTAAATTTTTTTGTTACAAAATACGCGGAAAAGAGTGTGTATTGCTAGGCGAGTTCCGGTTGGCTGGCTTTGGGGAACTTGACAAATTGCCAAGGCATTAACCGGTTGAAGCCGACGATGAGTTCGGCGAATTTAATTCCTGCGTTCTTTGCATTGGCAACGGCGATCTCTTTCATGGCGAGATTTTTGACGAAGCGGCTGTAGGAATGTAGGATTCGATCTTGTTGGTCGGGATTTTCTAGAGCGTAGGAAATGCGCCCTGCTAGCTTGGTCGCGCTGAGGAACCCATTGTTCAAGCTTCGGAAAAACGGCACACCAAAGGCTGCATCCCCTACGAGGCAATAGGTGAGGTCTCCATCTCTTTTGACGATCAGAGGACTTGCGTAGGTACCAAGTGGTGTGGCGGTGATGTTTTCTGAGCCTACCACAACCTGTTCTTGTGTGCGGGAGTAGCGCAGGGTCCTCCACTCTTCACATTTCTGGCGCAGGGAGCGGGGAAGTTGGTTCAATTTATAGGGATTTCTGAAGGAGGCATCCTGGACTTTCTCATACTCCTCGGCAGAGACGAACATCCGGAGGGTGACGGGCGTTTGCCCCTCATCATTGGGTTTTCCGACATGCTCTTCGATGAGGTGTCCCACAGTTTTAGAAGCGGGGTAGCTCTCTTTGAAGGAATCGAGTTTTCTGGTTTCTCCCTCGACGAGATACTTGAACTGGATGATGTGGTTCAACTGGTGAGCCGACTTCATGTTGTCAGCTCCTATGATTTTACGGACTGTGCTGTGAGCCCCATCAGCTCCGATGATGATGCGTGCCTGGGGGAATGCTGCTTTTAGGTCGCTATCTTCATCGATCCGGGTGTTTTTCAGCACGCGTATGCCAAGGCCGCTTGCGAGCTCGGCTAGTTCTTTTTCAATCGTGTTTACTGGAATTGTTGAAGATTTCGAGAAAATCCCTGAGGGGCGGTGCCCTTTGAAGCGCTGCAGAACTTCTTGGATCCGATCGTCTTTCGGTGCGCCCGCAAGAGAGGCGTGGGAGAGATGAAGTAGGTGCTTGCGCTGATAGGTTCCATGCTTGTCAACGATGGTGATCTCGGTTTCAGGCTTTCGGATTTTGAGTTGGCATGCGGTGTAGAGCCCGACAGGGCCGCCTCCTACGATCACCACCTCGTCGCTCCCTAGCTTAGCGATCCCGCCGAGGGCTGAGTCAAAGAAGTTTCTGGTTTTTTTCCAGATTTTTGCATCGATCTTTTCAACCGAGTCCACTCCTCGAAAGTTGGTGACGATTCTCGAAGCGGCGATTCCTGCAAAAGCTGTGGTGGACATGAGTCTGCGGCCAAGTGTATGCGCCCCCCATGAACAAGGGGTGAGGGCGGCAGCGGTCTTGGCGACCAAGTAAAAGATTGAATATACAGTTGACTCAACGAGGGCGGCTACGGAGAGGAGCAGGTAGGTGGGGGCGCTAGCGAGGTACTTGATGCCTGAACAGAAGCCTCCATCCTCCTCATGGACAATGAGATAGTCGGTGCTTACGTCAATGAGCGATCCAACGATCGAATTCTGGCTTGTAATCCCAATCATGGAGAATATTTTAACATACTTAAGGCTTTATATTCAGTAAAAAGAGGGGTTCCCTTAGGATGGAGGGGATGATGAAGAAAATCACAATCAAAGCTCATACTCCGTGGACCCATATCGACTTTGCGGAGATATTCGATTTCCGCTGGGTCTTCATTATGCTCATCTTACGAGATATCAAACTCCGCTATAAGCAAACCTTCTTTGGAGTGGCCTGGGTGATCATCCAGCCCCTCCTCTCGGCCCTTCTGTTTACCGTCATCTTCGGGAGGATGATCAAGGTGAGTAGCGATGGACTCCCCTATGTGGTCTTTGCTTTCTGCGGTCTGGTTCCCTGGCTCGTATTTTCACAGTCTCTGCAGAGGGCGAGCAATAGCCTGATCAATGACTCTCGCCTCATCACAAAGATCTATTTTCCTCGGATCTTTATCCCCCTGTCAGCCACGTTTGGGGTGGCGATTGATTTTGTGATTAGCCTTGTGATCATGGGAGTTCTTTTGACGGTGCATCAGCTTCCTCCCTCTCCGAACTTACTCTTTTTGCCTATAGCAACGGTGGTCCTTTTTGCCTTCTCCTCAGGAGTGAATATGCTCTTGGCTGCCTTCAATGTCTACTACCGAGACTTCAAGCATATCGTCCCTTTTCTCGTGCAGCTTTGGATGTATGCCTCTCCCCTCGTCTACTCGGGAAGCATGGTGCCAGAGAAATATCGACTCATCTATAGCCTGAACCCGATGGCTGGCATCATTGACATATTCCGATGGGCACTCCTTGGCCTTCCCACCTTTCCGATGACCTCGTTTTGCGTTGCGGCTCTTTCAAGTGGGGTGATCCTCGTGATCGGGACTTTTGTGTTTCGGAAAATTGAACACTACTTTGCGGATATCATCTGATGGCGATTTCAATTCGAACAAAGAATCTGGGGAAGAAATACCAGATAGACAAGATGGCGCAGGCCCACCATCGCCACTTGCGAGAAGACGTTGCTCGGCTTTTTAAG
>Ga0180437_10005309_pt1 | contig 17693 bp, 16 predicted proteins | sample SS_ome_4_FD_132410 | JGI IMG/M metagenome (GOLD analysis project Ga0180437, IMG submission 132410) | Hypersaline lake sediment archaeal communities from the Salton Sea, California, USA - SS_3_D_1 metaG | ecosystem: Environmental > Aquatic > Non-marine Saline and Alkaline > Hypersaline >... | reverse complement strand
TACACGCGTGCGAGAGCGGTACTGCCAATTCGTTGCAAACTCTCATGCGAGTGCCTGGGAAACGCGTGAAGATCGACGTGGAGAGAGCCGTTCAATGGGTGGAACAGCGCAACCGGATTGAGCTCTCGCCGGAACAGAAGGAGGCGATACATCAATCGGTGGGCGCACGCGTTCTCGTGGTAACCGGCGGACCGGGTACCGGCAAGACGACGCTGGTCAGGTCGATCGTGGATATTTACGAGAAGAAACGGCTGAGACTGTGCCTTTGTGCGCCGACCGGACGCGCCGCTAAACGAATGTCAGAAGCAACGGGACGGGAGGCTAAAACCATTCACCGATTGCTCGAGTACAGTCCCAAATACGGCGCTTTCATCAGGGATGAGACGCATCCGCTCGAGACCGACATTGTCGTCGTTGACGAGATGTCAATGGTGGACATCGTGCTCATGTTCAATCTGCTGAGAGCGGTTCCGCCAAACGGCTCGCTCGTGTTAGTGGGTGATGTTGACCAGTTGCCGTCGGTCGGACCGGGCAGCGTGCTCCGCGAGATCATACAGTCCGGCATCTTCCCTGTTGTGAAACTTGAGACGATTTTTCGCCAGGCGGCGCGAAGCATGATCGTCATGAACGCGCACAAGATCAATCGGGGGGAGTTTCCCTTGCTCAAACCGGCCGGGACAGAGCAGGATTTCTATTTCGTCGAGAAAGACGAACCGGAAGATGTTTGCCGGACAGTGGTTGAAATGGCGGCGCGGCGTATACCGGCAAAGTTCGGGCTTGACCCCGTGGACGACGTTCAGGTCCTGTCTCCGATGCATAAGGGACCCGTGGGTGTCGCCCGGCTGAACGACGAGCTGCAGAAGCTTCTGAATCCGGGCGAAGGCGGAGTGGTTCGAGCCGGTCATGTGTTCAGAACCGGCGACAAGGTCATGCAGATTCGCAACAACTATGACAAGGAAGTGTTCAACGGGGATGTCGGCAGAATATCCGACGTGAACCGGATAGAGCAGCGCGTCAGCGTAACGTTCGACGGAAGAGACGTCGCATACGATTTCAGCGAGTTGGACGAGATAGTCCCCGCGTATGCCGTGTCGGTGCACAAGTCACAGGGCACGGAGTTCCCGGCGGTGGTCGTTCCCTTGTCGACGCAACACTACATGCTGCTGCAGCGTAATCTCTTGTACACCGCTGTTACGAGAGCGACGAAACTGGTGGTTCTCGTGGGAAGCAAGAAAGCGCTTTCTATAGCAATACGGAACGATAAGATAGCCCGGCGGTATACCAATCTTGCCGAGCGGCTGCGCGTGTGAGCGGCCTGGAATCGGTAGATGAGCCGGATCAACCATGTTCAGGGCAGAGCGAACTGCAGGAGAAGAAGGAGGGCAAGTGAATGAAGCTGAAAGCGGCGGTTGTGGGAACCGGATGGATCGCCAGGGACTACCACATACCAAACTACAAGAAGCTGGGTGACGTGGAACTTGTCGCCGTCTGCGATATCGACCAGGAACGTGCCGAGACCATAGCTCGAGAGTTCGAGGTGGAACACGTTTATACCGACCACCGAAGGCTGCTCGAGAAGCACAAGCTAGATATAGTCGACGTTTGCACTCCGAATTACGCCCACTGCGAGATCTCCGTCGATGCGTTGGAGAGCGGTGCCAACGTCATCTGCGAGAAGCCGATGGCAATGAACGTTCAGGAGTGCGAGGGGATGATCGCGGCGGCGGACAAGGCCGGGCGCCTGTTGACCGTGGGATTTCACTTCCGATTCATGCCGGTGATGGAACAGCTTAAACGCCTGATCGAGGATGGTATGTTGGGGGACGTCTATTACTCCAGAGGGTTGTACCTGCGTCGTTCGGGCATCCCCGGCTGGGGAGTGTTTCACATGAAGGAGAAATCAGGCGGCGGACCGTTCATCGATCTTGGCGTGCACGTCGTGGACCTGCTTCTCTGGCTCATGGGGAACCCGAAGCCGGTAACCGTGTCCGGGTGCACATTTCAGAAGTTTGGCAAGCGGGAAGATGTTGTGGGATGCGAGTGGCCGACCGACTGGAAACGCGACGAGTTTGACGTCGAGGATCTTGCTGCGGCGTTTGTGCGGCTTGACAACGGGGCGGTGCTTACGGTTGAAACGTCGTGGGCGTCTTACATCGAGCCGGGAAGTTCATCGACAATGATGATCCTGGGCGACCAAGGCGGTGTGAGCGCTTCACCGGTCAAGATACACAGCCAGATGAGCGGCGCGCACGTTGACATCACGCCGCAGTTCATCCCGGAGGGCGACCCCTATCTTGCCGAGATAAGACATTTCGTGGACTGCATCAAACAGAACAGGGAACCGCGCGTTAAGGCTGAGCAGGCGCTAGAGGTTCAGCGCATAGCTGACGGCGTCTACGAGTCGAGCAGAAAAGGGTGCGAAGTGAAGGTGCGGTGAAGCGGTGTCATGCCGCTTACATCGTGCTAAAGGTCCGACCTGTTCGATATGATCTTGGCGATGATCCCGTACTCTTTTGCCTCGCCCGCCGACATCCAGTAGTCGCGCAACGTATCCTTTTCCACGCGTTCCACCGGTTGGCCGGTCTCCTTGGCAATAAGCTCGTTGCACCTCGCTCGAAACTTAAGCATTTCGGTGGCGCTGATCTCGAGCTCCGTGGCCCTGCCTCGCATTGCCATAGACGGCTGGTGTATCAGTACACGTGCGCTGGGCAACGCGTACCGGTTCTTCTTGTCCGCGCTAAGCAGTACGGTCGTCGCGGCGCTTGCCGCGATGCCGGCGCACACTGTCATCACCGGCGGCTTCACGAACTTGACCATGTCGTACATGGCGAAGCCGGCGTCCGCGTCGCCGCCCTCAGAGTTTATGAAAATGGTTATCGGCTCGTCCGGGTCTTCGTTCTCCATGATGATCAGGTCGGTAATCACTCGTTCCGCGACCTTCTTGTCTATGTCTCCGCAGATGACTATCGTTCTTGCCTGCCGCAGTTTCGATGCTGTCTCATCGGGCAACCCGCGCTCTTCTCGTTCTTCATCGTCGTCTGGCGGTACCATGCTTGAACTACAATCGTGTTCTAGACTCATGTCGCTACGCTACCTCCACGTTGGTTCCTCGGTTTTACCTGTAGTATGAGGAGGGACAATCGACGGCCCTTGCCAACCATCCGCGCCTGATTGTACCAGAGCCACAGCCGGTTTTTCAAGGACTTTCTTTGTGCCTCGCCTCTCGAGCCGCAGCTAAGTTGACATAATAGCGGTTTTCTGATAACATTGACCTTAAGACGTCGGGATTCTGGAGAAACCGTCGCTTTTGAAGCTGAGGCGCTTAACGTTTTGTCAAGCTAGAGGCAAATGCAGGATTTCCCGGGAAAAGAGATCAAAATAGACCTTGAACAGTTCAAAGGTTTTGTCCCTCTGGCGGTGGGCGTGCTGGTCCTGGTCGCTCTTATAGTCGCTGCAACTACCGTAGTATTCACTGTTCCGCAGGACTCCGTAGGTGTAATCACACGCTTTGGTAAGTACAGTCGCACGATGGATCCAGGTCTCCACTTTAAACTACCTTTTGCAATCGAGAAGGTGGAGAAACCGCCGGTGCAAGCGGTTCAGAAGCAAGAATTTGGGTTCAGGACGAAGCTCGCGGGTAGGCTCACGCAGTACGATGAGAAAAGGTATGAAGAGGAAGATCTTATGCTTTGCGGCGATCTGAACTGTGCCACGGTAGAATGGATTGTCCAGTACAAGATCAAGGATGCTAAAGACTACCTTTTCAACGTTCGGGAACAGGAAGATACGATTCGCAACCTGTCGGAGGCAGTCATGAGAGCTATCATCGGGGATAGTTCGGTAGACGAAGCGCTGACAGTACGTCGCATCGAGATCAATGAGGAAGCTCAGGAACAGATGCAACAGTTGCTCGACTCCTACGGTGTCGGAATCACAATCTTTTCGGTGAAATTACAGGACGTGAACCCGCCGGAATCGGTTAAGCCCGCTTTCAATGAGGTGAACGAGGCGAAACAGGACAAGGAAAAGTTTGTCAACGAGGCATGGCAGGAATATAACCGCGAGGTTCCAAAAGCGGGTGGTGAAGCGCTGAAGATTATCCAGGAAGCTGAAGCGTACGCGGTGGAACGGGTCAACGAAGCTCGTGGCGACACGCACCGGTTTCTCGCCATGTGGGAGGAGTATCAGAAGGCCGCGGACGTGACGAGGCGCCGTTTATATCTCGAAACGCTAAAAGAGGTTCTGCCAAAGATTGAGACGAAGTTCGTTATTGACGAGAATCAGAAGGGCATTTTACAGTTCCTTCCTTTGGACACTGGAGGGGACAAGAAATGAAAGTACTCGCGGTATTCATCGTGCTCTTGTTTCTTGCCGGCGTAGTGGCAAGCCAGGTGCTGTACACGGTAGATATGACACAGCAGGCGGTGATCACCCAGTTCGGCGAGCCGGTGGGTGAGATTAAGGAAGCCGGTCTTCATTTGAAAAAACCGTTCATCCAGAAGGTGAACTATTTTGAAAAACGGTTGCTCGAGTGGGACGGTGACCCGACGCAGATACCCACCCTCGACAAGAAATACATCTTCGTTGATACGTTCGCGCGATGGAGAATAACGGAACCGCTGAAATTCTTCCAATCAGTAAAGAACGAAAGGACAGCTCAAGCACGCTTAGACGACATCATTGACGGCGCCGTGCGCAACCAGATAACGCAGTACAATCTTATCGAAGCTGTGAGGAGCACCAACAGACCCATGTTCATTGAGTTGATGGAAGAGCGTATACAGAAAGAAACTGCCGAAACCGAAACGATCGACACCGGGCGCGAGCAAATCACTAAGGAGGTCCTCAAAGAGGCCCGCGAGCTTTTGCCCCAGTTGGGCATCGAGCTCGTGGACGTCAGAATCAAACGAATAATCTATGAAGACACTGTTCTAAGCAAGGTTTACGAGCGAATGATAGCCGAGAGAAAGCGTATGGCCGAGAAGAACCGTTCGGAAGGGGAAGCCGAAAAAGCTGAGATCCTTGGGAAGAAGGAACGGGAACTGAAGACGATACTGTCTGAAGCGTACAGGAGATCGCAGGAGATCAAGGGAAAGGCCGACGCGGAGGCTACAAGAATATATGCTGAAGCGTACAATAAAGATCCTGAATTCTACTCGTTTCTCAACACGCTCGAAGCATATAGGGACTCTCTGAGCGGTAATACCACCGTGGTTCTCAGCACTGACTCGGACTTTTTCAGGTATTTACAGGATATCTCCCCGGAAGACGTGAAGTAGGGTTCCAACAGGGACAGGATCACCATGCCGAGCTACGATTTCAAATGCAAGAATTGCGGAAAACGGTCTTCGATTAAGCTCACGGTGCAGGAGCTGGAATTGCGCCGGTACAAGTGTCCAAAGTGCGGTTCAAAGCGCCTGGACAAGCTCGTAACAAGCTTCTTTGCCCAAACCTCGAGAAAGAGTTGAGCCGCACTCTGTCCTGCTAAAGTCAGACCTAACCGGATGGGCCCGCGTGCATGGTTGTAATCGGCGGAGGAGACCAGCGGGGCTCGGCCAAAGTCTTCAGGAAGGCCACCGGCTAGCACGGTCCTGCAGCGTGCGCTGCGTTCGCCTTGCTTCGGTGAACCAGACCGGCAAGCACGATGAAACTCGAAAGCAGGACGACTATCCCGACGGGTGTAAACGAGCCGGCGTACGTCGGCGGCACGTATGTGCCGGTGAAATCCTGCCCTATCTGGTCTGAGTTGAGTGGCGCATAAGATCTGATGGTCGGCTCGAGAGTGTAGTTAGCCAGACTCGGCGTGACCGTGTACGTGCCTTCCTCAAGACCGGCGAAACTGTAAGTACCGTCCGTAGCGGGAGCAGTTGTATCGCTTGCATCACCGCTCAACGTTAACACGACGTCGTCCGGACCGGCCGTGCCACCGACCAACGTCACCGTGCCCGAAATGCTGTGCAGCGGCGGCGGAGCGTTGTCGTAATCCAGAAATGCGGCATAGCTGCCTATACTGCAGTCACCTCGTTTGATTTTGAAATAGCCGAGCTCGCCCCAGCCTGTACCCCAACTGTTCTTACATATCCAGCACGGAGGATCAGTCGTGTCGTCCCAGCCTACTATGAGTACGCCGTGCCCCCCTACCAGTACGTCCTCAGCAAGGCGTTCATAAACGCCGCCGGTGTGAGAATAAAAACTGACGTAGACGTCCATCGCGCACGGCACCGGCTGTACTTGCACATAATTCTTCAGGACTGCATCGACCGGAAGGTCGCCCGTGCTTATCATACTGTAGTCGGAGACGGTCACCACCCGGCTCGCCCAATCGGCACACCTGTCCTCGCACGGATAGTCGTTGCCGCCCCCTGACTGGTACGGGAAACATCCTTCATCGGTCACGCCAACGTTCTTCAGGTAGTCCAATGCACCGCCCGATCCGCTGAAGTACCATCCGTCGTCGCAGTCGCCGCCGCCGCACGAGAAGAGGAACTGCTCTGACAAATCGGGGTCCTGGTCAGGAGTTCCGTATACGTTGATGTTCTCGCAGGCTTCAAACGCTCCGACCACGGCAAACGCGACACAGCTGCCGCAGCTGCCCTGGTTACGCACGGGGGTCGTCCAGTCGAATCCCGAACCGGCAGGGATATCACGCCAATCGAATATGGAAGGGAATGCGCGCAGCGGCGCTTCAATGATGGGAAGAATCACCGATACGGGCTGTTCCATCTCGGGCCGAAATCCGCATAGCCGCCGCTTTTCCTTCATAGACAGATTTGACACGCTAGTTTCGCCGGCCACCCAGTTAAGCCCTTCTGCCTTGACGGCCGCCCGTATCTCCTCAGTGCTGCTTTGAGCTTGTGCGGTTGGTATTGCTGTGCCAACGCTCAACGAAAACATCAGAAGTGCAGTCAAGAATATTCTCATTCTTTCCTCTCTTCGTACCATTAATACTGTCGTTTGACGCGTTTACAGGCTTTTGCTGAGCCAGCATTGCCGGTCGGCAGTTTAGCCGGCCCAGTGGTTTAAGCGCGCTGCAGCCTGACGTTAATTCAAGATCCGCACCATCGCATAACCGTCTTCCTGCGCAGCGCTGTGATGCTGCGCAAGTATATCAGAGAAGCGTGCTCGTGACAAGAAGCTGGCATGCCTTAAGCCCGCGTTTCGAAAACGCTCCGTGCTAGATGCAACTTGACTTTCATCTGATGGAATCTTAGACTAGTGCATCCGTGATTGGTCGATTTAGCGTGCGATACAGTGCCGGCTGTGCAGCCGGAGCGAGAGTTGGAGAGATGGCTATGAAGTTCACAAAGATGCACGGGCTGGGCAACGACTATGTTGTAGTGGATTGCCTCCACACGGAAATATCCGATCCGGCAACCGTCTCTCGCGCTGTGAGCCAGCGAAGGACAGGTGTGGGGGCCGACGGTCTCATACTGATCCTGCCGTCCGCATCACAAGAGTTTCGCATGAGGATATTCAACGCTGACGGCAGTGAGGCGGAAACGTGTGGCAACGGTGTCAGATGCGTCGCCAAGTACTTGTACGAGAGTGGACTGACGAAAAGCAAGGAATTCGTTATCGAGACGCTTGCCGGTCCGACAAGACTGTGGTTGACGGTAGAGAGCGGCATCGTCACGCTTGTCAAATGCGATATGGGAGTGCCGAAGTTTTCCCGGAGCGATATACCTATGGTTGGAGACGAAGGCGAAGTTATCGAGGAATCTCTCAAGGTGGGCGATTCCGAGTACCGTGTTACGTGTCTCTCGGTCGGGAACCCGCACGCGGTGGTTTTCGTTGACGATGTTCGGGCTGTGCCGATTGATGCAATCGGGCCGCAGATGGAGAACCACCCCGCCTTTCCGAACAGGATCAACGTGGAGTTTGTCGAACTGGTTGATAGGGAAAACGTCAGGATGCGAGTGTGGGAACGCGGTTCGGGCGAGACATTGGCGTGCGGCAGCGGCTGCTGTGCCACGGCGGTAGCTTCGGCGAGAACGGGGCGCACTGAGAGGACAATTCTCGTGCATCTGGAGCTCGGTTCACTCAAGATAGAGTGGGCGGATGACGAGCATATCTACATGGAAGGACCTGCCACCAGCGTGTTTGAAGGGAAGTGGCCTGATACGAGGTGAAACGGCGGTGACAAGAAGGAAAGAACCGCGCCGGCCCAGAAGCAAGCGAACGTGGCAGCTCAATCCAGTCCAGAAGACTCACTCAGCGGCGAGAGGAGCCGAGTTATATTCTCGCCGCAGAAAACGCGATGTGCCCCGCGAAGAAATCTGGGTGAAGTTGCATCAAGCGGCTCACAGACCTCCCAGGATCGTGGTGCTGCTTTCGGGAGAGGGAAAACAGCTGGACGAGATACTCTCGTATATTGACAACGGAACGGTGGAGGCAGAGATCGTCGCAGTGATAGGTGACGATTCGAGTCCCAGAGGAGTCGGTGCAGCGTCCGAGCGCGGGATCAGGACGCTGACGGTTGATCCCGCCGGATTTGGCGGTGCAGAGGGATTCAGCAGGGAGATCAACCGCATTCTCGATAGGCTCAATCCCGATATCGTTGTTGTGGACGGTTTCGCGGAGTCCGTGAGGTTGAGAGACAAGAGCAACCGGCGCGTCACCTACCGCGCAGAAACGCTGGTTGAAATCGCGGCGACCTAGTGAGCGCATTATGCCTGCCTCGTCTTGCCGCAGTCAAATGTCCGACCGGCGGGATTCCCACAAGAGACGGATTGGATGATTGCTTCTATCAAAATACTGGCAATAATTTCTTGCATGGTCGTGTTGATCAGGAAGAAAGTCTCCGTCGGATACGTCTTGCTCGTTAACGCGGCGCTCGCCGCAGCACTTTTCAAAATGACCTTGAAAAGCGCCGCAAAAGCGGTAGGAGCCGGAGCTTTCTCACTTAATACGCTGGATCTCGTCGCTGTGATGATCTTCATTATCGGTTTGGGGAACATAATGAAGATGGTCAGAAACTTCGACCGTGCTATAGAGTCGCTGGAAGCTATATTCGCGGATACACGCGCGGTTATGGCGGTAATACCTGCAATCATCGGTTTTCTTCCAATGCCGGGCGGGGCGCTGTTGTCTGCGCCGATGGTCGAGACGGTCTCGAAAGGTGCAGATACGGACGCGGCGCAGAACACCGTCATAAACTTCTGGTTCAGACACGTGTGGGAGTACATCTGGCCGCTGTATCCGGGAATCATTCTCACCGCGGCGCTGTTGGAGATCCCGGAGCGAAACGTCGTAGCGGTGAACTTCCCGCTGAGCGGGGCAGCGATCTTTGGTGGTCTACTTTTCTGTTTTCGCGGGGTTGTTCCACCGGCGGTTTCGCGTAAGACGTTCGCGCTCGCCGGCCATTTCAGGCAGCTTGTTGCGAGCCTTCTGCCGATAATCGTCATCGTCCTGGCCACGCTGGTTTTCAAAATGCCCCTCCTGCTGTCGCTGGGAGTGGTGTGCGCCACGCTGTTGATACTGCACCGATTCAACCGGGAGCAGTTGAGAGTACTTGTCCGGAAAAGCGCTACGGTGGAGACTATATCGCTCATCGTTGGCGTGAAAGTGTTTCAGTCGGTAATTGACCGATCGGGCGCGGCTTCCGAGGTAGTTGAATCCTTCGTCTCGATGAACATCCCGCCCGCATTGCTGGTTCTCGCTGTTCCGTTCGTCATCGGCATCCTGACCGGGATAACGCTGGCGTTCGTCGGCGTCACGTTTCCGGTGCTAATGCCGTTTTTCGTGCATGAAACAGGCGCCGTCGCGTATCCCTATGTCATGCTGGCGTACGCGGGTGGGTTCCTTGGCGTGCTCTTCTCACCGGTACACCTATGCCTGGTGCTGACAAAGGATTACTTCAAAGCGGATTTCGGCCACGTTTACCGCTTGCTGATCGGACCGGCACTTGTCGTCCTGGCGGTCGCCGTGGTGTGGTTCCTGTTCGGGGTGGGACCATTTGCCAGGTGGATAGCGTTGTAAACGGAGCGCGGTTCGGATGTCGTGAAATGGCGGTAGAAGGACTACCCGGTAGACCCCTAACGTGAACGACGAAAAAGGAAGAACGTTCAGGCTCGTTGTAGCGAATGGCGCATTGTTCATGTTCGGCATGGCTTTCATGGACCCGGACATTGTGTTGCCCGGATTCGTGCACAGGCTGACCGGGTCGGCAATAATGGTCGGGATGGTCAGCGCTATAGTGAAAGCCGGGTGGTTCTGGCCGCAGATGATAGTGTCGAATTTCATCGAGCATCGGCCGCGCAAGATGCCGGTTTACGCTCTGTCTGCGGTCGTACGCTTGATAAGTCTGCTCCTCCTGGCACTCTTGCTTTTCCTGGTTGGGGACACACAACCACGGTTTCTCTTTCCGGTCTTTCTCCTTCTGCTGGCATGTAATGTCAGCTTCTCCGGTGTTGCTGGCATACCTTTCATGGACATCGTCGCGAAGACGGTGAGCGCGGAGCGTTACGGCATACTGTTCGGGAGCCGTCGGTTTCTTGGAGGCGTCCTGGCGTGTGGCGCGGGATTTGTGGTCCGTTCAATCCTGAGCGAACGAAGCAGACTGGACTTTCCACAGAATTACGCTCTGCTTTTCCTGTTTTCGACGGTTCTGACTGCAGTTGCATGCGCCTTATTCGTTCTCGTCAAAGAGCCGGTCGAGAGCGAGCCCGGCACACGCTCTCCGTTTGTCAAACACATGATGCGAGCTCCGGCAATTCTCAAACACGATCTCGACTACCGCCGGTTGTTCCTCATACGAATGCTCACTTCGTTCTCGGGTATGGCTGCGCCCTTCTACGTACCGTTCGCCATACACAAGCTTGGCGTCGGTTATGAGACCACCGGTACATTCCTGGCGGCGGGAATGGGTGGGGTGATCCTGGGAACTGTGCTGTGGAGCTACATATCGTACCGGTACGGTAGCCCCACGCTTTTTCTCGTCTCGGGTCTTGGCGGGCTTTTCCCGCCGGTAATAGCCCTGACAACTTCGCTGCTGGCCGCTTCAACGTCTGTGTCGCACGCCCATTTGGTTGTTCCTTACTACTTTGTGTTCGCGTGTGCTACGGCGGCGGCCACAGGTTTTGGAATAGCCGGATCGGCTTATTTGCTCGAGCTCGCGCCAAGACAGATCAGACCAACGTACGTCGGTTTCATGAATACACTGACATTTCCTTTCATGTTCTCATCCGTGCTGGCGGGAATTCTTATAAGACTGGTCTCTTACGAGTTCGCTTTCGTGTTGTGTTTGGTAGCAGGAATATTCCTCATTCGCGAGGCGCGCAAGATCTCGCCAGCCGCCGCCAACCAGCCTCTATACTAACCATTTCCGCGGCCCGCTCTATCCCCTCGCGAACACAGTGCCCAATATCCCACGACGCCGGGTTTTGGCTCCCCTTAGGACGGCCGGATCTTCGTGACCTCCTGAAAGTTTCTTACCATGATATACACGTCTACTGACACACGCATCAATGCGGAATCGGGCGAGTGAACGAACTCACTAAGTTTAGGGTGTTTTTGTAGATATAGCTCCAGCAGCGGATTTCCATCTGTTTTCAGCATGTCTTCCGCGTGTCCAACGACGGTAGCAGCGACCGCCTCCTGGAAATCGGTGTCTTGACCTGTGGCATTGTCCACCAACATGGAGATTCGACCGTCTCTCACCATGTTCTCATATTTCTGAGATGCCTTCGGCGTTGCGAAGACTACGTACTTCAGGTCGCTCGTAGCGGCGAACGCGACAATGTTGCAGTAGGGTTGTCCCTCCCGGTGCGTGGCCAATACAGCCAACTTCTCGGATTCAAGAAGTTGCTGCAGAATACTCCTCAAGTCGTTACTATTATGACCGTCGTCCGGCGCGCTCAACATTTGTCAGACCTCCACTTCTTGATCCTTTGATTCAGGCATGGTTCCTCAGCTTCAGCTCTATGGGATGCGGATTAAGGTATGTTTGGCGTTTCAGATATTGCTGATCATATTTCTGCACGTAATGCTTAACGAGGGTAATCGGGACTATTAGGGGGACAAGCTCGCGTTTGTACTCGTCAATGATCTCCAGTAGCTCGCGTTTTTCATCGGCGGTAAGAACGCGCTTGAAATACCCCATCATATGCAATAACGCATTGGCGTTACTGCGCGTTGTGGCCTTCCTGTTTAGCGCGGCAAGCAGCAAGCGCTCGTACTCGGCAAACAACTCCCTTTTCCCGAGCTGCTTCGCGTGGGCGACGAGGCTTCCGATCTCGCGGCACACTTTCTGGTTGTGGGCAAGGATCTGGAGCTTATGGTCGGTGTGGAAATCCACAAGGCCGCCCACAGTGCCGTCGGTTTCCAGGAACTCCCGGTAACGTTTCAGACAGAAGATACGTTCTATAAAGTTCTCTCTTATGTCGTGATCGTGCAACCGGCCGTCCTCCTCAACCGGTAGCAGTGGGAAATGCCTCATGAACTGCATCGCGAAAATGCCTGAAGTCGTACCGCGCGGTATGCGATTCTCGTCGTAGATGCGCACGCGTTCCATCCCGGAGCTGGGAGAGTTTTTCCTGAATACGAACCCGCAAAGATTCTCGTTCTCCAGCTCTTTAAGGCGCTTCGAGCACCACTTGAGCATCTTCTCGGTGTGGTCGACTCGTGAACGCGTGGTAATGAGGCGAGGCGACTCTCGATCTCCCTCCAGGTGCATGGACTCGCGGGGTACTGGAAGACCGCACTCAACTTCCGGACAAACCGGGAACCATTCCACGAACGCACCTATGACGTCCGTAATGAGCCTGTCTCGCCGGTGGGAACCGTCGTGGCGGACACGCTCGCCCAGTAAGCACGTGCTGATGCCAACTCTAGGCTTGTGAAGTGTCCAATCGTAACCGTCGCTGTTGTCTTGAGCATTCATTCTCGGCCGATCCCTCCGCAGTACACAGTTGGTTTTTCCCGCAAAAGTCACCCGCATTCAGCGGTCAACCGCTGGCTTCCTGCGCCAGCGGAACGGTGTCTTTTGGCTTAACCTTGTACCAGGTCTTGACGATGACGCCTTGCTCGTCGATTAGGAAAGAGGACCGGGTTATGCCCATGAACTTCTTGCCTAGCATGGACTTCTCTACCCAGACCCCGTAGGCCTCTGCGACGGCGTGATCTTCGTCGCACAGAAGAGGGAAACCCAGACGGTGCTTCTCGTCGAACCTCTTCTGTCTGCTCGGTGGGTCCGGACTTATCCCGACGGCCGCTATTCCGGACTCGTCCAGATCCGAAAGGGAATCCCTCACGCTGCACGCCTGTATCGTGCAACCTGGGGTGCTCGCTCTCGGATAAAAGTAGAGAAGCACCCTGCGTCCTTTGAACTCAGAAAGCCGTCTTGTTTTTCCATCTTGATCCTTCAGCTCAAATTGGGGCGCTCTATCGCCCGGTTTCAGTTTCGCCATTGTGGGCTACCTCCTTCTCTTGTGTGCTTGAGAATTTGTCACTCACTTTCAGCAAGGTCCCTTTCGCTTCCGCGATAGTCCGCGGACCCGAGCGCACTACGGCCGTGGCGACGACTGCCCTGCTCCTTTCACCCTCTAGACGTGCCTCGACGCGTATCTTATCACCAATTGGTGAAGAGCTGCGAAAGGTAATCTCCTCCCTTATCGTTCTTACATCGTAATTCAATAGGCGTCGGCACAGGAACGAGAGTGCTTCATCAATGAGAGCAGCAATTACGCCGCCATGAAGAATACCAGGCGGTCCGACATGGTCGGCGGTTGAGGTGAACTCGCCTGTTACACAGTCTCCCTTCACGGTGAACCGAACTCTAAGACCTATCGGGTTACTCGGACCACATCCAAAACAGCCTCTGGCGTGAACCCTCCGACTACTTCCCATTTGCAGTTCCTTACCTTTCGACTTTCCTCCTAACCCGTCCTCTCTCAAGGGGCATGACACGGAGCTTCTCGTGCAGGCCCTCCACGTGGCAGCAACAGGTGCTTATCCAGCCTCGATAAGATTCTTATGCAACAGCGGCGTCGGTCTGGGAAACTCAACACCGTAATGCTTGCAGAGTACATTGGAGGTAATTCGCCCCGACGCAAACAGCGACGGGAGGCCGCTTCCAGGATGAGTGCCCCCACCTACAAGATAGCAGTGTTCCAACTCTTCAAACTTGTTCCTTGGCCTGAAATATAGCAGCTGTCCCATGTTATGAGCGAGGTTAAAAGTCGCACCGAGATTAACGTTATAGTACCGCTCCCAGTCCAAAGGGGTGGTTACGCGTTCGACCTCGATATGTTCGCGGAGATCCTTCATGGCAGTGTTTTGGATGACCTTGTCAAGCATCTTGTCCCTGAACGAGTCTTTCTCGCGTTCCCAATCGATGCCGTGCGCGTTATTCGGTACGAAAACCAGCACGTACACTGCCGACTTACCTTCGGGTGCCAGAGTACTATCGGTAATGCTCGGGTTTTCGACGTATACGGACAGATCGTCTGACAAGATCCCTCTGTCGAATATGTCCCCGATGTTCGAGCGCCAATCCTGCGCGAAGATCCAGCTGTGGTGCGGTTCGTCGTAAAGCTTATCCAGTCCCAGGTAAACCACAAATGCCGAGCAGGAAAAGTTCTTCTTGCTGAGATTACGCGGACTATACTTCCTCAGTACCCCCGGATCGACGAGATGGGTCATCGCATACCCGAAATCGGCGTTTATTATCACATCGTCGGCATGTACCCTGTCTCCGTTTTCGAGCTCGACACCCTTTACAGTTTTATGCTCGATTAGCAGTCTCGCAACCGGCGTGTTGGTAAGGACTTCGCCGCCCTCTTCCTCTACCACCTTCGCCATCGCATGCGATATTCGATTGAGGCCGCCCGTTACGTGAAGCACCCCGTACGCAAGTTCGCCGTACGGGATCATCGTAAAAAGGGCGGGGCATCTCCAAGGAGGCATACCCTGGTACTCCGACTGGAAAGACAGGGACAGCCTAAGCCTCTCGTCACTGAAGTATCTTCCAAGGTTCTCGAACATCGACCGACGGAACGCCACGTAAGGAATCCCTCGAAACACGTTCATATCAAGAAAAGACGAGAGCTTGCAGTAATCTTTCTGCATAACGAAGAACAGCATTTCGAGCCTCTTCTTCTCCTCCCTGAGAAACCTATCATATCCCGCCTCATCACCGGGGAACTTTGCGGCTATCTCTTGTTTCATCCTGTCGACCTTCGAGGTGGGCTCGATTTCCAGGTTGCCGAACTTGATCCTGTATGTAGGATCTATTCTCTTGAACTTCAGGTAATCCTCGGGTTTCCTTCCGGTTTCCTCGAATACTTCTTTGAGAACGAAACCCATCATCAGGATAGTGGGACCGGTATCAAACGTGTAGCCGTCCAATCGCACGGCTGCGTTTCGGCCGCCGACCTCTTCCGCCTTCTCGAACACCGTGACCTTGAAACCTCTGTGCGCCAGAATCATCGCGCTCGTGAGCCCGCCGGGACCTGCGCCAACAACCACAATGTGCTTGTTGTTCACACTCATTTCCCCTCGTTGTGGTGGAACTTCACGCGGTACGCGCAGCGGGCCTGACTTGTTGTGAGAGCGAAGCCGGCCCAATTCAGGTTCTTCGCCACTTCTCGGCCGCAGGCGAGCCGCGAGAAAGCTTCGGCACTCTCGTCCGGAAGCACGATCGAGAACCCGCAACCGGCCGATGCACTCTCGAGAACCGAGCCGAAAGGAACGATCCTCCAGGCCGGAATTTCCGTGCCTTCCCAGACACGCTCGCCTATGCGCAGCCTGTCAAAAGGGATCCCGCTAACCTCATTGAGGATGATCAGTTGCCCTCGTCTCAATAAATGGCTCGCGTCAACCTCCACCGCTAACGTTGTGTCCCTTACCTCATAGTGAACGCGACAGCGTCCCTGGTTGAATCCCGGGACGATGAATCCATACGCGTCGAAACGTGAGCGCAAAGTCTCCCCTACTTTCAAGAGAGACTGCTGGTATTTGGGTATTCTCATGTAAGCTTGCAACAATGGCTCCACGACCCAGGAGAAAACATTGGGAATCTTCACCCCCAGTACATGCAATCTCTCAACACGATCCAACTGGAATACCATCTCACACTTCGTCATGCTGATCGATCTTGTGGAAACGAGAGACGGGAAAAAGGTGTGGCAACGCCTCTTGAGTACCGGTAAGCCGAAGCCCGCAGATTCCCCGGCGAAGGTCCGGCCTCTGTAACGGAGAAACAGCCCTTTGGCCATACCCTTCGTCTTGCCTTCGCCGGTCGCTGGAGAACTCACGAGACTAACCTCGTCGGAAATGTACACCGAGGCGGCGGTTTCTGCCTGCGTGAAGTCAGAGTGCACCGGCCCTCCGACTGGATTCGAACTGCGCATAGGTCTCTTCGATACGTTTCTTAAGATATTCCTCGTCGAACTCCGACTCATAGAGGATTCGGTTTTCGTTCTCGCAAATCCAGTCTTCACAAGGGCTTACCTCTCGCACTTTATCGAACAATCCCGTACCTGGAAGCGGGTATGGAACGGTGAAGGAGATTTCGTCCAACGGTAGCGATAGAGCCCAGGCGAACGTATTCTCCACGGTCTCAGGAGTCTCGCCCGGGTAGCCGACGATAAAGAAACCGGCTGTTCTTATACCGCTGTGCGAGAACAACTCCACTGCTTGCTCCGCAGCTTCGACCGTTGTTCCCTTGTTCATGAGCTTGAGTATTTCGTTGTTGCCGGATTCAAGCCCCAAGTATACTCCCTCACATCCTGCATCTCGCATCAGCTTCACGTCTTGTGCTGTTATTCCATCAACGCGTGACAAACATGTCCATTTCACGTTCAGCTTCTCTTTGATCAGTCTCCGGCACAAGTCGCGCATGTGGTCCAGAGCCAGCGTAAGACAGTCGTCGGCGACCCACAACCCTTCATACCCCCACCTCTTTATGTCCCGGATTTCCTTGATGACGTTGTCAGTTCGGCGAACCCGGAGAGTCCTGCCAAAGATCGGTTTCGAACAGAAGTCACAGCTATATGGGCAGCCGAAGGAACTCATGATGCTGGCGCGCGAGTAAGTGTCCTTTTGACTCCAGAATTGCTGGTATCCGCCGTGGTTGTAGTCGCTGCGATCAGGTATCGGCAACCGATTGAGAGCGATCTCGCTGGACGATTGAGGACGGGACTGAAAATGGGCTTTGGTTTCGGCGCATCGACCGTACAGGCCCGGGTAGGCGCTGGCATTCTTGCGGAAACCGGATAGGTCCTTCTTCGATCCGCTCGTTTTCATAAAGTCGACGCAAAAACGAGGGAACGAGTCGACAGCCTCGCCCCTGAAGACAAGATCAAAATCTCGGGTGAATTGCTCCGGCGCAACGGTGGGCAGCGGCCCGCCACAAACGAGGACTGTCTCGGGCAGGCGTTCTCGGAATTCCCTCGCCAGCCGGCGGGCGTTGTCCGACATGGAGACCATGACATAGGTGCCCACGATTCGGGGCCGCGCCTCCTCTACTTCGGCCAACACCTCATCGCGTTGCCGAAACGTACAATCCACGACCACGGTATCGACCCCTTTGCTGCGCAGCAGGGCAGCGAGTTGGGCAATGCCGAGCGGATGAAAGAGCATCTCATTGCGTGCGTGCGTGCGGAAATAGGGATATATCAGTACGACGTCTGACATGGCGGCCGCTATGGTCGAGCGCGCACAAATGCACCTGGCATCTTGCGGCTACTGAAGGC
>Ga0180437_10005307_pt1 | contig 17695 bp, 11 predicted proteins | sample SS_ome_4_FD_132410 | JGI IMG/M metagenome (GOLD analysis project Ga0180437, IMG submission 132410) | Hypersaline lake sediment archaeal communities from the Salton Sea, California, USA - SS_3_D_1 metaG | ecosystem: Environmental > Aquatic > Non-marine Saline and Alkaline > Hypersaline >... | reverse complement strand
GTTGTACTCGGACGATGCGTGCTCGAGCCAGGTGTGGTCGGACGTGGCGACGGGCATCAGCGCCAACGGCGACTATGACTCCGGCAACTACACCACGGTCAATGCCGGCACCTACTACTGGCGAGCCTTCTTCTCAGGCGACGCCAACAACGAGGCCGTCTCGACCCCGTGCCAGGACACCAACGAGACCTCCGTGGTCAATAAGGCCCAACCCAGCATCAGCACCACCCCGAACCCGTGGAGCGCAGGGTTGTACGACACCCTCAACGACACGGCCACGCTGTCCGGCGGCTACAACCCGCAAGGCACGATCATCTTCAGGCTGTACGATCCCAGCGACGACACCTGCTCCGGCCCGCCGGCCTTCGAAGAGGCCGTGTCCGTCAACGGCAACGGCAACTACAGCACCACCACCGGTCACGTTGCTGATATGCTGGGCACCTGGCGCTGGACGGCGGAGTACTCTGGTGATCCCAATAACTACGGCGTCATCAGCGGCTGCCAGGAAGAGCAAGTAATAGTCAAGCTCCATCCCGGCACCATCGGGTTCTGGAAGAACTGGCGCAACCATTACACCGACAGGCAGTTCAATCAACTGATCAACTACCTGAAGGCAAACAATTGGAAGGTCTACAATAAGGACAGGACCGACGGCACTCGGGATGACCTCACAATCGCCAAGGTTGACGCCATCTTCGACTTTGGCAAGAAGACTCCACGCGACCAGATGATCCTGGCGCAGCTCACCGGCTTAAAGTTCAACCTGGCGGTGACCCAGCTCGACGGGACCGGCGGCATCGTCCAGAAGAACGACGACATCTGTCTGAATACCGTGGTGGATGTCTCCGGTATCAGCGGCGCAAGGCGCTTCTTCGGGACGTCGACCCCGACGATCGGTGAAGTGGTCAACGCGGTTGAAATGAGGTGGGCCGGTCAACTGGGGACAGACCGGAAATACTGGAAGTTCAGACTGAGCAAAGCCGAGCAGAATATCGTCATCAAGACGCTGACCGGCATCAACGAAGGTGACATTATCATCGAAGCCGGCTGCGACTAGTCTTGGCTGTTGCTCTGGGCAAAGCGCGACAGATGGAGCCGGGCCGGGATCACAGGCCCAACACTGTGCCTATCAGCACTTCGGTCCGGTTCCTTGCTCAGCGTAGCCCTCCAAACAACGATCAGGGCGATGGTGTTGGAAGCCATCGCCCTGATCGTTACTCTTGGCACAGCTGTGAAGCTTCTCCGTAGTCCGTTCTATGTGAAGCAGGGTAGGTGAGTAGAAGTGAAAAAGCGTTCACGACTCGTACTCGTTATTGCGGCCGCTGCTCTGGCTGTTATCGGGCTGCTTGCTTTTGCGCTGATACCGGCCATTCAGGAGCTTTTGTCAAAACTGACCGCAACACCATTCCCCCCGGTCGGTCTGAGTGGCGAGGAGCCAGCCCAACTGGCAGAGGTTGTTTCCGTGCTGCACTGGAACGTCAAAGTGCTCGAGGTCAGCCGTGGCGATGCTGCCTGGTCAACAATCCGGACGGCAGACGAGTTCAATGAGCCACCACCCCCAGGTAAAGAGTATCTCCTGGTTAAGCTCTGGGTCAAAAGCACGGCCGCCGATGACAAAGCACACCCGATCAGCCAATCGGATTTCGTCGTCACGGGCGACAGGCTCGTAAAATACCACACCGCTGAGGCCCTTGAACCGGAGCCTCAGCTCAACGCCGAGTTGTCCAAAGGCGAGAAAACCGAGGGCTGGATCGCCTTCCTGATTGACCAAAGAGAAAGCAATCTGGTGCTTATCCTTGACGAAGTGGCCAGCTTTAGGGAAGATCGGTTCCGATTCATCGCCCTGGATGAAGGTGCCGTTATCGCCTTAGCGCCTGAACTGGATGATATCCAGCCCACGGAACTGGGGATCGATCAGGCCAGGCCTGCCCCCTTGGGCGAAACAGTGACGACTGAGGACTGGCAAATCACGGTGCGTAAAGTTGTGCGCGGTGAGGCAGCCTGGCAGATGATTCAAGCGGCCGACGAATTTAATGAGCCGCCTGAAGCTGGCATGGAGTACATCTTGGTCAAGGTACACGCCCGATACATTGGCGCAACACCTACAGGGGAGACGATAGATTCCATTTTCTTTCAGACGATCGGCAGCGATGATGTCCTTTATGACTATCCCTTCGTCATCAGTCCGGAACCGTCCTTGAGTGTTGATCTATTTCCAGGTGGGGAGTACGAAGGCTGGATTACCATGCAGGCTGCCCAGGGGGAAACTGGCCTGATGCTGGTCTTTGAAGAATCACTTGAGTCAGATCAGGGTAGGCGATTTCTCTCTTTAGTACAATAATCAGTTCCCCACCCACTTCGATAAGCTTCAATACTGGCAGATCCCACCACGGCAGGTCAGGTGATGCAATTCAGGGGGTGGCGCTTACCGGGCTGGATACCAGCACAGTCCCCGACCAACTGACGCTGCCCGCAATCGGCGGACTTGGTCCTGCAAACAATATGCGGGACGTGACCCCCAACGAAGAAGTCTACGAACCGGCCGACATTCCCGTCACGGCTTTGCTGGTCACGAACGCTGATGGACCGTTGCTCTGGAGTAGTCCCAAATGGCAATCCCTATTATGCCATCAGACTAAAGCAGGATGAGGATGCAATCTACAAGGCCGGGGCGTTGGGCTACCTGCTGAAAGCCTCGTCGCCCCAGGAATTGCCCCGGGCTATCCATAGTCCGGACTTAAACGGATAGGGACTATGTCATTTGTCATAGTCCGTCTCGGTCATTTGACACAGAAAAGACTGCTCTGAGAGCAGTCTTTTTGCTTAGGCCGAAATCATCCTTCCCGCAGATGTGTGCCAGGCTATATGGGAGTATAATGACAGTGTCGAACGATGAAAAAGCGTGTAGCGGAGACCGTTCTGACAAACATCCAACTCATCGCCGTGGCCTGGGAGGAGGTGATAGCCATAAAATAACAAGACGTAGGGAAAAAGGTCTTCTGTGGCTGGTGGACGACCTTACCTAAAGAGAAAACTGCCAGCTACATTTTTATTTAAAGAGAGGTGAAAGCTCATGAACAAAAGAAAGATTACCGTATTCGCTGTAGGTGTCTCGCTCGTGCTGGGTATGATCGCCACCGGGGTTGCACCGGCTCTGGCCGATGGGCAGGCCGGCACGACACTCAGTGCGGAAAAGACGGCCTCTGGTTTTTGGGAAAGGTACATCGTGTACGACTGGACCCTCGAAAAGTCAGTGGATCCGACATCTCTCGAGATCAAGTCTGGCCAGTCCGGCTCCGTCGAGTACTGGCTGACGGCAACCCGCACCAAGGTGTCCGAGCTTGACAAGATTGGCGTGCGCGGCCAGGTGTGCGTGACCAACGGCGGCGAGCGGACCACGGAGAACTTGAAGATCGTGGACCGGGTACAGTACAAGACGGGCGCCGGCCAGTTCCAGGATCTGCCAGGCGCATCGCAGACCATTATCCCGGCGCAGCAGCTCGGACCTGGCGAGAGCAAGTGCTACTCCTACGAAATCGAGTTCACCCCTGTGCCCGGCGCGATATACCGCAACGTGGCCAAGGTGACCATCACCAACCACTCCGGTTGGCTGCCCGGTGGCCAGAACTGCCCTGGCCCAGACCTGTGTCCGTTCGGGCCTGAGCCCAAGGCTGACTTTAGCCTGCCCGGCAGCCCGACCATCATCGAAAAGGATGCCGAGGCGCACGTGATCGATGTGCAGACTTGCCCGGCCGGCTTCACCTGCACGCCCAGTGATCTAGGGCCGTGGCACTTTACCGGCTCCGGCAGCGTGCACTTTACTAAGGAAATCCGTAACGTCTCGGCTCCGTGTGACACCTACTTCTACCTGAACAACACCGCTACCCTGAAAGAGAGTGATACACACCAAAAGCGTACGGCCTCGGCTATGGTGACCATCTACACCGGCCCCTGCCCAGGCGGCTGCACGCTGACCATCGGCTACTGGAAAACCCATGCCGGCTTCACCGGTCGCAACCCGGACCGGGTGACGCCGCTGTTGCCCATCTGGCTTGGCACCACGGGTGGCGCTAAGAGCATCCAGGTGACCAGTGCAGCCCAGGCCGTGAGCCTCCTGAGCATGAGCGGTGATGCTTCAAACGGGATCAACAAGCTCTATGCCCAGTTGCTGGGTGCCAAGCTCAACATGGCCAACGGCGCCGATGGCTCGGCCGTGGCTAGCACCATCGCTGCCGCCGACGCTTTCCTGGCCACGAAGAAGGCCGCGGACTGGGGCAGCCTGAGCAAGGCGGACAAGCAGATGGTACTGGGTTGGATGACCACCCTCGACAACTATAACAACGGCTACATAGGCCCGGGCCACTGCCCGTAGCGCTTGTGAGGATCAGGGCGCTGGGGTTGCGACCAGATCCATCGTCCTGACTACCAGCGCTTTCTATAGTCAGGTGCCAGGCACTTTTGTGCCTCAGAAGGCTCTGACCGAAGGGAAATATCCCAAGGGGGATACGGCTGCGCCGACAGGCAAGTGCCTGGCACCTTGTAAATTGAACAAACTTTATATCACCGGTTTAACCCGGTACAAAAAGGAGGTACAGAAAATGAAACGGTTTTCAAAATGGTCATTTCGTTGGAGCCTGGCAGCGCTGGTGCTCGTGCTGATGCTCGCGCTGCCTTGGGCGGTACTGGCCGACCAAGTGGTGAACGACATAGATACAACCATTGACCCGGCCCTCGAGACCGCCACAATCAACGCAGGAGGTTCGAGAATTGTCGGCTTCTACATTAGGGCAACTACCGGGGGCGGTGACGCAAGTGGCTGTAATGCTACCGGTGCAGATCCGGCAACTGTCAATCTCAACGTCCCGGCTGGGGTCACGGCATCACCTTCTTCGCTCATTTTCACAGGATGTGGAATCGTCCAGAATGTGACGTTCTCGTCCAGCACAGTGGGCAACTATACAATCTCCGTGACCAGCGTGACCGGCGGAAAATCCGGCAGTTTGTGGGACACTGCGCCCGCGGCCTTCACGTTGATTGTGAATCCCCCGCCCGACACCACGCCGCCCACGGCGAGCCCCACCCAGTCTCCACCGGCGAACGCCGCGGGCTGGAACAACACCGACGTGACAGTCACCTGGAACTGGACTGACAACGTGGGTGGGTCAGGAATTGACCCGGCCAACTGCACCACCAGCAGCACCTCCTCAGGCGAGGGAACCATCACGCTGAACGCTACCTGCAAAGACCGCGCTGGCAACACCGGCAACGCTTCGTACATGGTCAAGGTTGACAAGACGGCGCCGACGGCCAATGCCAGCGCCTCGCCCGGACCGAACGCCAACGGCTGGAACAATACCAACGTGACCGTGTCCTTCAGCGGCTCCGACAGCCTGTCGGGCGTTGACTTCTGCAGTGCTCCAGTCGTCTTGAGCGCCGAGGGCGCAGGGCAATCCGCTTCGGGCACCTGCACCGACAAAGCGGGCAATGTCAGTGCCCCGGCCACGGCCAGCGGCATCAACATTGACAAGACGGCGCCGACCTTTGGGGCCTGTCCCGCAGGTGGTCCATTCCTGCTCAACAGCGGCGTGCAGTCGGTCGGGCCGATTGCAGCCAACGCTGCGATCTCTGGTCTCGATGCGGGCCTCAGCACGCTGAGTGGCTTGGTTGACACCAGCTCGATAGGGACAAAGACCATCACCTTCACCGCCGTAGACAACGCTAGCAACACGGCGACGACGAACTGCAGCTACAGCGTCATCTACAACTGGAATGGCTTCTTCCGCCCGGTGGACAACCTGCCGACGCTGAATGTGGCCAAAGCCGGGAGCGCCATACCGGTGAAGTTCAGCCTGAGCGGCAACCAGGGTTTGAACATCTTCGCAGTAGGCTATCCGCGGTCGGCAGTGGTTGCGTGTGAAGCGACGGCCTCGGTTGATGCCGTCGAAGAGACCGTCACCGCTGGTGGGAGCAGCCTCTCCTACGACGCCAGTGTGGACCAGTACATCTACGTCTGGAAGACAGAGAAAACCTGGATCGGCTGTCGCCAGTTGGTCGTGATGCTGAACGACGGCATGGCATATCGGGCCAACTTCAAGTTGTCGAAGTAAGGAATAGCTCCTCCTTACTGGGGAGTGCCGACCTACGGCCGGCACTCCCTGCTTTTGCCGTCAATGGGATGATGACACAGGGGCAAGATGGGGATGGACAGCACCTCGGCCAGAGGATGTGGGTAGTCATCAGTCGTAAGCGGTCAGGTGCCAGGCACTTGCATGGCTACTTCGGCCTGAAGGTTGTCTTCCAGGCCGTTTGTACTATCTATGGGCGATCTGGCGGAAGTGCCTGGCACCTTGAAGGAGGAAGATGCAGCCCGTAAAGGTTCTCAGAAGAGAACTGAAACCCGACCTGGTCCTCATGGACATCCACATGCCCCACGGCAACGGCATGGAGGCAGTCAGCGCTATCAAGAGGGAGTTGGCTGGCGTGAGGATCATCATGCTCACCGTCCACGGCCAAGATGAGAATCTCCTCGAGGCCATCGAGAGGGGGGCGGAGGGATTCCTGAGCAAGAACGTGCGGGCCAAGGACCTCCTGAATTCGTTGAGAGGCGTCATGAGAGGCGAGGCAGCCATCCCATCGCTTGTCATTGCCAAATGGGAAAGTCAGTGATGGGCGTCTTGTCCCAGGTCCAAGAATGTGATATACTTTAATTATAGCCCTGATTGCGTCCGCGGCACTTTGGGGGGGTAACAAGAGAAATAAACCAGATGACGCAGCACAGAAAATCGACAACCATCATCGTCAGTTTCGTGCTAATAGTACTGATAGGACTGCTAGATTATCTCACCGGATACGAATTCGGGTTCTTTGTTTTCTACTTCATTCCTATCAGCTATGCGGCCTGGTTTTCTGGAAGAGTCTTCGGCGTCATGGTCTCTGTCATATCTGCACTAAGCTGGTTCCTTATTGATGCAGCCACAGGCTACCCCTACTCGTCGCCATGGTATGGCGTGTGGAATGCCGGTATTCGTCTCGTTTCATTCCTGGTCATCACTATCACGGTATCAAAAGTCAAAGAAGTGTTGACCAGTGAAAGAGAATTATCGACCCAACTGCAAGAGGCCCTGAGCCAAGTAAAAGAGTTGCGTGGCTTATTACCCATCTGCGCATCATGCAAAAAGATCAGGAATGATGTAGGATATTGGGAACAAATTGAAGTATACGTCAGACGACATTCAAAAGCAGAGTTCAGTCACAGCATTTGCCCCGAATGTGCCAAGAGACTGTACCCAGAACTGTTCGCTGACGAAAGGACTTCCGAGCCGTCGCATCCAGCCAATGTGGACTTGGGTTGTTAAGGATTGAGCTTATGCCACGCTTTTCCCTGGCCAGTCTACGTTTCCGCTTGCTGTTGCTTGTCCTTCTGGCCGTTGTGCCGGCCTTGGGGCTGGCGCTTTACACGAACATTGAACTGCGCCGCCTGGCCGCCGCCGATGTAAAAGAGGAAGCACTGCGGCTGGCCCGCATCGCCGCCCGCGATCAGGAGGACACGATCAAGGACACCCGCCAACTCCTCTTCGCCCTGGCGCAACTCCCAGAGGTGCGCAGCACCGACCCGACCGCCTGCTCTACACTCTCCGAGTTGCTGAACCGATACCCCCAGTATACCCTCCTGGGCGTGATTGAGCGGGACGGAGATCTTTTCTGCAGCACCCTCCCCATCAGCAGCCCAGTCAACCTGGCCGATCGCAGCTATTTGCAGCGTGTCCTTCAGACGCAGGACTTGGCCATCAGCGACTATCAGAACGACCCGATCAGCGGCAAGGCGACGCTCGATGTCGGCTATCCCGTCCTCGACGAGGCGGGCCAGGTGCAAGCCGTCGTCTTTGCCTCGCTGGATCTGACCTGGCTCAACCAACTCGCCGCCGAAGCCCAGCTACCCCAGGGTTCGACGTTCACCGTGGTTGACCGCAACGGCATCATCCTGGTCCGCTACCCTGACCCGGGGACATGGGTCGGACGGTCAGTACCCGAAGCCCCCATCGTCGAGACCATTCTGACCCAACAGGGTGAGGGCACGGCTGAGACCTACGGTGTGGATGGCATCCCACGCCTGTTTGCCTTCACACCACTGTCTGGTGCGCCTGGGAACGGAAAAGTATACGTCAGCATCGGCATCCCCACCGCTGTTGCCTTTGCCAACGCCAATCGAGTGCTGGCCCTCCATCTGGGCGGGCTGGGACTGGTCACGGTGTTGGCGCTGGCAGCGGCCTGGTTCGGTAGCGACCTGTTCATCCTGCGCCAAGTCAAGTTGCTGGTGAACGCAACGAAGCGACTGAGTGCCGGCGACCTGAGCGCACGCGCTGGACTGCCCTATGGGAAAGGGGAACTGGGCCAGCTTGCTCACGCCTTTGACGAAATGGCCGAGTCCCTTGAGCTGGCCCACCAAGTGTTGGAGCAGCGGGTGGCCGCTCGGACGCGAGAGCTATCGGCCTTGTACGACGTGACGGCCGTGGCCAGCGCATCGCTGGACCTGCAAACAGTTCTGGAAAGCTCACTGGATCGGGTCTTGACGGTGATGGGGAGTGAGGTGGGGACCATTCATTTGCTTGACGAAACGAAAAAGGTGCTGCACCTGGCCGCATGGCGAGGGGTCCCGCCAGACCTGATGGCCCCGATAGACCCGGTGCCAGTAGACAGCGGTCTGGCGGGCTGGGTCGCCGAGTACGGCGAACCGCTGGTCATACTCAATATAGCGGCCGGCCTGCGTCCGCTCCTGGCATACCCTGTCAGAGGCTCTCATGCTTACATCGGTGTGCCCATTCGGGCCAAAGGGCAGGTGTTGGGGGTGCTCAGCGTAGTTGGGGAGACGGGGCGACAATTCAAGATGGAGGAGGTGAACCTGCTGGCCTCCATCGCCGGTGAAGTGGGCGTGGCGGTGGAGAACGCCCGGTTGTACCAGCAAGCCGAGCAACTGGCGGTGATGAGGGAGCGGGAGCGGCTGGCGCGGGAACTCCACGACTCGGTAACCCAGTCGCTGTACAGTCTGACCCTCCTGGCCGAAGCAGGGCAGCGATTGGCCAGAACCGGAGACCTGGAACGCGCGAAGGGGTATCTGGCTCGGCTTGGTGAGATCGGCCAGCAGGCCCTTAAGGAGATGCGGCTGTTGGTCTACGAGTTGCGGCCGTTGGCTCTCAGGAGGGATGGACTGGTAGGGGCTTTGCAGCGACGACTGGACGCTGTCGAAACGCGGGCGGGCGTGGAGACTCGCCTGCTGATAGAGGGCGAGGTCGAACTGCCAGAGCTCATAGAAGAGGAACTCTACCGCATCGCGCAGGAAGCACTGAACAACGCCCTGAAGCACGCTGCGCCTACCTCGGTGACAGTGTGTATTCGTGCCGCCAGCGAATGTATGGAGTTGGAGGTGGTAGACGACGGCAGGGGTTTCGATCCCAAGGACGTAGGCGGCAAGGGTGGTATGGGGCTGGTCAGCATGCGAGAACGGGCAGAGAAACTGGGAGGCTCGTTGACGATTCTCTCGATACCAGACGAGGGGACAAGTGTGAAGATAAGCGTGAAAACGTGAGGAAGGTAAACACGTGAAACTTCTCACGCATCACGTTTTATGTTAGGGAGGTATCTCGATGACCGAAATCATCCATATCCTCATTGCCGATGACCACGCCGTGGTGCGGGAAGGGCTGCGGGCGTTGATAGACACTGAGCCGGGGATGGAGTTGGTGGGTGAAGCTGCGGACGGGGCCGAAGCGGTACACAAGGCTCGCTCCCTGCAGCCTGACGTCATCTTGCTGGATCTGGTGATGCCCCGCAAGGATGGCATTGAGGCCATCGGTGAGATCAAGCAGGAGAACCCTGAGGCACGTATCCTGGTCCTGACCAGCTTTGCTGAGGACGATAAGGTTTTCCCAGCCATCCAGGCCGGGGCACTGGGCTACCTGCTGAAAGATTCATCACCCCAGGAATTGCTTCAGGCGATCCGTGAGGTTTACCGGGGCGAGTCATCCCTGCATCCCACCATTGCCCGCAAGTTGATCCGTGAGATCAACCGGCCATCAGATCTGCCGGCGGCCGAGGAGCCCCTCACGGAGCGCGAGGTGGAGGTGTTGAGCCTGGTGGCACGGGGGCTGTCCAATCAGGAAATTGCCGAGAGGCTGGTTGTCAGCGAGCGGACGGTGCGCACCCACGTCAGCAACATTCTGAGCAAGTTGCATCTGGCCAACCGCACCCAGGCGGCTCTTTATGCAGTACGGGAAGGGCTGGCCATTCCGAACTCGAACGGACAGGGACTAGGCCATTTGTCGTAGGCCAGCCATCATATAACTAGGGAAGACCGCTCTGAGGGCGGTCTTTTTGCTTATGGCAAAATCCTCTTTCCCGCCGATGCGCGCCAGGCTGAAAAGTGGTATGATATATGCGGAAATAGCAAATGGCAGATCATTCAGGCACCCTGTCAATGGGGGGAACTTTTTGGCCCCTTTCCAACGTCTAGTAGTTGTATTCGGCAAACGTCTCTTGCATGTATTGAGAAGGAGGATATTCCAAATGAAAGCGAAGAAAATGCAAACCCCGAACCTGGCAGCCAGGATTGGACTGTTTGCCCTGATTCTCATCCTGGGCACGCTGGCCACGCTAATGATGGACAAGACAGAGGGTCTGGCTTTGACCAACCTGTCCGGCGCTCCAGTCCGTGCGATGGCCACCTCCGCTCGCGGCAGTGTATTATACGCCGCGCTGACCGGTGGCCCACAATCGTCTGGCGTCTATCGCAGTGACGACAACGGCCACACCTGGCAACTGGTCAGCTCTGGGCCGGGCACAGCCATTAACGCGCTGGCTGTGAACCCTGTCAACGATGTCGTGATCTATGCCGGCACCGCTGGCGGCCCCGCCGCTACGACCGACAGTCTGTGGCGCAGCGACGACGGCGGCCGGACCTGGCACAGGTTCACTATGAGGTTGCCTGCTAACCCTGATGGCCTGCTCCCCGCCGTTACCACGCTGGCTGTAGACCCCAACCAGCCAGGGGTGCTCTACGTGGGCACCGATGGGCATGGTGTGTATCGCATCGAAGACGATGAAGGGCACAACAGCTACGAGCTGGTCGGCGGCCTCTCACTGTACGACGCCCACGTGCGCGGCGTGGTGGTCGGGCCTGACGGCCGGGTGTACTCACTGACCAGCCATGGCCTCTTTGTCAACGATGGCGACGCCTGGCAAAAGCTGGCTCTGCCCGAGCTGGCGGTGAGCCTGGCCGTGGCTCCCGACGCCCCGCAGACGCTCTACGCAGGGTGCATCTCCACCGGAGCCTACCGGACGACCGACGGTGGCCAGACCTGGGAGCCCATCAGCAGTGGATTGGAAATGGTCCCAGGCGCTGCCCTGCGGGTCACTGCGCTGGCAGTAGACGAGCAAGATCCGAATCACGTCGTGGCAGCCACCGCCTACGGCCTGGGAGGGTCCGCCGTTCAGCTTGTGCCTTGGGGCATTTATGAGAGCCGCGACGCGGGCCGCCGTTGGACCAAGTTGGCTGAGGCTGATGAGGTGGTGATGCAACTCAACATCCACCGGGGCGTCATCTCGGCCGTCAAAGCCAACGGCCTGGCACGCTACGGGGAACCGATCAGACCCGCGCCAGCCATTCCCCTTCCCAATCTCCGCGCGCTGGCCCATCCCAGTGGCATCCAGGTGCTCGTCCTGATCCTGACAGTTGGCCTGGCTGGACTAACCCTGGTGGTTCGGAAGGAGTGGGTGCTGAGCAAGAAAGCTACAGCAGTTCACTGCGATACCATTAACATATAGCTTCATGGGGAGGACCTAAGCAATGAGAAGACTCTTCGAACGATTCGCAAGTTCGACAAACATCAAAATCGCGATGGTTGCCGTGGTCGCGGTATGGGTACTGGTCTTTGTGGCGCTCATCTCCGGCACCGCCCTGCTCTTTGAAAGACCAGGGCAGGCTCTGCAACCAACGCCGGGGGCAGGCACACCGGCGATCATCTTGGAGCCAGTTGTCGGGTCAGTGGGCACCACTGTGAGCGTACGTGGTGAGGGGTGGAACCCTGGTAGTATGGTCTTGATCCACCTGGTGGCTCCCGGCGAAACGGAACCCCCTGTTTACGCAATCGCCAGCTCAACCACCGATTCGGAAGGCCGATTTACGGCGAGGTTTGTCATTCCATCGGAACCCCGCTGGGGGAACCAGGGACTGGCGACGGTCATCGCCCGGGCTGCTGACAGTGGCGCGGCTGCCCAGGCACTCTTTGGCATCGCGAGTTCGCAGACCCAACCAACAGAGACATCGGTGATACCAGTCGAGCCGACCGCCACGCCGACCGGTGAGGGACAGACGCCGCAGCCCCCGGTCCCGACAACCCAGCCCGGCAACCCGGCAGCCACCGCCACCACCGATGTGAATATCCGGGGTGGCCCCGGGACGGCTTATGCGGTCCTCGGGTTGTTGCGAGCCGGGCAGACGGCCGAAGTCACCGGCACCAGCGCCGACGCTGGCTGGTGGCAGATCAAATTCCCCGCAGCACCGGATGGGCACGGTTGGGTTTCAGCCAGGTACGTAACCGCCCAGAATACCAGCAACGTACCGATGGTTCAGTCCCCCTCTCTGCCAGCTACGCCGACGCCAACACCCACTCCAACGTCCACGCCCGTGGTGATTAGCGATTGGCGCGGGGAGTACTACAACAACTCGAGTCTGAACGGCGCTCCCGTCCTGGTGCGCAACGATGTCTCGGTCAGCTTTGACTGGGGAACGGGTTCGCCGGGTCCGGGCGTGCCGGCCGACAACTTTGCCGCGCGCTGGAGTCGTAGCCCAAACTTCCCGGCCGGCACCTACCGCTTCTACGTGCGAGTAGACGACGGAGCCCGGCTGTGGATAGATGGCAACCTGGTCATTGATCAGTGGCATGACGGCGCACCGACCACCTACAGTGCCGACGTGAACCTGACCGATGGCGTACATAGCTTGCGGATGGAGTACTATGAGCACAGCGGCAGCGCGCTGGCCCAACTGGCCTGGGAGCGGCTGGAAAATTATCCGGACTGGAAGGCCGAGTACTACAACAACCGGAAGCTGCAAGGCAACCCGGTCCTGGTACGCAACGAAACCAAGATTGATCACAATTGGGGATCTGGCTCGCCTGGAGTCGGGGTGCCGGCTGACAACTTTTCTGCCCGTTGGACGCGCAAAGTGGACTTCAAAAGCGGGACCTATGTCTTCAGTGTGTGGGTAGACGATGGGGTCCGGCTTTGGATTGACGATGCCCTGGTGATGGACAGTTGGCAAGATGGCAAATCCCGCCTGATCGAGGCGGAGCGCCAGATCGGCGGTGGGAAGCACCAGGTGAAGGTGGAATACTACGAGCGAGGTGGCGGTGCCCAGATCAAAGTGATGTGGCAGCGAAGGGACCAACCGGCCAACCAACCACCGCAGGCCATTCCTGGTGGGCCATACACAGTCAACGAAGGCAGCCTGGTGACCCTTGACGGCAGGGGGTCGAAGGACCCCGACGGCAGCATCGTCAAGTATGAGTGGGACTTGAACTACGATGGCCGCGTTTTCGCCGTGCACGCCACCGGGCAGACGGCCAGCACCGGCTATCCGGATGGTCCTGCGACGGTCACCATAGCTCTGCGGGTGACCGACGACAAGGGAGCCGGCCACATTGCCACCACGCAGGTCAAGGTCGAGAACGTGGCGCCGACGGCCGAGGCGGGCGGACCCTACGTCGGACAGGTGGGTAGTCCGATCACACTGGCCGGGACCGCCACGGATCCGGGGGCCATTGACCAAATGGGCCTGACGTATCGCTGGGACTTGGGTGACGGCACGCAAGGCAGCGGCCCCATTGTCAGCCATAGCTACCAGCAAGCCGGCAGCTACATCGTGACACTGACCGTCACGGACAAAGACAGCGCCCAGAGCACCGACACGGCGACGGTGCAGGTGTACGCAGTCAACCAGCCTCCGACGGCCGTCATCAGCGGCCCGACGAGCGGTCTGGTGGGGGAGACGTTGAGCTTTAGCGGAAGCGACTCCAATGACGGTGACGGCCGCATCGTCAGCTACGCCTGGGATTTCGGGGATGGGACTACCGAGAGCGGAGCCAATGTGACTCACATCTACAACGCGGCGGACAGCTATCAGGTGACCTTGACGGTGACTGACGATGGCGGCTTGAGCGGTAGCGCGACACATACCATCCAGATCGACCCGCCAGTCCAGGGCAATCTGCTTCCGACAGCCGCCATCCAGGTGATGGCTACGGCTCAGGCAAGCATGCCATCGAATCCAACAAGAACGGTTCGTTTCACCCAAGGGTAGACGCCTAGCCTCATACTCGGTGCGAAACGTGGAGTAGCGCAACAAGTTGCGCGCCTTATGCATCGTATTATATCACTGAATAGCGCGAAACAAGTCCTGCCCTGAGCCCTGCCCTGAGCGTAGCCGAAGGGACAGCCGAAGGGTTCGCTACTCCGCTGTTGGGCGTTTTGTACCGAGAACTCGCCTCAGCAGGAATGACTTCAGACAGAGCGCACTGGCACTACGATTCAGCCAGAGATGAAGCAAGATCATACTCGAGCTTAAAGTTGTTGAGGGGGATTCTTCAATAGTGCATATGTCAAATAAAAGGTGTGGAAACTGTAAACACTACCAGCCGAACAGCGTCTGGTTAACTGGCAGGTGCCTGCATCCTCGTTTTGGCGGCCATCCTGCTGTGCGTGGGGGATTAGTTGTATCTGCCAACAAACTGATGTGTGTCAGGGCAGGTCTGCACTTTTATGAACAGCGACTCGGACAGATGCAGTAAAACAGATAAGAAGACACAAGCCATCTGGTGCGCTGCACCAATCTCTCGAAAGAAACAAAACGAGAAGGTAGTACATGTGAGGTGGAGCGATGAAGCGTTGGATGTGGAGCTTTGTCTGGCTGATCATCTTTGTAATGTCCGCAGCGCCAGCCTGGGCTGATGGTGAGGACGCCGGACTTGATATCGTGGAGCCGCTCGTCCCATTTCGCTACGCCCACGTATGGAGCGCGGAGGTTCCCGTCTACCCAGCCCCTGGGGATCCGGCTCAGATGGCGACTGTGCGTCACTTGCTGCCTCCTGCAACGTGGGTGAGTATCAAAGACGAATTGCAAGTGGATCAACGCGTCTGGTACCGCATTGAGAAGGATGAGTACGTGCTGGCCAGCGATGTCTTGCCAGCCTCACCCTCCACTTTTCACGGTGTTGTCCTCGGACAGATCTATCATCCTCCCTTGGGCTTTGTGGTAGCTGATCAACTTAACGTGCGCGCCAAGCCTGGCGTCGCTCCGGACAGCCCACCGCTGACCATCCTACCGCGTTACACGGTAGTGGACATCCTGGGACAGGAGAGTGTGAATGACGGAGTGTGGTACCAGATCGGCCCGGACCACTACGTGCATAGCGCCTACGTCCGGGTGGTAACGGCCACACCTCGGCCCAGCGACGTGGCACCTGACGAAAGGTGGATAGCGGTCAACCTGTCCGAGCAGACGCTGGCTGCCTACGAGGGTGACCGGATGGTGTTCGCTACCCTCGTGTCCAGCGGGCTGCCCTGGTGGCGGACGCCCGAAGGTCTGTTCCGGATTTGGGTCAAGATGTATGCCGGCAATATGAGCGGCGGGAGTGTAGAGACCAACGACTATTACTACTTGCAAGACGTGCCGTGGACCATGTACTTCTATGGCGGATATGGCCTGCACGCCGCTTATTGGCATGACAGATTTGGCGCCCCCCGCAGCCGCGGCTGCGTCAACCTGAGCCCGCGTGACGCCAGGTGGCTTTTCGACTGGGCTTCGCCCTCGTTGCCAGAGGGGCGACGGGCCGTGCTGTCAAAAGAAGACAATCCGGGGACCTGGATCTATGTGCACAGCACAACGGCAGACCTGGCCCTGGCCTACGCGCTGCCTGGGGCAGTCCCTTGATGACAATGTCCAGATCACTTATTACACTACCTCCTCCCCGCATCAGTAGCCAGGTCTCACTAGAAACTGCCATTACCCAGCATTGCCCTATAGGACCTTATGCCGAGGAACAGTTGACAGGAGAACAGATTGGACAGCTCCTGTGGGCTGCACACACCACTGCCAGCTTTCGCGAGAGAAAGGGCACCATTGGGGCAACATGGCTGATACTCTATGTCTGCCGCACAGACGGGGTGTGGAGGTATCACACATTTGTTGCAATCCGTCGGCCATTTGGCATAGGGAAGACTGCCCCCAGAGGGTCTTTTTGCCTAGGCTCAAATCCTCCAACCTGCCGATGTGCATCGGGCTAAAAAACGGTATAATGTAATCGGATGATGAGGAGCCTGGTGCTGACAATCTCCAATGGCAACAAATGGGCAGCGCCCTCGGTGCTGGCGGCGTGATGCTCAAGGGTTCACGGCTGTAAATTGAACAGGGTGAGTGCCAGGAAAGTTCAGACGTAGCAGGCAGTCATAGGTAGGCAAGAGATAGGAGGTGCTGAAATGCGTATGTTAATAAAAGGGTTGAAAATCATCGGTCTGGGCGTTGTGATCTGGGGATTGAGCTTGTTGTGGCCTGAAGTCAATCCGGTGCTTACACCGCCCGTTATGATTGGGGTGGTACTGGGGCTTGGGGTGGCAGCGCTACTGGCTTATGTTTTGGTTCAGTGTCTCGATCAACGTCCTGATCGGGACGGGGCCGGGCAAGATTGCCCCTCTCCCGATCTCAACGGCTCTGGCTCGATAGCTGTCCTCAATACAGTTTGATAAAGCCACACTTTTCTCAACTACTGACTATCTTTAAGGAGGAATAGAAACTAATGAAAACGAGAACCCGTATCCTGCTTTCGCTTCTGACCCTGGTGGAATTGCTGCTGGGAGCCTGCGGGCCGGTCCCACCCAGCACGCCAAAACCGACGACCACTCCGGTCCCCGTCTCTGCCCCGACCGAGACACCGAGCACCCCTTCGACTCCACTCAGGGCAAGCCCTTCTCCGCCGGCCGAGACCCCTGCCGCTCTGCCCACCCCCGCGGCCCTGACCAGCGTCAAACCGGTCTTTGCTCCCTTTGAAGAGCCAGCCGTCGAGGCCGTGCCCGCCATCCACCATGAGCCCATCGCACCGGACCTGAGCAACGTGCGGATCTCCTTCGCCTTGTCTGAAGCCCAGCGGGAGCGGCTGGCACGGGATGGCTTCGTCGTCAGCCCCGGCGTCGAAAAAGAGTTCTTCACCGTCTACGAGAAGGCCCGCTACGCCAACGTGCCCATCTTTGTCACCAGCGACTCGCTGCTGCACGTCTATCACCTGCTGTTCGACAAGGTGCTGCGCACCGCCGAGGTTCAACACTTTATCCCCTTGCTGCGGGATCTGAACCAGGCCCTGCTGGCCCGCACCGACAGTCAGTACCAGGTCCTGCAGGGCACCGGCTGGGAGGAGGCCGCCCAGCGCACCGTGGCCTTTGTCGGCGTCGCCAGCAAGCTGTTGGACCCCAATGTCCAGGTGCCTGACTATGCGGCCGACCTGATGGAGGCCGAACTGGCTTTGATCGAGGACGCGGCTGGCATCCTGCCGTCGCCCCTTTTCCCGGGCCTGGAGTATGGCGAAGACTATACCCAATACATCCCCCGAGGCCACTATACCAAAAGCGACGAATTGAAAGCCTATTTCAAGAG
>Ga0180437_10005306_pt1 | contig 17696 bp, 13 predicted proteins | sample SS_ome_4_FD_132410 | JGI IMG/M metagenome (GOLD analysis project Ga0180437, IMG submission 132410) | Hypersaline lake sediment archaeal communities from the Salton Sea, California, USA - SS_3_D_1 metaG | ecosystem: Environmental > Aquatic > Non-marine Saline and Alkaline > Hypersaline >... | reverse complement strand
TTGGGTATCGCGTGCTGTCTTCTGATTCTCTTTTGGGTACAGGACGAGTTGAGCTTCGACCGGTTCCATGAAAATGCGGATCATTTATACCGGCTTGTCGAAGACTTGAATTTCGAAGGACGGACCCTTCACATCGCCCGGACACCATCGGCTGTAGCGCCTGCACTTCTCGAGAAAATCCCAGATGTTGTCAACGCGGCAATATATTTGCCCGCTCCAAGCCTGCTTGTGACTCATGGTGAAAACAACTTTTATGAAAACGGAATTGCTTTCGTTAGTCCTTCGTTTCTTGAAATGTTCACCTTTTCCTTTATCAAAGGCAACCAGGATTCTGCATTGAAAGATTTATCCTCGATCGTCATCACAGACGAGGCGGCGGAAAAATATTTCGGCGGAGAAGATCCGATCGACAGAACCTTGCGGATCAATAACAAACAAGACTTTATCGTAAGAGGTGTTCTCGAGAATGTTCCGCAAAATTCTCATCTGAAATTCGATGTTCTCCTGCCATTTGCCGCTCTTGAGAATATGGGAGAGGATGCCGGTATCCGCTGGAAGCCTGTTATGGAAAATTGGGGTGTCAATTTTTATTTCTCTTACATCCAGGTCGCAGAAAACACGGATATTCATGCGCTCGACAGTAAAATCGTCGATTTCATCAAGGAGCACTCTTCCATAACGTCGACGGAACTTCACGTGCAGCCGATCAAAAAAATCCATCTTCTTTCCAATTTGGTGGCCGATGTCGAAGATAACGGCAGCATCAAACATGTCTATATCTTTTCGATCATTGCCTTTTTTGTGCTCTTTATCGCCTGCATCAATTTCATGAACCTCACCACAGCCCACGCAGCCAGGCGGGCAAAAGAAGTGGGGATGCGGAAGATATCGGGTGCCAAAAGGGGGCAAATAATCAACCAATTCTTAGGGGAATCCTTATTCTTGTCCTTTTTCTCCCTGATTTTTGCCGTTTGTATCGTGTTTGTGTTTCTTCCTGCGTTCAACAGCTTATCCGGAAAAGAACTTGCGTTTGACGCAGGAAATAGTCTCGGCATTTTCCTCATTCTCATTGTCATCACCACCACAACGGGCATCCTGGCCGGGTCTTATCCTGCGTTTTTCCTGTCGTCATTCCAACCGATCAATATCCTGGGAAAGTCAGGAAAAACCGCTCAGAGAAAAATGATATTCAGGCGGTTTTTGGTCATCATCCAGTTTTCCCTTTCGATTTTTCTGATCATCGCCACATTCATCGTTCACGACCAGCTCCATTTCATCCAAAACAGTCCTCTGGGTTTTGACAGAGATCACGTTGTCAGCATACGGCTTCGAGGGGAAACGGCGCAGTCTTTTCCAGCGGTAAAAGAAGAACTTTTGAAAAACCCCCAAATTTTAAGTGTGACCGCCGCAAATCAACTGCCCACTCATATCTTATATTCTCTCACCGGAGCATACTGGGAAGGTAAGGATCCGAAGGATGATGTTCTCTTTCATTTTGTCACTGTCGACTATGATTTTATCCAGACATTGAATCTTCAGCTTGTCGAAGGCAGAGCCTTTTCGAAAGAATTTCAGAGCGATCAAACCGCGGCATTCATCCTGAATGAAAAGGCGGCTGAATACATTGGCAAAGAATCTGTGGTCGGAGAAGCCTTCGGGTTTTTTGGGCGCAGAGGAAGGATCATCGGTGTCGTTAAAAATTTTCACTTCGATAATTTTTATAATGAAATAAAACCCTTGGTGCTGTTGTATGAAGCCCCCAGCAGCGATAACTTTCTTATCGCGAGAATATCCGGTGACGATATTTCCAAAAATGTGGCGGTCATGGAAGAAGCCTGGAACAAAACGATCCCGTTTTATCCTTTTGAATTGAATTTCCTCGACGATGAATTCAACAGGCAGTATCGAGCGGAAAAACGGATGGGCAGGCTTTTCAATTCCTTCACTTTTCTCTCCGTTTTTATCGCTTCCCTCGGTCTTTTCGGTCTTGTTTCCTTTATGGCGAACCAGCGAACCAAGGAAATCGGTATCCGGAGGGTGGTGGGAGCGTCGGTTGCGGATATCGTCAAGATACTGACAAAAGAATTTATCCTATTGGTGGGGATTGCCAATCTCATTGCCTGGCCAGCGGCCTATTTTTTCATGGGCAAATGGCTGGATAACTTCGTTTTCAGAACACATATCCAAATGTGGATGTTTCTGTATGCTGCCCTTATTGCATTCGCCATCGCTTTCCTCTCGGTAAGCTACAAGACCATCAAAGCCGCAACGGCCAATCCAGTGGATTCCCTGCGGTATGAATGATAATATTTTGCCACAGAAAAGGAAGTGCGGATGAGGCGACTTTTAGAGCTCTTAAAGAATGCCAGTTTTGAGTTCCTCAAGCAACCTCAGAATGCTATAAAAATCGCTAATACTCCCGATATCCCTTCTCATCATGTCTTCAATAAGTCTGTAGCGGTCTTGCTCGCCCGTTTCCCTTTCGAGTATCGCTAGAACTTCTTTTTTTGTTGCCGGATTCAATACTTTAGCGATATCTCGTCCCAATAGCCGGGCTCCAGCTCTGACATAGTCGAAATCATCTGATTCGAGCAAATCAGGCATCTCTTCTGGAATGCGCTCGAGATTTCCTGCATCTGTATAATGACGAATAATTAAAAAAAGATCTGTTGCATCTTTTTTTCGTCCAGGATATTTATCTTTCCAAGAGAACATTTTCATAACCGCTAAGCCCGGCAATGTTACCAGTTTGACATCGAGGGTGGGTTTTGACCTCAGTCTCACGGATTGTGCATGTTGATATGTTTCTTCGAATCCGAGTACATGCATTACAGTTTCCTGAGAAGGCCATTTAATATGCTGGTTTTTGCCTGAAATGGCACCAAAAGGAATAAGGTCGATTCCAATGAAGCCTTCATATTTCAGTCTTTGTTCTTCTTTTGCTAAGGTAAATATGCCTGTTTTCACAAGGCCTTTTTTCAGTTTGCTGAATTTTTCCCAATTGGGGACTTTCACTGCGACGTCTATGTCTAGTGTCGCTCGATAAATTGGAATATTATGGGCAGCCAAAAGCATGTCCCTAGCGGTCGCACCTATGAGAAAGAATGGGATTCTTAGAGAGATCGAAACCTGGGATATTGTTGAGATAGCATCTACTCTCTGATTGTCAATCTTCCCTGACAAATTTATCAAGTTCTTTTTCATATAAAATCCTTGCCGTTTCGATATTCCGTGCCTCTCCGGTTGCGAGTAGATCGGCGTAAGTCAATAGGGGAGGGACCATATTTTTGTGAGGCCAGTCTGTTTCAAAGTTCCAAAATATCCGGAGTATCTCAATGTCGCCTTGTGGATCTTTTCTGATCCTATATCTCAAAAGGAATTCTCCCGCAGGTTTGTTTGTGTAAACAGTAATATTTTGTGGCTTGAGATGTTCAGTCAGCCGAGCTGCTGCAACCTCTCCTCCCAAAAGGACATTCAGGCCTTGTAAATCCGCATTCTTCCACCAATCACGATTTTCTGCCTTGTAAAATCCGATTTGTTGTTTCGGTCTTAGCTGTTCGGGATAGGCTGTAATCCATCGATTAAGCAAATCTTTCTTCCGTATCAGCCTGCGTTTTCCTGGAGGTATTTCAATCAGATGATTTAAATTTTTTAGGTCGTTTATCACAGTAGCAACTGTTCCTAAGGCTACCCTTGCTTTTTCAGCAATTTCCCGAAAAGGCGCATTTTCTAAGCCTGGATTGCACAATAAGGCGAAAAGGGCTTGCAGTCCTGCAGGATGAAAAACGCGCGGCCTTGTCACTGTAAAATTGGCGCTAATAAGTTTATTCCCTTTTATAAAGATTAATATGGGAGGTTCATTGATATAAACATTTCCGGCCGTGTCCATAAAAGGAATGTTCAATTTCTTTAATTCGTCTGCAATCTGGGGCGTAATATACCTTGCGACTATGATGCCTTTTCTCTGGAATAGATCAAGTTGTCGCACTATTCCGCCAAGAATGGCACGATTTATAACATTTTTGATGGCTGCATCATAAAGGAATTCTAAATCCTGCCAAACAACTCTGACTCCTACAATAGCCGGATGGCCTTTATGATTCGGTTTTGTTTCGATCTCTACGGCCAATCCCGTGTTCTTTTTGAACATATCAACCGCCCTTTGGAGGATTTCTGTTTTATTGTTTTCCTGATCCATTTTAGACGCCTATAATTTGTTCATTACTATTATGTGTTCATTGTTGATGATCATAGTAAAATAATGAACAACTGTCAATATATAACTTTAACCCTCTCAAGTTAATGGAATTTTCTTTCTGAAATTATTGAAATGTTCACAAAAAAATATTGTTCATTGAACATGAACAGCATGAAATGCTGGACTAAACAAATGCTATCAGAACCAAAACATTCATTGCAGACAAGCGGTCGCAGCCAATCCGGTCGACTCGCTGCGGTGTGAGTGAAATAGTCCGGATGCTGAATGTAAGACATCCCCATTCTTCCCGAAGTAAAACGATGCTATTTTTCCTGTCTTAAAAATTTTATTGGAATCCAATAAACCTTTTGCCGTTTTTTGTGTCTATATTATTGAAGTCCAATATTAAGGAGTGAATATGGACATCATCACGCGGTTGGAAGAGGCGATCCTCATCGCTGTTTGGAAGCTTCAGGACAACGCCTATGGCGTAACCATCAACAATAGTGTCTCCGAGTTCTTCGATAAAAAATACACCATGGGTGCTCTTTATTATTCTCTGGATCAGCTTTTGAGAAAAAGATATGTGGATAAGACCGTAAAACACATCCCTAAAGAATCCGTGGGACGGAGCCGGACTTATTACCGGCTCACGAGAAAAGGGGAGAAAGCGCTTCAAGAAGCGAAGGCTCATCAAGAGAAGCTGTGGAAAGGGATTCCGGATTTGGCTTTTAAAGCCAAAGAGTCAAAATGAAGAAAAAAAGCGACGTCCCTGCTCCTCTTGCCGTTTGGCTTCTTTCCCGGATGACAAGAGAGGATCAACGGGAGTCTGTGATCGATGATTTTGCAGAAATCTGCATGGAAATAAAAAAGGACAAAGGCCCACAAACAGCCCGGCGCTGGTACTGGGCCCAGGTCCTCAAGTCCATTCCTATGTTTTTGAGAATCCAAATGAGTTGGGGAGCAGCCATGTTTAAGAATTATTTAACAATCACCCTCAGGAATTTAAAAAGACACAAAGGATATTCCTCAATCAACACAGCCGGCCTGATACTCGGTTTCACTATTGTCCTGTTAATCACGATTTATATCCGGTATGAGTTCAGCTTTGACCGGTTCCATGAGAATGCGGATTCTATTTACCGGGTGATTTCTAAATCCAAAGAAGCCAGGTCAGGATCTGTTTGGTGGAACGCCACGCCAGGTTTGCTCAAATCAACGCTCCTCAATGAATGCCCGGATGTGGAGAATGCTGCCCGGCTGTGTATTTGGAAATCCATGATCAATCTACGTGGCTTGTTCAGCAGCGGAAAAGTCAGCGATTTTGAAAGCGCCGTTTATCTGGTTGACTTTGAGTTTTTGGAAATATTTTCCTTTCCCCTTGTGGCGGGTGATCCAAAAACAGACTTAAACGATCCGTTTTCAATTCTTCTCACTAAGGAAACGGCGGAAAAGTATTTCGGGAACGAAGATCCGGTGGGAAAGTTGCTTAATGTAGATAAGACTTATGATTATGAAATCACTGGTGTCCTGGAAAATATCCCTGTCAACTCCCACATCCATTTTGATTTTCTGATATCCTTCAATACGATTTATTCCTTTCCCGAAGGTAGGGAAGGCCGGGTCGATGTATGGGGAAGTAACAACTATATAACCTACCTTAAGCTCAACAAAGGAGCTGATCCAAAAAAGGTCAAAGACCGTATGGATGAAATTATTAGAAGTTATAAAGAGAGATATAGCAACAGTTTTTTCCTTGATCCGGTTACCCGCATCCACCTTCACAGCAATATCAACCTGGACCTAGAAGCAAACAGCGATATCCGGTTCATCTATATAATATCAGCCATCGCTGTTTTTATCCTTCTTATCGCTTGTTTCAATTACATGAATCTTTCTACGGCCCGTTCATCATTACGTTGCAAGGAGGTTGGCATTCGGAAGGTGGTTGGAGCCAACAGAAAAAATCTCGTTAATCAGTTTATAGGAGAATCCCTCCTGTTTTCAGCTGCAGCAGTCGCTATTTCTGTTCTACTTGTGAAGCTTCTCCTTCCTGCATTCAGCCGATTTATGGACAGAGATTTTCATTTATCGATGTTCTTCAAAGATCCCCTTATTATTATTTTTATCTTAGGAATCACCCTGATTGTGGGATTAACGGCTGGTTCTTATCCTGCTTTTTTCCTTTCTGGATTCAGACCTGCCCATGTGCTGCGCAAGGCTTTCCTAACTGACTCGAAGAAACCTTTCCGGGTCCGGAATGTTCTGGTTGTGCTTCAGTTTACGATCTCCATTGGCCTGATTATCTGCACATTTGTCATCCACAGTCAGCTTAATTATATCAAGGAGAAAGAGCTTGGTTTTAAAAAGGATCACATCGTGGTGGTCCGCATGCAGGATCAGAGACTGAGGCAGAATTATGAAGCGCTCCTGGAGGCCTTTAAACAGCAGTCAAAAATATTGGATGCCACAGTATCAGATGACCTTCCCCATGCGATTGTTGGAGGGGGGGGCACCGATTGGGAAGGAAAGGAGCCGGATATCACCTATCCCAGTTTTTACAACGCGTTTGTCGGATACAATTTTCTGGATTTTTATGATATGGAACTTGTGGCCGGCCGAAATTTCTCAAAACTGCATCCAGCGGACGAAAAAGCCTATATCGTGAATGAAACTGCAATCAAAGCCATGGGTATAGAGGATCGCGTTGGAAAAAAATTCAGGGACTGGAAAGGATGGGGAATTATTGTTGGTGTGGTGAAAGACTTTCACTTTGCCTCTTTGAAGCAAGCAGTCAAACCTGTGGTGATGTCTCTCATTTATAAGGGTAATGAAGATCATTTGAATAAGTATGCCACCGTCAATTATTTTTCTTTGAAAATAGGCTCAGAAAATGTTCCAGAAACTTTAAAACTCATCGAAACGACCTACAAAAAGTATACAGACTATCCCTTCAGTTTCACATTCCTCGATGAGAGGATCGACAGACTATACAGGTCCGAACAAAAGATGGGTCAGAGCTTTTTCATGTTCTCGATGGTGGCAATATTCATTGCTTGTCTAGGCCTTTCCGGCCTGGCTTCTTTTACGGCCGAACAAAAAACAAAAGAGATCGGAATCAGAAGGATTCTTGGAGCTTCCATCCCGGGAGTCGTATTTTTACAGATCAAAATATTTTTCAAGTGGCTCGTGTTTTCTACTCTGGTGGCATGTCCGGTTGCATACATCCTCATGAACCGCTGGATCCAGGACTTTGCCTACCGTACGAATATCCAAATCTGGTTTTTCGCGGTTGCCCCTTCGATGGCAGCCTTGATCGCTCTTTTTACTATAAGCTACCAGTCCATCAAAGCCGCCAAAGCCAACCCGGTCGACTCCCTGCGGTATGAATAGTATGGCTACCAAAAGGATACATCAGGAAAGAGCTTATAGGGTTGTAGAAGAGAAAGGTTCAAGCTTGACCGGCTTGAGAGAGGTGAATAACATCGTCATGACCTCGGATCTGGCAGAGGTTCGACCAGGAGCTTTATTCCCTCGATAATCTCTTTGATCCTTTTAGAAGATAGAGAACCGATTTTGTCTTTTAAATCCGACTTGTCGACCGTCACCACCTGAGAAATATTGACCACGCTCTTTTTTGTAAGATTTGCCTCTCCTTTGTTCAAAGTTACATTTCCGGGAGCTAAGGCACGTTTCAGATTCGTCGTCAAGGCACAGACAACAACAGTGTTGATGCGGCTTGCGTTGAAAACGTCATTTTGGATCACTACATGGGGATGGCGATAGCCAGGCTCTGAGCCCTTGGGATGGCCCAGATTCACCCAGAAAATATCGCCTTGTCTGATTATCACGGCTTATCCTTTTCGAGCACCTTGCGTTCGTAATATACTTTGGTTTTTGCACGGAGAAGCTTTTCTTCACCGATTTCTTCTTCCGCATAGACTGAATTTAAGGCGTCAAGCAGCTTTCGGGCTTTTATTTTTTTTAAATATTCCTCGACGGCAATACAAAATATCTGGCTTCTTGACGTTTTGTTTTCCCGGGCAAGTTTGTCCACCTCTTCGAAGATATGATCAGGGACGGAGATCGCTGTTTTCATACAGATAGTATGACCACAATCAATACTATTGTCAATACTTTCATTCATTTTTATGATTTTTCTTCTGTAATACATAACGCCCGATTCCTTCTTTTTTTCTCAACCGGAGGATCATATTGACGATATCGATGCCAGCCTATTCGTCCCATCAAGGCCGCCACGGCCAACCCAGTCGATTCGTTGCGGTATGAATGAATTGCAGATTTTAAGTCTCTTGCAGTAAACGTATCTCAATTTATCATTTGGAAGAATCTTGATAATTGGAACTAGACATTTCCCCTTGGTAAATCTTTACAATGCTTGATGCCGTCTTGTCGCTCAGGGCTCCAGGTTCATCTTGCGCAGGAGGGCAGGGAAGCGAGGGTCGGCGCGCAGCAGATCGAGAAACGGGTAGGTTTTTATGGGGATTATAAATGCGTCACCCTCGTTGATCGCCCGCTTCATCCAGACAAAAGCATCGTCGATTTCTCCCAGCCCGAGGTGGATCCAAGCGAAGCTTGTCGGCGATACATACGCTTGGATTGCGGTCGCCTGGAGCCGTTGGAGCAGCGAGCGGGCCTCGGCCGTGTTTCCGCTCCGCGCCATGTCCAATCCGAGTAAGCCCTGCATTTGCGCTACGCCTCCGGACAGCTCGACGGCCCGGCGATGAGCGGCGATCGCTTCCTGCAGCATCCCGCTTTCCCGGCAGATATTCCCGATTATCATTTGGGCGGTGTAGGACTCCGGATCGAGTCTCTCCGTATAACGCGCTTCCTGCATGGCCCGGTCGTAATCGCGTGCCAGCCACAGAAAAATGGAAAGCCAGCAGTGCAGAAAAAAGGAAAGGGGGTCGAATTCCAACCCATGCTCGAGCTGGGCAATGCCCTCTTCAAGCCGCCCGTGGGGCAGCAGCCAGCTGACCGCATACCGCATCCTGACCAGGGGAGATGACGGATCCAGGTCCATGGCCAGCGTCATTTCGCGCCGGACTTCCGGCCAGTTGAAAACACCCTTCTGGCGGACACGGTACTGCCCGAGCAGGCTGTGAGTTTCGGCTAGCGTGGGATCGATCTCAATAGCTTTGAGCGCGGCCCAAAGCCCTACGGAGTAGGCTTGCTTCGGCGGAAGGTGCCCGAAAAAACCCGTCCACCAGTAAAGCTCGCCTAGAGCATCATAAGCAAGTGCGAACCGCGGGTCGCGGGCAATGGCTTCTTCAAAACACTGTTTGGCTTTGTCCAGCCCCTCGAGAGTCTCTTTAGACATATGGTGGCGGCCTTGACGATACAGAAGGTAGGCCTGCAGATCTTCGGTAGGTTTCTTTCTGATGCGTCCTCCGCTGAGAAGCCCGGATACGGAAGGAATGTGAGCGGCGACATCTTCTGCGATGCGTGTCTGGAGATTGAACACGTCGGGCAGTCTGGCGTCGTACTTCCTGGCAAAAACGTGAGTCTGGTCGGTGGTCTGGATCAACTGCACGTTCATCGCAACCTGATCGTCGCTGCGGCGGACGCCGCCTTCCACCACGTAATCCACCCCGAGCTCACGCCCGATGCGGGCCACGTCTTTTTCGCTGTGCTTGTAATGCATGGCCGTCGTGCGGGCGATTACGGCCAGGTGCTCAGGTGCGACCTGGCAAAGGGCGGTGATAAGCTCGTCCGTCATCGCATCGCTAAAGTACTCCTCATCCGGTTTGCCGCCCACATTCGAGAACGGCAGCACGACGATTCTGATCCGCCGTTGCGGGACGACCTCGGACGCGGCGCATTCGGAAGCAGCGGCCAGAAACCGGTAACCGCGCTTAGGCAGAGTTTCGATATAGCGTGGGTGCTCGGCCGAATCACCCAGCGCTTCCCGCAGCCTGGCAATGATCGTGTTGAGATTGATCTCGAAATCGACGAAGACATCTTCGGGCCAGAGCCGCCTTTGCAGCTGTTTCCTGGTGACGACTTCCCCAGCATGTTCCAGCAGCATGGACAGCACCACGAACACTTGCTCGCGCAACCTGACCTTGATTCCTCGCTTGAAAAGGCAGCCCGCCTGTAGATCGACTTCGAATTCACCGAAGCGGATAATCTTTTGTGGGGAGAGGACATCCGGCATGCGGTCTGCCTCGTTCCCTCATCTGCCCCGAACAAATCGGCGGTCAATAACTAATTCAATCACCGGACCTCTCTTCTGCTGCTGATACGGTAATAAAAAATCAATAAAAAGTCAAGGTGCTGGCTATGGACGCGGTGCCGACAGCCATTGTACTTTTCAATCGATATGAGGCCATCACACAGAATCGAGCAGGAACTTCCTCCTCCTTTCAGGAGAAGGATTTTAGGGGTGAGGAATGTACGACGGTGCTCATTCTTTCATATAAATTAAGGAGGATATCATGTTTAGAAGCAGACGGATAATGGTTTTGAGGACATTGATGGTCCAAAGCTTAACGGCGACCCTTGTTATTTTTAGCCTGTTCATGATGGCGGCCCCTCTGGCGGCCGCTCAGCCAGTTAAGATCACCCTGCTGCACATTAGCGACACTCACTCCCACGTCGCCGCTTGGGGACCCAAGGACGCGAACCTCGACGGGACGCTGGGCGGGCTGCCCAAGGCAGCTTATATCGTGGCAACAGAGAGGGCTTCCGATCCGAACGCGCTCTTCGTTCACGCCGGCGATGTCATGGACGGCGATTTTTTCTTCAACGAGTACCTCGGCGTGGCTGAACTTCAGTTGCTGAAGTCGATCGGGCTCGACGCGCTCGTCCTTGGCAATCATGAGTTCCGGTTCGGACCGGATTTTCTAGTCAGCGTCCTTCAAGCCGCTTGGCCTTACGGAGGCGTGCCCATTATCGGTACGAACCTCGATCCTATGGGCCATTCGCTTGGCTCGTGGATCACTTCCACGCTAATCAAGGAGGTCGATGGTGTGAAGGTGGGATTTTTCGGCCTTACGACACCGACCGGAGCGTTGGCAAATCCAGATCCGGTCGTCATCCTACCGGATATCATCGCAATCGCGGAGGAGGCCGTCAACGAGCTTCGTGCCGCTGGTGCGCAGGTCGTGATCTGTGTGGAGCACATGGGAATGAGCTCCGCCCGTGAGCTCGCCGGAAATGTGTTGAGAATCGATGTCATTGTCAACGCTCACGACCATGCACTGCTGAAACAGCCAGAACAAATCGTTCGTCCGGATGGCGGCATCACGCTTATTGTCTCGGCCGGCGAACACTATGGCTGGGTCGGCCGCCTGCGGCTGTCAGTGGAGGATAATCAGGTGAATCTGGTTGACTACACTCTTCTCAACGCGGATGCAGATACTCCGTCTTTGCCAGATGTGCAGGCGGCTGTCGAAACCCTCAAAGCAGGGATCGTTGCGCGATACGGCGATGTCTATCATCAGCCGATCGCCTGGGCGGACCAGGATATCACCAGCAACTGGGATCCCCGCAAAGCCAAACGTGACACGGCGCTCGGCAATCTGCTCACAGATGCGTACCGCGCCTGGACCGGCACCGATATCGCCTTTGAACCCTTTGCCTATATGGGAGATGCGCTGCCAGAGGGTACGATCGTCGGGGCCGATGTCTTCCGCGCGATGAGCTATGGCGACCTTGCAGTCATCTCCGGACAGCAGATCGTGAGGCCATGGCGGCTGGTTACGTTCCGTGCGACCGGGGCCGCGCTGATAGGTGTGCTCGAGATCACGCTTTACTACGGCGGCGACTATTTTCCCCAGGTCTCGGGTCTGCGCTTCGACTATGACTCGAGAGCTCCATTTGGGCAGAAGGTCCTGTCCGATACCATCCACGTAGGCGGCCATAAGCTCCTGGAAAACCAGCTCTACAGCGTAACAGTCACGGAGGGGATTTATGCAGCACTGAAATATGCGCTTGGCCTGAAAATGCAGGATATCCAGAAGCTTCCCGATCTGGCGTTTGATGCCGCACGCTATTTTGTCGCTCAGCAGGGCGAGCTGGGCCCAGCGACCTCGAATCGCATTCGCGACGTCGCGGCAATTCACAAGACTAAAAAAACCGAAGGCGAGGCATATCCAATGGGCATGATGCACCGATAGAAAGTCTAAACATTGTCTCGTGCTGGAATCACGGCAAAGACTCGAGGAAAGCGGCTAGCTGCGTGAAACCATTAGCTACATTATTCGTTCATCTTATGAAATGGGACTTCGTCCGGTTCACAGAGATAACGCTCCAGATCGATCTTGTCCCTTTCATCAAAAACGATTCCTTTTCTTTTGAGCATCTCCCTCTGCTTTTCATATCCTGCTCCAGGTTTCGCAGTCCTTCCTTTTTCGAACAGGAGTGGAGAATCCAGACTACCCGGCGGACAGAAGGATAAAGACCCCTCAGGAAGGCGATCTGACCATAGGTAGCCACCTTCCCATTTGGAATGGATTTGATCAACTTGATGAGCTCTGAGGCAAAATCTACGTTTGGCCTTTTTTTGTCTATTATTCTAATCCCTAGATTTATTATCACGATCGGTCATCTCGATCTCTGCTAAAACCGCATTGTGGTCGGAGACGAACCGCCCGTCCCATCTTTCTGAAATGGTGCCGCAGCGGAGGACGTGGATGGCTGGTGCCGCAAAGATGAAGTCGATGCGGCGGTCCGGAAGGATCGTGCTTTGGAATCCGTTGAATGTTTGGGAGGAGCCATAAGGCTTGGATTTCGTGAGAGCGTAAACATCGGATAGACCCGGGGTCTGGCCGCTGCCCGAAGTCAGAATTTTGTAAGGGGGATCTTTCTCCGTGCAGTTGAAATCTCCGGTCAAAATTAGCAGATTATCCCCGGATGATTCGTTGATTTTCCTGAGCAGAAGTTCCGCACTCTTTATCCGGGCTTCCTCTCCCACGTGATCGAAGTGCGTGTTGAAAAAGAAAAAAGTTCTTTCTGTCCAGGCGTCTTCGATTATTCCCCAGGTGACGATCCTCGGCAATGCGGCATCCCAGGCCTTTCCGGGTTTTTCCGGAGTTTCGGAAAGCCAAAAAGTGGATCGATGGATGATCTTGAGCCGGTCTTTCCGGTAAAAAACCGGTGCAAACTCTCCGGCCTCCTGGCCGTCATCCCGTCCCACGCCGAACCAGCCGTATTCGGGCAGGAGCATTTCCAAGTCTTTGACCTGATGGGAGAGGGCTTCCTGAAGCCCGGCAATGTCGACCTTATGGAAGCGAATCGTAGCCGCAACCATCTCTTTCCGGTTCGGCCAGGCGTTCTCTTTGTCTCCCGGATTGTCATACCGGATATTGAAGCTCATCACGTTGAGCGCTTTTCTGGTGATATCTGTGCTGGCAGCTTCGAAGATTACCAAAGCGACAAATAAAAGAGAAAGAAAAACGACCGCGGTTCTTTTCCTGGGCAGATTTTTTTTCATCCTTTACTCCTCTATTCCTAAGACTAGGAATATATCCGATGAAAAACCAGTGGTCAAACGAAATAGAGATTTTGTTTAAAGCAACCATTTTGCTGAATCGAACGTCTTATCTATATAATTAAAAAAATTAATAAAATGGATGAAACCATGAAACGCAGCGAAGAAAAAAGGGACAGCCCGGAGTGAGCCTATGGCTTTTTTGACCAAACTGGAGGAGCTTTTCATGCTGGCCATTTTCCATCACGACGAGCCGGTCGCCTTGATGGACATCCGGGAGTATCTGCTGGATAAGACCGGAAAGGACTGGGCTATCGCTTCGCTCTACATCGCTCTGGACAAGCTGAAAAAAAGGGGCTTCGTGAAAAGCTTCAAGGGAGAGCCCAAACAAGTGCGGGGAGGGAAAGCGCTTCGCTACTACCTTTTGACCAGAACTGGAATCACGGCCCTCAAGGAAAGCTGGAAGATGCAGGAGGGCATGTGGAAGGACTTTGTCTCCTCTTTTGCCCGGAATAATCGGATCGATGAATAAGAAATCACGGCTAGCAGATAAAGCATTGCATTTTCTCCTGAGATTCATGGATTGGGAGGAGCGGGAGAATTTCACAGAGTATGTGGATAATGTATACAGGGAACAGCTCATCACCCGGGGAAGGAGATCCGCGCAGAGCTGGTTCTGGAGCCAGTTCATGCGATCTCTGCCCGGGCTGGTCATTAAATCCATCGGAGGGAACCTTATCATGCTAAAAAATTATTGGAAAATCGCATTCCGGTGTTTCAAGAGGCGTAAAATTTATTCTTTTATCAATATCACGGGATTGGCCATCGGCATAGCGGCGGCGGTGCTCATTCTGCTCTGGGTTCACGATGAACGCAGCTACGATCGATTTCACGCCAATGCCGACAGGATCTTCCGTGCAACCCAGGAATTTCACTATGACGATTATCATCTGGAGCAGGTCAACACACCGGCGATACTGGCCCCGACAATACTGGAAACATGTCCCGAAGTGGAGATGGTTACGCGTGTCCGGAGCTTCCTGGATGACTACATCGTTATTGCCGATGGCAATAAATTCAACGAGTCCGGATTGGGCATAGCCGATGATGTTTTCTTCAAGTTGTTTTCCTTTCCACTCATCGAGGGAAATCCAGACAGGGTGTTATCGGAACCGCAAGCGGCAGCGCTCTCCCGAAGGGCTGCAGAAAAATATTTCGGAAGTTCGGCGGCGGTCGGCCGCACCCTGACCATTTTCGAGAAAGATTATCTCGTTACGGGAATCTTCGAAAACATGCCGGATAACTCTCATTTTCACCTGGATGTCATCTGTTCTTTTGCTTCTTTCGAGCAGTACCAAAAGCCGCAATGGGGGATGAATTCTTTCAAAACCTATATGCTTCTGCGGGAAGGAAGCAGCATTCCTGCCCTCCAGTCTAAACTGGATGAAATCGTAAAAAATCACATGTTCCATTCAGAGGACGAATACCGGGCTACACTGGCGAAAGGCAACTACACGAAATTTCCTCTTCAGCCTTTGACGGAGATCCACCTGGAGTCTCATCTTCTTTGGGAATTCGAGGTCAATGGAAACGATACCTATGTCCAATTCTTCACGATCATTGCCGTTTTCATCATCATCATCGCTGTTGTCAATTACACCAATCTTTCGACTGCCAGGTCGGCCGGAAGGGCCAGGGAAGTGGGCATCCGGAAAACCATAGGTTCGACGCGGCCGTCACTGGTCCGTCAGTTTCTGGTCGAATCAATATTGACGAGCCTTGCAGCGCTTGCTCTCGCCTTGATCTTCATCCATATTCTCATGCCTGCCTTTCGGCAACTTGTCGGAAAGCCCTGGCTTCATTTTCCGGACAGCCAGAATCCGGCAGCTCTATTGGGCCTGGGAGCATTGGCCCTGGCAATCGGTATCATTGCGGGTCTTTATCCGGCGTTTTTCCTGTCTTCGTTCAAACCTTCTGCCGTACTCAGCGGGAAATTCAGTCAGGGTTTGAGGAATTCGGTCCTGCGCAACGGACTGGTCGTGTTTCAGTTTTCCCTGTCGATAGTCCTTTTGGTGGGGACCCTGGTCGTGCAAAAACAGATGGCCTTTGTCCAGAGTCAGAATCTGGGCTTCGACCGGGAACAGGTCGTCGCCATCGAAACGTTCGGGGAACTGGGCCAGAAATTATCGACGCTCAAAGAGTCCTTGCTGCACAATCCCTCGGTCGTGGCGGTTTCAGCCTCCTCCAGTATTCCCGGCACCTCGTTCACGAACATTGGACTGAAGCTCGAAGGCACGACAGGTTACCGGGGTACGAATTTTTATATCGTGGACGCAGATTTCCTGGAAACAATGAAGCTCGAAATGGTTGAGGGCCGTTTTTTTTCAGAGGAGTTCCCCACAGACGGGCAGGCCCTCATCCTGAACGAAAGCGAAGCCCGGGCATTAGGCGGTGGTGACCTGTTGAATAAGCGGATCGAAGGTTGGGTGGGGGGAGACGAGAATCATTGGTTTCCCATCATCGGTATCGTGAAGGATTTCCATTATGAATCTTTTCATGAGCCTATCAAGCCACTGGCCATGGTGATGCTTCATGGAACGTGTCCATGGTCGGAGTCGATTGTGTCGGTCCGTGTCCAAACCGATAAAGCCCGTGAGACCATAGCCCATATACGAAAATCCTGGGAGGAGGTCATGCCGGGGACGCCGTTCGAATTTTCCTTTCTCGATACGATCTACGATGATCAGTACCGGAATGAAGAGCGGACAAGCCGGGTATTCACGATATTCACTTTTTTCGCCCTTTTTGTCGCCTGTCTGGGATTGATGGGGCTGGCTTCTTTCGCCGCAGAACGGCGGACCAAGGAGATCGGCATAAGAAAGGTTTTGGGTGCTTCTGCTCCCGGAATCGTTCTGATGATGTCCCGGGAATTTACCAGATGGGTGCTGCTGGCTAATCTCATCGCCTGGCCCATCGCCTACTACACCATGCACCGCTGGCTCCAGAGTTTTGCCTACCGGAGCGGAATCGGATTGTGGGTCTTTGTCCTGTCCGGGCTTATGGCCCTGTTCATTGCCATGGCGACGGTCGGATTCCAGGCTGTCAGAGCCGCTTCGTCCGATCCGGTCGTTTCCCTTCGGTACGAATAGAACAGAACCACCTCTCTAATCCCTGATGCCTCGTGCATGCCAGAATGCGTCTGGGATTTTCACATTCGATGGGATATGATAGCATCGGGGGGAGATGAAGAGATAGCATGAAATACAAAAGCGTCATGGTGACCGGAAGGGGTTCGACGGATATGCTCAAGATCGTCGAGCATGACAAGCGAGCCCCGCTTGCCGGCGAAGCGCGGGTCAAAATACTCGCTGTGGGCGTGTGCCAGGATGACATCGCAGCGCGGGTCGGGAACAGGCCTTTTCTGCCAAAGATACCCTTCGCGCCGGGTTATGCTATCATCGGTGACATCGAGGCCGTCGGGGAAGGCGTTACAAATGTTCAAGCTGGTGACCGGGTGGGAGCGCTGACGAAATTGGGGGGCTACGCCGAATATATTTATTGGATGAGTGATAAGCTCGTCCCCGCGCCGCCTGATCTGGATCCTGCGAAGGCGGTCACGCTCATTCTGAACTACCTGGTCGCTTATCAGGCGATGCACCGATCCGTCCGGGTCAAGGCCGGGGACCGCGTGCTCATAGTCGGTGCGAGCGGGGGTGTGGGCACGGCATTCCTGGATCTCGACAGGCTGGCAGGTCTTACCGTGTATGGGACTGCATCCAAAAACAAACATAGAGCACTGATGGAAATGGGCGCTGTCCCCATCGATTACCACAAGCAGGATTTTATCGAAGAAATCCGCCTGGCCGAACCCGCTGGCCTCGATTATGTCTTCAACGGGATGGGCGGGGATTACCTCAGGCGCGGAGTTGCTGTTCTGCGCCGTGGAGGCCAGTTGGTGCATTACGGCGCTCCTGAGAGTTTCTCAGGGTTTCTGGGTCTTCTGGCCGCGTTCGCTTGGTATAATCTGCTTCCCAATGGGAAGGC
>Ga0180437_10005302_pt1 | contig 17702 bp, 16 predicted proteins | sample SS_ome_4_FD_132410 | JGI IMG/M metagenome (GOLD analysis project Ga0180437, IMG submission 132410) | Hypersaline lake sediment archaeal communities from the Salton Sea, California, USA - SS_3_D_1 metaG | ecosystem: Environmental > Aquatic > Non-marine Saline and Alkaline > Hypersaline >... | reverse complement strand
CCGCCAGCTTTTTGGTCCGTTGTACTTGGAGGGTTTTGTGAATGAGCACCACCCAGCAAATGATCGAAAGCAAAAAGAGGCCGAAAAAGATGCACTTGCCAAACCCATCGGCGTCGGCATAGGCGGAGAAAAGAGAAGAAGTCGCAGCAAAGGTAACCATATCTTCAGTCTATACCAATCCCGAAAAAGAAGGGGAGGAATTTTCCGTTGGAAAGAAACTCTCCTCAAAGTAAACTTCTTTCTACAAAATCAACCCGCGGTGAAAAATGTCTTCTTCAAGTTCTAGTATAACACAGCCCCAGTTGCCGATTTTTCAAGAGCCAACATCAACGGCTGATCGGCAGATTTTCATTTATCGCCAGTCCAATGGGGAATGGAGGGGAAAAATCCTACCTCTTGGGACCAGTGGCCCACCGAAAATACCCGACTCGATAAAAGCACATTTCACCATACCAGCTCAATCCCGCCTTCGTCGCCCCATTTTCACTGGCGTCTCTGAATTAGATGTGATCGTGCATGGCTGCAAAACTTTTCGATTTCAATATGATTCAAACAGCTATTATATTCTCGAAACCCCTATCACAGATAAGGTGATCGATCAAGCAGGAACTCTCCTAAAACAAAAAACAGTAAAGGCCATTCTTTGCGCAGCTATAGGAGATGGATCTGCACAGGCTGGCCGCACAGCACTCCACTTAGAACCCACAAAAAAACCAGAGGCAAAAACGCAAAAAAGAAATCGCCCCTCTGAACTCGATGCCGAACAAGCATTCATACCTAAAAAAAGCCCTCCACCTCCGAAGAAGTGATCCATTTGCAACCCCTTCTAAGATGTGTTACGCTTTGGCGTTATGGATAACACGGTAAAGATCATCACCTTCTACACAGTCGACACCCCCTACCAGGAGGAGGTGCTTCAGCTGCAAGCGTCGTGCGCAAAATTTGGACTCCCCATCGAGGTGGAGCCGATCCAGTCAGCTGGCTCGTGGGAAAAGAATGTGGGACTCAAACCCCGGTTCATCTTAGAGAAGTGGAAAACGAGCTCTTCCCCTTTCCTCTGGGTCGATGCCGATGCGATGTTTTTGCAAGAGCCCGACTTCACTCCTTTCCTTGAGGTGGACTTTGGCGTTCGGTTCATGGAGCTTTTCCAAGAAAATCCCGCCCATGCGGTCAACACCGCCACCATCTTTGTCAATAAGACCGAAGCGGCTGGCAAGCTGCTCGAAAAATGGGTCAAACGCGCCGATGAACTCTCCAAAAAAGAAGAGCCCCCACGCTGCATCGACCAGATCTCCCTTTACGAAGTGCTCATTGCCAACACTAAGGCACGGGTCCTTCCCCTTCCTGTCAGCTACTGCAAGATCTTTGACATGGACACCTTCTTCATCGACGATGACAAGGTGATCATCGAGCAGAGACAAGCGTCTAGGGTCTACAAGGAGCTCGTGTGAAAGTTCTTTGGCTTTTCCTTCTGCTTCCTTCGCTTTTGGTCGCAGACAAAGTCGAGCTCGGGGTAGATCGCCTCTTCACCAAGAAGTATGTTCACCTGGTCGAAAAAAAGCGGGTCGGACTCATCACCAACCAGACAGGCGTTAATCGAGAGCTCCGCTTAACTGCAGATATCCTCAAAGAGAAATGCCAGCTGGTAGCCCTTTTCTCTCCCGAGCATGGTCTGACAGGTACCGCCCGAGCTTTTGAAAAAATCTCCGGTGACCAGGGAAAGCGGATCTATAGCCTCCACGGAAACACGAAAAGACCCACCCCTGAAATGCTCAAAGGGATTGACGTTCTAGTCTACGATATCCAAGAGATCGGCTGCCGCTCCTATACGTATGCCTCGACTCTCTTTTATGCGATGGAAGAAGCGGCGAAACAGAAGATCCCCCTTGTCGTTCTCGATCGTCCCAACCCGATGGGAGGCAGCGTTGTCGATGGGCCGATGCTCAAGAATAAATGGCGCTCATTTCTCGGCTACATCAACATCCCCTACTGCCATGGGATGACTATCGGAGAGCTCGCTCTCTTTTTCAATCGGGAGTACAAGATCGGATGCCCCCTCCATGTTGTTCCGATGAAAGGATGGAAGCGGTCGATGACTTTCGCTGACACGGGCCTCTCTTGGATCCCCACGAGCCCCTACATCCCTGAAGCAGACACGCCCTTCTTCTATGCATCGACGGGAATACTGGGAGCGCTAAGCCTGACGAGCATTGGCATCGGCTACACCCTCCCCTTCAAAGTGGTTGGAGCCCCTTGGATCAATGGAGATAAGTTCGCCGCCCAGCTCAACGACCAAAAGCTCCCGGGTGTCCAGTTTTTGCCGTTTGCCTATCGCCCCTTTTACGGAAAGTTCAAGAATGAAAACTGTGAAGGGGTGAAGATCGTCATCACCAATCCGCAGGTTTTTCGCCCCGTCTCTGCCCAATACATGATGATCGGGATCCTTAAGTCTCTCTATCCAGCTGAGTTTGCCGAGCGGGTGAAAGCCGTCACGCCGATTCAACAAGAGCAGTTTTGCAAAGTGAATGGGACCGAGGAAATTTTCGACATCCTGAGCCAAGAGAAATACATCGCCTGGAAGCTCATTGGGGTCGATGAAAAAGAACGTTCTTGCTTTCTGAAAAAACGAGAGCAATACCTCCTCTACAAATAAGAAATATTTGACAAAATCTTTTGAACTGCCGATAATTTCCGGCATAACGAAAGGAGTCTGTCTATGAAGCCCCTCACCCGTCTATTTATTTTTCTTGTGTTACTTATCCCTCTGAGTGCCGCGCAAAACGCTCTTCATCTCTCTTCCAAAAATGGAGATCTAGAGGAAACTCTGGAACATCTTGACAATTCTGGTCTCGACGTCAACGCCCAAGATGAAAAGGGGTGGACGCCTCTTCACTATGCCTGCTGGTATGGCCATAAAGAACTCGCTAGAGTTCTCGTCCAAAGAGGAAAAGCCTACGCCCACATCACCACCAAGGAAGGATGGACTGCCCTACATTTGGTAGCCATGTCGACAGCAGAAAATGCCACTGAAATCCCTGATCTTTTTCAAGGAAGGGACATGAATGCCCAAGACAATCTGGGACAAACCCCTCTACATTTAGCGGCGACCTACGACTTAGTCCCTATCGCCCGTGCTCTACTGGCCAAAGGAGCCAATCCAAGTAGCAAGACCACCCTAGGAAAGACCCCTCTCCATTTAGCCGCTGAACATGGACATCTCTTTTTTGTGGAGTTTCTGGTCGAAGAAGCAAAAGCCTCTTTCGATGAACAGACCGTGGGCGGCAAAACCGCGAGCGAACTTGCTGAAGAAGCAGGATTCTTGAAAGTAGCCACTTTTCTAAAGAGACAACAACCCCTACCTGTTCACTTTGAAGAGACAGCCTCTCAACAGGAAGACCTGTGGTTTGCCAAAGCCAAGGAGGCTCTTAGGCAAAACAACCGCTCTTTCTTAACGCGCGCTCTTCGAGAAGCGGCCGATTTCGATCAAAGAGACAAGGATGGAAACACGCTCCTCCATTTTGCCTCTACCTTCCAGAACTGGAACATGGTCCATTGGCTCGCGGAAACAGCGCGAGTGGCAGTGGATCCGAAAAACGATGCGGGAGAAACCCCCTTCCACTGGGCCTGCCGATACAACAAGGGGCAGAATGCGAAATACCTCCTCGATCAAGGAGCGAATCCTCTTGCCACCAACTTCGCAGGAGACACCGCTCTACATATCGCCTGCAAGTCCAATCCAGCGATGGTTGAATGGCTCCAAAATGACCTTGGCTTAAGTTTATCGCAGAAAAATGGCGCTGGCAAAACTCCCTTCTTCACCGCCTGTGAAGAGGGAAGAGCTACCCTTGCAAACCTTCTCCACCAAAACTCCCCAGTGGATATTCATGAGAAAAGTGGACCACGGGAACTCTCTCCACTCCATGTCGCCAGCTTGAAAGGCCACCTTCCCGTTGTCTCCTTCCTCATCGAAGCAGGTGCCGATATCCATGAGGCGGATAAACACGGGAACTCTCCTCTCCATTTCGCCGCTGAAGGGAACCATGTACCCGTGGGCTCCTATCTCGTTCAGCAAGGAGCTGCGGTGGACTCCCAAAACCAAAGTGGGATGACTCCCCTTTATTTAGCTACGCTGAATAACAATCTTGCCATAGCGAACTACCTATTGAAAATGGGAGCAAACCCATCTATACCAGACAACAAGAACAAGACACCTCTTTATTCAGCCTGTTACTCTGTATCCTTTCATGTGGCAAATGCTCTCCTCGCCAACGGCGCTGACTTCAGCGAGGCGGACGAAAATGGGGTCTCTGCTCTCCACTGGCTATGCGCCAACTTCTCCTACAAAGGGGTTGCCTTCTTGACAAAAGGAAGGAAACTCGATTGGATGGCAGAGGACCACAGTGGAAACACTCCCCTCCATTTTGCCTGCAAATATGGAAATTTGCCCATTGCTCAAATACTGATCCAAAGTCCAGCGGTTGATCCAACTCACCGGAACGCAAACGGTCACACCCCAATCCATGTTGCTTGTTATGCAGGGCATTTTTCTATCATCGAGTGGGTTGCCGAGACAAAAGGGATCGACCTAAGCGTCGCCGATAATGAGGGGAATACCCCCCTTCACATCGCATGCAAGCAAGGGGTTTGCGCAACAGTCTCCACTCTCTTAAAATCTGGAAAAGTAGATCCTACCCTACGGAACCAGGCGGGAGATACACCCCTCCACGTCGCTTGCACGGGAGGCCATTTAGATCTCGTCCAACTCTTTGTGAGTGACCCAGAGATCAACCTTGACGCAAGAGGGCATGGAAACCAGACCGCCTACCACATAGCTCGGGCTAAAGCCTATGAAGACAGTCCTAAGAAAAAGCAGTATGAAGAGATCGTCAAGCTACTGGGCGGCTGATCTCACAGCTTGGTGCCAGGAATGGGTCACCTCTCGAAAGGTGTCCATTCCAGGTTTAGGCTCAGTGGCCAGATTCCCCTCGGCGTCCACATCGAAAGCACCGAAAAACTGATCAAGCCCCATATCCCACTCATAGTTGTTGGTCATGCACCAATAGTAGTAGCCGAGCAGATTCTCACTACCAATCTTCTCCCCGGCACGCTGCATCGCGTAGAGAGCTCTCTGGTTATACCGGTTCCGTTGGACAGAATCTTTCGTTGAGATCCCATTCTCGGTAACAATCACAGGAACACCAAAGGCTTCATACGCTTCGATGATTGCCTCATAAAGCCCTTCTGGATCTTCCCGGAAAGGCATGTTTGTCATCGGGGCATGATAGGTGGTAGATCCAGTCTGCCCAATCAAGGGGCGTACATAGTATTGGAGTCCGATGAAATCGGTCTTTAGCCCCATCCCTTCCTCGCGGATATGGCATCCAGGCAGCAGATAGGGAGCAACAAAAGGGATCTCCAGTTCAAATGTATCTGTCTTGAAGGCATTCATCACAACCTCATTCACGAAGCGGGAAAGGTAGCGGGTGATTGGAGACATCAGGATATTCGTTGGGTGGAAGTCAATCCTTTGATGGACAATCCCTACTTGTATTTCAGGGTTCATCCCTTTGACAAGGTTGTAGGCTTCTTGGTGAGCTTTGAGCATCGTCTTCATGAACTCCCCTCCTCTGGCAAAGTCACAAACGACCCCTGGAGAAAAGGCCCCACGAATAAAGCGGGAAAGCCCCTCTGTGTTCACTTCATTAATTGTGCAAATATGGTCGACAAGAGGCTTTTCATTGTAGTCTTGGATCAGATGAGGCACCACCTTCCGAACAAACCGGATAAAGTAAGGAACGTTCTCCTCTTTTTCAAAACTCCCTTTTTCATGAAACCACATTGGCTCGGAAAAGTGGTGCAACGAGATCATAGGGGCGATTCCTTCGTCTCGAAGGTGCTTGCAAAGATTAACCCACAGCTGGATCATCTCTTCATTGAAGATCCCTTCCTCTGGCTCAATCTCCGACCAGGCCAATGAGAACCTGTAAGCATTTAGCCCTAGCTTATGTAGCCGATCGGAAAGCTCTTTCCTTCCCTCAGGTGTTTTGTATAGACCCATGAGGCTTGCCTTTTCAAACCGCTCTTTGTTCTCTTCTATGCAGCCTCCAATCTCCCTATCCCAGTTGCGCCACTGGGAGTGTTCGCATTCGATCGGAGAGTCTTGCAGCGTGCAAGTAGCGACCCCCCATTGAAAGTTGGGAGAGTGTTGACCAAGGGTGATCTTACTAGATAGATCACCAAGCTTTTCCCAGTTCCGAGAGTCTTTGAGGACGCAGGCGAAGTCCGCCTCTGGATCCCCTTCTACCCATTCAAGCCAATAGGAGGGAGCGAACCAGGAAAACCCATAGGCAAAGATCCGGTAGCTGCAATCAGCAGCAAGAGTCCCTAAACCTAGGGGAAATAAAGGAGCAAGAGGCAAATAGTGTTCGAGAGAAGTTTCCCCAGACCCTTCAGGGATAGGGACAAGACACTCCTCAATTTGTGACCAAATAGCTTCGTTGATTTGGGATAGGAACCCTTCAGAATCCTTCTCAAGCAAGGAGAGATTGGCCTTATGCTGTTGATCATATTCCTCCAGCTCTTCTTGGGAGTAGCGCCCCTTCAACTCCTCCTGAAACTTTGCCGCATAGGAAGAAGCGATCTCCGCCCTCCCCTCAAGGGAGGAGTCAAGAGCCAGGAGATAGATCGCCTCTTGGAATAGGGGATAGGTCTTTGTGTAGTAGGTTTCGAGAGTGGGGGACTCTTGCAACGCCTGCAAAGAACGTTCAAAGACGGCGAGTGAATCACTCTCAGCCCTTGCTAAGCAAGGAAAAAAAACAACAGTAAGTAGAATAAAGAAACGATAGATCATGCGAGTCCTCCTAAAAAAACCTGATTCTAGAAGGAACACCTAATTGAAGTAAACTACAAGCCCCGCTTCTTGAGTTTCTCCTGCAAGTGCTCTACTGATTGAAACACGATCCCGTCGAGCCCGCACTGCTTGGCTGCCTTCACATTCTTCTTCGCGTTATCGATGAAGAGACACTCTTCAGGAGCATAGGGAAGAGAGTGGAGCAGCTTCTCGTAGATCTTTAGATTGGGCTTCTTGCACCCCAGATGGCACGAAAGGAGAATTGGATCAAATAGATCGTACCCCCCCTCTCTTTCGATGAAGCGGGCCCGGATCGCCTTCGTGTTAGATAAAAGGGCGACCTGAACCCCTCGCTCTTTAAGATCTTGAATGAGCTCTTCCATCCCTGGGATTTTTTGAACGACTCCCCTCTTCTGCAACTCAAGCTCCCGATGCCACTGGAGCCCCAGCTTTTTTCCACTATATTGCTCCCAAAAAGAGAGGGGCTCATCGAGCGACTGATAGAGACGGTCTGAAGAAAAATCTTTATAAATTTTCGACGAGGAGACCTCAAAGCTCTCTGCTAAAAAATGAACAATCGGAGAGCGATCGACTTTTGCTACAACCCCACCAAAATCGAACACCACCACCTTGGGGGTCGCCACAAGATGTAGACATGCGAATAGACAAAAGGTAAGAACTGTTTTCATCAAGGTTTTCATAGGGTATTTATCGCAATGTACTCATTTTCTTTTTTTTCTGCAAATTAAATTTTTTGCCAACATTAACCAAGATTTTAAAAGAAGATATAAAACTCACCCGCTGATATAATACCTACGTAATTTAAGGAGAAAAACATCATGAATATAATTAGTAAATATATTCCTTCATTCTTTGAAGCAGACAAACCCCCTGCACCCAAGGGGCCCTACACTCTTACTGAAGAGGGGTACAAGAGTTACAATCTCGGAGTATTGACTCTAACTCAAGCTGAGGTTGCTCTAGCCGACTCGGAGATGATTGTGAAAAACGCAAATTCTAGAGCTACGCTCTTGAAAGTGGGCAGCTGGATTGCTGCTGGAGCCGTAATGATCGCAGCTCTTGCACTGGCAAAAGTAGCTGCGCCTCTCTTCGTTGGGATGCTCGCGAAAACTTCAACATTTGCAGCTCACCCGATACTCGCTAGACTTTCAGTGCACGTTTTGTCTAGAGGGGTAGCGATATTGGGCGGCCTTGATATGGCTAAAAATGTGATGAAAAAAACGGCAAATCAGATTGAGCCACTTGAGAGAAAAGCCGCCCACTACAAGACGCAAAGCTATGACTTAAAGCTTCAGGTCGCAAAACTCTTAGATCAGTAATTCTCAAATCAATACGAAGCGAATGGAACGCCTCCATCTGAGGCGTCTCCATAGTAGACCTTCTTCCCTAGTCTCGTGAAAAACGGAATATCTCCTTGCGAGTGAGACTCCGCAACGAGCTCAACAATCCGCCTTAAAGGCACCGTCCGTTTTGCTCCGTGCTGCTTCAACCCAATGACAATAGCTTCAATGATCTTTTCCACGCCCCCTACAGAGTCCATTTCTTGCATGAGCTGAAAGGTAGAAACAAGGAGAAGTCTCGTGGGAAGGGTTCTTTTAACTGCATTAAATTGATCAATAAACCGTTGCTTAGCATCGGTAAGATCGGTCAGCGCTGGAGCTTCCGTAGATACATAATAAAGCAGGGTAGGCTCCCCCGGCTTACCAAATACTTCTAAATCGATCGGATAAGGGATACTATTTCGTCCTTTCAAAATGACATTTCCTCCATGAAGATCTGTCAGCCCGATCCGGGAGGCAATATTTTCAAGCCTTTCTAAAACCCTCCGCTGTGCTCCTTTAGAGCTAGGAGATCCCCCTTCTCCAACCTCTTGCCCAGAAATAAACTCCCATAGACTTACTTTTGAGTTGTTCAGAATTGTATAGGTGGGAAGCGAGGCGTGTAAAGAATGTTCCCTGCTATGCAACGCATTCAAACAGCTAAAGAGCCTAATCACTAAAGCATCGATCGCAGCGCCCCTGGGCTTGTACACGACCCGACAAATTTCTTGTCTCGTCCCTATATCATAGTACCGAGCCAACAGAGGAGACTTCCCGCCATTATGAAAGTCTCCACTCAACAACTCTAGCTCGATCCCCATATTGTGGATATCCCCAGATTTTCCTTTAGCAAACGAGGCCTGAATTTGTTTTTTCACTGTATTTGAGGAGAGCTGCTTTTGGACCCGTTCAATATAGACCTGTCGATTTCGAGATAGCTTCTCAACCACACCGCACAAATGTTGAGTATCTTTCTCTCGTCCATTCCACTCTACTGCATTGGTGAGAATCGTTTTTCCAAAGAAGTTTTTCTCTAAAAGGGCTAGTTTTTCAGCCTTTGCTTTCCAAGACCGTTTCATAACATTGATCTCTGCAAGACGGAGCTGGACCTGCTTCTTGATCTTTTCAAATGAGGTCCCTCTTTTTTGTGCCACTACCTCCAAGCGAGATCTTAAGCAAGGAGCCGTTCCTTCTAATCGCTTTCTTCTTTGAGGAGTTAGACTTTTTCCTCGTAGCTCTTCTTCTACTTCAAGACAGTCCTCCATCCCCTCTTCCCCGGCGATCGGATTTTTTTCAAAGTAGTCCATCTTTTTCGCATAATTAAGATACTCATGCCTCGCATCTACCAATAGCGAGATGACCTTCTTAGCATTGGGGATGATGTTTCTACTTTTGAAAGGAGCAGAAGATGGCCTGGCTCCCATTTTGTAATCCTCTCGAAAGCCTTTTAGATCAGGAATCAGATCCGCTGTTGTAGGGACAGAAGGTTCTCCAAATACAGGGCCCTCGGCATATGCGTGCGGAAATTCTATCCTTTCATCACTCTGTTGATCTGGACCAGCCGGAAGTTCTGTGAATACCCCCTCTCTTCTCTCAACAAGGGAGGATAAATGGGTGTCAAGCGAGTCTCCTAGAACTTCACACGCACATGCTTTGAGAAACGCCTCTTCATTCTCTATCCGCCCAACGTTAAATCCACTCGCTTGAAGCTCTTTGAGCCAATCAAACTTTTGCTGCAGGATTTGCCTTTGTACTTCAGAGCCCAAAGGAAAAATCGGAAGAGCGAACTTAGCTTTAAATTTGGTGATTTGATCCTCACCAAACCCAAGAGCTCGCATCGCATCTTTCCAGGAATTTAAGGCTTGTGGGATCGATATCTTTTCCGAAATAGAAATCGGATGATTTAAATACAAATACATTGTTTTTACAATAAAGATTTTTAATTTATTTAAATTATAACACAGGAAATAAAAATCCACAGAACTTAATTCCAAATTATCTGTTGCCTTTATAAAAAGAATCTGGTACATTCCCACGACTGAAATCGAAACAGGACCCTAAATATGACCTCTCCCCCCAAATCACCTCGTCTCAAGTTGCTCAATTTGATCAAGATTGTATTTTACTGAGTCGTGCTCTCTCAGAAACTACTCTGAAGAGTGCAGAAAACCTTGCAAGCAGTAGCGTGATTTTTACACGAAAAAAAGCTGCGACTCAGACAGAACTCCTTGCCAAAGGAGCCTATCAACAATTTTCTAGACAAATCGCTGAAAAGTACTCGGAAGAAGTTCACGCGCCATGGCGAAACGCTGTGACCCGAAACCCCTCACTTCGATTTCCGAAAGACTTCACCACGCAAATTGCTTCTGTGCTAAGCTCCAGGGGATGATCGACTCACACGCCCACCTCACTTCTGAAACTCTCCTGCCCGAGGTTGATGCAATCATCAAGCGCGCGAAAAAGGAAGGCGTCGAAAAAATCGTCAATATTTGCACCGATAAACCTTCTCTAGAAGAGGGACTCCTCCTTGCCAAGCGGCATGAGGGGATCTACAACACGGCAGCCACAACTCCACACGATGTAGAAAAAGAAGGAGAGAGCTTTTTTCCACTCGTGGAGGCAGCGATCGACCAGCTTGCTGCCGTCGGGGAAACTGGGCTCGACTACTTTTACGAGCACTCTCCCAAGAAGACCCAGCAAGAGTTCCTCTCCCGCTATCTCAGCCTGGCAAAAGCACATAAACTCCCAGTAGTTTTCCACTGCCGAGACGCTTTCGATGACCTATTCTCGATTTGTGATGAAATATACCAAGGAGGCGGTGCCGTCCTCCACTGCTTCACAGGCACCATGGATGAAGCCCGCCGAGTCCTCGATCGAGGATGGTACATTTCGTTCTCAGGGATCCTCACCTTTAAGAAGTCGATCGAGCTGCAAGAAGTAGCCCGCTTTGCTCCCTTAGACCGGACCTTCATCGAGACAGACAGCCCCTACCTCGCACCTCAAAGCCACCGAGGGAAACAAAACGAGCCCGCCTATGTCCGCGAAACGATGGAAAAGATCGCTTCCTTGAAAGAGATCCCGCCTGAAGAAGTCGAAAAATCGACCACGGAAAACATCTCCCAATTTTTTTCTTTGAATTCTTAAAACTTGTGCTAGACTCGTCTTTTTAGGAAAAAATCCTTCAGAGGCGATTATGGCAGCAAAAGCAGAACAGCTCCCGAAAACAAAAGCTCTTCCCAAGGCCTTTATCTGGCGAAGACTCCACTCACTCTCCGGACTTTGGCTCGTCCTGTTCCTGGTCGAACACTTGGTCACCAATTCCCAAGCAGCGCTCCTACTTGGCCATAGCGGCGAGGGGTTCATCCGGATGGTGAATCTGATCCACAATCTCCCCTACCTCACCGTGATTGAAGTGGCTCTTTTGGGGATCCCGATCGCGATCCACCTCGTTTGGGGGATCAAGTATGCGCTCACCTCCAAGCCCAACTCAACCAAAAGCGATGGGAGCAAACCCCACCTCAAATACAGCCGCAACCGCGCTTACACATGGCAGCGGATCACGTCCTGGATTTTGGTGGTTCTCCTTCTCTTTCACGTGGTGAAATTCCGCTTTCTTGAATACCCCCACTCGGTCAGTGCAGGGGCCAATCCTACCTACTTTGTCAAAGTGACAATGGACCCGGGGCTCTACACCGTTGCCCAAAGGCTCGATGTAAAGCTCTATGATGGAAAAGCTCTCGATCAAATGCGCGCAAGCGAAGGATCGAACCGGAGTGGAGAGGCCCTCCAAAGCGCAGCCAAGCGGATCCGAGAAGATGCTGGCCGGGGCTATTCGGCTCAAGATGGGATGATTCTCCAGTCAGCCCAAGACTACCAAGAACGGAGAGACCTAACCGAAGCCCTCACGAGCATGCAGCTAAAACAGGGTGAAGTGATCGCTACCTCTTCCATGTTTGGAACTGCCTCCCTACTCACCGTCCGCGACACCTTCAAAAGCCCGGTTTGGGTCGCCGTCTATACAGTCTTTGTCCTCTCCGCCTGCTTCCATGCATTCAACGGACTTTGGACCTCGATGCTTACCTGGGGGTGGGTGGTCCGCTCGGCCGCACAGACGAGAGCGCGCAAAGGAGCCATCACCCTGATGTTCGTGATTGCTGCCCTTGGGCTTGCCGCCGTCTGGGGCACTTACTTCTGGAACCTTAAACACTAGGACACAACATGGCGAAGAAAGCGAAAGAAGTAATTGTTGTAGGAGGAGGTCTTGCAGGCCTTGGCGCAGCGATGAAGCTTGCCGAAGGGGGATGCAACGTCAAAATCATCTCCGTGACCAAAGTGAAGCGGTCCCATTCTGTCTGTGCACAAGGAGGGATCAACGCTGCCCTCAACATGAAAAACGAAGATGACTCCCCTCACGTCCACGCCTATGACACAATCAAAGGGGGAGATTTTCTCGTTGATCAACCTCCCGTCCTTGAGATGGCCCTTTCCGCTCCTGGAATCATCCGAATGATGGACCGGTTCGGCTGTCCGTTCAACCGGACCAAAGAGGGAAATGTCGACGTGCGTAGATTTGGGGGAACCCTCTACAACCGGACCGCCTTCTGCGGTGCCTCGACAGGACAACAACTTCTCTACGCTCTCGATGAGCAGGTCCGCCGCTACGAAGTGAAGGGACAAGTCGAAAAGTTTGAGAATCATGAGTTCATGCGCCTTTGCATCGATGAAGACGGAGTGGCTCGAGGGATCGTCGTGATGGATCTTCTCGATATGAAGCTCTCGATCATGAAAGCCGACGCGATCATCTTCGGAACCGGCGGCCCAGGCCTCATCTTCAAATACTCCACCAACTCCACCTTCTGCACAGGCGCCGCCATGGGCCGCCTCTACATGCAGGGGATGAAATATGCCAACGGCGAGTTCATCCAGATCCATCCGACCGCGATCCCTGGGCAAGACAAGCTACGCCTCATCTCCGAGTCGGTTCGCGGCGAAGGAGGACGAGTCTGGGTCTATGGAGACAGCTCAAAAACGATCAAAACCCCGGAAGGGAAAGAGATCCCTTGCGGCGAGACGGGAAAGCCCTGGTACTTTCTCGAAGAGCTCTACCCCGCTTTCGGCAACCTTGTCCCAAGAGACATCGGCGCGCGCGAAGTGCTTCGCGTCTGTGAAATGGGGATGGGAGTCGATGGAAAAAACCAGGTGAACCTCGACGTAACCCACCTACCCGACGCCACCCTCCACAAGCTCGAGTCCGTCCTCGACATCTACCGGAAGTTCACCGGAGAAGATCCGCGCAAAACACCCATGAAGATCTTCCCCGCCGTCCACTACTCGATGGGAGGAGCATGGTGTGATTGGCCAGCTACCGGTGATCCTGATCGACTAGACAGGTTCCGGCATATGACCAACATCCCCGGCTGCTTTGTGATCGGAGAATGTGAATACCAATATCACGGGGCCAACCGCCTTGGAGCCAACTCCCTCGTCGCCTGCATCTACGCAGGGCTTGTCGCAGGGCTCGAAGTTCCCCGCTACGTCGATACCCTCAAAAAACCAACCGAAGAGACCCCTTACGAGACCTTTTCCGATGCCCTCCATGCCGAAGAAGAGTTTAAGAAAGACCTCCTCGCGCGAGACGGCAAAGAAAACGTCCACGCGCTCCACGACGAAATGGCCGACCTCATGGTGCTCAACGTCACCGTGAAGCGGGACAATGAGAACCTGGCAAAAACCCTCGAGAGGCTCAAAGAGATCCGGGAACGGTACAAAAACATCAAGCTCGACGACCAAGGAAGCTTGATGAACCAGACCTACGTGTTTGCCAACCAGTTCCGCTCGATGCTCGAGCTCGCCCTCGTGATCACCAAAGGAGCGCTTCTTCGCAACGAGTTCCGAGGCTCCCACTTCAAGCCCGAATTCCCTAAGCGGGATGATGAGAACTGGCTCAAACACACGATCGCCACCTACGAACTCGAAGAGCCAAAGATCACCTACCAGCCGGTCGATTTGCGCCACCTCGAGCCCATTCTTCGAGACTATGCAAAGGCAAAGAGGATCAAGCCCAAACTCGAAAATATCCCCGACAATATCCAGTTGCCTTTGTGAGCCCCCCATGCTATGAGGAAAAAATGAGCAAAACCTTCACCTTAAAGATCTACCGAGGAACTCCCAGCAAGCAGTACTGGGAAGAGTTTGAGCTGACCCTCAAGCCCTTCTACAACATCACATCCGCGCTGATGGACGTTCAGAAAAACCCGATCAACAAAAAAGGGGAACGGGTCACCCCCGTCGCTTGGGAACAAGGATGTCTGGAAGTGGTCTGCGGTTCCTGCTCAATGCTCGTCAACGGACGCCCCGTTCAAGCATGCGTCGTCCTGATTGAGAAAGTCCTTAAAGCCTCCGGGAGCGACGTGATCACCCTCGCGCCCTTCACCAAATTCCCCCTCGTAAAAGACCTCGTCGTTAACCGAGATCAGATGTTTGAGAACCTCAAAAAAGTGGAAGCCTGGGTCGAAGTAGACAACGCTCTCGACAAAGGATTTGGGCCCAAGATCGATCCCAAAGTCGCGGAAGAACGCTACGTCCTCTCCACCTGCATCACCTGTGGCTGCTGCACCGAAGCGTGTCCTCAGATCAACGCCAAGTCCAAGTTCATTGGCCCTGCCACTATCTCGCAGGTCCGCCTCTTCAACTCCCACCCCATCGGCAAGCTCACCGCTAAAGAGCGGCTCGAGCCCCTAATGGGCGAAGGGGGCATCTCCGACTGCGGGAATGCCCAAAACTGTGTTCAAGTATGCCCCAAAGAAATCCCTCTCACCGAGTCGATCTCCCTCATGGGAAGAAAAGTGGCCGGGCAGGCTCTGCGTGACACACTCAACCCACCCGACAGCTCCAGCTAAAAAAGAGAAAGGTTAAGTGAGTTTCTCTTGTGCAAAACAGTCCATCGCATTCGCCATGAACTCGGCCAACCTAGGATCGATTGGATCGAGCTGGTTCCGATAGGCAAAGTGCTCTCTATTGAGCTGGGCCATTGCCTGGTAAACCTCGCGGCTCGCGTTGTGAAACTGCTCGGCAAACCGGTGGTGCTGCTCAATCAGCCTTTGCACCTGTTTAGAAGAGGGCTCGAGCCCTTCATCGATCCACTTTGCGATAGCTAGCAAAATGCTCCTCGCCTCTTTGTCCCACTTCTCGTAGGTCTCTTTTGGCTCCCCTTCATTGGAGCGTATTTTTAGATTTTTCATGACGATCTTCTCCGCCTCAGTTGCGCACTAATCGGGGGCACTGCAGACTCCAAGGAAATAGGACTCGGTCCCCTTCCCTTTGGCCCATTCTTGAAACCCTTGGTACATTTCTTGGTCTTCCATCATGTTTTCTCCTTTTAGATGCTTGATCGTTTTGTCGATGGTCACAAGCAGCTGGTCAATTTTGCTCCTTTCCTTTGTGAGCGAGTGGCGATGGGAATAGAGGGCGCTGAGCTGATCAAAGTCGCTCCGCCCAACCACTTTCCCAATCTGCTTCAACGTAAAGCCAAGCTCTTTAAAAAAGAGGATCTGCTGTAGTTGAAGGAGCTCTTTCTCCTCATAGTAACGGTACCCATTTGCGCCATATTAGGCGGGCTTAAGCAGACCGATCTCCTCATAATAGTGGAGCGTCCGCACCGTTATCGCAGAAAGTCTACTTAATTGTTTAACTGTATATGCCATCAACCTCTCCTCTAAAAGACAGGTATTTTAAAGGATGTCCGCATAATAAGGAATCACGTCTGCGTGAGGGTCAAGAGGGAATTTTTAGGATCGCATTCCCAATATTTCACGCCGAATCATGGATTGCATTCCATAGTTTTGCAAAAACTGCTAAATCTTAATGAGTTGAGACTTCAGAACTGAGCCAAGGAAGAGGAATCTCGCATACCGACTGCCGATGGGGCTTTGCCAGAAGAGGCTCGAGCTCTGCGAGAGCGATCTCCTCTAGAGGGAACCTCTTGGCCAGGGTCTTTTTGATCTGGGCTATGAGCTCGCCCTTGCTTGGCATATGAGCTGAGAGCGATGTGATGAACTCACTGTGCGAGCGGCCGGTCCGATAGTCGGGAGTCTTTTTCGGATGGAGAAGGAGGTCCATCCGGGCCGGGTCGTAGTCCCAAAGGAAGGTGGTGTGGTGGAGCCACCTTTCTTTACGCAGGTACTGTGCATTCCCTCCACACTTCCGATCACCTAGGACATAGTCGTTTTCCCGGAGGGCAAACGATGGGGGAAACACCTCTTTGTAGACCTCTTCGGTCCACCGGAGGATTGGCTCGGGATAGGGTGCGAACGGATGAGCGGCTTGGTTGAAGATGAACGAGACAAAGAGGGTATCCTGGTCGACGACGACGGTCCCTCCCCCACTAAACCGTTTGATGACGGGAATCGGGTTTTCTTCGAGTTTATTCAGGTCGATGAGCTCTTCAGGTTTGCCCGAGATCCCCATGACGATGGCTGGGGACGAACCTTCGTTGATGACGCAAAGGTTATCGGTACCAAGACGCAAGAAGGCTTCTTCGATTTGGAGTTGGTGAAAAATGGGGGTGTTGCGAAGGTGTAAGAGCTGCATTATTCGTGCTGGATGCCAATGATGTCTTCGATATCGACGACACGGAGCTTGGTTCCCTGAGCGGTTGTCATCCTGAACACGACGACGGTGCTGCTGGGCATCAGTTTCAGGTCGATCACGTTGGCCACTTTCTCTCCACTCGCAAGAGTGAAAAACACTTTTCCACTCGACTTCTCTTGCCGAAGCATCTGGAAAGCCTTTTCATAATCTGTCGCCCGCTCTTTGGGCGTGATCATCATTACGCTTCGAGAGGGAGTGTCGTGACGGGCTGCAACAGTGTTATGCTGAGCTGTTTGCTTTTTCATCGCATCCCTCGCAGCTGCTTTCTGCACAAGAGCTTCTTGGGGGTTGGTAACAGTAGCCAGAAAAAAGAGCGCGAACATAAATTTTATTTTGCCTCAAAATGCCGCTTTATCGCCACCATTAAGATCGAGATGTCGGCGGGGTTTACCCCCGAAAGGCGAGAAGCCTGTCCCAAATTGGCTGGCAGAAACTTCTGGAGAACTTCTTTCGCTTCATTCCGAAGACCCGTGACGGTGGCAAAGGAAAAGCTTGCGGGGACTTTGCAGTTTTCCACTTGGCTGAGTTTCTCAATCTCTTTTTCCTGCCGGGCAATGTAGCCTCGGTATTTAAGGAAAAGCTCGACTTGCTGGGCCACTTCAGGGGTATGAACTGGGACCACATCGGGATATAGGCTTTGAAGCCTCTCATAGGTGAAGTCGGGGCGCGAGAGGAGTTGAGCGAGAGGCGTCGGCTTTTCTTCAAAAGGGCGGAAGGTCTTTTCAAACTTCTCGATGGTCTCTTCGATTTTTGCTTTTTTGGTGAGGAGGCTCTGGTGCCGTTCTTCGTCGATGAGACCCACTTGGTACCCAAGGGGGCGAAGGCGGAGATCGGCATTGTCTTGGCGAAGAAGAAGGCGATAT
>Ga0180437_10005301_pt1 | contig 17708 bp, 7 predicted proteins | sample SS_ome_4_FD_132410 | JGI IMG/M metagenome (GOLD analysis project Ga0180437, IMG submission 132410) | Hypersaline lake sediment archaeal communities from the Salton Sea, California, USA - SS_3_D_1 metaG | ecosystem: Environmental > Aquatic > Non-marine Saline and Alkaline > Hypersaline > Sediment... | reverse complement strand
TGTTGCTGACATAAAATCGTGAAGAACCGCGGATTTCCAGGAAAACACGGATCTTTTTCGCACTTAATCCGCGGTTTTCTGTAGATGCGTGGTTCTGAACCAGCACCAGCACAGTAACAACAGCCAAGAGGGGGACTACTTGTATGAACGTGGGGGACAACTAGCTGGGGATAGGATAGGCCGGGTTGGTGAGCAGTGTCGTGGTGGAAACATTGACAGGGCGTCTTACTTGCGGCCTTGGAAACTGCCAGTGCTTTGCTGTAGAACCATGAGCTGTGAGCAAGATTAGGCTGGAACATCTGACGCTGGAGCAGAAGACGTGCCTGGGGCGCGTTTATCAATTTATAATTGAAAGAGGGAGGCGTAATCGAGCTATTGCGAAGCGGAAGGAAAGGACTGACCGTTGTGTCAATTCCGAAGCTGGTATGTTATCGGGAAGCGTAAGTAAGAACAAGAAGATGGATCAATGCACAGCTTTGTGATAGAACTAAAAACATCAGGTCACGTCTCTGAGTCATTCAGTAGATGTTCTTCGTCTTCAGCCTCAGTCTTCGACTCGGCCTGTTGCGGCAGCTTTTCAAAATCGATAGTATCGGGATCCACGAATTGTGGCTTGCGGTGATGGATTTGAAACTCATCAGGGTACGCCGAACGCATAGAAATCGGGATATACTCCCGGTCCAACTTGCAGAGTTCATCACGTACGCGTTGACGCATTTCCAAAGCCGGATTGACACAGAACTTGTAGTAATCCTCCTCCGATGGTGTTCTGTCTGGGAAGAGGATCTTAAGCAACCCGGTTGCCCCAGACTCAATCGCCCGACTATCTCGCATATCATCGCAATTCTCTAGCACCGTGTTGGTCTTGACAAAGTCACGGTAGCTGATGTCTGAGCGTAGCATATGAAGAATTTCGGCGAAGATGTCCCCCTTGAGGCCAAGACACAGTGCAGGGGTGTCTTTGGTAACGCGTGGCAGATCCCACCCAGGCAACAGGCCAGAAAAACGGTCCAGAAAAGCTGTCTCACACAGGAAGTTAGGAAAATCTCGAAACAGGCCGATCATCTCATGAAGAGGCCGTTTGTTCTCATCGAGGTCGATATTTGCTAGGATGACAATGCCACACTCAGCGCTGATTGATCCAGCGCTTCCTCGCCCGAAGCGGCCCGCTTCCAGATAAGATTTCAACAAGGCTGTCAGTTCCCCTGATCGATCTCCCTTCACCTTTTGAGCCTCGTCGATGACGACGCAGTCGAAACGTGTGATCAGGCCGGGCGTTTTGCGGGCATCATTAAAAAAGAGAACAGGTGCCGTGATAGCTCCAGACCTGACGGTTACGTAGCGCGACATGTTCTCAAAAACGAAGCTCTTGCCGGTGCCTTTGGGAGCTAGCTCAATCAGGTTGTGGCGTGGCTCCACCATTGGGACTAGCCGGCTAATGAGCAGCACTTTTTGTCGCTCGTTGTAGATGCGATGGTTGAACCCCATTGAGTTGATGATGAAGTCGATCCACTCCTGCGTTGTGAAATCCTTGCGTCGCGAGATGAAGTAGTCTTGATCCAGGCTGGCCAGCTGGAATGGAACGAAAGAGCGCATGATCACTTGCCCAGGGCCATCGCCGCTGGGAGGTGCGTAGGTTAATGTCCCCACACCCCAGATGCCGCTGCTCAGGAGCATTTCATTGTCCCGAACGATATTGGGCGGAATGACAGCCTTGCTCTCGTCAAGGAAGGGAATGGCCAGATAGCGATCTCCCTTAGCTAGGTTTACTTGCACCGAATAGTCATCAAGAAGCTTGATATCATTCTGCTCATAGAGCAGGTTCTTGACCGTCTCTCGTTCGCTCTTGTCGGGCACATACTTGCGCACGAAATCGGCGATCTTCGCCCGGGCCTCGTCCATCAAGTCGGGCGAGTCACCGACGTAGTGGGCCACGATCCACTCCCGGACATAGACCGGAATCGCGCGGCTACCGAAGCCAGCTTTGCGCGCGAAAGACTTGTTGATGATCAATGCTCCGTAGTTGTCGAGGGCTTTTTCCTCGAAGGACTCCATCCCAAACTCCTCACAGATTGTCTAGGTCGAACTTAGGCCTGGCCGGCTCGGCAATTTCCACTGGAATGTCGATCTCATCAACCCAGGGTTGGCCCAGCAGCTTGTACGATACCCTGGCGTGCAGCTTTCTAGCAGATGCATCAGCAGTCCGATGGCAACGCGCTGGTAGGTTCGCCCGAAGGCGCTTCAACTTGGGCAGTGTGTCCAGGTACGCAGGTTGTGCCTCAATCTTTGGATCAGCGATCTCAATAATAACTCGCTCACAGGGATAGTTGTTAAGGTTGGTGATCTCGATCGACAGCTCAAGCTTGGTACCCACGTAAATCTTGGGTGTCCCAACTAGACTGAGTGCCAGAGGCTTGGGAGAAACCGTGACAGGGTGATACACAGCCATGGGCACCAATGTTTCTTCTGGGGTGAGGCCGCCGTGAATGTAGGTATTCTCGTCGGTCGGTAAGAACCTATACAATCTGCGCGCGACGAGATAATTTGTACTCAGTTCAAAAGCCTGGCGGTCGAAAATGTAGCAGTCATATTTAACATTTTCTGGTAGCTTGGTCAGTTCCTCGTCCTTTACCGAGATATAGCGATGATGTTTGTCCTCGGCACGGTCCCCATAGAACTTGCCGTGTATCACATTCACAGTTCCCTTCGGGATGCGCGTCGAGCCATGGTCTGAGACGACGATAACCAGGAGATCGCGTTCGGCTCCAATTCTGCGGGCGAACGCGCGAACGTCCTGGGCCAAGGAAGTCAGGTAACCTCGAATCATCTGGGCGTGAGATACGCCAATGTCGTGTTCGCTCTGGTGAAGGGTGATATCCAAGGGCAAGTAATTAAGAAAATAGACGTCGTGCTGCCTCTCCGAAACAGAGCGAAGTGCGCCGATGCTACCCAGGTACAGCACTCGCCTGCCCAGTCGCCTTGACCAGGCTTCCTCGACTGGCCTTTTGTACCCACTACCGTCGAACGGCGTGTAGTGGCCCGTCATCAAACACTTCTTGCTAACTTCGGTACAGGTTGGCAGCGTGGAAAGACAATACGACAAGTTGTGTTCGTAATATCCCTGGTGCTGCATTTGCGCTTGCAGGTCAGGATAGAATTTGGCATTCAGGTTATCGGCGACAACAACCAGCACCGGTGCAGAATGCGCTTTCATCTGGTCCTTTAAGCTAAGTAGCGCCTTCCACGCCATAGACTTAGAATGATACTTGAGCTTTCCGAAGTTGTCGTACAGCCAGTCGGCGTAGGCACCAGCAAGCTCGGCGATTTCGTCGTCCAATCGACCGGTGTTCTCCAGCCAAAAGCGATAGGGCAGATACTCTTCCCTGGCCCAGCGTATCCATTCATATTCGTCCCACAATCGGTCTGGGTCAGACGGGCGTTCTTTAAAGACTAGCAGATCCAGATCGGCAAGTGCCTGGGCCATCTGTGGGGAGACTTGGATTGGCTGGAACTTGTCCTGGATCTTCCGAACTAGATCGCTTGTCACGACCGCAGCGCCTGAGGTGAGCACTTGAAGCACCGCATCAAACTCAATTTCCAAATAGCCTGATGTCTGAGAGAGGAGAGTATCCAATGCGGAGGCGTCTACAGCGGAGGTTAACGTCTCCAGATACAGCCTGATTTCGTCGATGGCCTTTTCGTTACCCGCAATCACATTAGGGACCGTGCGCAGGTCAATATTAAGCCTTTTTAGATCGCCGTAGACATCTCCTAAGACTCTGTTGCCCAGCTCATCGGGATAGCCGGATAAGATCTTCAGGGCAAACAGATTGCGGATCAGCAATTCCGGCGAGGTCTCGATCCAATCCAGGAGCTGCAACTCTGCGGTCAGATTCTCTTCCTGAAGCTGGCGACGAGTCTCCCTTATCCTTTTCTGGTGAATTTGCTTCACCAACGGCCGCTCCAGCGCTGATTGCCATTGATCGGGCTCGTAGCTCGCAATCAGTTCCCCCACTCGTCTCAGGCCACCAGGCAATGTCAGGAAATTGCCGAAGAATACTTCCAGCAAGTAGTCCTCGAAGGAAATACTCGGTTGGGCAGGGATGTTGAGGTCGAGCAGCCCAGACTCCATAATCTGTTGATCTGTCACGTGCTCCGGGACATCGATGCCGATCTGCTTCTGCAGTTGTCGCCTCAGTGTCAGTTCTTCGACCCAGACGTAGTCTGGCCCATAACGTTGAGCCATTACCATCAGCCACTTGCTGACGCTCTTGTCCGTTACTAGCACGCGCAGATTGTTGCTAGCATGTATGGCTTGGGCAATACGGTCGTAGCCGGCCAGATACTGGCTTGGGTGGTCCAAGGTTAGATCTACCGGCTGGGAAAGGGGGATATCCATTGACGGAGCAACACTGATAATGTGGACCATGTCCATCGCTATCCTTTGCTGTCAGGCAACTCAGAGTCCACAGCTTCATGGAAGGCAGATACGATGTCCTCTGTTGAGATTAATTGGTCTTTCCTGAGGTGGCCAATCATGTCCCGGAGCAACACAACTAGCCCCCGCTTATCGATCGGGTTCCGGAAACGGTATTCGCGCTCCCCCGGCATTAGCTTAGGCGCGCTTTCGGCGATCAGTTTATAGCCGTCGTCCCGGTTCGTGAACAAGATGCGCACAACGTTGCCAAAGTCTCCTTGGCTGTTCTGACTGACGAGGTGATAGCTGCAGCTCTCGGTGATCTCCATCGTCCGGGTCTGGTGCTCGGCTATAGTAATGAACTGCTTGGCCGCCACCGGATCTTCATTCATTGTGACCCGCACGCTAACACCCTCTGCCGGAGCGCTAACTTGAAGATTGACTACACCACTAAACTTGACGCTGTGGCTCCCCTCGAGACCCGGGGAAGGCTCTACGGAAGTCTCCCAGATCGGCACCGGAACCTTTGGTAAACTCTTCTCGATCATGTTCAAAGCGTTCTTGAACATGCTGAGATAGCTTTCTGACTGATCATACGACCAGTCGTCCACCTTGCCGAGGCCAAAGCCAGACGCTGCTGGGATAGTTTCTAGGAACATCTTCTCCACGTCCTGCAGTTTGGGCAGCGCTTGCAGGATGGTTCGTGTAGCCTGTGACTGCCAATCAGCCGTTTCCATCTTTTGATCGGGATGTAGCCCTTTGTGCCATTCATTGATGGCGTTCAAGTAGTCCAGGTATGTCTCGTCGGCAGGCTTGAAGAAGGAGGCCAAGCCTTTCACCAGGTCGGCCTTGATGGCGCCGGCTCTAGTCTCAATGTCTTGCTTATCCTGACTAAGCCTCTCGATGATCTCCTCGGTGTCGTCCTCGTTCAGCTCGGCATCGGCGTTGTAGTCATAGATCTGCTTGAGCTCCTCCAGGATGATCTGGCTGCCGCTGGTGTTCTCCGCTTGTTTGGACATCAGGTCGACCACCGCCTGCACAGAGCTATCCTCTGGATAGATACCGACAGCGCGCTCAAGCCGTGTTCGAGCTTTCCACCAACTCTGCAGCGCGCGCCAGGTCTCAGCCAGGGTCTGGTGGGTGCCTGCTGGCGCCGGTGCGTCGCTAAACAGATTATAGACCTCATTGATGAGCTTGGTAGTTGCTGGGTTCAGGAAACGCCGCTCAACCGTGGCCAGGGGATACTTGCCAATGGCCAGATCGATGACCAGTTCAGGGTCATTGCTGGCGGCGTATCCGAGCGCTGCCGGGTTGATCTTCATACGTAGCTCGTCGCCGAAGTGGCGGATGGCGCAGCCGAGAAAGATTGAAAGCGCATAGGGTCCCAGGCCATGCGGATCCTCCGTCAGGTCTCCAAGTTCGCCCCAGACGTTCAGCCCTTCACCACGCTCTATCCGCTTCAGACTGTCAATCAGATCGTAAAGCGCCGGATATTTGTGTTGGTACGTGGCTGGGTTGCCCTCCAGCTCATAGCTGGCAACATTGCCTAGGTAATCGCCCTCTTGAACCAGCACGCCTTGGTTGGCCAGGGCCAGCTTGAGATAGCGGATTTCGCCACGGTTTTCCTTTACGGAATTGTCAATAGCAACTAGCCTGTCGGTGTCAACCAACTTGCCCACCGCGTCGCGCAGCGCAGCATCCCTCGCACCGGCAAAGCTCCGCGGGTGCGCTTTGTTCAGGTAATCGTGGGTGACTGTGTTCCTCTTGGTGAACAGGCGGTTCATCAGGGCGTCGGCCGGCTCATACTCGTTGATCGGGTCCGACACCAGCGTCTTGCCGTCTTCTCGATACCAGTGCAGCCCGGTAGCCTCCAGATAACGCTCACGGATGCGTATGAAATCCCCGACCCGGCCCGTCTTCTGGTTTTCCTTGCCAAGCATCTCGTCTACTAGCGCTTTCTCCTGGAAGTCGAGTTTATCGTAGACCTCGGTATCCATGAAGGCCTGGATCGCCAAAAGGTTGACAGTGGTCTCCTTGATGGGGATCGGGGACTTGGGGATTCCGACTATGATGCCTGGACAGTCATTGGACTTGACAGCCTGTTGTGCCTGCTGGATGTCCTCATCGTTCTCGCAGAGTACGTAGACCATGGTACCGTCATAACGGTCTCGCCAGTCTGTCTGACTGCTCCTGTTAGCTTCGTGATATTCCCAGACACTCACATCACGACCGTCAGCGAGCCTATACTGCCGCGTCAGATCCTGTGGTTGGGCAAACACCCGCAGCAGGCGCTTGTCGCCCAGGTAATCCTGGTTATGGCCTTTCGCCTCGGTCCATGTGTCTAGTTTCTTGTTGACTAGGGAACCTGCCTGGGCTGCAACGTCGAGCGGCCGGCCGAGAATGCCCTGCTTGGCCTCACTGATCAGGGTATCCAGGTCAGCCATCGTGCTGCGACGGAATTCATACTCCCCACTCGGCGACTGGAAGAGGATCCTGTTGTTCAGCAGGCTCTTGAGTTCACTGGCCAGCATCTTCTTGTCGCTAGGCGATCTTACGTTCAGGCCATACTCCAGGGTCTGCGGAGTCACGTTGACGTTACTGACCCGATAGACCAGGACCATGTCGAGGACACGCTGAGTGAAGGGATCGATCTCCTTGGTTAGCGTATTCTTGAAGGCAAAGCGCTGTGCCTCGTCGACGGCTCCGAGGTAATTGCGGATGTAGTCGCGAATCTCGGGGCGGACTATCAAGTTCGTGGTCGCGATGTCAGGCCCAAAGTACAGAGCTAGCAGGTCGGGGGTGTAGATCGAGAGTTCGCCATTGACCCTGGTTACGTCGTGGGTGCGGACAAACCACGAGTACCCTCCATCAGGCGGCGCCTCGCCATATTTCCGGAAGAAGGCGAATACCGATCGCGCGTCAGAGCCCAGTTCCTGAGACATCTTGGTGAGGCAGTAGGTGGCCATGGGATGCACCGGGAAGATGTTCTGGACGATCTGCTGGCGGAGTTCGGGCTCGGACAGGTAGCCAAACAGGCCAGCTTTCTTGGTATCACTGGCCATCTGATTAAGAAGCCAGTCGTTCTTCTTTACCACCTCTTCCTGCCACGCGGGGTGCTCTGTCTTCGGAGAGACGAGCGCCGCGATGATCTGCTCCAACTCGGCCGATTCCAGGGTAACCTCGGTCACACGGTCCTGGACGACGCGAAAGTCTACCTGCAGAGGCGTGTCAGCGCCGTAGGCCTCGAAGCGCCGGTGGCCCGTACCGACAAAGATGAGCTGCATCCCCGCTATGCCATCTTTCGACATCTCGGCAAAGCCCTGGAAGACGCTCATGCTCACCCGGCCTTCGCCCAGGGCGTAGCCAAATTCGTCGGCCAGAATGACCAGGCCCTTGTAGCGCTTCTGAAACTCAGAATTCGAAAGCAAATCCTTGAGGATGGCGAGCAAGCTGTCGGTGCGGAAAGAAAGCTTCTGCCCGGTGGCTTGCCGGTAGGTCTCCTGGAACAGCTCCATAGCCGTGGTTTTGTTCCGTCCCAGATTCTCCTTGAGGTTTTCCAACTCCTGCCGAGGGTCATCTCCGCCCAAGAAGGCCAGAAAATCGTTAAAGACACCGCTGGGCGCCCCAGCCTGCTCGCGCTGCTCCCATGACTCGAGCTGCCGGAGCGCACCCTTGAAGTGGGTGTCTAGGATGATTTCTTTGGCGCGTTCGTGCTCCAACGCGGTCTGGATAGCGGTCAATACCATGTCTTCGAAGGGCCTGGCTTCTCCAAACTCGCAGGGCGCCACCAGGTAGCGGCCATCCCCGCGCCAGTTGCGCACCTTGTCCGCACCGGCCTTGTCGCGTGTGGCCCAGTTGCCAAAGAACTCTTCCATCTCCAGATCGGTGGGTTTGAGGGAAAAGTAGTTGGCCAGCATAAGGCATAGATGGGATTTACCCGTGCCAAAGCTGCCCGTCAGCATGAATACCTTTTCCTTGTTCTCTTTGCTGGGAAGCTGCGATTGGGCCAGCTCCAAGAAGGCGTCCCGATGCGAGCGAATGGGCACGTAGCCGCGCATGTGCTCGCGGTTCTGGTTTTCGTTGTAGTAATACTCCAGCAACCGCACTTGGTCGCCGTAGGCGGTGTGAAAGTTGACCAGATCAAGGATTTTCGTCATGATCGCTGTCCCTCAAGCTTACAAAGCATCGAACTTGTTTAGGGCAAGCACGCGCGGCTCGCCGTAGGAATTGCGCATATCGTCAGCGACAGCCAAGACATCGTCGCTCTGGATGACAAAGATCAGGGTCTTTTCGGTGTCAGCCGGGGAGCGCAACTGGATACGCAGCCAATGCACAAAGGCCCGCTTTTCCTCTTTGCTCCAAGTGTTCAGCAAAAAGTCAGGGTTGTCGATCACCAGGACGCGCTCCGGTCTGTCCAACGAAAGTAGCAAATCCTTCAATATTGATGGGCCGCATTGCTGAATGGGCGGCAACTCAGGATGTTCCAGGAAATAGCGCTGCAAGTCCAGAAGATAGGCATCCTGGCGGGTCTCGCAGATGCCCCTGGCAAAGCTCGTCTTGCCGTGTTTGGCCGGATAGTGGATCACAAAGGCACGACGGTCTTCGTTGTTCTGACGGTTGAGGTAGTCGTGAAAGTTCATGACGCCGCCTGTTCCTCAAAGTAGCGGGCGAGGGCTGAAAGCCACGTGACCTCTCGCCGGAAACGTACCTGGTCCAGGCCGGAACGGGTCTCCATGGTAAGCATGTTAGCGTCGTGCAGCCCGTCCAGCGCCCGGCGCACGGCAGCTTCCCGCTGGCGCAGGATGCGTCCTGGGCTGTAGTTGGCGTCGGCAATCAACGGCACCTCTAGGGAGGGAACACCGGGATAGTAGCATTCCCGGTAGGCCAAGATGCAGGCTAGCCAAATCAGAGGTGGGATTACCCCTGTGTTGTTGTAGACCTCATAGGTGCCAATGTCCCGTTTTGCCAAAATCCCGAGCGGCGCGAACATCTCCTCTGCGTAAGTTCGCAAGATGCCGCCTATCTCCTTTGGTACTTTGTCCTTTAGCGTAGACTCCGACCACTTACCGGACAGAGACCGAAAATGCGGGGTCACGTCAGCGACTGTAATGTCTTCGACTCTCGGAAGGATTTGATCGTAGAGCTGGCTCCAGAGCACCAGGTAGGCATTGGATGCCAGCAGGAAATGCAGGAGCCAAAGCAGTCCTGCATCGTCCATATAGGGTGAGTAGGCTTGGACAAGGCTGCCCATAGGGGTGGGGGCGTTCTTTGGTTTCAGGAGCTGGCACCTACGCATTACATTAATGGTGCCTTGGACGCGAGCCCAGGATATGGAGAGTTCCAATGCGATGTCATCCCGCTTGATCGGCTCCTTCTCTGAGCGCCGCTCGACGGCGAGGCGCAAGATACGGCTGACGTGGCTGGCCTGAATTGGGTAGCCACGGTTCAGTGCCAGCAAGGCATTCTCGGGGACCAGGTCGGGCAGGGTCATTCCCGACGCATCCTTGTGCAGGGGGATAGGCTCGAGTTCTTGTTCCAACGCGATCTCCGGCCTTGGGGACTTGGCCGAGTAGTCGAAAAGGCTGAGCTGGTCGCTCATGTTTCGCCCTCGCAGCGAACGGCGAGTGTGTGCCTATGAATCATTGGTGTCAACATCCTCCTCCTCAGCCCCGTCCGTTTCGGCTACCAGCTCCTGGGCTGATTCCTGCTCGGCGATCTCTTGATTGAGGGCGATCAGCCGGGTAAAGATCTCTCGCTGGGCCTGGAGTGAGGGCATGTAGCGGATCTTCTTACGATCGTTGGGATAAAAGTCGTGCTCCAGGTTGATATCCTCCCAGTCGTAGCAAGTCAAAATGACCTGGCCCATTTCGGCATGGAGACGGCGCATTTCTTGGATCTCAGGATCGGAGCAGGTTTGGTCGTGAAAAAGGTTGTAGGTCTTAGTCAGGCCTAGTTCATTTGTGAGCATGTACTGCTGTCGATGTTCATAAAAGCATTTTCCCTTCTCCTCGACAAGATGCTGATGAACCACAGAGGGTGATTGAGGAAATGGGAAGGTCTGGAAACAGTCTGTCGGCGTGTAGCGTACATCAGTTCGTAAGGAAGAGGCCTGCCGGCGAAGCCAAATCTCGTGGAGAGAAGATTGTAGTACGGCAAAGTGGTAGTAGTCATCAAAGGCAAAAACCACAGTGGCATCACCGAAGAACCAATCGGTGGTACAGAATGCAAGCATGTGCAATTCGCTGACCCGACTTCGTGCAATGACTTTAGTCAAGGGGAGTGTGGCAGCGCGGAGCCCGACTCCCTGTTCCTGATGCTGCCACCAGAAGTCTCTCATTCTCTGGTATGTTGACACATCTTGCCTTAATCGCAATCGGTCCGGTTTGACACGTTCTTCCACTATCCGCAAGAGGGCTGGATAACGGCAAGCTTCTTGATAAGACCGGGTGCCGAAGTCAATCACCCACCGACTCGGTGATTGGTCAGGCGCACCATTTATATCCTGACCAGTCAAATAGGGGGAGAGACAGATTTGGTTGGCCGAGTCGAGACTAAGCAAATTCTTCGCTTCTTCTGAGGCGATGATGAAGCCTTTGCCCCTCGTACTGGATCCACGAAAGGCCAGACTATCATTCTGTTTGAGTGGCAGGGGTACGATGTTTGGCAAATCATCAAGCCGGGGAGAAATGAAATCGACTCTTATTCCATCGAGCACTGCATTGGGTGTTTGGAGCGGCGATCTGTAGTCGGGTTCTGGTCGAGAGATGCCAACCAGATTCACCTCGACTGTGGCATCGCCTGGCCACGGGATATACCGATGGGCGTATACAATGATTCCACCATCAATTGCGATCTGTTCAAGCCCTGATTTCCTTGTGTCTCCTTGCCCTATCGTGTTGGTTGCTACCATTCCCAAATAGCCGCTCGTGCGCAGAATGCCGAAGCCTAGCCGGAAGAAGTACGCGCATAGATCGGCGTTTCCACCTGCTGGAGCGAAGGACTGGCGTACGAACCGGAGGAAGGGGTTACCCAGCTCGCCGCTGAGTTTCGTACCTCCCAAGAAAGGAGGGTTTCCGATGATCACATGGAAACCAATAGCATGAGGTGATGCAGAGGAGCTGTTCGCGAGAAAGATTCTGGGGTATTCCAACTCCCAATGGTGAGTCTTATGTTCCCTGAGGAGGGATCTGGCCTTGTCGACAAGGCTCTTCTGTTCCGGAGTTAGACGTTCCTTATGGCCTTTCTCTATTGTGTGGGCGATGGTGGACAGTTCATGGTCAGCGACATTTAACCCCATATCACGCGCCACCAGCAGATCGCCGATCTCTTTGTAGGGTTTCAGGAGCTCTTGTACAGCGTCGTAGTCACTTTCTTGCTGTGCAATGTCTTCTGCCCGATCGACAACTCGGCTGGCGATCTTGTCTAACAGCTGGTTCGCCTGCTTGATCCTATATGCCACCTGGGGGATCTCCCGGAAGGAGTATTGGCCCTTGGCCTCAGCAATCTTGGTGGCGCGTGTTTCCTTATCGAGTTCGCTCTGCGTCAGCACGCTCGTGATCTCGTCAAGCCGGGCGCCCAGCAGGCTGTTGCCGCGCTTCAGGTGGTGGTCTAGGAACGACAGCGGCCTGGCCGCCTGCATAGTGGCCAGCCAAAGGGATAGCTTAGCCAGTTCCACAGCCATGAGGCTGATGTCCACGCCGTAGAGGCAATTTTCCACTACCAACCTGCGCCAGTGGTCAGCGTGCAGGTTGATGGCCAAGTTGTCCCAGGGGGTAGAAGTTAGAACCTGCAGGATAAAGTTGGTGATCGCATAGGCGGTGTGAACCAAAAAATGGCCGCTGCCCATCGCCGGGTCGCAGATACGCAGCGACAGCACCTGCTCCCGTACAAAGGTCTCGATCTGGCTGTCCACAAAGTCCTGCAATCGGATACGTCTGGCTTCCGTGGGAGTCTCTTCGATCTCCGCCAGCCACGCTTCCAGCTTGGGCTTGAGGTCCGCCCATCGTTCATCCAGCAGCTGCATGACAGTCTGCTCCACCAGACGCTCAACTAACTCCTCCACAGTGTAATGGGTACCCGTGGCTTTGCGCTCCTGGGGACTCTGGGCAAAGTATACCTTGCCCGGCTCGATCACCTCGTCAGTGGGCTCGAGATCGTTTTCCGCCGCAACCAAGTATTGCACACGGCCATCTTTGCCACGGCGGGCATACAGCTCTTCGGACGCGATGAACAGCTTGTACTCGATCATGCCCTCGTACAGGCTACCCAAATGGCGTACAGACAGGTCGCGATAATCAACCCGTTCGGGCGGTCGTTCCCCCTCCGGATCAGGCAGGAAGACCAGCTCGCAGAGCGCCTCGGCCAGGAACTTATTCTCAATCGCATACTCCCGCAGGTAGGGCTTGTCTTTGTCTTCGAATAGCCCGCCGTTGTAGGCGGGGATGCCCAAATACTCGTCGCTGTATTGGATGGCGCTGAACAGGGTGCTGAGCTGTTTCCAGAGGCTGGTAGGGCGGTCCATGGCCTTGTGGGGAGCCTGGCGTAGCTCGACTGCCTCGTCGATCAGGCTTTTCAGACTGACAGCCCGGTAATCGTCCCGGTCCATCGGCAGGAGACTACGCGCCTCAGCGTACAGGATGAAGAGCAGGCGGTAGAGTAGGTAGGTCGCTTCACGATATATGGCATCCCGCTCTTGCTCGGTGAAGGACTTGGTACGGCCGGGGTCAATGGCGTGGACCAGGCCCATGCAGAGCTGGGCCATGATGCCGTCCGCGCCAACAGGTGTGTCCAGATTGTCGCTGACGCTGATCTTTAAGTAGCGTTCAGTCGCTTCGGTGGCCTTTATGGATTGTTCCAGCAACGTGTCCAGCTTGTTCTTGCCGCTTTCTTCGTCCCGCTCAAGAGAGTCCTCCAGGCGCAGCAAACGGTAGAATAGGTAGGCCGCCATAGGGTCATCTTCCCCGGCCAGCAGGTGGTACAGGTCGACCTCAAGAAAGGCCTCATAGCGGCGCAAAGAACAGGCGTCCAGCAAGCGCCAGCGTTCTCCGTTGGTCAGCACTACCCAGCGTAGGTCGCGGCTATTGGAGCGTCGCGCCAAGTTTACCGACCGGATCATCCAATGCTGCCCCTTGGGCAGGGTTTTCTCCTGGGTGTAGCCGTCCAGGTCTGTACCATATGGAGCGACGTAGCACAAGGCCAAGGGATTCTCGCGATCCCAGGGAGCCACCACGTACCAGGCGTTCGTATCTTCCAGATCTGCCGTCACCAAGTCTAGCGATTGCTGGTTAAGCAACGGCTTGATCCACGTGTCGACCATGCTAGCCGAGGTCGACAGATCGGCATCCCGGAACCACTCGCGGGCGCTACTGTGAACTAGATAGCGCGCATCCGCCGTCTCTGCCTCAGATGGGGAGAGACCCCGCAGAAAGACGTTGTTGAATAGGAGATAGTTGGTGTATGCCATTGCTACACCTGTATGCTAGGGCGACTTAGGCAATGTTGTACTTGCGCGAACGCAGCTTGTATGGCTCGTCACCGCCTTCAAGGTGTTTGATCACCGCCTCGCGCACGTCCTGACGGTCGATGGCTCCGGCGGCAACCACTTTGCCGTAGTTCGCCCCGGCTCTCAGCACGATGAACTGATCGGAGTCAGCTGCCACAGCCACACTGGAGTTGTGGGTGGTGAGAATGAACTGGCGCGAGTTCTTGCCCCGACGCAGCTTCTTGGCAATATCCTCCCACACCGAGATGACGTCCAATGCATCTTCCGGCTGGTCGATCACAATTGGCATTACGCCGTCGCACAGGGCAATGATCAGCAGCGCCGTGCACTTCTGCCCGACTGATAGCTCATTGAGCTCATCGTATTGACCACCCTCTTTTCGGAAGCGGATCGACGGCACATCAGTTGGATAGCAATTGTGTTGCAAAGCCAGTACCTCGGTGAAATCGTCAGCCGACCAGAGCTTGTCGATAGCCCGACCAGCCCAAAGCTCAGTGATACCCGCTTCATCGGCAAGCCGCGGAGTATCCCGGTCCAAGACAAGCTGTACCAGTCGCCTTGGCGCTACAGTCTGGGCCATCTGGCGGCGGTCCGCCATGCTCGGTGAATTTTGACCGCCCTTCAGGAGATCGCTCAGGTTCTTCTCGTACGTGCTACGATCTGCCGCGTGTTCAAGCGTGAGCTGGAGCTTGCCATCTGATAGTCCAGTGAGCTGCTCAAACTTGGTCTTACGAACGTCGGAATAGCTTCGATACGCCCGCTCAAGAAGGTCTAAAAGATCATTCCTGGTGTTAAGTAGATCAGGAAGGTCCTCGGTAAGCACACGGTGCTCTTTGGCTTCCCTTTCGAGCTCGCATTTCTCCCTCTCGAGTCGCCTACGCTCCCTCTCCTTATTTTCACGGTCGCCCCCGATTTCTTTGAGTAAACCGGCGTACTTAGTGGCGACTGCCTCGAAGTTGGGCATCCAATCCCTCAGAGCATTACTGATCGCCTCTTCGTCACTGTCTAGATCGGAAATCAGACCTTTCAGCGTTTGGATGACCCGCGTACGTGCACCCTCTGCTTTTGCCTGCTGGCCTGTAAGTTCAACATCTGCGCCAAAGGCTTCGGGAAGGGGCTCGACTGCAAGCTCCGTAATCTCTCTCTTCCAACCATGCGCTCTTTCACTCAAATCATGTACATAGCTTTGCATGGTCTCAAAGGCTTGTTTCTTTGCCTCGGCCGATTTCATTTCATCAAACAAAGGATCGGCAAGTGACTTGTTGATCGTGTTGATCTTCTCCGCTAGGGTTGTAATCTGAAGATTACAGGACGCCAAGAGGTCTCTAGCCTGGATGGCTTTGCTCAGATCAGTATCATTGTCCTCTAGTAGTGCCCTTACTTCCTGGATTTCCCGCTCGACTTGATGCGTATCAATGAAGCGATCAATGAGCTCGAGTTGTGCCTCCTTGTTCTCGGTAATCTTGATGACTTCGGTCTGACTGTAGGCCAGTATGGGAAACATTTGGGGAATGTCGCCCGCATATTCCGCACCAGTCGACAAGTTGATACACCGGTGTTCACTACGCGGACATGGCCTCTCGCCTCCTTTCTCTATGCCAAGGTAAGTACGCTCAATCTTGTACTGTGTCCCATCGGCAAGCTGATAAACGATTTCTAATGTGTTTTGTGTCTCCAGTCGCTTCTCTAACTTACCGAGGAGGTCTGCGGCCAAGTTGGCATCAGAGGAAGGCTGTCCCAAGCCAAAGCGAAGGAATTCAATAGCAAGGGACTTCCCTACCCCCTTTCCACCGATGATGCTATTCAACCCATCATGAAACTCCAGACATTGATTGCGTAGGAAACCGGCACCGCCGATGGACATACTAACAAGTCTCGGATAACCAGAATCCTCCTCCTCACCCATAAGTCGAATTCTGACCTCGGGATCAGCGAAACACTGTCTGAGGCCTTCCAAATCTATCTGATCAAGCTTAAAGCAGGAATAGAACGTTCCAAGACCCTCTAGCGAATGTTTGGTGGGTTGTTCAGGATCCGGGTTATCCGAGGCTTGATAGAAAGCGGGGAACCTCTTGATTTGATGTGCGGCGTCAAAGCCATCTGGTAAACTACCATCGGCACACTCCACCGCGTCGTATTCCGCCTCGTTGAAGAGTTTGCTACAGTTGACAGGCACATTGATCTTACCGTCGCCTTTGGGCTTCGCTTGTTCGTAAAAAGCTCCCTTTGGCCGATCGACGTGAGCGAATATCGCCAGGCCTTGCCTTTCGTGAATCTTCTTGATGACGTCGTAAGCGCTCTTTGTGCAGACCGCTTCCTGTTTGCCGTATTCGTCCCGATTGATGTCGATACCACCCAGCAAGCCCTCAACGTGCTTCTGGTCGACGCTCGGGTCGAACAGTGCCACCAAGTGAAAGCCCTCACTCATCGAGATCTCAACGCCTGGGAATATCACCAAATCTGTTTCCTGAGCTGCCTGCTTGACCGAATCAATCCACTCGGCCGTGTTGTGATCAGTGATTGCGATAGCAGCCAAGCCTCGCTCAATGGCGGCTTGGACAATCTGTTCAGGGGTATGGTCCTTGTAGCGGTAGCATTTCGAGGCAGGAGTATGCGTATGCAGGTCAAGTCTGTGGAACTTCAAACCGGGCATCATTGGCATCCTTGTGAAGATCAGGCTATGTTGAAGTGACCTACTTGAAGAAGCGAGTACGGCTAGCCCAGATTATGGACAGCCTCTTGCAGACTTATCAGCGCCTGGTCGCAAAATATCAGTAAGGCAGGCTTAGGTATACAGTTCTCGGCAATTGAAGCGATCAGGAGCGTCGTGGACGACAGAAGTGAAAAATCTCTCGATTCATTTTAAAGATACCATGATTCTTGATCGCAGGCAATAGCCGACAAGTATTATCTGCCTAGCAGCTAGCTACACTAGTAAGTGTGCATCTCAGCTCAAATCATAGCCCAAAGGGGATCGGAAGGACAGTCACTATTAAAGTGTATCACTGAAAGACTGGGACTTAGTGAGAAATTGGTTAGAATTTTCTTAGAATGTAGATTCCAGACGTAAGACATAGAATATCGATGAGGGATCTGGACTCAACAGTAATCGGGGGCAGAGCCGGTCGGGCCGAGGTCAAGGGCAGCTGAAGGCCGTCCCGAAGGGATGCAAAGCACCCTTGACCGAATGACCAGGCCAAACGCTGAACAAATACGATGCGACGCTGGAACTGACGGACCCCAAAGGTGAGACAACCGTCTTCAGCAGGCGTCAGAAGGTCAAGTTTCTCCAGGACAACGTGTTCGCCTTCCAGGATTACGCCTGGGGCGATGGCGAGATTTTTGCAGAGTACCGGTGCTCACCCGGCACTGAGCCGGATCGCTACAGGGGGAGGGTCAGTGGAACATACTCATCTCGCTGCGCGAGACGAAAAGCGCCGGTGACATAGAGGACTTCCACCAATCAAGGTCGTGGCGGCAGTATGGCCGTGGAAATGGTCAATCAGAATGTCGGTGTCAATCACCATCCGGCACCACCCCCAACGCCCGCAGGCGACGCGCCTGGCGCAAGTTGTTCACGTACTCGACGCCATCGGACGGGATGTCCTGCCGCCCACGCCACATGCCGGCCGTCCGCTGCAAGATGGAACGAACGCGGGTCTCCGGGGTGATGATGATCCTACCCACTTGATCCGTGGTGACCAGCAATTCGTCGCCGACCTGCAAAGGTGGCCTCAGGGGTTCAGGGATGGTGATGCGGAAATCAGAGTCTACTTTGGTTCGTAGCAT
>Ga0180437_10005300_pt1 | contig 17708 bp, 30 predicted proteins | sample SS_ome_4_FD_132410 | JGI IMG/M metagenome (GOLD analysis project Ga0180437, IMG submission 132410) | Hypersaline lake sediment archaeal communities from the Salton Sea, California, USA - SS_3_D_1 metaG | ecosystem: Environmental > Aquatic > Non-marine Saline and Alkaline > Hypersaline >... | reverse complement strand
CGAGGTGGGCCCTACGGCCGTCTACCCGGGGCTGCCTGACGTAGCTGCGCCCTGCGGGGGTAAGCCGTACGCCCCAGTCGGGGTTGGGGCCCTGCGGTGGTCTGATCTCGACCCAGCCCATACGCTCGAAGTAGCGCCAGGTGTGCAGGTGGACGCTGCCCACGAACTTCCATTGGCGGTGGTGCTGGTCGTCAAGGGCCTTTAACAATGGATCGATGAATGTCAAGGGGTGTGCCTCTTCAGGTCGTCGAGGGTGTACAAGCCACCGGCCCACAGCAGGGCCTGGATGATAGCGAGCGAGCGGTTGGCTGATGCTTCTTGGCCGATGCTCGTGGGGTCGGGGTTGTAGTGTGCTAGCTCGTTGCACAGCCACATGGCGTGGCACAGCACGGCCGAGTCGCCTTGGGACGATAGGTCGCCTCGGTGGCGTTGGGGCGAAAAGCCCAGGGCGTTCAGGTCGTCGTGGTAGCGGATGGCGAGGCGGTGGATCTGGTTGATGGTCACGGTGGGCTCCAGTGCCCGAGGTCGTCGGGGCAGATGCCGAACAGGTCGGCCATCGGCTTTTTCGTTGGGCCTAGGGGGCATTTGTATGTCATCTCGTGTAGGTGTAAAGGTCAGGGGGCGAAAATTCGCGTGTGGCTCCGTCAGGGATCCCACTCGTCCAGGGGCACATAGTGTTGGCACCACTCGCCGAAGTCCAACACGCGGTCTACCATTGCCCCTCGTTTGGGGCCAGTGATGTGGACGCCTTGGTGGGCCACGCGGCCGAACTCGACCAAGGCACCCGTCCTCGTGTTGACCCATTGCGAGCCGGGCTCCCCCATCCTGATGGGCTCGAAGTCTGTGAGCAGCCGGGCGTGGCCTACCTCTACCCTCATCTTGATGTTGATGCCCGACAGCCTGGCGATGGCGTTGCCGTCGATCGAGATGGACTCCAGGCGGTAGGCTTCGTTGGTGCCCCTGCGACAGTACAGCTCCAGACTCAACAGTACAGCTCCAGACTCATTTGACCAACCGCGACCGAACCGTGGGCCACAGATCGGCTAGCTCGGCCATCGGGACGAACAGGTCTTCGGGGTCGTCCACCACGTCCTGGTTCAAGGTCTCGGCCACGTCGTCCATCGTCTTGACGAACTCGTCCACCCGGGCCTGGTCCTGTGCCATTCGGTCTATGTGTGTCTTGTGCATGATCTCTCTATTTGTCGCTTTCGGGCTCGAACACGAACTTTGCCTTGAACTCTTCCAGGTCGCGAACGAATACGCCGTGGGGGTGGCCGTAGACCACGACCCGGTTGCCGTCTCGTGCGTTAGTGGCGTCGATGGCGATGTAGAGCACACCGTAGACGTTGCCCGTCTTGAGGTGCTTGGCTAGGACGCCACGCTCTACCCACTCGTCTTCTGGTGCTCGGGTCGGGTTTGGGGCGAACGTCACCGTCGGCCTCCCTCGATGTGGAGTCGGAGCTGCATCAGGCTGCCTCTTCCTTCTTCTGTTTGGCAACGAGCAGGTTTCTCACGCAGTCACCGAAGTTGGTGACGTTGGTTCGGTTGGGGCGATTCTCTGCAGTGCGTCCCGGCATGCCGTGCTCTTTGAACCACTTCGTGATCTTGTCCCAGTCCACTATCGGACTCGAAGCGTAGTAGAAGCAGACGATCTGATCTTCGATGATGTCGAAAGTCAGCGACACCACGACGGGCTTGCCCTTGAGCTTGCCCACAGTGACCAGCCTGCCACCCAGCGAGTGGTCGTCCCAGTGCAGCGCGGGGCCCGTCCAGATGTTTTGAGTTCCTTCTGGTAGCCCCTTTGTCACGGCTGCAACAGCTGCTGGGTGGTGCCGCAGATACAGCAGAGTCTGGGTACCATCGGTGGCCTCGACGAAAAAGAACACGTGCTTGAACGCCTCGGTGTAGTCGGACTCGTTGAGGGCTTCTCGGAACGCTTTCAGGTTGGGCATGGTTACCTCTTGCTCTTGCGGCGTCGCTTGTACGTGGCGAACACCTGGCCCGGGGTTCGAGGCTTGTGGACGACGGTGCAGATGCCAACGATGACGTGCTCGGTGTTGGTGTTCTCGCACCCACAGAACTGTAGCACCAGCCGCTCGCGCTCGTACTCCTTGCCGAGCCGCCTCATGAAAGCGCCCAGCTCCCAGCCGTCCTTGGTCTGGCGGCACTTGCGGCAGCGGAGCACCACGTAGTCTTGTCTGCTGTCCTTGGCCATGGCCCTAGTGTGCACTGTGTATATCAGCTTGTCAAGGGGTGGGTAGCCACGTTTCGTAGAGCAGCTAGCACTTCGTCACGGTAGCCGGCCCGTGTCTCGATGCAGTTGAAGGACGGGTCGGCGATGAGGAAGGGGTGGTGCGTGGCCACCACCCCTTGCATGGGGATCACCGTCAGGACGCGGTGGAGCTGGCGCAGCCCGTCGAGGTCCAGGGCTTGCTCGGGCTCGTCCATGACCACGAAGGGCATCTTGCCGTTGCTGGCCTTGGTCTCCAGCTCCTTGAGCACATCCTTGGTGAACTGGCCGTGCGACAGGGCCTTGTACTTCCAGCTCATCGACATCCGCTTGATCGCCCCGAAGTCCTCCAGGCTGCCGATCTCTCCGACACGGGGATTGTCCTTCTCGAAGTCGAAGTAGAAGATCGGCATGGGACCTCCATCGAAATCCCACGTGGCGTAGCGCTTCTGGTCCCGCTTCAGACCGCCCCACCGATCCCGCTTCTCCTTGACCAACACTTCTTCCCGCAAGCATTCAACCACGGTGGACTTACCCGATCCGTTAGGGCCGATCAGCAGATTCACACCCGGGGCGAACCTCAAGGTCCAGCGCTTCTTGCCAATCCGTTCCGCGTAGCGCTTGTGCAAAATGAGCTTGGTCAGAGGCATCAGGGCTTTTCTTTCCGTCCGTAGGCGTCCACTATCTCAGGCTCTGTCTCTGCAGGGATGAAGCCCTCGCCACCGCAGCGCTTGCAACAACCCACGATGAAAGCCACAGGGTCACGGCACTTGCAGTTGGGCACGTGGCCGAAGCCTTTGCAGTCGGGACAGTACTGCTTGTGGAGGGTGTTGCTCATCAAGCTCAATTAGAGATCTTGGCCTCAGCCTCGTCCAAGGCGTTCTTTTTCTTCAGCGCGACGGTACACCTTCGGACTGTACGATCGAGTAACCCTTCGCAGTCCATGATGGCGCCAGTCAGTGCATGTTCGGAACAGGCGTGGGCCACGTCGTCTCTGGTCCATTGCGGCGAATCGCTCAACTTGGCCATGACACCGCAGATGTGGCTGAACAGTTTGACTTCCACCTCTGGCTTGAGCTGGTTGAAGAACCAGTCGTACCATTTTTCGTTTTTGTTGAAGCGGTTGATCAAGCTTTGGATAATGGAGGCAAACACTCGGAAGTCGGAATTGATCTTGACGAAGTTGTCGGGTGGTAGCAAGTACGTGGCTGCCCGGTCTTCAAGTTCTCCTTCAATGCGGGTGCCTGCCTTGCGACTTATCCAAAGAGCCTTCGGGAACTCCTGGCGGATCACGCGCTTGGTTTCGTTCTTGGGAGGTTTTCTAACGACCTCCCCTTTCTCTTTGGATCTGCGTCTGGAGGGATGCCCGATCTGAAGATCACCTTTTTTAGGCAGGGGTTTGTCTGTGTCCTTTTTTGGCTTCGGGACGGGATCTTTTCCTGTGTTCTGGGTGGTCTCCTTGCCTCCTTCTTGGTTTTTGACCACCCTCCATCGTTGGACAGAGATGAACTTGTGTAGCTTCCTGACACGTCGTCGAACCTCCGACGTGTAATCCTTGCCTTCCTCTGACAGCCGAACGCGCTTGCTAACAAAGCTAGCTAGACGGCGAGGCATGCTCTTGCGGAACTCGGCGCCCACCTCTTCCCAATCGATGTGCGATCCATCCACGAAGAGTCCGTTGCGGTTGATGTTTGGGCACACATCGATTTTTGTAGGGTCAGGTTCGTAGTACAAGACGACCTGCCCGGCGCCCATGATGATGCCAAATTCCTGGAGTCGGGAACGACCTCCCTCATGAAACGAGTAGGCTTCGTACAGCTCATTTTGGAACAATGCTCCAACATGGCCCAGCGTTTCGTACTGCCCAGACCACGCACTGTTGATAGTGGAGCTGTTGGAACCCGGGGACGTACGGTACTGGCGGTTGAGTAACCACCAGTGCACGACCCCCGTCGTTATTGGAACCGTTCCTTGGTCCAGAGTTGTTCTTGTGTTGCTGACACGCTTGTCGAAGAATCCCCTCTGGCCTGTGACCTTGATATATCGTCCATTCTTGTTGAATACGGACACCTTCACGTTGTCTGGGAGATCGATGTAACGCCAGTTGAGGTACTTGGCGATCCACTTATCGGTCCCTATGTCATCGCGACCCCTGGGAATTGGCATGCCATAGCGTTGCCCCCTGACGTGGATGGGAGGTTCCATCGTGTCTTGGTCGAGCTTGTGACCAAGGATGATGACGTTGGTGCCGTGGCCCGCGCGGGCTATCAGAGAGGGTTGCACCTTTGTGTCAGTGTCCCCCAACGTGGATCCAGGAGGGATTGGCTTGGAATGTGCCCAGTCGAATCCGTTCTCGGAGTTCTCTGTGTTCTCGTAGAGGTCGAGTCCCCACTTGTGGTTGTCCTTGTCGTAGACAAGACGGATGTGTGTTCCAACCGGGTTGCCTTTTGTCCAGCTCTGGAATATGAGACCCGCAGGAGAAGAGGCGAGCATTCCGATCTTGGTGCCCAGCCCGAAGTTGTCGTGAGGGCCTAGTTTGTTCGAAGTCTTGCACAACCGGGACAAGAGTATTTCAGACTGCTCCTGCGTCATCCCCTCACCGTCGTCGATGATCTGCATCTTGTAGATACCGTGGTTGACTAGGTAGGGCTCCGAGTAGCGGATCTGGATCTTGCCGGGGCCCCCGCGACGCAAGATCGATTCGATGGAGTTCTGGACGGCCTCACGGAGGAATTGAAACGAGTCCATTCCTATCCGCATCAGGTGCATCCAGGTGTCGAGGCTTTTTGGGTCTGGATCAAATTCGAGGGGTTTGATTTTCATGGTGTACAGCTCCTGAGCGGGACCTGCAACCTAGCATACCGGTATGCAGTCTGTCCATCACGGGTTCTTGAATAGGGGTTTCACCAAAGGGACTCTGAGGAGGCGTCGGTAAGCCAACTCGGCGTATTCAGGGTTCAATTCTATGCCAATGGATCGGCGAAAGTGGCGCTTGGCGACGGCCAGCGTAGTACCCGATCCTGCAAAGGGATCTAGGACGAGGTCTCCCTCCCGTGAGCCTGCAAGCACGCAGGGCTCGATCAACTTAGGTGGGAACACCGCGAAATGTGCTCCCTTGTAGGGCTTCGTGTTGACCGTCCAGACTGACCGTTTGTTGCGCCCGTCTGCCTGGCGACGGGCTAGGCCCGTGATCTGTTTCATGCCCGTCTGGCCAGTCGGGGCACGCCTTGAGGGCTCGTCGAGGCTCCTCTCCTGGACGGGGGCTCCAGGTCTGTACCTCTTGTCCTTGTCAGCCCAGTCTCCGTGAGGCTCCCGGATAGCGTCGGCGTCATAGTAGTAGTGTGGTTGCTTGGACAGCAGAAACAGGTACTCGTGGCAGTTGGTCGGGCGGTCGGTCACGCTCTCGGGCATCGGGTTGGGCTTGTGCCAGATGATGTCGGCTCGCAGGTACCACCCGTCACTCTGGAGAGCGAGGGCGACCCTCCAGGGGATGCCTACGAGGTCTTTGGGCTTGCAACCCGGGGGTGTCTTGGGGCGGTAGTCCATGCGCTCTGCGTGGACTTTGCTGCGCATCTGGTTCTTGTTGGGTGCCCGCCAGCTGCGGTTGCCGCTGGTGTACGAGTCCCCTAGGTTGAGCCACACCACTCCATCGTCAGCGAGCACTCGACGGACTTTCTGGAACACCGAGATGATGTGGGCCACGTACTCTCCTGGTGTGGGCTCCATCCCCAGCTGCCCCTCGCTGTCGTAGTCCCGCAATCCCCAGTAGGGTGGGCTCGTGACGACGCACTGGACGCAGCCCTCCTCGATGTCGGCAAGACGCTCGTCAGCGTCCCCGACGAGGACCTTGGCTTTCTGAACCCACTTCTCTGCCCGGAACCTCGCGAGTAGCTGTGCTCGCGTCTTCATACTCCCTCTTTACACGACAAAATGCCTGGCCCCGGGGCGCCCCGGGGCCAAGCGGTACTGTTCGGCCGTCCGTTTTCCGATCCTGGCCGCCTTCCACCGAACCGATCAGCCATCGTTCCAAGGTCTCTCCATCCCCAACTCCTGCCACCTATTGCACGAACAGTCTAAGGTCTTCCCTACTGGTAAATGGGCTGGCGTGCGATCCAACCAATCGTCTTTCAACGTTGCCCTCCCACAAACGACCAAACTGCTTGCTCGGTTCACATACCACCGAACGGGCCTACAACTCGTTGACCTTACCGATGCGCTGACTATTTGCCGTCACCTCGGTTGCTTCGTTGCGCGCTTTGCTCTCCGGACCTCTGCCCATGCCAGCGATCTATTTTCTTTCGTGCTCGCATTCTCACCGTCGTGCCAATTGTCCCACGCGCGCTCCACCTCCCTGGCGCTCATTCCACCAAACTTGCCAGCAGCCTGTCCTACCCCCACTCTCTAGGTCAGATGCACAAACACACCGGCAGACTTTACTTCGCTCAAGCCGACCTATAGCTGCACTTGCCCTCTAATTGCCGTGTCTGCGAGTCGTTGGTCCATCCAGCCGTCTTTCCATTTTCTTTCTATCTACCGGCCGGCTATCCGAACATCAGAACCTTCGCCCAGACTCTGTTCCGGTTGTGCGAGCCGATCTACTTTTCGACCCACGTGCACTTCTTCTACTGCGCATGCCGATTGGCTGGCTTTCTATTCTCCTCCTGCCATGTGGTCTCGCGCACCATCTCTTGCCTATCCGTGTGATCTCACGGGCCTGCGATTCGATGGGCTGACGATCTGTCGTCTACCCCTACCGGCATATCGGCCAACTACCTCACGTTCCATTTTCTTTCGGTCGCGTTTTCTGATCGTTCGGTTGACGATCTGACGCGCACGCGCTTGCTCCTACCGTTGGCCGGTCCACCGAGCGGCCTATCCTCCTGGCCGTTGTCTCCCCACGCTTGCGAGCTTGTGTTCAAGCACTCAGATTTCCCATCTCCCCTAGTGTATCGACCACCGAACGTGCCATCGCCTGTTCTTTCTATCGTCCCGTTCTATGTGCGGTCACACTTTCCTGCGCTTTAGCCATGGGTCCCACTGATAACTATTCCAACTCCTAGTTCGTCTTTGTCGGGTCTCCAGCATCCTCCAGTGTGTCGATGCCCAGCATGGTGTGACGCAGAGCAACCAGCTTTGCCCGGCCGGTCTGCACACCACGAGCTGGCGACATCGAGCGAGCTGGCGATCGGAAGGCTCTGTCCAGCCACGCCTCGTACTGCTTGGGCGTCAGGAAGTTCTTGGTCGGAGCGAGGAACTTCAGCGTCAGGATCTCTCCTGCCTGAAGGGCCTCGTAGAAAGCCACACCAGAGCCCTTGCCCCACTCCCAGCTCACGTCGTTGCCGTGGGTGATGATGGGGTGTGCTGCCAGCTCCAAGCCCAGCTGGGGCTTGACACGGATCTCCTCCACGCCAAATAGCTTGCAGTGGCTCGGGGCCTTTTCGGCCATGCGAAGATGCGTCTGGATGAAACCTCGCACGCAGGCCGAGTGGATTACGATCTCTCCCTCGCCGAGCACTGTGCCATCCGGCAGCGTCTTGTTGGAGGCCCGCTCGAAGACGAGCAGTGAATCACGCTGCTTGGCATCCAGTGACAGGGGGCCCTCGCTTTTCGCTCCCTTGAACTGGTAAGGGCTTTCAGCCACGAGCCGCTGGAGCTGAGGGCTCGCTGTGTAGGGCTGACCTCCGTAGAAAGGCGACAGCAGCATGAAGTCGGCCTCGAAGGCTGCGTAGTTGCATGGGTAATCGCGTGTCTTCTTGGACTTGCCCGAGATCTCCCCTTCCATCTCAGCCTTGATGGCGATGCCTGCTGGATCGTCTTCGAGTTTGTTGATCATCCCTCGGACGTGAGGGACTTCGATGGAGCAGTTGAACTTGACCTTCTTGATCTTCCAGACCCACTCGCCGTGTCGGAGAATCGACGCGATAAAGTCGCGATCCCTCAAGCACTCTAGGACATGGGTGACCAGCTTTTCGGTGACAGTGCTGTTCAGCTCCTCCTTGAAGATGGTGAGGAGATCTCCGATGGTGGCGCCACCTCGCTGCTGGATGACATAGGTACAAATGATGGACAGCTCCATCACGTCGTCAGGGCGATTGCGCGCGTAGCTTTTCTTCTTGTACTTCTTCTGTTTCTCTTGGGTTTTCTTGGTTCCGTTTCCACTTGCCTCTGTGGCCGTTGACATCGCTTCCTCCTAAGACTGTGGCGTCGCCTGCACGACGTGCGCGCCACTCTGCACTATGCGGGGTTTCGTGTCAACGGAAAACGGTATGGTATCTGTCATACCTCCAAGGGGGATGGCTCAGGCTTGCGATAGCCACACTGGTAGCACACAGGATCGTGTAGCAGCTCGCCACAGCGAGGGCATCGCGGCACTTTGGGGCACGATTCCAGGATCTCCCGGGCAGCCTTGGACCACTTGAGGTAGTCGCCTGGCGGGGGAGCGAGGGTGGCTGTGATGTAGTGGCCGTAGCTTGCAGCCTTGTAGGCTGCCTCTCGATCGGGGCCGGGAGCCATACGCTCGGCAGCGCGCACCGCATCTTGCCTCCTAGCATACACACCACGCGCGCACACCCACACATCGTTGGTGATCTCACTCAGCTTGCGCCTCTTGCTCATGACTTCCTCCCTGTCTGACGCACCTCGATGTCTGTGCGCAGCTCCACAGTGTCGCCACGCCTCTCCCAGTAGCCAACCTTAGAGGGCGACCCGAGGGCCTTGCGGGCGTTGTCCACCGTCGTGTGCCAGGAGATAACGGCCTGGGAGCCTTCTCTCAGCTCCTCCCAGCGCTCTAGCCTGCCCTCCTGGCACCGAACCTCGTGCCCGGCCAGATACAGTGCGTAGGACGTGTCCTTGTCGAAGGGATCAGTTAGACCACGCTCCTTCAGCTCGGCCTTAGCCTTGTCTTCGATCGACTGGCGTCGGCTGCCTCCACGGTAGTAGCTGATGCGCTCTTGATCAGACATCCCCTCACGGAGGCGCCGGCAGATGTCGAAGTAGCCCTCACCGTCGTTGCCCTCTCGGCCGTACCAGGCTTCCGATCGGGCCTCGTGCTCGGCGTCGGCTTCCTCGACGGTCATGTCGTACTTGGCACTCAGCCGAGCCACTTCTGCCCGGGCCTCTGCCAGCTTGCGCTCGGTCTCGGCCTTGGCGGCAGCATCGATCTCCAAGCTACGCTTGGTGGTCGTGACAACCAGGCAAGCCTCGTAGCGCCTGCTCTGACTCTTGCGGGTCGAGCTGACAGTGCTCTTGCTCGATTTCTCATCGTTGATCTTGATGGTGTGAACCAGAGTCATGCGCTCGCCTCCGTGCCTACTTATAGGGTAGTGGGTTCCCGGTTGATTGTCAAGTAGCAATCAACCTAATTATGTGAAATAGTATTGACAAGAAGCAGCAGGATCTGGGTTAGCCTTGGGCTGGAGGTTGATCATGCCCACCATCCTGGAGCACGTCCGACAGGCTGGCGCCAACGATGCGTTCGAGCGTCAAGCCGCTGCTGGCAAGCCGTTTGTGCTGTCTCGTCCGATGAAAGCGTCTGACCTGGCCCGCGTCTTGCTGCTGGATGGCAGCCGTCTACGCATCGACATGGGGACCGGCGTGGTGTGGGTGGTAGACGAGAAGGGAGTCCTCCCCAAGATCAAGGGCCTCGAAAAGGAACTCATCGACGAGATGGCCTCGTTGCATCGGGAAGACGCGGACGAAGCTGAGGAGCGCGACAAGCCCGAGCTGGCTGACAAGTGGCGTGCCGTGATCCAGGACTTCCGCAAGAAGGCCAAGGTGGACATCAAACAGGTGACCTCGCCCAAGACCAAGAAGAAGGGGTGGAAGATCACACTCACCCCCACCGTCGATCAGGTGCGCAAGAAGGTTGGTGGCTAGTAGCCCTCTGGCCAGGGCACCCCGTTGACTATGACAGAAACGATGCGACCGGGCGGCCGAGGCAAAGTCCAGCGGACCTTCAATACCTTGTGAGCGTCACAGTCACCACTACAACAAAGCCCCCCTCGGTCGGGGTGCACGCACGGCGGACGGTCCATCTTGGCGTCTGACCCGTGCTCGGCTTGGGCCTCGTCACATATAGTCATCAGGCCACGTAGGGCATCACGGGAAGCACGCCCTAGATCAGAGTGGTCCACACTCATTTCTTCTCAGCGCCGCACGCCTCTCAGCGCCGCCAAACAACGCTTGCACACGAAGTCCGAGTCCACCCGATCTTGGGTCACAGGCACGTCTACGTCCCAGCCATAGGGAGACTTGACGCGCCCACACAGGCTGCTGGAGTCTACTCCTCCACCTGGCCGGAGCCCCTTGTCCGTGAGCTTCCGCAGGCACCAGGGAGAGTTGCCCCCAGCTACCACAGGCTCGCAGAAGGCGTAGCCGTGCCACTTGCTCATGTTCCTAATGCGATCTCGCGCACGAGCGCGGCAATGATGTTGTTGAAGTGCTCGGGGCTTTGGCAGTTCTGGGTCATGTGTCGCGCCATGTCGAGGTAGCCATCCCCTGAATGTAAAGCATCAGACACGTCCTTGGAGGGCATGTTGATGATAGCTGCCAGGGTGCCACAATCGGGCTTGTGAGGTGCAGGCTGCTTGAGATTGCTCTCCAGCTCGCACCGTGCTGTCATTCCGTCGTACAGGTTGGTGAGATTTTCATTGATCATCTCTCGGATGGCCGAACCATCCAGCCCGCGAGCCTCACCACTGCTAGAGACCTCCAGGCGAAAGACAAATACATCGAGGACTTGGGGTGGTTGCAGGGTTCGGTAGGGCATCTCAACTCCCGAGTTGATCCAACAGTCTCTTTGCCTCGGTGCGGTCGCTTTCTTCCATCACCAGATAATCCAAAGCTTTGAGGCATTTGGATTTGGCCTGTGCGAAATGTTCGATGCCCATCTGCTTGGCCGTCTCATAGATCTTTGCTTTGGGCATCGTGCCCCGCTCGATCATCGCAGCCAGCGTCAGCGTGCTCCCGATCGCTGCCAGATGTTCCAAGGCGATCTTTCGTTCGGAGAAGTAGTTTTTCAGATCCTCTCTGGTGATTAGGCCCTTTTTGACCAAGAGCTTGAGCATAGCCTGGTGGCTAGCCGGAACATCGGCATGAGCTATCATTTTCTGTTGGATATTCATGGTCTCCTCCGTAGTCTACGAGCTAGTTTGCGCTGCCACACATACCACTTCCGGCCACTCGGGCGTCTCCTACCCGAGTTTCTCCCCCGCTGCGAGCTGAAGCGAGGAGCTTCAGCCTCTGGGGCTTCCGCTAGGTCTAGCTGGAACGCCGGGTAGGGTCGGCCATGGCCGTGGACCTTGCGGGACTCGTAGCCATTGCGGCGTAGAGACCGTCTGCGCCTGTTCTTCCACTTCCGGCGACCCTTGGCCTTGTCCCGGGCGTTGCCACACGGAGGGCCACTAAAGGTGGCGTTCTCGCTCCGGCGCCGTTGGCCCTGGCGCCTATGGTTGACTTTGTTGCTCATGGGAACAAGGTATGCACAACGTAATCAGTCTGTCAACAATCCCCGTCTCTAACTAGGCTCTCCAACGCAGCCCCCATCCCATCTATATTCTTCTTGGTGCGCTCCACCAGATCGGTCGTCGATTGCACGAGGTCGTTGATCTTGGTATGTGCATCTAGCAGAGAGAAAATCTCTTGCATCTCACCATCCCGAAGTTTTCCCCGAGGCCCTACCAGGTCTCGGAATCTGCGGTACTTGGCGAGTTGCGCCAGACGCTTGTCGAGTACCGCTCTCTCAGCCCTGATCGCTTCCTCCAGCAGCTCGATGGTGCAAGAGGAACAGACCTCCCGTAGGTAGCCAGTATGATACTCACCCGCTGCTTCTGGCTGGGGCTTGGAGTTCGCCTGGCATTTGGGGCAAAGCCTGTGGACCTTCTTGGGATCCAGACGATACTCCTCGACTCCGACGCCGTGAGTTTCCGTCCACACGATGTAGTCGTTGCCTTTAATGATGAAGTTGAAAGCAGGAAGGCGGCTGTCCACCACCACATAGTCATCATTCCTGCCTTCTAGGACACGTTGTCCATTGAGATAGAGCTGGTGGTCCATGAATCGAGGTTCACACATAGTCTCATCCTATCTGTGGTACAGGCAGCGGCCGAGCCACCTTCTGAACTGTTCTAGTTTCTTCAGAGCCCATCTCACCGTTCCACCTCGATCTTGCGATACTTGCACCACTCTTCAGCTAGGTGGTCCATGTTCTCGGTTGTGATGGGGACTGCCACCGAGCCCACCGCGATGTGGAGGTGATCGTCCACTTCGCAAACGGCCATCTGGCCTTGTTTAGTCTGGCTTCTGAAGACGAAGGGACTCTGAAGCACATCGTAGTCTCTAGGCATCGTTTCCTCCTGAGATTTCTTTACGCGACTGGAGGCCCCCCGCGTAAAGAAATCTGGGTGGCTGGTTGTCCGCTATGGAGAAATGCCAGTGGAGGCGGCCACAGGGCGACGAAGCCTGCTGGAGCACCGTGGAGAGGCGGATCAACAGCGCCGTGCTAGCCGGCCTGCCGTCCCGACTGGCCACCCGCTTTACTTTTCATGGAAGGTATGACAGGATGCAATCATGGCAGACGAAAATGAAGTGAAGATCTGGTGCAATCTCAATCATGGCATTGTTGAAGATGAGCGGAGAGAATGCCCTGATCGTGTACCCGAGTTCCTGATGCCAGTGTTCGAGGCTGGCGTGTGGCTCGGCAAAGCACTTGAAAAGACGGGCGCCACCGCAGAGGAGCGGGAGAAAGCCTGCTTTGCGATGGGCCAGCGTGCCTGCATGGGAGGACCGAACCGGGCCTACGGGATCGCAGCAGCCTGTTACAACAACTGGCTGGAGGGCCATAAAGATACTCCCGGCCGAGAGCTGGCCGAACAGCTCATTGACGGAGAGGTCCAACCTTGATGCCCACGTCGGGCATCGGACGCTGGATCAGGCACTACCGCCTGACTTTCTGGCAGCGGTTAGCTGACCGGCTCCAGTCTGAAGCTGACAAGCTGGACCACGATCCCAAGGTCACTCATGATGGAGAAGACCTCTGCTTTGCGGGGCAGAGGCTACACAGCCCCCTCGGGGCTGCAATGCTGAGGGAATATGAGAACCAACAGATATCCGGTGCCATGGAAGGGCGAGGCCCTGGAACTGGTCAAAGCGGCTGAGGAGTACCAGGCGCTCTACCGCGACGTGTCGATGCTGGAAGATGCGATGGACGTGGGGCGCCGCCGTCCGAACGGTGGGCGGCTGGTCCTGGACGCTGAGCAAATGATCGGCGAGCTGAAGGCCAAAATGAGGGAGCTGAAGCCAAATCTCAACCGAAAGGTCATGTGCCCTGAGTGCTACGGTTCTGGCCGGGAGGGTCACGGAGAGAGCTGCGGGGCTTGCTCTGGAGGCCAGACCCCAGCGTGGCATGCAGCCGGGATCCGGGTCCCTCGTCAGGGAGACTGTTGATGCCTACGAAAGCTGTGGACGGTCCCTCGGTTGAGGAGATCAAGGCCAAGATGAAAGAGGTGGGGATCCAGAAAGTCGAGCCTCCTGGTGTCGGGGGCCTAGACCGCTTGAGAGGTGACCCAGAAGCCTGGGCCTCTGCCGTTCGAACCCAGGCCGACGAAGAGTGGGAGATCGAAGAGGACAAGCGCCGACAGGCTGTGAGGAACCTGGAAGCAGCTGCTGAGAACTTCACGGTGCCCGAGGGCATTGAAGTTCCCGAGCTAAAGCCCGAGGTCTTCATCGCCACGCGACTCCGGGCCGGCATGGTGTTCAACGCATGGGGCAACACCTGCTGCATCGATTCGGTTGAGGGAGACATTGCCAAGTGCCGAATTCTTAATCTGAACGACCCCCACGCGCGAGGAGAAGCGGGGCCAGCGGGTTGGCCCAGTTCTTATTGGGATGAGGGGGCAACTTACACGCTCCACAGACATCCCAACTTCCCCGATCTGGACGAGTGGTATTTCGACGAGGACGAAATGAACCGAGGTGACAGCATGTTGCTGATCCTGGTGGAAAACGACGGGCGCATCTTCTTCGATCTGGATAGTTAGGTGGCTCACACTTGCCATGCTGGATGTACCAAGCTGGTGGTGATGTGCACAGGCCAGATCATCCCTTGCGAGGCATTCAAGGGCCTCGTCGATAAGCTCCCCGAGCTAGTTCTGGGCCACATCAGCGAGGAAAACGCCCTGGAGCGCGCCCTGGAGCGCGCGAGGGCCATTCCCTGGCTCGTCTGCTTCCAGGAGCAAGTCCGGGCTGTAGACCGCTGGCAGCGCCACTGGAAGGGCTGCTGGGTATGCCAGTGTGAGCACGACATCTGTGACAAGGGGATTGAGCTACTCGCGGCAGCCCATACCGAGATCGAGGAAGCTAACCGGCTGCTAGGGGAGGTCAGGCGTAGGATACATCAGGAGGGCGCATGAAGACGCTGGACCCCAGGGACTTGCGCTGTTGCTTCTGCGACCAGGTCATCGACAACAAGGAGTTGGTGGCCGTCGTGGAGACTCCCGAAGGGCTACCAGCTGTGACGCACCTACGCCACCCCGGGGTTCGGACGAGGCTCATCACCCATCCCTGTCAGATCACCACGGGCGCCCTGCTCCGGGACGTGGCCAGCTTCTTTCTCCAAGGAATCAGCTCCGAGGATGCCTTTCGCAAGCTTGCCGAACGACACTCACAGCTGAGCCTCAGACAACAAGAGCGTCTCCGCGAGATGCATGAAGCCGCAGACGAAGATGAGTAGGTTTTGTTGCGTCTGCTGGAGGCCGATCCACGCATGCATGGGATTCGTTCTTGCCCGCGATATCTTAGCTCGTGCACCGCGCGTCAGGGAATTATGCGGGATCTGTGCGCATGTCTTCAGCCCTAGGACTATTCCAGGGGCCGTCCTTGAAGTACCTGATGGTCTCCCAGGTGGGCACCGTGTAGGAGTCCGGTCCGAAGATCCGGTCCTGGCTGTTGGGATGGAAGTCAATCAGGGGCTCGGGCCTCCACCCGGGTCCACCCATCGGTAGGCCCACCTGGACCTCGCCCTGGTCGTCGCGCTCCCGGTAGCCCTCGTACTTGAGGTAGAGCGCTGGCGGGTTCACGGGACGCCCGTAGGCTTCCGTCATCGCGTAGATCCCGTATTCATCCTGTCGGTTGGTCGGCCCCTTCGGGCGACTCAGTGCGATCCCTATCCGTTCCATCGGGTTCCTCCAGGGCTTTCTCCGTGATGCGGTAGTTGGGCAACCCCTGGTCCCAGCCGTCGGCCATCTGGCGAAGGTCTACCAGCAGGTCCATCATAAGGCCGACACCGACCTCGAAGCGAGCGTTCTCCACCGGAGTCAGCTCGCGATCCATCTCGCGCACCGCGTCGATGTTGCGCTGTTTACGCTCCTCGATCATCCGAATCAGCTCCCGGAGATCCATCGTGCAGTGCTTGACTTCCATCAGTCTACCTCAGCCTCTTTGGCGAGCTGCTTGGTGATGTCGTCCTCGCCGTAGGGAGCTTCGAGGATGAGCTTCGCGAGGGCGTAGTCCCTGCTCTCTTCGATCAGGTGCCCGTTGTTGGTCACCATGTCATCCAGTGCATGGAGTAGGAGATCTTTGACCCTGCGTTGGTTCTCGCTGGTCGGGTCGAAGTGCGGGAGGTCCAGTTTGACGGTTGCCTTTGCCATGACGCTACCTCACCATCTCGCAAGCGAGCACGTAGAGCATGTGGTCCATGAGGGCCTTCTCGTTGTCCTCTACGTCGTTGCCGTCCTCGTCCGCGAAGACGTACCGCGTGGTCAGGAAGACCTCGCAGCTCCCGCCTATCGGTGCTGCTCCGACTTCACAGGGCTGGAGGAAAGAGTTGGCTAGCACCGCACGTAGGGTATCGCGCATCCGCTCGGCCTGGTTTCTGTCGTAGCTGCCAAACGTGACGGTTGTGTATCGTTCATTTTCCATGGTTGCCTCCGTGCCACTCTTATAGTATGATGTTTGTATATCAGTTTGTCAAGGGAATTTACACAAAGATGAGAATTGTCAAGGTCGCCTACAAAAGAGAAATCAAGGGGGTAGCAAAATCTGGATGGTGGGCCACCCTCAAACGATGGCTGTTTGGAGAGTGGATCGCTGTCTATCTGGAAGGAGTCTGCGTGGCTCAAGTACGCACTAGGCGCCGAACTGTCGAGGTTACTGTGCAGCCTGGACTTGCTGTGCTGACAGCAGTTCCAGAAAGCACTCCGATAGACGTGGCCCTCTAGCTTCCCCGGGGGAGTTCGCGAGCTGGACGTGGTAGCCCTTCTGCTCGTCGTGGGACCAACCCGCAACCATCTGCGAACCGTCGCGGATCACGCCCATGTCTCTGCAGTAGGAGAAAGGCTGCACACAGTAGACTTTTCCCTCGTGCTCGATTTCGCGTTCCATGAAAAACACTAGCCCTCGTTGTCGCCTTGCGGAAGGTCATGCCCCGCCTGAGCCTCTTCCGTCCATTCTCCACAGTTGGCGCAGCATCCTCCACGGACCTCTGGATTCGCACAGCATGATGTCGGCATGAGTTCCGCACGAGCCTTGGCGGCTTGCTCGGCCTCACCAGAAGCCTCGCAGAGCAACGCGCATGCCTCCAGACTGTAACGGTCCCCGAAGTCTCGGCCGTTGTTGGCGTACAGGTTGTACCTGAGTAGCCTGGCGGTTAGCCTGGCTCGCTCGAAGTTGGCTTGTTTGGGCAAGCACGCCTGAAGATCTTCGACCTCGGTAGGGTCAGGTTCGTCGCCGTGGTGGGCGTAGGTGAAAGCGTAACACGCTGCGTTGTCCTGACTATACCTCGCCGCTGGGCCAAAGAAGTCCTGCACCGGGCGCCCAGTCTTAGCAGCACACGCGGCGCACAAGTTGGCTAACTCATGGGCTCCAAAACACACGACTGACATCGTTCACCTCCGTGCCATTATCTCTACTTTTAGTATGACACCTGTATATCAGCCTGTCAAGGGCAATGCACTGAAATGGTGCAATGTCAAGCCTAGTCCAAACCGGTGAAGAGACCGGGTTCGAGCCGACCCTTTCGCTCAGTTGCCCTGACAGCACGGTCATAGAAGTCCGCGCGATGGGGGAGCTTGTCCTTGGCTGCTGCAGTGATGGTCAACCAGCCCAAGACCTCGTCTAGCTCCATGTTGCTCGGGTCGAGGTCCCGCAGCATGTTGTCTACCGCATCGAAACGACCTGCCAACAGATCGTCATCGACGCGATCGTATAGCCGATCCAAATCTACGGGCATGCTGCCTCCTTGGGTATCGGATCACCGTCGGGATCCACTGGTGGATGAAGCACACAGCTTGCGCCGTGGTTGCGACAGGTGGAGTACGGGACTTTGGATTCGGCCCCACAAAGGGGGCACTCGTAGCCCTCTCCCGAGGGCGTGTTGGTAGAGACCCGCTCAAGGTGAACGAGCTTGTTGCAGTTCCAGCAGTAGCCCCACTGGAACTTGGGGCGCTGCTCGAACATGACGCGCAGTGCTGCCACGCCATCGAGG
>Ga0180437_10005296_pt1 | contig 17716 bp, 9 predicted proteins | sample SS_ome_4_FD_132410 | JGI IMG/M metagenome (GOLD analysis project Ga0180437, IMG submission 132410) | Hypersaline lake sediment archaeal communities from the Salton Sea, California, USA - SS_3_D_1 metaG | ecosystem: Environmental > Aquatic > Non-marine Saline and Alkaline > Hypersaline > Sediment... | reverse complement strand
GCGACATGAGCCTCGTCGGACCGCGGCCCGAGCGGCGGGTCTTCGCCGACGAGTTCCGGAAGCACGTCCCCGGCTACGCCCAGCGGCACCAGGTCAAGTCCGGCATCACCGGCTGGGCCCAGGTGAACGGCTGGCGGGGCAACACCTCGCTCCGCCACCGCGTCCGCTGCGACCTCTACTACATCGCCAACTGGTCGCTGGGGCTGGACCTGAAAATCCTGCTGCTCACGCTCATCTACGGGTTGCGGCACCGCAACGCGTATTGAGATAGGGGCGAGCGGTGAGCCGCGGGAGATGGAGGCGGCGAGTGCATCGATCGCGTTCGGGCGGGTTGCCGTCGGGCGGGCCGTCCTCTAAGCTGCTTGGCGGGAGTCCAATCGAGTCTTTCGCAAGCGGAGGGTGCAGCCCATGTCGACCGCCTTCAACCGCCGCCGCTTTGTCAAGACCGCGGCTGCTACGACGATTGCCCTGGCGCCGGCGATCCGCGCGTCGGGCCAGGCGCCGCCGTCGGGGCGCGTGCGGCTGGGACTGGTCGGCTGCGGCGGACGCGGCCGGCAACTGTTGGACGTCTTTTGCCAGTTTGCCGACGTCGAGGTGACGGTGATCTCCGACGTCATCGAGTCGCGGATGGCGGAGACGGCCAGGCTGCTGGCCCAGCGCCCCCGCCCGATGAAGCCCGACCATGTCGTCGAGCACGAACGGATCTTCGACCGCGGCGACGTCGACGCCGTGCTGGTGGCCACCACGCAGCACTGGCACGGGCTGCCGTTCATCCAGGCGGTCCAGGCCGGCAAGCACGTCTACGTCGAGAAGCCGTTCTCTTACAGCGTGGCCGAGGGCCGGGCGATGGTCGCCGCGGCCAAGAAGGCCGGCGTGGTCGCCCTGATGGGCACGCAGCAGCGGGGCTACCCGCACTTCGTCCAGGCCGTCGAAATCCTTCGCTCCGGGCGGCTGGGCACGATCGCCTTGGTCGAGTGCTGGAACGCGGACGCCACGGGCCGCCGCGTGGGCCGTTTGCCCGACGGCGAGCCGCCGCCGGGGTTGCACTGGGACCGCTGGCTCGGCCCGGCGCCCTACGTGCCCTTCAACCCGGCCAGGCTGAGGAACACGTGGTGGTTCGACTACAGCGGCGGGATGCTCACCAACTGGGCCGTGCATCACATCGACACGATCTACTGGGCGCTGGATTTGGGCTGGCCCGAGTCGATCGCCTGCCCCGGCGGCAAGCTGGTGGTCGACGACATGGCCGACACGCCCGATTGCGTCGAGGCCTCCTGGCGCTTCCCGGGCCTGGTGATGCACTACGCCTACCGCGGCTTCAATGCCTTCCGCCGCTTCCCGCACCGCAAGTTGAGCCACGGCATCGCCTTTTACGGCACCGAGGGCACGATGATCCTCGACCGCAGCGGCTTCGAGCTTCACGAAGGCCGCCAGACGGACGAGCCGCCGGAAAAACTGGACAACCCTCGCCATTACGGCGACGGCAAGCCGGGCAACGAGGTTGACAGTCCCTGGCAGCGGCTGTTCCTCGACTGCGTCGAGGGCAAGGCCGCCGTGCCGGTCGATCTGGAGCAAAGCCACCAGGCCACCGCCTGCTGCCACCTGGCCAACGTCGCCTACCGCGTCGGCCGCACGATCCGCTGGGACGCAGCCAGGGAAACCATCCCGGGCGACGCCCAGGCCGCCGCGCTGCTGGACCCTCCACGGCGAAAAGGCTACGAGCTGCCGGCGGTGTGACGAGGGTTCAGGGTCCAGGATCTAGGACTGGCCTGACGAAGAATGAAGGCGAAGAACTCCGGCGGTTGTGCCAGTCCTCGGTCGGTCGTGGCGGGGTGAACGAGCGGCAGTGACGGTGATTGTCTGCCGGCTTGATTCACCGTAGAATAGACGGCGGCGTTGCAGAGAACCACGCCGCAGGCGTCAGACAGCGCAGCCCAGGGTCACGCACCCTGCGACACGACTTTGAAGCTTCGAGTATGACCCCAGTCCCGCTGAAAGATTTTTCCTGGGAAAGGATGATCGCCGCCGTGGATGCCGTGCGAGAGCGGGCGTGCCGCGCAGCGGCCGCCTTGGAGCGGGCGGGAATCCGACACGTCGTCGTCGGAGGCAACGCCGTCGCAGCGTGGGTGGCACGCGTCGACGTCGAAGCCGTCCGGAATACCAAGGACGTCGACCTCTTGTTGCGCCGGCGGGATTTCCAGCGCGCCCGCCGCGCTTTGGAATCGGTCGGCTTCGTGCATCAGAAGGTCGTGGGCGTCGAACTCTTTCTGGACGGACCGGAGGGCTCCGTCAGGTCGGCAATCCACGTGGTATTTGCGGGCGAAAAGGTGCAGGCTGACTACTTCCTTCCCGCGCCGGACGTGACCGAGTCAGAGGTCGGCCCGGAGTTTCCCGTGCCGACGCTGGATGCCTTGGTGCGAATGAAACTGACATCGTTTCGCCTTCAAGACAAGGTCCATCTGCTCGATCTGTTGGAGGTTGGCCTGATCGACGAACAATGGTGCGACCGGTTTCCGCCAGAACTCGGGGCCAGACTGCGTGAGTTGATCGAATCGCCAGAGCGCGAGGTGTGAGCATCCGGCGCGTGGTACCATCGGCGCGACGGCATGCGACCGCGGCAGCGTCAGCCAACGGCGGCCGGCGGGCTGGCCGTGCCGGCGTATTGGATGCCGGACAGGTCGGCGATCTCTTTCTTCCAGGTGACAAGGTCGCGCTGGTTGAACTGGTTCAGGTGCGCGCGCCCGCAGGCGCGGGCCATGACCTGCATCAACTCCACGGAGGCGGCCAGGAAGCGGGCCAGCCGGGCGGCCGATTGCTCCACGTCGAGCCTCGCCCTGAGGTGCTCCTGCTGCGTGGCAATGCCGGAGGGGCAGTTGTTGGTGTGGCAGATTCTCGCCGCCACGCAGCCGACCGCCTGGATCGCCGCGTTGGCGATCGCCACGCCGTCGGCGCCGAGGCAGAGGGCCTTGATAAAGTCCGCCGGCGTCCGCAGCCCGCCCGTAATGAAGAGCGTCACGTCGGGCCGGCCTTTTTCGTCGAGAAAGCGGCGGGCGCGGGCGAGGGCGGCGATGGTGGGCACGGAGATGTTGTCGCGGAACAACAGCGGCGCCGCGCCCGTCCCGCCGCCGCGGCCGTCGAGAATCACGTAGTCGACGCCGCAGTCCAGCGCGAACTGCAGGTCCCGCTCGACGTGCTGCGCCGACATCTTCATGCCGACGGGGATCCCGCCCGTGAGCTCGCGGACCCTCTCGGCGAAGCGGCGGAAGTCGTCCGGCGTGCTCAGGTCGGGGAAGGCCGGCGGCGAGACGGCCGGCCGACCCTCGGGGAGCTTGCGGACCTCGGCCACCTTGCCGATCACCTTGTGGCCCGGCAGGTGACCGCCGGTGCCCGTCTTGGCCCCTTGTCCCGCCTTGAAGTGGAACGCCTGGACCTTGGCCAGCAGCTCTTCGGAGTAGCCGAACTTGGCGGAGGCCAGCTCGTAGAAGTAGCGGGTGTTGGCCGCCTGCTCTTCGGGCAGCATGCCGCCTTCGCCGGAGCAGATGCCGGTGCCGGCCGCTTCGGCGCCCTTGGCCAGGGCGACCTTGGCCTCCTGCGAAAGTGCCCCGAAGCTCATGTCGGAGACGATGATGGGGATCTTCAGCCGCAGCGGCCTTTTGGCGCGGGGGCCGACCAGCAGCTCGGTGCCGACCTCGACGTCCTCGGCGAGCGGCTTGGCGGCCAATTGGGCGGTGAGGATCTGGACGTCGTCCCACTTGGGGAGCGTCGGCCGCGGCACGCCCATCGCCTTCACTTCGCCGTGGTGCCCGAGCTGGGCCAGGCCGTCGCGTGCCAGGGCGTGGATCAGCTCGACGGTCGGCTCCTCGGGTGTGTTTCGCGGCTGTGGGGGGGCAGCCGGAGCGGGCCGGCCGGGCCTTGGAGGCGACGGCCTTGGCGGCCGGCCTCGCAGGTAGAGCATCAGCACGGTCGCCACGGCGGCCAGGCCGAAAAAGACGACGCCGAGGGTGGCGCTGAAGACGGGGTTCATCGGTCGGCCTCCTCTGTTGCGCCCTCGGCGTACGTCGCGGTCAGGTACCGGACGATCTGGCTCAACTCCTCTTCGCCGGCCGTGAGGCCCTCTTCGACCATGCGGGCGACCAGTTGGCGGGCCTCGTCGGCCGAGGCGGGCGGGGCGGCTTCGACGAACGAGGGGCTGTGGCACTTCGAGCACGTCGACTCGAAGAGCAGCCTGGCCTGCTGGAGATCGAACTCGCTTGGCGCGAGTCGCTGCTCGGCCACCGCCTCGATCGCCTGCCTGGTCTGGTCGCCCAGCTCCTTTTGAGTTCGCATCTGCTGTGCCGATCGCTGCAAGTCGGGCGAGATGGCGACCAGGTAGGCGGTCACCTGCCGCTGTTGCTGCTGGTTGATCGCGTCGAGCGCCGTCGTGCGGTCGGCCATCCGCTTGACCGTCTGGAGCCAGTTCTCGGGCGTTCGCGGCCTGGCCAGCACGGTGCGGAGGTCGTGGCATTCGGTGCAGCGGCCGCGGAGCACTTGTTGGCCTGCCTGGAGCGACTCGGGCGTGGCCAGCGCGGCGGCCTCCGCCTCGCCGAGGCCCGCCTCGACCAGCAGCGTGCGGACGCGCTGGAGGCCGTTGGGCGCGAAAAGTCCCTCGGCCGCCGATGCTTGCCGGATGACCGCCTCATGGAAGGCGAACGGCGCCGAGATCCCGATCAGCACGGCCGTGCCGACGAAGAGCGACGTGCCGAGCGCGGGCACCAGCGCGGCGTCCAGCCGCCGGAAGAATCGCACGATGAGGATTTTCAGCACCAACAGCGGCCCGATTGCCATTCCCAGCGCCAGGTGCAGCACCGTCCGCGCCGGGAACTCGATCTGATAGCTCCAGAGCCGCGGCGCCATCTCCCAGACCATGAACAGATAGAGGGCCAGGAAGGCGTAGCCGAAGACGCGGTGGGCCGTGAGCACGGCCGGGGGAAACGCCGCCGCCGGGCCCTCGGCCGCCTCCGCAAGCCGGAAGGCGGCCTTGGCGGCGCCGCAGCGGGGACAGGTCCAGCTTGCCGGCAGATCGCCCCACGCGCGGCCCTCCTCGGCCTCGTCGTACGTGTATCCGCAGACGGAACATTCGTAGCGAGCCATGTCCCGGCACCTCATTCAGAGCGCAAGCGAGTGCCGCATGACGAGTTGGCCTCGCTTGCGCTTCGGGTTTGTGTTCATCGCGCCGCTACTGCTCGTCCAACGGGCGGATTGGGAAGAGCTCGCTGGGCGTGCGGGCGTCTTTCATGATCTTGCGGAAGCGCGCCACCAGCTCCGGGTGCGCGGCGGCCACGTCGTTCGCTTCGCCGACGTCTTCGGAAAGGTTGTAGAGCTGGACCGCCAGCGGGTCGGGGTTGTTCTTGCGGAGCATGTCGGTCCGGATCGCTTTCCAGTCGCCCATCCTCACCGCCTGCTGCCCGCCGTAGCCGGGGAATTCCCAGTAGAGGTAATCGGGTTTCCGTTGCTCGTCGGGTCGGCCGAGCAGCGTGGGGAGGAAGCTGACGCCGTCGATCTCTTCCGGCGGCGCCACGGCGGCGGCCTCGGCCACCGTCGGCAGCACGTCGGAGAACATCGAGATGTGATCCGTGACCGAGCCGGGCCGTACTTTGCCGGTCCAGCGGGCGATCATGGGCACGCGGATGCCGCCCTCGAAGAGCGTTCCCTTCAGCCCTCGCAGCGGGCCGACGCTCTCGAAGAATTCGTAGTCGACCTCCTTCTCCAGATGCGTCGTGCCGTTGTCGGAGGAAAACATCACGAGCGTGTTCTCGCCCAGCCCCAGCTCGTCCACGAGCGCGACGATGCGGCCGGCGTCGCGGTCCAAGCGGCTGACCATGGCGGCGTAGGCGGCCCGCGGCGTCATGTGCGGCGTGTAGCCGCCTCCGGTGAACGGCGTCTCGTCCCACTTGCCGAGGTACGGCTTCAGCTCCTCATCGGGGATGTGCAGCGCCACGTGGACAAGCGTCGTGGGATAGTAGAGGAAGAACGGCCGGTCCTTGTTCTGGCGGATGAACGCCAGGGCCTCGTCGATCGTGCGATCGGCCGAGTAGTCCTGGCCCTTGAACGGGGCGTAGCTGGCCGGGTCGAGCGGGTCGGCGCCCTCGGGCAGCTTGGCGTGGCCGGGTACGGGGGGATTATTGTGCAAAAGCACCTTCTCGTGGTTTCGCCAGAGATGCCCGGGATAGAAACTGTGCGCGTGCGCTTGGCAGTTGTAGCCGAAGAAGAGGTCGAAGCCCTGGCGGTTCGGGTCGCCGGTGGTGCCGATCTGCCCCAGCCCCCACTTGCCCATCGCCCCGGTCGCGTAGCCCTTCTGCTTGAGCATCTCGGCGATGGTCACCTCGGCGTCGGGGATCGGGTGCTGGCCCGCCCACTCCAGGCCGTACCGGGCCATGAACTCCTCGGAGAGTTTCGGGTTGCCGTTGTTACGGGTGTAGGCGTGGCCGGGGTGTTTGCCGGTCATCAAGACGCAGCGTGAGGGGGCGCAGACGGCGTTGCCCGCGTAGTGCTGCGTGAACCGCATTCCCTCGGCGGCCAACCGGTCAAGGTTCGGCGTCTTCATCTTCTCCTGCCCGTAGCAGCCCAACTCGCACCAGCCCAGGTCGTCGGCCAGGATGTAGACAATGTTGGGCGGCCGATCCCTTTCCGCGCCCTTCGCCTGCCGCGGTGATTCGCTCGAAACGAGCCCCGCGGCGACGGCCAGCATGAGCGGCAGGGTCCCGCGCACGAACAACGCTGGCAAGAACGCGGGGGATTCTTTGGCCTTGGCGAGCAAGTACTTCATGGCGGCGACCTCCCATAGATCGGACACAGCAAGTGCCACTGCCGGCTTGTCCAGCAGTGTTCATGGTGGAGAGCTACGGTCGCACTGCTGGGCAAGCCAGCAGTGGCACAGTTTACGCCAGTATCCGGGCTGGAAGACCCGGAGTCAACTTCCGGACGATTTCGAACATGCCCACGACAAGCGTGGGCATGGCACCGTCTTTCCGCATTAGAAACCTGTCAGTCCCCGCAAAAGGGTGTGATCACTTTCTGCCCGCGGCGATTGACAGCGGCGGCTCCGGCCGGGATATTCGGGATTGCCGGGCTGCGTGTTGACGAGCATCGGCCGCGGCATGCTCGAGGTTTTTGGCGAAAACGTTACCTCGTAGGAGGCCATTCCATGAATCGTTGCACCACGTTGCGTACCATCGGTTGCGCTTGGGTCTTGGCAGTTCTCGCCGTCGGCGCGTCCGCGTCGGAGGACCAAGCGGCGAAGGAAATCCTTGACGCCACCGGCGTCCGGGGAGGCGTGGTCGTCCACCTCGGCTGCGGCGACGGCGAGCTCACCGCCGCCCTGCACGCCAATGAGAGTTATCTCGTGCACGGGCTGGACGTCGATCCCGAGAACGTGGCCGCCGCGCGAAAGCACATCCAGTCGCTCGGCCTCTACGGGCCCGTGTCGGTCGACACCTGGTCCGGCGGCCAGCGCGGTGAGAGCCGTGGTCGGCTGCCGTATATCGACAATTTCGTCAACCTCATCGTGGCCGAAAACCCGGCCGACGTCTCGCAGGAGGAGATCATGCGGGTGCTGGTGCCCGGCGGCACGGCCTGCACGCGCTTGGCCAGCGGCTGGAGCAAGGTCGTCAAGCCCCGGCCGCAGGAGATGGACGAGTGGACGCACTACCTGCACGACCCCAGCGGCAACGCCGTCGCCCACGACAGCCTGATCGAGCCGGTCGGCCGCTACCAGTGGCTTGCGGGTGAGCGCTACAGCCGCCAGCACGACCACATGTCGAGCGTCAGCGCCGTGGTGTCCTCGGCCGGCCGGGTGTTTTGCATCTTCGACGAGGCGCCGCGGGCGTCGATCCTCACTCCGCCCAAGTGGCGGTTGATCGCCCGCGATGCCTTCAACGGCGCGCTGCTCTGGACCCGCGAGATCGGCCCCTGGCACGAGCATCTCTGGCCGCTCAAGAGCGGGCCGCAGTTGATGGCCCGGCGGCTGGTCGCGGTGGGCGATCGCGTTTACGTCACGCTCGGCGTCGACGCCCCGCTGTCGGTTCTTGATGCGGCGACCGGCCGGACCATCCGCACCTTCGAGAACACCAAGGCGACCGAAGAAATCCTCTGCGACGACGGTGTGCTCATCTTGAGCGTGGCCGCCGGGGGGCAGCCGCTCCGCAGCGACCCGAAAAGGGCCTTCGCCGATCTTGCCGAGATCAAGGCCGCGGTCACCGATCCGCTCTGGACCGACGCCCCGCGGACGGTGATGGCCGTCGACGCCGAGTCGGGCAAGCTGCTCTGGAAGAAAGAGTCGACGGTTTGCTCCATGTCGCTTACGGCCGACCAGAAGCGCGTGCTGTTCCACGACGGCGAGCGGATCCAGTGCCTCGACCGCAACGACGGCCGCGTCCTCTGGCAGTCGGAGCCGCTGCCGCGTCGCGAAGGCATGCGGAGCTCCTCCGGAGTGACAATAGTCATTCACGGCGACGTCGTTCTCTACAGCGGCATGATCGCCGTGGAGAAGTACGGGGAGCGTTCCACGACGATGTTCGCTCTGAGCGCCGACGACGGCTCGCTGCTCTGGAAGGCGGAGCACCCGCCCTGCGGCCACATGGGTACGCCCGACGACTTGCTGGTCGCCGGCGGGCTGGTCTGGTCGGGCGCCGTGGCGCAGGGCAGCGATTCCGGCGTGATGATCGGCCGCGACTTGCGCAGCGGCGAGGTGAAGAGCGAGTTCCTGCCCGACGTCGAGACCCACTGGTTCCACCATCGTTGCTACCGGGCGAAGGCGACCGACAAGTACCTGCTCTTCTCGCGGACCGGGATCGAGTTCATCGACTACGCGACGGAGCACTGGATTTGCCACCACTGGGTCCGCGGCGCCTGCCACTACGGCGTCATGCCGGCCAACGGGCTGATCTATGCCCCGCAGCACCCTTGCGCCTGCTACATCGAGGCGAAGCTGTTCGGGTTTTCGGCGCTGGCGCCGCCGTCGCGGCACCTTGAGCCCCGCCGCGAGGTGCCGGACGAAGAGCGGCTCCAGCGCGGCCCGGCGTTCGCATCGCTCCCCTCTCCCGCTGGCGGGAGAGGGGCTGGGGGTGAGGGCGACTGGCCGACCTACCGCCACGACGCGGCCCGCAGCGGGGCCACCAAGATCGCCGTCCGGCCCGACGGCCTGAAGCAATCGTGGCAGACCGGTCTGGGCGGCAGGCTCACCAGCCCCGTCGTTGCCGGCGGCCAGCTTTTCGTGGCCTCGATCGACTCGCACGCCGTTTGCGCGCTAGATGCCGACACCGGCAAGCCCACCTGGAGCTTCACGGCGGGCGGGCGGGTCGACTCGCCGCCGACGGTCCACGAGGGCCGCGTGCTGTTCGGCTCGGCCGACGGCTACGTCTACTGCCTGCGCGCCTCCGACGGCCAGTTGGCCTGGCGTTTCCGCGCCGCGCCGGAAGAGCGGCGGATGGGGGCTTTCGACCAGATCGAGTCGGTCTGGCCGGTCAGCGGCAGCGTGCTCGTCGAGGACGGCGCCGTCTATTGCGTGGCCGGCCGCTCGATGTTCCTCGATGGCGGCCTGCGGCTGGTGCGGCTCGATCCGGCCACCGGCCGCAAGCTCTCGGAAACGATCTTCGACGACCGCGATCCGGCCAGCCAGGACAACTTGCAGGTCCAGATCAAGGGGCTGAACATGCCCGTGGCCCTGCCCGACGTCCTCTCCAGCGACGGCAAGTACGTCTACATGCGTTCGCTGCCACTCGACAAGGAGGGCAACCGCAAATTCGTCACCTACGTCGACGTGAAAGAGCAAGAGGGCGACGACGTCCACCTGTTCAGCCCCACCGGCTTTCTCGACGACACGCTCTGGCACCGCACCTATTGGGTCTACGGCCGGGCATTCGCATCCGGCGCGGGAGGCTATCACCAGGCCGGCCGCGTCGCGCCCGCCGGAAGGCTCCTGGTCTTCGACGACGACACCGTCTACGGCTACGGCCGCTACTGGCAATACTACCGCTGGACCACGCCGCTGGAGTTCCATCTGTTCGCCTCGGCGAAGCAGCCCGAGATCGTCGCGTCCGGCTCCGAGCGGAAGCCGATCAAGAAGGACGGCAAGCGGACCGGCCAGTCGCGAGTCCTGTCGGTCACCCGCTTCGTCCCCTCCTGGTCCGACGACGTCTCGGTGCAGGTCACCTCGATGGTACTCACCGACGGCGCGCTGTTCGCCGCCGGTCCGCCGGACGTGGAAGACGAAGAGGAATCGGCCAAGACGTTGAGCGATCCCGAGACCCAGAAGAAGCTGGCCGAGCAGTCGGCCGCTTTCGAGGGCCGATTGGGCGGGCTGCTGGTGGCCGTTTCGCCCGCCGACGGGCGGAAGCTGGCGGCCTACCGCCTCGAGTCGCTCCCCTGCTTCGACGGCCTGATCGCCGCCGGCGGCAAGCTCTACCTCACCACGGTCGACGGCAACGTGCTCTGCCTCGGCAGCGACCAGGGCCGGCCCCTTCCCGCAGCCGACGTCGTCGTCGCCGCCCGCTCGGTGGAAAATCCCGGGGAGTAGTCAAGTAGCCTGGTGGGCCGGCGCTCCGCTTGTCCCACCCTGTCCCTGAAACGCCTTCGCCGGTCATCTCTCGTAGACTGACCTTACTTCGCGGGCGATCTACTTGCCCGCGTACCAGACGCCGCGGAGCCATTGGTGGCGGCCGGTCTTCGGCTTCCAGCGTCTCCGGTCCGCAGGTTTCAACCCGGCGCCCGTCGCTGCCGACGCTGCTCCTTTTTCGCTTCTCTTGTCTTTACTTCTGCGTCGACGCCGGGACTCCAGCGCTTCGGCTGGCCGCTTGCCGGCGCAGCCATCTCAGCCAGCCATGCGTCGTAGAGCTTCGCGAGCTCGGCGACCTTCTCGGGTAGCTTTGCGGCCAGATCGTTGGTCTCGCCGATGTCGGCCTCCAGGTCGAACAGCTCGAGGCGGTCTTTTTCGGCGACGAGTTTCCACTTGCCCGACCGCACGGCCCATTTGCCCGACTCGCCGCCGGAGCTCCAGAACATGTGCTGGTGAACCTGTTCGGCCTCGCCGCGAAGCGCCGGCAGGATGTTCCTGCCGTCGAGGATGCGGTCCGCCGGGGCGGCAGCGCTTGCGGCGGCAAGCACGGTGGGAAGAATGTCGATCGAGGAGACCGGCACGTCGCACGTGGTGCTGCCGGATAGCTGCCGGGGCCAGCAGACGAGGAACGGGACGCGGATCCCGCCTTCGTAATCCTCCTGCTTGAAGCCTCGCAGGGGGGCGTTGACCGCGTGCATCGCCTTCGACCCGCCGTTGTCGGTCAAGTAGAACAAGAGCGTGTCGTCGAAGAGGCCTTCCTCCTTGAGCGTGGCGACGATGCGGCCGACGCCGTCGTCGAGGTGCTTGAGCATGGCCATCAGCGTGTCGCGGAGCTCGTCGCCGGTCTCGCTCTTGATCGAGTCCGCCGGCGCCTGGGGCGGGGCGTGGACGGCGTTGTAGGCGACGTAGAGGAAAAACGGCCGCCCCTTGTGCCGCCGGATGAAGGAGACGGCCTCCTCGCTGATCCGGTCGGTGAGGTAGCCCTGGTCCTCGATCGGCGCCAGTCCGCGGTAGATGGGGTGGTCGGGAATGGTGAGGTCGAAGTAATCGTGCGCCCCGCGGCCCATGAAACCGTAGAACTCGTCGAAGCCGCGGTTGACGGCGTTGTACTCGGGTGTGAGGCCCAGGTGCCACTTGCCCAACGCGCCCGACACGTAGCCCGCCGGCGCCAGGTATTGCGGAAAGAAGACCTCGTCCAGCGGCACGCCCGAGCCGCCCTCGCCGGCCGTGTAGATGCCGAACCGCTGCTGGTAGCGGCCGGTCATCAGGCCGGCGCGGGTGGGGGAGCAGACGTGGCCGGAGGTGTAGCCCTGCGTGCAGATTACGCCCTGGCGGGCGAGCGCGTCGGTGTGCGGCGTGCGGACTTCGTGGGGGTGATGCGGGTTGAAGCTGACGTCGGCGTAGCCCTGGTCGTCCGAGAGGATCACGACGACGTTCGGCTTGGCGGCAACCGGACTCGCCGCGCCCGCGGCCGGCACGAGGATCAGAGCAAGGGGAAGCATCCACGGTTTCATGGCTGGGCCTGCCGTTTCTTTTTCTTGTTCTTGGCGGGTTGAGCGACTTTCCCGGCAGATTGCGCGGCGTCGGTCTTGTCGGTTTTCTTCAGCGCCTTGGTCTGGTGCTCCAGCGCCTCGAGCTCGGTCTGCTGCCCCTTGTCGCCCATGGCTTCCATCCAGGCCAAGAGCTCGCGGTGGAGCTCGGCTTGGACTTCGGCATACTCGGGCTTGCCGGCGAGGTTGTTCCACTCCAGCGGGTCGGCCGCGACGTCGTAGAGCTCCTCGGCGGGCCGCTGCTCGTAGCGGCGGACCTTATCGGCGGCGTCCGGGTCGCCGGCCGCCTTCTGCCGCCACGACTCGAAGATGTCGGACTTCGTGCAGGCGTTCTGGAAGGTCACCTCCGGCGTGAAATTCCAGATGTACTTGAACCGCCGCGAGCGGATCGAGCGGATGCCGAAGTGCTCCGAGCCGTTGATGATGCCGCGGGTGGTCATCTCGCCGAAGACGTACTGCTTGTGCTCGCGGGCCTTGCCGGTCAACAGCGGCACGAGGCTCTTGCCGTCGAGCAGCGGCGGCGGCGCTGCCCCGGCCAGCTCGATGTAGGTGGGCAGCACGTCGCCATATTCCACCAGCGCGTCGCACACCGCGCCGGGCTCGATGCGACCGGGCCATCGGGCGATCAAGGCCGACTGCAAGCCCGTGTCGTAGCACGTCCACTTGCCGAACGGGAAGCTCGAGCCCTGCTCGGTGACGCAGATCACCAGCGTGTCGCCGGCCAGCTCGTGCTTGTCCAACAGCGCCAGGCAGTCGCCCACCTGGCCGTCGTAGTAGGTGATCTCGGCGAGGTAGTCGACCATGTGCTTGCGGGTGACGGGCGTGTCGACGAAGTAAGGCGGCAGCTCGATCTTCTCGGCGTCGTACTGCGAGGGGTCGCCCTTGTTCCAGGGCGAGTGCGGCTCGTTCGAGCAGGCGAACAGGCAGAAGGGCGTGTCGGTCGCCTTGCACTCGGCGATGAACGCGTCGATCGCCTCGAAGTCCGGGTTGCTTCCGCCGGGGAGGTATTCAAACGGGAACACTTCCTGCGGCGCGATGTGCCGCTTGCCGCTCAGCGCCACGCGGTAGCCGAGCGGCTTGAGGTAGTGAACGACGCTCCTGGTGCCGGGCTCGGCGAACGTGTGGTTGGGGTAGGCGCCGCTCTTGACCGGATACAGCCCGGTGTAAATGTTGTGCCGCGTCGGCGAGCACATGGGGGCCGACTGGAAGCAGTGCGTGAACCGCATCCCTTCCGAGGCCAGCCGGTCGATGTTCGGCGTCTCCGCCTGGCCGCCGTAGCAGCCGATGTCGCGGAACGTACAGTCGTCGGCAATGATGAAGACGAAGTTGGGCTTCTCGGCGCTCCAGGCGGCGGAGCCGGCCAAGGCCGCCGCCAGGGCTATCGGCAGAGCGAGTCGGGCGAGTTTCACGGCGTGATGCTCCCTGTCTGTTTGCATTGTGTGACTTCCCATCCAATTCCACCTACCATACCAGGAACCGCGGCCCGGTGCAGCCGTCGGCGGCAAATCACCGCGGATCTCTCCCTTGCCCGGGCCGACCGGCAGGGCATCCGTCAAACCCCACCCAAGGTCATCCGTCAGGGGGGAACCTTCCCGGGCAGCTTGAGTGCCGAATCCCGGCCGCTACAATACTGGCGAGCGCTCACGCCGTCGGGATGAAGCCTTCCGGGCTGGGCGAAAAGTCCACTTTGGAGGCAATCGCCATGAAATCTTCCCATCAGGCACGTTGTTGGTGGATCCTGGTCGGCGCCGCGGCAGTCCTCGGCCAACCCGCGGCCGGGCAAGACCTTGATGTTCCGATGGACCGCGATCTGGTCAGCGTGCTGATCCGCTTTGGGCTCGACGCCGAAGAGCCGACGAGTTGGGAGGGAAGCTATCGGGCAACCGAGGGACGTATCACTGTGGCCGACGGCTGGCGGTTCGCCGGTGATGATTACGCCACCTTGTCGGAGTTCCGCTGCGAAGTCCGTCGCTTCTATCCTCGTTTCTGGAATCGCCGCGGCCGCGACCCAAAAAGCCTGACCACCGAGCCGAACGGCGTACTGCTGACCTTGGCCGGGCTGGCTCCCTCGGCCTCGCTCGAGGTGAGCACGCCACAGGGCGACTTCAGCGTGCCCGTCGGCAAGCTCGGCTACGGTAGCGCCCGAAGGGCGCTCGACGGCAAGGTGGACTATCAGCGGCTGCCGACGTCGCGGCAGGTTGTCCGGTCGCCGGCGGAGGACTGCTATCCGGCCGCGTTGCGGGATTCACGGGGCCGGCTTTGCATTGCCTACCTCGCCTTCACGCACGGCGAGGACTGCCAGTCGCCGCTGCGGATCGGGACCGAGCCGGACGACTTCTCCTACCTGGCCAAGCCCGCCGGCGGCGACCGGCTGATGTTCACCGAGTTCGACGGCGACCGACCGACGCCGCCGGTCGCCTTGACCGACGCCGGCGACCTGTTCGGCACCGCGCTGGCCGAAGACGGCCAGGGGCGGCTCTGGGTCTTCTGGGCGGCCAACGTCGGCGACAACTGGGACCTTTTCGGCAGGTTCCGCAGCGCGGGGCGATGGTCCGAGCCGATCCGAATCACGTCGGCCGCCGGCAGCGATTTCAACCACGTGGCGGCCACCGACTCCACCGGCCGCGTCTGGCTGGCGTGGCAGAGCTTTGGGAAGACAAACTCCGACGTCTACGCGGCGCGGCAGGAAGGCGATCGCTTCGGCCCGCCCTCGGCCGTGGCCGCTGCCGGGGCGAACGACTGGACGCCGGCAATCGCCGCCGCCCCCGACGGCCGCGTGGCCGTGGCGTGGGACTCCTACGAGCAGGGCAGCTACGACGTCTTTGTCCGCCTCTGGCAGCAGGGCTCCTGGGGCCAGCAGCGGCTGGTGGCCGGCGGAAGGGAAAACGAGGCGCGGCCCAGCCTGGCCTTCGACCCCAAGGACCGCCTCTGGATCGCCTACGAAGTCTCGCCGGAGGGCTGGGGCAAGGATTCTGGGCCCTACGACCAGAGCCCTCGCCGCGTGCCGCTCTATCGCCAGCGGTCGATCGGCGTGAGAGTCCTCCAGGGCGAGCAGCTTCTGGCGCCCGAGGCCGACCTGGGCCGGGCCTTGCCGCTGCCGAGCGGGCAGCCGCGTTTTCCTAAATCAACCGATGCAGTGCTGGCGGCCGGACCAAAGCTGGCCGTTGACGCCGCCGGCCGGCTCTGGCTGGCCGCCCGTGTCCGAATGGTCCGCTTCGACAGCTCCATCGGCGGCACCTGGGTGAGCTTTTTGAGCACGCTCGACGCCGACGGCTGGCGGCCGTCGCTGCTCGTGCCTGAAACCGACGCCTTCCTGCACGAGTCGCCCGCCCTGGTGCCGGCCGCCGAGTCGGGTCTTTACATCGTGGCCTGCTCGGACGGGCGCCTCCGCACGGCGGCCACCTTCGGGCCGGTTGCCGTCAAGGGCCGGCGGGCGGCCGCGCAGCGTCCCGCTCCGACTACCCGCAACTTCGCTGCTTATCCCGACGCGGCCTTTAACAAGGAGATCGCCGTCGCCGATACCGGCCCGATGGCGGCAACCGGCGGCGAGGTCCGGCTCGTGGCGGCCGACAAGGCCGCTGCGGCCGGTCCGTCCGAGGAGAACCTCCGCGAGGCCGAGCACGTGGCCGCCATTCGCGACTACCGCGCCGAGATAGGCGGCCGCTCGCTGCGGATCGTCCGCGGCGAGTTCCATCGCCACACCGAGATCTCCAGCGACGGGGCCGGCGACGGCAGCATCTTCGACATGTGGCGCTACGGGATGGACATGGCCGCGCTCGACTGGATCGGCAACGGCGACCACGACAACGGCAACAACCGCGAGTTCTCCTGGTGGTTCGTGCAGAAGACGTCGTCGATCTTCAACGTGCCGGGGGCGTTTGCCTCGATGTACACGTACGAGCGGAGCGTGTCGTATCCGGACGGGCACCGCAACGCGGTGTTCGCCCAGCGCGGCGTGCGGCCGCTGCCACGGCTGCGGGATGGCATGGGCAAGGCCATGGACGAGTTGCCTGCCGATGCCTCCCGCCCCAATACGCCCGACACCCAGATGTTCTACAAGTACCTCCGCCAGTTCGACGGCGTCTGTGCCAGCCACACCAGCGGCACCGACATGGGCACCGACTGGCGGGACAACGACCCCAAGGTCGAGCCGATCGTCGAGATCTACCAGGGCGACCGGCAGAACTACGAGCGGCCCGGCGCCCCCCGCTCGAACTCGGCCGAGTACTCGATCGGCGGCTGGCGGCCGATGGGGTTCGTCTCCAACGCGCTGCTGAAAGGCTACCGCCTCGGCTTCCAGTCCTCCAGCGACCATATTTCCACCCACATGAGCTACTGCAACGTCTGGGTGGAAGAGCCCACCCGCGAAGCCATCCTCGATGGCATGAAGCTCCGCCGCGTCTACGGCGCCACCGACAACATCATCGCCGACGTCCGCTCGGGCGGGCATTTCATGGGCGAGGAGTTCACGGTAGACAAGCCGCCCGTGCTCGACGTCAAGCTCATCGGCACCGCGCCGTTCGCCGAGGTGGTGATCGTCAAGGACAACCAGTACGTCTACTCCACGCAGCCCGACAAGCAAATCGTCGAGTTCCAGTGGACCGACATCGCCGCCAAGCCCGGCAAGACGAGCTACTACTACGTCCGCGGCCTTCAGGTGGGCCAGACCGAAGAGCGCCAGGTGTCGGCGCCCTCCGGCGGGCGCTCCTCCGTCGAGCTCAACAACGGCGAAGTCGTCTGGGTCTCGCCGATGTGGATCACCTACCGCCCATAGATCGAGCTATCAGCCTACAGCCTACGCAGAGCAACCCGCAGTGAACAAAAAGCGCCGTCGGTGCTGTAGGGTGGGGCAAGTGCAGCGCCGGCCCACCGTCGAGCATCCGCCTCCGTTGTGGTGGGCCTGCGCTTCGCTTGCCCCACCCTACCAAGAACCGTTCACCAAGAACCGCTTTTTTGGAATGCAATCTTGATGGGAGACTCGCCATGCAGTGGGATCGTCGTCGCTTCATGCGAATGGCGGCAGGCGCGGGGGCCGCGCCGCTGTTGGCCGGCGCCAAGTCGTCGGCCGCCGAGACGCTCGTGAGCGTCGAAGCGCTCGAGAAAGCCGCCGCCGCGCCGGTCCTTAAGCAGGAGCTTTTCCCCTCGCCGGTCGTGATCCAGTCGGTCGAGCTCTTGCGGGCCGGCGGCGATCACTTCGTCCGCGTGCGATCCAAGGACGGGGCCGAAGGGATCTCGGTCACCAACGAGCGGGCGTCCTACCTGCACCCGATCCTCAACCGGCTGGTCGCGCCCTATTTCGCCGGCAAGGACGCCCGCCAGCTCGAAGAGCATCTCTTCGAGGTCTATCGCTACAAGAGCAACTACAAGCTCCAGGGCATCGCCCTCTGGTGCCCGCTGGCCTGGATCGAGTTCGCGATCCTCGACATGCTCGGCCGCATTGCCGGCGTGTCGATCGGCGAGCTTCTCGGCGGCGTGATCCGCACCCGGGTGGCGTTCTACGTCGCCAGCGGCCGCCGCGACAGCACGCCCGGCGAGGAGGCCGAGTATCTTCAGGGCCTCGTCGCCGAAACGGGCG
>Ga0180437_10005295_pt1 | contig 17721 bp, 14 predicted proteins | sample SS_ome_4_FD_132410 | JGI IMG/M metagenome (GOLD analysis project Ga0180437, IMG submission 132410) | Hypersaline lake sediment archaeal communities from the Salton Sea, California, USA - SS_3_D_1 metaG | ecosystem: Environmental > Aquatic > Non-marine Saline and Alkaline > Hypersaline >... | reverse complement strand
TTTACCGATATTGTGTATTGAACCCGCAATTCTACAGCATCGACAAACCACTGAAACGCATCGTTCCCACCGACCTTCCCCCTTCCAATAATTCTAAATAGGGCATTATTAACATCGGTCCAACTATTGATGTCGGAGGCTGAAAAAGGCCCTTCTGTGGTGAGGCTCGTGGGAGGGGGGTTGGACCCACTATACCGCTGCAGCTGATACCACGTGCTTCCGCCATCAGGGGAATATTCTATATCGACGAGGTCATCAGCGTAATCAGCTGAGACATAGTGGGTGAAATAGAACTCGGCGGATTGAAAAATCTCGTTCGGATTCACCGTATCCGCCATAATGAATGTCCAATGCTCCAAATCCTTGCCCCATTGCGCTTGGTTCGTATTAGCTACATTGCTATCAGGTGCTCCATAGGCATAGGAGGGATTTGTGATATTGAGGCTGCTTGAGTAGCCCTCCGCGTAGACGTTTTCGGTATCCGCACGGGACGGTTCAGGGAGAAGGAGAAGAAGAACGGCAACGAAAAGGAGTAAGGGAATTCGCCTCAAAAATGCTAAAAACATATATTTTATCCTCGCTGTATCAATGAAACCAACGGCAAAAATCGTAAAAAATCGTCTAAGTTCTTTTGGTACGAGTATTATTCCGCAAAATCCGTACCAAAGTAGCCATTCTTAAGAACCTTTAGGGAATCAGTTTACGAAAAAGGTAGTGCCGGTTAACCTATTAACATCATTAAGATTTTCTGTATTTGGTTTTAATCGAAAGAGGAGCTCTTCGATCTTCCAGGGTTGCCACCGTTCTTGAATTCCAAAATACTGTAAATTTTTGTCAATCATTTCGAAAACTTTGCATGCCCCGGAATCTATGTGGTTTGACTTTTTGGCGGCGATTGTTTAGATTTACAGGACGTTAGAGAGAAGGGATTTTTTCAATTATCCATTTATCGTCCGGAGGGTAAGCTTTGGTCATCAAGGGAATACGGGGGTTCAAGGACATCCTCCCGAGGGAAATAGAGAAGTGGCAATTCATCGAGAAGACGGCCCGGGAGGTCTACGAGAGCTTCGGCTTCTCGGAGATCAAGATCCCCATCCTGGAAAGAACTGAGCTCTTCTCACGCAGTATTGGCGAGGCGACCGATATCGTGGAAAAGGAGATGTATACCTTCAAGGACCGCAGCGGCGACTCCCTCACCCTTCGGCCCGAGGCCACCGCCTCCATGGCCAGGGCGTATCTCGAGCACCACCTCTACACACGAGATCCCGTGGCCAAGCTCTATTTCATCGGGCCCATGTTCCGACATGAACGCCCCCAAAAGGGAAGGTACCGGCAGTTCTATCAGATCGACGTCGAGATCTTCGGCGTGGCCCATCCCATGGCCGACGCGGAGGTCATGGTCATGCTGATGGAATTCTTCAAACGGGTTGGCCTCGGTGATGTGGAGCTCCAGATCAACACCCTGGGGTGCGAGGAATGTAGGCCACGGTATAGGAAGGAGTTGACCGGGTTCCTGGGGAAGAACGTCTCACAGTTGTGTCCCGACTGTAAGAGAAGGCTCGAGACCAATCCGCTCCGGATCCTCGACTGTAAGGTTGAGACATGCCAACAGGTGATCGCCGGGGCGCCTCTGGTCATGGATTTTATCTGCACCCAGTGCGCCCAGCATTTTGAAAAGGTTCGAGAATACCTCGAGATCCTCAATACCCCCTACGTCCTCAATCCGCGGATGGTGAGGGGATTGGACTACTACACGAGGACGGTCTTCGAGGCAGTGAGCGAGAAACTCGGCGAGCAGAAAGCCGTGACGGCCGGGGGACGGTACGATCACTTGATGAGGGATATTGGCGGGCCCGATATTCCCGGAATCGGCTTTGCCATGGGCATTGAACGTATTGTACTCCTGGCCAAGCCGGAAAGGGAATCCACCCAGTTTCCCCAGCTCTTCATCGCCGCGCTCGGGGAGAGGGCCCAGGTGAAGGCCTTCGAGCTGGCAAATCAACTTCACCTGGAGGGAATCAGGGCGGAGATCGACTATGAGGGGAAGAGCCTAAAGGCGCAGATGCGCAGGGCCAATAAATTGGGATCTCGATACGTGCTCATGATCGGGGAAAATGAACTGAAAACGGGAAGGGCAGTACTGAGGGATATGGAGAGGAAGGATCAGGAGGAGATGAGATTGAACGAGGCCGTTGAGGAGATTAAGCGGAGGGTTTAGCGGAAAGGGGAAATAAAGAAGCCAAAGCCGAGCTCTGTGCTCGGCTTTTTTGCTCAATCATTCCAAGAAGTCTGCCAAAGTCCTTTGCTGTCTATTTAAGTCCTTCTATAAAGGGCCATCATGAACCGAGCATTTTCCGGTTCGTATATAACGGGTTCAATGCGAATGGGATCCAGGAATCGCGATAACAATTGATAGTAATACCGCGTCTCCATACTTTCGGGAAGGTAGTCGATGACCAGCAGTATTCCCCCGTTGATCAAGGCTTCCGCAAGTTTTCGTGCTACCCTCTTCATCGAGACGAACGGGACATAGTAGAGCACATCCTCGCATATGATAAGGCTATTCCCGTCCATCAGGGGATCTCGCTCGATATCGTGGACGGAAAAGGTGAGATTCTTGCTTTCCCGCTCCTTTGCTCGTTTGATCGCCTCCATGGAAATATCCAGTCCTATAACTTCCCGTGAATTCTTCGATAGCCGTGAGGTCAATGCCCCATCGCCGCATCCTATCTCTACAATTCCACCCTCAGGCGCCAGAGCAAGCGCCTCATCTCTCAGTTCTGACAGCCAGTCACAGAGCCCATCGGAAATTTCACACCAGGGGGCTAGGCCCTTTCTATATCTTCGGTTGAACAGGTAGGCATTATATTGATGATAGAAAGGTAAGAAGTGCGCCGCATTTTTTCTCAGCGCTACGAGAACCCTCGATATCCTTTCAGCCCTCATATGAAATACTTTAAGCCTGAGTTTCTGTAAAGAAGACGTGGAACATTGACTTAGTAAGGGGTTTCTGTTATATACACTTGGGTAACTACCGATTGCTTGGGGGCAGAACGACAAAATCTGGACCTATTACCCCAGGTTGAGAGCCGCCCTTAGGCACATATCTCGGGGTCCCATCGTCTAGTGGCCTAGGACATCGGCCTCTCACGCCGAAAACACGGGTTCGACTCCCGTTGGGACCACCAATTTCCTTTTAATACAAGGTTATTTTCCTTCCTCTGGGTAAATCCCTCCATAAATCTTATACCGCTTTACGGCCCAGAAGATAAAGAGCCCCAGAAACACCAGAATTACCCCCACTAATACACCTGAGCTGATGCACAGGAGGACGGCCAAAAAGCTCAAGACAATGCAAAAGCTATATAACATCAGTGCTGCTCTCCGATGGGAGAAACCGTACTGGATCAATTTATGGTGGATATGCTCTGTATCGGCTGTGGGTATGGGAAACCCCCGGTAAACCCTCCTTGCTATAGCAAGGAACGTATCCATGATGGGCAAGCCCAATGCCACGATGGGAATGAGGATGGCTACGGCAGCGTGGGCCTTTGCAGAACCATGGATGGATATTGCGCCGATGGTAAATCCCAGGAATAGGCTCCCGGAGTCCCCCATAAAGATCCTCGCGGGGTTGAAGTTATACCGGAGGAAACCCAGTGTCGCGCCTGCAAGGGCCGCGGCAAACAGCGAAGGCACGATATTGCCGAAAAACAGTGCAACGGCTAAAAGGGCCGATGCGGCAAAAAAGGCCACACCTGAGGCCAAGCCATCGATACCATCGATGAGGTTGAAGGCGTTAGAAAGACCAACGAGCCAAAAGACGGTGAGGGGTAGGCTCAACCACCCTAAGTAAATGGTCTCACCAAAAGGATTGCTGAGCTTCTGTATTTCAAATCCAAAGAGGAAAAGGATTACGGCCGCCATCGTCTGAACGGTTAACTTCTTGCCCGCATTTGCCCCCTTAATATCATCGTATATACCCAGGGCCAAGACCATTGTGCTGCAGATCAATAACCCTAAGAACTGGCGGATATCCGAAAACAGAAAATTGGAAATCCGATTTTGATAGAAGAGAAAGCCCAAAAAGGGAAGGTAAAAGGCAAGATAAATGCCCACTCCTCCAAGGCGGGGAATAGTCCCATTGTGGACCCTTCTCATATCGCGATCGTCATCGACAACCCCATTGAGAATGGCATACCTGCGGATAAAGGGGACCACCAGGTAACAGATGAGAAAGGAACACAGGAAAATAACGATGTAGGTTTTCACCCTAGAATCTCCAACCGATTTGTCTTACCGAACATGGAACACGGACACGCATCACGAGCACACACGGACACGGAACCCGGACTCCGACGAAAGCACCTCAGCTGCTGAATCACCTCAGAGGGGCCCTTATGGCGTTGATCAGGTAGAGTATGGGGTGAAGAAGATAGTACGGATAAACCCCACGAGTGCCCTGGAGCGAATACTGTTTTTTCATCCATTCCCTTGTCGGGAACAGGAACCATAGCGCTGCTTCCAAGACGTTGTCGATGCAGCATATCTTGATAAGGAATCGAGTGAGGAGGCCTGAGCGGGATTTTTCAGGAAACAGTATGTTTCTCCGTATCAGGGAGTGCAGAATCTTCTTTTTCCACCAGGATGGCGAAAGGCTCTTCAATACCTCTTCGGGAATGGGTATCCGAAACAGTTCCTGGCATAAGCTGAGACTATGGTAAAGAGGACTTCTTATTTTCATCCTTGGGCAAAGATCTCTGAGCGTTTCCCAATCAATTTCTCCTCCGTGCCGATGGATAAGGAGGGCTATATCATAGGCCCAGATCAATCGGCTGAAATGATGCTCGCCGAAATGGGTGCAGAGATGGATGACGTTATACGTGGGGGATAGCTGGAGAAATGGAAATCCAGCGATGGACTTGACCTGGGTGCCATTCCAGATGGACTTCATGTGCGTACCGCTCCAGAATTCATCCATATCGACGCCAAATGATTTATCCAGCCGAATAGGAGCCTGGAAATTGGAGTGAACCTCAATGAATATCGGTTTATGCGTGTTCGTCTCCTTTCCCTTGGCGATCCCTCTAATGAAAAACCTGTTGCAACTATCGCCTGGTTCATACAGGTTAAAACCCATTTCCAGCATGAGCTTGATAACCCTCGACTGATCGGACCTATTTACGAGCAGATCTATATCCCCCATTGGCCGCAGGAAGACGTGGGGATAATCGCCATGCGCGAGTTGGGCGCCTTTGAGCAGGATGACGTCAATTTTGTCCTCATGGAATCGTCCCAGGATTTTCTTGATGACCTCGTCATAGTCCTCCCACATGATCGAATAAGATTCGTGAATACCAAAGAGATCTTTGTAGACAGCTGTTGGAAGGGTGCTTTCAAGCCCCAGTCTCTTTAGCCAATAGAACACTAATCCCCCTACCCCATGGTAGCTGGCTAAGGGTACGAATTTATCCCAGTTGAGATGGCCTCGCATAGGATTTGGTTCACTATGGGAATGATTGGGCCTTAGACTTAAGGCCAGGATATTCGATATGAATTCCAATTCCGCGAATAACCGCAACATTGCCTCCTTACCCGCTTAAGACTTCATCGTATAACTTCAGGGTCTCCCGGGCCATCCGTTCCTTGGTAAATTCCCTCTCCACTCTTCTTCTTCCCGCAATGCCCATTCGAGTTCTCATGCTCTCGTCTTCCAACAATCGATTGATAGCCCCTGCAAGCGCCCGTGAGTTCCTCGGTGGCACGACAAATCCCGTTACTCCGTCTCGATTCACGTATGTTACACCGGTCTCCAAGTCCGTGCTAACGATGGGCTTATAACAAGCCATGGCCTCTAACTGAACCAATCCAAAGGCCTCGTTTCTGGATATGGACGGCAGGACCAACACGTCGCACGCATGAAAGAAAGAGGCCATTTCATCCTCTCCCAATTCGCCGAGGAAGTGCACTTTTGTAGAAAGACTATTGTTGGCGGCTTGGTTTCTGAGCTGTCTTTCCAAATCCCCTTTTCCGATAATCAAGAGTTGCCCAGACACCTTTTTCATGGCCTCCAGGAGGTAGGGAACCCCCTTATAGTGCGTCAATCGGCCCACGAAGAGGACAATTTTCCCTCCATATTGAGACCGGATTGCGGCTATTGTGCTCTCCCCCTTCCTTTTTTGAAATCTATCCACATCGATTCCCAGGGGGATGAGAACACATTTCTCTTTGAATCGCGCCAACAGCGGGGAGCTTTCCAAGTAATTCGCCGAGGTGACGATAATCCTATCGGCCCTTTCCAACATCGTCATCATAAAGGGAACATAAAGCTTGTACGTAACTCGCTGGCGCACAATATCGCTTTGATAGAGCACGATGAGTTTGCCCCGTTGATTGGACAAGAGATATGAAATATTGGCCATGGGATTGGGGTGGTGTATCTGCACAATGTCGGCCGGAAATCTGCTTATCCAGTAAACCATTGTGGGGCAGATCGAAGTCGAGGAGATCATTCCGAGGCTTCCAACCCTTACCACTTTGACCCCATCATTAACCTCTATTCTTGTAGGCCCTCTGCGGTCTGCCACCAAGACCCGAAGATCCACCTTATCCTTCAGTTCATGACAAAGATCGTACAAGACCGACTCCATTCCCCCTCGATAAGGGGGATAAAACTTGCCAATGTGCAGAACTCTCATAGTGTGGGATTGTGCGTGTCTCAATGGGCGGTTATACCCAAAAGGCGAGATCCATCGGATGACTAAACAGAGGAGGAGCAGAACGCGGCTGAAATCTATCCTGTCCGCAGAACATCTCGATATAGCTCTTGAATCCTCTGTACGTGTCCTTGAAGGGTAAAGCGCTCCTCAACCCTCTTTCTCCCCTCCCGTCCCATACTCTCCCTCAGATGGGGGTCGTCCAATAGCCTCATGATGGCGCGAGATAATGCATGTGAGTCTCCAGGCGGCACCAAAATCCCCGTGACTCCATCGAGGACAACCTCTGGAATTCCCCCGACGCTGGTTGAAATCACGGGTTTCCCCATTGCCATCGCTTCCAGGTTGACCCTGCCGAAGCCTTCGGATCGGGATGGAAGAACAAAGAGATCAAAGGATGCAAGGAGCTCCGGGATATCCTCCCGAAAACCCGTAAAAATCACTCTCTCTTTCAATCCGGTCGAATCCACGAGGGATAAGAGCTTTTCCTTGTAGCTCTTTGAATGCGGATAGATGCACTCCCCCACCAGCACCAACGTAACGTTGAACCCTGCTCCAACCACCTCTCTCACAGCGCCCAGGAGTTCCTCGTAGCCCTTCAGGGGAGCGAAATGACCTATTGCCCCAATGAGCTTGGCATGTTTCCGCACGTGAAACTCCGAGCGCGCCCTCTTTCCATCGCGCTCTGAATTGAATTGGGCTAGATCGACTCCATTATAGACGGTCTCCGTTCGCCCACCGTTAACGAAGAAACGCCCGACGGCATCTGAATTGGTGATAATCCGGTTCGGGAAAAATCGTCCCATTGAACAGAGGATCAGCCTCAACCAACCCGCCTCCATCAAATCCCGTACATGCCAGATGAGCTTGGATCTCGTTACTGATGCGATCATCGACCCAATAAGGTGGCATTTAATTCCATTCGTTACGATCAAGTCGATATCCTTGCGCCGAACGAACGTCGTCATCTTGACAAGGGTTGGCAGGAGATACCAGGGAGCTAATAGAAACTGCGGAAGGGATTGATTCCAGTTCTCCCTGCTTAACGCGGAGATCGCCGCGGGATAAGAAATCATCTTTGTTTCGATTCCCATTCTGCCCAGTTCCCATGCCAATTTTCCGTCCGAGGGGAAGCACACGATGGGGTCATACTCCTTTCTATCCAAGTGTCGTAAAAGATCGAGCAGGCTCCTCTCCGCACCTCCCACTTCGGAAGTCGGATTTAAGTACAGTATCTTTATGGCCTTTGACAAACGGGTAGTCCCCCTGTCACCATCACTCCCGAGATCGCTGAGCCTCTATCAGGATGCCATTCCCATCCCTATTTAGGCTCAGGCTGTCCATATAGCCCAAGAGCAAGATAAAGGGAAAACAGAGAACAAATAATGGTCTAGCCCTCTCCAGGATTTTCGACAGTTCCCAGGAGAGAGATCCAAAGAACCCAAATGTGTACTTGAGACCTAGTATCTTCAATCCATTCCCCTTCAACTTTCCCCTCAGCTCTGCATCCGTATAACCGTCCCTTGCATGGGCCGCCTTTTCAAGAGGATCGCATTTGAAATACCTCTCAAATAGGCCAAAGTATCGCCGAGGATTTAGCCGCGGAGCGTGAACAATCAGCCTCCCGTTCTCATTGAGCGAGTTCCTAAAATTAGTTAACACCATATTGTCTTCTCTTATATATTCCAAAACGTCTGAGCAGATGATGAGATCAAAACGCTCATTCGAATTCAAATGCCTCAGGTCGCACAATTCAAATCTCACATTATTCAATCCCCTTTTCTCTCGAATAGAATCACATACGGAAATATTCTTCCCATCTAAATCAACTCCCATAATCTCGATATCCGGATAGTTTCTGGAAATAAAGAACGTATGCCTTCCAAATCCGCACCCAGCATCCAGAATATGACCTCCGCCTTTAAGGCATGCTGCGGCGACACGAAGAATATGAAATGCCCGTATCCTCGCACCTGTATGCCATGTTCCAAAAACCCTGAGAAAGAGTTTTTCGATCACATTGTGCCGAAGGAAATGTATCTCACTACCGAACAAACCAGTGCTCCGGGTTTAGACGAAAACGCCGGCAATCTTCTTCTTGAAATCGAAAAGCGAATCGCTCGGGGCGATGAGAATTCTCTTGAGGGCGTAGGGATCATTTCCCGGTCGTATGGTGCCGGGAATCGTGGTAAAGGCAGCCTCAAACCCCGCCTTTTCCACCAATCCCTGAGTTTCCCTGTCATATCTTCCGTAGGGGTAAGAAAAGTATCGAATCCTTCCGGACAGGTTTTCCCTTATCAATTCCTTGGAGAGGAGAATTTCTTGAAGGGATGTATCCGCGGATAGACTCGTCAAATCACAATGATTGTATCCATGAGAACCGAAGCATACTCCGCTGCGGCTCATCTCCTTAATCTCTTCCCAGGATAAGAATCTCTCACCAATCTTCAGGTCTATCTCCTGGGAATCATCTGAAGCCACATATCTGGTTGAAAGAAAGATGGTGACGGGCACGTCATATCTCTTAAGGATGGCAGAAACCGCTCCATAGTTATCGTGATATCCGTCATCAAATGTCAGGCAAACAGAGCGTGGAGGTAACGTCTTCTTTCCTTTGACATACGAGACGACGTCGTTTATCGGGACGATCGTGTATCCGTGTCTCACCAGATAATCAATCTGTTTAAGACAGTTCGTTAGGGGTTTCCCGGAGTCCAATGAATGATAAAACAACGCCGTAACCCCGTCCTCATCTTCCCAAGATCGTTGTCGACCAACGTAAAGCACGGTCGAATATATTTTCTTGAAATAAATTTTCGCCCAATCATAGTTATTGGGCATTTTGTTGAGCATCTGAGAAACATATATTTGCTCTACCGTATTGATGACCCGCTTTATGGAAAAATATCTCTCGAGTCTCTCCCTGCCCCTTTTCCCCATTCGCTCGGCCCGATTTGGATGCCTGATTAATTCGATAACAGACTTGGCCAGCAGATCAGGTCTCTGGGGTTCTACCAATAGACCAGTCGTGCCGTGTTCGACCACTTCCGCCACCCCATCAACCGCCGTCGCAACCACCGGTTTTTCCGCGGCCATAGCCTCCAGTATGACAATGGGCAATCCCTCCCATAAGGAGGAGAGCGCGAAAATATCAAAAGTCCTCAATAAATCCGGGACATCCTTTCTGTAACCGAGGAACCGTACATGATTCCCCAACCCCAATTCGTGGGCTAGGTCCTGCAGCTCTCCCCTTTTTTCGCCATCGCCCACGATGAGGAACTGAGCTTTCGGCACATCTTTCATGATGAGGCTCGCCATCTTCAGAAATGTCGGAATGTCTTTTTGGGGAGATAGCCTCGTGATCGTCCCCACAATGGGGTGATTGCCGTTGCGTTTCAATCTGCCCCTTGTGCCCTGGTTATTTCCCCCCCCACGGTTTGAGTCTAGGCCATTCTGAACGACCACTATCCTCGTGGAATCAACCCCTTGCTCCATTAAATCCCTCTTGACGGCATGGGATACCGCGATGACTTTTTGATTGAAGAGGGAGGTCACATTGTCCATAATCAGGTAATAGGGCACCATCAATCTTTCAAAAATATTCTGAGCCTGTTTCCCGCTCTTTAGATTGAGCGGGATATGGGCGGTTGAAATGGAAACACGTGTGTTTGCGAGATAAGAGGCAACCCGCGACAGGATATTCACAAGCAATCCATGGGAATGGATCACGTCAATCCTATATTTTCTCAGGATCTTATAGAGCCTGTAGATAGCAAGGAGATCATACGTTTTCCTCATGGGAAATACCAAGACTTCAGCCCCTTCAGCCCTCAGGGCTTCGGTTAATGGGCCATGAGAAGGACACGCCACGAAAAGCTGGTGTCCCTTCTCCATCAAACCCCTGGTGAGGTCGAATAAGACTCTTTCCCCCCCATATATTTGGGATTTATATGCGACTTGTAAGATCCTCACCTTAATAAGCCTTCGATTGAACGAATTCCCGAGAATGGAGATGAACGAATGTGAATATCAACTGGACCTGAAAAGCCTTCTCATGGCAGGGTATAAGCGCGAGATTTTGCATTTGAACCTGATGAGGCCATCGTGGGTATGCAATGGAACCCGCCGTATGGAATACGTATCGGGGTTCCTATTCCAGATGGAAAATCCCGCCCTATATCCAGATTCCCCCACGATGTTCTTTATCCCCTCATCGCAAGCCCCGAAAGGATAGGATATGAAGGGAACATCTCCGCCAATCAATTTCTCCAACAGCAATTTGGAATTCCTTATCTCAAAAATCCTCTGTTTCTCATCGGCAGTGAGAAGATTCCTATGGGAGTAACAATGGGAACCGAATTGAATGAGCCCTCCATTGTGCATTTCCACCATCTGATCGTTGGAAAGGCCCTTAATCCTTCCATGCTCAGCCTTCTCGCTCTCCCAATAACCATCGATGTATTTAACCGTCACAAAAATTGTTGCCGGGAAACCATACCTTCTCAGAATGGGATAGGCATGGAGGAAATGGTCCTCATAGCCATCGTCAAAGGTTATGGCGAGGGTCTTGTGATTCAGCTTTTGCCCCTTGATAATATGATCGACGATCCCTTCAAGGGGGACAACGCTATACTGCTGTTGATAGAGATAATCCATGTGAGACCGGAAGACCTCGACCGAGGTATTTATCCCCGCGGGGAGTATTTCCCTGTAATCTCCAATGGTATGGTAGGTCAAGATAGTATACATGCCTACGGAGCCTCTGTTCCTCCTGGAATCAGTGGTCTCCCGATCAAGGGCTTAACTCCTTAATCGCCGCCAAGACTGAGCCCACTTCTATACTGTTGAAACACTTCCTCTCCTTGCACCCAATGGCCTTATCCGGGTGCCAACAGGGGCTGCATGGTAGCCCTGAACGAACCACTCGATGTTTTTCCACGTCTTTTGGACCAAATCGATGTGGAAACGTCGGGCCGAAAATGGCTACAGTCGGCGTCCCTACTGCAAAACCCACGTGCATTGGACCTGAATCATTGCACACCAACAGTCCACATCTCTTGAATGCCGCAGCCATCTGACAGACGGTCAAAACCGGCATGAGGAAGATCCCCTTTTCGGGTTTCTCCGACAGCTGAAGGGTCTCCCTCTCATACGGCCCTCCAAAAAACAAGACATTAGCCGAGTTATCCTCAGCAATTCTCTCAGCAAGGGTAATGAATTTCTCCATGTCCCAGCGTTTCAATGGGGAAGCACCACCATAGTGAAGCGCAATAGTTTGATGGCTGAGATCAACCCCTTTGTGCTCAAGGATCTGCTCTACCCTGGCCGTGTCTTCATCGGTTACGTATAACTCCATCTCATCATCTTGAGAATTGATTCCGAGCCGATTCAAGAGCCTCAGATTCTTATCAATTTCGTGGATTCCCGCTTCATACGGGATATCATCGGTAAGGAGGAATCCCCCCCCTCGGATGCCGTAACTAAGCCTCCTCTTGGCTCCCGACAGATATGCGATCAGGATGTTCCTTGCATCCCCTTTGAAATCGATGGCAAGATCGAAACGTTCCCTCCGCAGCAAACGAATGAGGCGATAAATGCCGCCAACTCCTTCGGGCCTCTTTCCCTCATTACTCGCAATGGTCCAAAACGGGTTGAAGACAATGATGTTATCAATGCGAGGATTGTTCTTTATGGCCTCAAGAGACCATTCCTTGATCACCATCGTAATTCGGGCTTGGGGGAATGTTTTCTTAAGCGACCTGATGGCAGGCGTGGTCAAAAGAACATCCCCCAGGTGATCGAGGCGGATGAGGAGAATTGACTTCGTGGCCTCGGAGCAATCCCCATCTCTGTTTCCGAGAATGAGCTTGCCAACGCTATCTACAAGGGAAACCACGTGCCGCTTAACGGGATTCTTAATGAGGTACGTCATTTCGCCCGACTCATCAACTCCGTGTAGACCTCATGCTGCTTCTTGGCAATGACCTTCCAGGAGAACTTATCAAGCGCCCTTTTTCTTCCCCTTCCCGCCAGCAGAGCCCTGAGACTTCGATTTTTTATGAGGACCTCAATCTTATCCCTCAGATCAGCAACGTCTCCCTCCTTGAAAATAAGTCCTGCTTCACCAATGGTCACGGGGATTTCACCGGAATCAGACCCTATCACGGGAACCTCACACGCCATGCCCTCAATAATTACCCTTCCAAACTGCTCCCTGACATTGGGCATACTAACGGAGGGAAAAACCAAGGCGTCCATACAATTCAGATAATGAGGTACGTGTGAATGCGGCACAGCATCCATAAGCACGGTTCTTTGTCCAAGCCCCAACGACGTAACGAACTGTTCGGCCTCACCCCTTAACTCCCCATTTCCAATGATTAAGAGCTCGATTCGTTCATTGATTTCACTCGCCGCCTTGATCAAATCAAAGATTCCTTTTTGCCTGTCGATCTTTCCTATGAACCCGATCACAAAATCCCTCAACGCGAGATTTTTTCTCAATGAAGAAGCGTCCTTTTTACAAAAGAAATCCGTGTCAACACCCAGCGGCAAAACAGTCGATTCCTTTTCAAACCCCTTCCTTCTTACAATATCGCTTACCTCCTCATTCACCAAGAAAGCATGGGCCGCATTCTTATACGTGTATTTCTCAAGCGCTGAGAACGGAAAGGGATACCTTTTGAAAACATTCTGGGCGGAGAAGAATATTATCTTGGCGTTGGGAACAATTCTCTTTGTCCAAAAAATCGTGTGCGCGGCCACCGCGGAAAACGGCTCTTCCCACAGTTCAACAATATCCGGCCTGAAGCTCGTCAAAATTCCCTTCATGTTTGGGTAAATGTGGGTCACGTTCCGCAACCTATTTTGCCTGAACCCCCAGGTTATTGGGTCCATGGATATGATCAGGTAATCGGCATCTTTCTCCTTCTCCAACATTATCCTTCTATTGAATTGGACCCAGCTCTTGGGGACCAACAGGGCCAATTCCACATCGGGATATTTGCATACCTCACACGCCCTCTTTTGATATTCGGAGACAACGCATGAATGCGACACCGAAAGTATTTTCATCAATCGAGGCTCTCTATAAGTTATTATCGCTGTCACATTTATTGCAGACGGGGATTTTATCAAACTCCCGTGCCCTATGGATTTCCCTCATCTTGTTCATTCGCGGGCCGAACCACAGATCACGCAAGGAATCCCTCTCCACATGTCCAATGCTCAGCTTTCCGTCATAATCTATGCAGCACACCGTGACGCTTCCGTCCCAAAGTACCTGCAATTTTAGCCAGAGTTCCCTACAAGGTACCTTTCTCTTCAGGGGGCTCTTCTCAACTCTCCTATCCTTTAGAGTCCCATACCCTGTATTCATGTCATGTATGGTTATGCTGTCCACAATGGGCCGCCATTTCCTGACGAATTGTTTCATTTCGGATTCCGTCTCCTCCATTCTGACCATACAAACCCGAATCTGAGGCCTGCCATTCCCCTTTCTCATATCAATCAAATCCATTAAGTTGGCTAATATCGTGTCATAATTGGACCCTACGGCAATTTTCTCATGGCTCTCCTTTGTACAACCCTCAAGGGAGAACGTTATTTCATCTATCCCTGCCCCGATCAAATTCCTCGCATAATCCCCTGTCAAGAGCATGCCGTTGGTATTGATCTTGACTATTGTCTCCCTCGATCGGGACTTGATGTATTCAACCATCTCAGTCAGCCTCGGATGAAGCAGGGCTTCTCCATAGTTGAAGGGAATGATCATTCTCGTGCCCATCTCAATTCCCTGGCGAGCGCACTCTTTGAAAAGGTCGAAATCCATAAAACCTACTTTTCTGGTCATCACTTGACGATGACACATGATACACGTGAGGTTACACGCGTTGGTCACCTCGATTCCAAGGCTCATGGGCGCCCCATCAACTGAAAAAAGCCATGGCCATCTCAGTTTCGATTTGGCGTACCAATTCCTCGGGCCCCCCAAGTGAAGCACCTTCGACAAAGGGCTTGTGCCGTAATTAAAGAACAACCTCATCGTTCTCGCATTCGCTCCTCAGGATTCCCTTCGCTTACCTTCTCCAGCTCTCTCCCTATCATCTCCAGTCTGTGATCCCACGTATTGGCAAGAGCGGTTTCAACTCTCCTCTTCTCGCTTCCTTCATCCGTTGCCCTGAGGGCTTCCTCGATTTTTTCCACGAAGTCATCTGGATTCCTGGCTATGTAAACGATGTCTGAGAATTGCCTCACCTCTGGCAGATCCGTTGTTACAACGGGTTTTCCAAGGACGAGATATTCATGCAATTTTACCGGATACATGTACTGCGTATTCTCGTAGAGACGGTATGGTATCAAGGCGACGTCAAACTGGTTGACAAAATCCGGGATCTCCTCGTATTCCCTTTTCCCCAGTAAAAAAACCCTCTCTTCATTTTCGAACTTCCAGGAATTATCTGCGAGCGGACCCACAAAAACCAGGCACGCCTCGGGCTTTTTCGTCAAAATCGCCTCTATCAGCTCTCGGTCCATTCTCGCGTCCAGGGTACCCACGAACCCCAAAAGTGGGCGCCTTATCTTTTTCAACTCCTCCGGAACTCGGTAATGGGTTTTCCTGAAATGCCTGACATCGACGCCATTGGGCACGTAATGGCAGTTACGAGAATATGCCTGTCCCTCCCTGAAATACAATTGAGAGGTAAAGAAGGAGACACTGCTATCTCTCATAGTCCTCTGCCGTAATCCATTGTGATAATCTTGTTTTTCTCTATCGGGAAAAACGATAGCATCGGTGCAGTCATAGACCGATATCTTCGGTTTGAGCCATTTTATCAGTGGGTAATGAGCGGCATCGCTGATCCAGAGACAGAGCCTTTTCCTCTCCCTAAAATCCATCGTGAAGATCTTGATGAGCAGCAAGAGGAAGAATTGATTTATGTAGTTGATGAAACGCGTTATGTTTCCATAGGGAAGAATTGGCGGTGCGTTGAGCGTGAAGAGGTTTCGAGCGACCTTTTTCTTTGCACGGGAAGCCCGGAGCAATTTCCTCCGGAGCAACCCCGGTCTCCTCAAGAAATACATGACCGATAAAGCCGGTTCAAAATAGATGACCTTATTGGTCCTGGAAAGTTCCCTGGCCAAATATTGGTAACGCTGAAATGGCGCGTCCCAGTCAACCAGTGGGAAGAAGATGATCAAATGATCCTTAATCATTCACCCGGCAAAAATCGCAATTTCACTGCCGCTCGATTCCATCTTTGACGCAATGCAACAGAAAACCGTTACCCGCTCTATTTCCTAAATGGACATCAGCTAACATCAACAAATACAGGAAAGGGAAAGCAACATACCTGAGCTTTCGTACGTGTGCAATAAGAAGCTGATCGATCTCCCACGCCAATGAGCCGAACCACCCATGAGTATGTGAGAGGCTCTTGACCGCTAAACCTGCACGCCTCACCTTCTTCAAGAGCTCATCGATCCTATACTCCTCCCTCACGTGGTCCTCAATGCTGAACTCCTTAAACCGTTTGAAATGTCTCAAGGCTTGTTTTCTGTCCTTTGGCACATGTAATATAAGACTGCCCCCGGGTTTCAGGCTATTACTCATATTTCTCATAGCGAGGGAATCATCTTCTATATGTTCCAAGACATCGATGCAAACCACTAATTCATATCTCGCTTCTTCCTTAACATTGGTCAGCGATTTTTTCGTGAAGGACAAATTTCCCAGGTTAAGCACATGGGCAATGGAGGATGCACTATCCATCTTCTCCCCAGAAATATCGATGCCGGTGATCTTAGCCCTGGGAAATAATTTGGCCAGATAAAAGGCATAATTTCCATTGCCTGATCCGCCATCGAGAATCTCCATGGGGGAATCTATTCTTTTCCTTATTAACCTCATACAGTGCATGAACCTGATTCTCTCTCCGACATGCATAACGCCGTAAATCTTGTAAAAAAGACGATTCTGCTTGGGTTGGGGATTTATCGATGAGTAATAGAGCTGATAGCCGAACATCGATTCTACCGTCTTCTTCGGTGGGCCGAGCTTCTCATAACTCCGTACGGCGGTTCCTGTGCTCATCTGGCCGATGTTTCATCAAATCCATTAACCTTCTCACATGGGTATCCCATGCAAATTTCCTCTCACACATCCTTCTCCCGGCTTCTCCCATCTTCTCCCTGATATCCGGGTTTTCTATGAGATATAACAATCTCTGCCTCAATTCATTTCCGTCGTAAGGATTTACGCAATAACCCGTGACCCCGTTTTCTATCATTTCCTCGGCGGCCACTTCATATTCAGGCCATACCCTTTTGAACGCAATGCACGGCAGGCCCGCTGCCATCGCCTCCAAAATGACTTGCCCAAAGGGTTCATGTTTGGATGGGGAGATAAATATGTCTGCTATTGAGTAGAACCTCTCCACATCGGTCCTCGGCCCCAGGAAGAGTATTTCCTTATCGAGCTGACCCGCGTCCCTCATTTTCTCCAATCTGCTTCTCTCTGAACCATACCCGACTATGAGAAATTTGAGGCCATTCCGTCTGATGACCTCGAATTCCCTTATCACGGTTTCCACATTCTTCTCCGGGGACAGGCGGCCCACATACAAAAGAACTGTATCCTTCGCGCTAAGGTTTAACTCCTCAAGAAGCCCTAAATCCCTGGGCCGAGCGAACTTACTCACGTTCACTCCCGGAGGAATGATAGTGAATTCGCGTTCCCCTAACCCGTAATACCGTTTCAAGGATTCCTCCATGTTCTTGCTCAATACGACGACTCTATTTGATTTTAAGAGCGATTCCCTTTCAAAAGAGTCGAGCCGTCTCTTCCATACCCAATTAAAGAACTTTACCTTTAGCGGGGAATTCGACGATGCCTTCTTCAGCTGTCTCCAAAAGACCGAAGGTGGTATATAGAAAACTGGGATATCCAGATTTAATGAGCACGTGGCACAACAATAATGGGCATACCGCGATATGATTAAGTCCA